>Ga0209578_10000879_pt1 | contig 31255 bp, 29 predicted proteins | sample tdAd472_FD_187127 | JGI IMG/M metagenome (GOLD analysis project Ga0209578, IMG submission 187127) | Marine sediment microbial communities from the Atlantic coast under amendment with organic carbon and nitrate - tdAd47.2 (SPAdes)... | ecosystem: Environmental > Aquatic > Marine > Coastal >...
TTCGCTCGCTTTACTTCTATTCCGGTCTCCTACCGGCATTGATGGATCTCGGCATCAGCACGCTGAGCATCTCCGCCACCGTCTGGGCGATTACCCGATCGGGCAGTGTATTTCTTGCCACCTGGTGTTTCTTCCTGGTGCAGGCGCTGTTCGTCACGATACCGCCCACGATAAAGCGCAACGAGGCGAAGGCCGAGCGGCTCGCCGAGAACAACACCTTTGATCACGCACGGCGCCAGGCCGATAAGGCTTTGAGCCAGCTTTTTACCCAATAAAGATCGCTCAACAACGTTCCGCATTACGAACACAGAAAGAGGATAGAACCATGAACATTAAAATACTGGGCATCGCCCTTTTCGGACTCACACTTGGCGCAGTTGTGTACTACCCGCAGCTGATGGCGAAGACCATGCCCGTCGATCCGCCAATCGTCCCGCACATCACGGCCAGCCAGAGCCCGAAAATCGACGTCGTGTTCGTGCTGGACACCACCGGCAGCATGAGCGGTCTTATCCAGACCGCCAAGGAGAAGATCTGGTCGATCGCAACGACGATGGCCTCGGCGCAGCAGACGCCCGAGATACGTGTCGGGCTTGTCGCCTATCGTGACCGGGGCGACGCGTACGTGACCAAGGTGGTCGATCTTTCCGACGACCTCGATTCAATCTATGCGACGTTGATGGACTTTCAGGCAGACGGCGGTGGAGACGGTCCGGAGAGCGTAAACAAAGCGCTCTACGATGCCGTACACCAAATCTCCTGGAGCCGGGACGACCAGGCTTACCAGGTGATTTTCCTCGTTGGCGATGCACCGCCGCACATGGACTACAACGAGTTACGGTACCCGGAAATTGTGGCATCGGCGACCGAGAAAGGCATCGTCGTTAACACGATCCAGTGCGGTGACACGGCAATGACGGTCGAGCCGTGGACGCAGATCGCAGCCTTGAGCAACGGCAGCTTCTTCCAGGTCGAGCAGGCGGGCAGTGCCGTCGCATTCACCACACCGTTTGACGAAGAGATTGCCGAGTTGTCGGCGAAGCTCGACGACACGCGACTTTATTACGGCACTGAGGAAGAAAAGAACAAAATGCACGGCAAGGTCGCGGCTACGGTGAAGCTGAACGAAGGTGCATCCGTCGCTTCGCGCGCGCGACGCGGTACATTCAATGCATCTGCCGGCGGCAGGGCGAATCTCCTCGGCGAGAATGAACTGGTCGCTGCCATCGAGAGCGGCAAAGTCGATCTCGACGAACTCGAGGAAGATGAACTGCCCGAGACGCTCAAGCCCATGGCACCCGCCGAACAGGAAGCTTTTGTTGCTGAGCTCGTCGCAGAGCGACAGGACCTGCAACGCAAGATCCAGGACCTGTCCAAAGATCGTAACGCCTATCTCGAGACGAAAGTCGAGGAAGCCGGCGGCATGAAGGGCTCACTGGACCAGAAGCTCTACGATGCGGTCAAGGAACAGGCTGGCGTTGCCGGGCTCGAGTACGAAGACGGCCCGGCTTACTAGCTAGGTAGTCACAGGCAGCATCGAAGCGGCTCGCCGCCGACCGGGACTGGTCAGCGGCGGGCCGATTCCCGTTGCGCGTTGTGAGATTTCGTTCCTATTGCGGCTTCAGCTTCACTTCACGAGCGAATACAGTTCCAAGAAATTCCGTCCCGGTTGGCTGCCTGCGCTCGAATCGCTCCGCAAATTCCGGTGTATCGACAGTTTCTGCATCAATTGCGGCCCAGTCCTCCCAAAATGTGTCGTAGGACGCCATGTTGGGGAAGATTTCCACAACCATGATGTTCCAGTCATCGGGATGTGACGACCATTTCGTCAACACTTTGTAGTCGACCAGGACACCTTTCTTTACAGCGAGCTTCAGCTGATGCTCCCAGGCGGTCGCAATGTTCTTTAAATGCAATTCGGTCTTTCCGGGCGCCGTCCGGAACGTCATGATTTGCCAGACCGGGCCCTCTTCATAGGTATCCAGCGCCACGCGGGCTGTTTGCGCGGATGCCGTCGGCTGCAAGGCCAACAGGCCGAGAAGCATGGAAAAGATAACGAATGTCTTTCTGACTTTGTGTTGCATGCGGTGGACCCTCCTGAGGCCGGAAACGCCAGTGATTCTATATACTAGCCCCGAATGGCCTCGGGGAGTGTTTGCAGCATGGCAGGAGTAAAAGGACGCGTCGCTCTCGTTACGGGCGGTGGTCGGGGAATAGGACGCACGACTGCAGACCTCCTTGCCTCGCGCGGCGCGAAAGTCGTGTGTGTCGCACGCAACGAGCAGGAACTACAGGACACAGGTCACGACTATTCGGTAGCGGATCTCGGCACGCCGGAAGGCTGCGCGAAAGCCGTTGCCGATGCCGAGCAACAGCAAGGACCTGTCGATATCCTCGTCTGCAACCATGGCATCGGCTCTGCACTCGAGAAGGTCGTCTGGGAACAGGACCCGGAACTTTGGCACGAGACGATGCGGATCAATCTCGACGGCCCCTTCTACCTCTCGAAACGCGTATTACCGGGAATGATCGAGCGCCGCTATGGACGCATGGTGTACACGAGTTCTACCGCAGGACTGGTGGCAGAACATGCCGGCAGCGCCTACAACAGCTCGAAGCACGGATTGCTGGGATTGATGCGCTCGGTTGCGATCGATGCCGGACCCTACGGCATCACATCCAATGCCGTTCTGCCCGGCTGGGTGCGCACCGAAATGGCCGAGCGATCAGCCGCGCAGGAAGCGAAAGACCGCGATATCACAATCGACCAGGTCTGGGAGGAGCGCGCCGCACTTTATCCGCCGGGCCGCGTTGCCACGCCCGAGGAAGTCGCCGAGACGATCGCATTCTTCGCATCCGAGGAATCCAGCGGCGTCAACGGGGAAGCAGTCAAGGTTGCGCTTGGCAGCGTGTGGTGATTCGCCGGACTATTGACCCATTATTTCGTAGACACGGATGCTCGCGATAAAAGGGTTTTCCCGCGCGATTGCTTCTGCCTCATCAAGACTTTCGGCATTGATAATCGAGTAGCCCGTGATGGAATCTGCCGCCATGGGCAGGTCCCTGGTTCCATCGTGCGAGACTTCTCGCGCGCCGCCGTGGAACCCCCCGTTTTCCACCGACTTGTCAGCGATCAACTCAAACCACTTCTTCCAGGCCTCCATGATCTCCGGCGTCGGTTTTTCGAATCCGAAATGCAGCAACATGTATTTTTTCAACACCCTCTCCTGGTCAGTTTCTTGTCGCAAGCTTAGCACCTGAATTGCAGCCTCTGGGCCGCAAGAGACGAAGATTGCGGTCGATCTTGTGATAGCTTGTCCGCCACGAACCGCCCAGCGCCAAACCAATAACTCACAACACGCCTGGAAACACCGTCCTATGACTTACATCGTCGTCGTCATGACTTACGTGCTGATTCTCCTCGGAATCAGTGTCTTCAAGAGCCGTTCCGTGCAATCCGCCGATGACTTCATGGTCGCCGGTCGCAGCGTGCCGGTCTACATGCTCGTGGCGACGCTGGTATGCACCTGGATCGGATCGGGCAGCCTGTTCGGCACGGCGGGCCTGACGTTTCGTACCGGCATCTCGGAACTCTGGTTTTCGGCCGGCGCGTGGGTCGGCATCCTCGTTGTTTATCTGATCGCCGCGAGGGTCCGGCGCATTGCCCAGTACACGCTGACCGACCTGCTGGAAAAGCGCTACAACCAGGTGGCCAAGGTCCTGGGCACGATCACGATCATCATTGCGTACATGATAATCGCCGGCTACCAGTTCAAAGGCGGCGGCCGTTTCATCGCCATCCTGTCCGATGGCTCGATCACGCCGGAAACCGGCATGCTGATCGCGGCGATTCTCATTGTCGGCTTCACCGTCCTGGCGGGCATGGTCTCGATTGTGTCGATCGATATATTCAACGGCGTCATCATGCTGCTGGCCATGATTGTCACGCTGCCATTCGCCATCATGGGACACGGCGGATTTGACGCCGTTATCACCACGATTCAGAACACAGAGCCCAATCACCTGTCTGTAATGGGCGGCCACGACTTCATCTGGGTCATCGGGATCGCGCTGCCGACCTTCCTGTTGCTGATGAGCGAGAGCAGCATTTACCAGAAGTTCTGTTCCGCAGACAACGAAAAAGGTGCGCGACAGGCAGTGCTTGGCATGTTCATAGGTGTCGTGCTGGTCGAGACGCTCATGATGTTCATCGCGCTCGTCGGCTTCGCGATCTATGCCGATGACCCACGCTTCTTCCTGGCCGATGGTTCTGTCGACCGCGCCATGGCCGAGGAGATCATTCTGCGCATCGGATTCGAACAGCTGCCGGTGATCATCGGCTCGCTGCTACTGGCCGCCGGCGCGGCTATTATCATTTCGACCGGCAACACGTTCCTGATGGTGACGTCGACCAACGTGACCCGGGACATCCTGCAGGCGTTCTTTTACAAGAATGCCAGGCCAGAGCAGATCATCTGGATGCAGAGGGCATGCATCGTCGTCATCGGCCTGTTGGCGTTCCTGATGATGAGCCAGTTCGAGACCGTTCTCGAGATGGCATTTATCTCGTACACGATGATAGGAGCCTCGCTGGCGCCACCGCTGTTGGCGGCTTTCTTCTGGAAGCGGGTTACGAGAATTGCCGGGGTGGCGTCAATCGCGTCCGGCATGATTACCGTCATAACGATCGCGGTGCTGAATTCCATCTCACAGCACAGCGCCGAACCGTTGCAGCTTCTCGGCGTTTCCTTCCCGTTCAATGTCGACTACATCGCTATTCCCGCTGTGATCGTAACGGTTTCGACATTGATCGTCGTAAGCCTGGCGACGCCGCGCCCGGTTAAGGCGGATTGGGAGGAATTTGTAGCGTCGCCGTCGGAGCGGCGCCAGGATCCCTAGACTGTGGGAATGGGTATCTAATTCAGTCTGAATACGCCATCAGTAACAGTCAGCCCGGTTATGCCAGGTATAATAACGCCGCTCATGTGCATGTTCCGGCCCAGCCACATCGCAAACTCGCCCGCTGCATCGCTGACGGTGCCATTCGCCTGAAATTTTCCATTCGCCGTCGCGGACGATCCTGTGTCAGTCCCCGATAGGAGAAGAGCACCAAAATCTAACTGCTCAGTTCCACAGTCAAACGTCGCCCAATCATAAATTGCCCATATCTCACCAAAGAACACGACAGTGTGATCCGGGAATTCCGGTCCTTTGAACGGGAGACTAAATCGTTTTCCTGACCCTGTATTGTAGAAAACAATTGTGTAGGGACCTGAATCATCCAACATGATCGTCCCAATCCAGTCAGGAATTTCAATTGACGGAGCAGTCCAACACGCGTGATTGAATTGTAGGTCCATTTCACCCCAGAGCGGCTTTTGCGCCTGTGCGGGTACTGCTATCAACAGGACCGACATCAACACCAGCACCAATACTGCGAATTTCTTCATCTCGTTCACCTTTAATAACCATTATCCCGGGAACCATCCATAGCACTGCATCGTTTGGCAGCTCGGCGATCCTGGGTCCTTCGGGGAGTCATTAATGGCTTCTCGGAGGAAGCGAGGACCCGTGGCTTTGCGTCCCTGACTTTGGTCAGGTTTGCCTTTGTCGGATGTAACAGGGGCTTATGCACTTATGGCTAAAGCGCGTCAATTCGGGGATGTACCTAACCAGCGTTAGAGCCGATCAACGGCGCAAGATTCTCAGTCCTGCGTCCCACTCAACAACACTTGCAGCGGCTCAAGAAAATTGCGCCAGTCAACAGGCTTCCAGCTCTCGTCAAACCTGATAATCCATGTGTGCGGAAAGTTCTTCGACTTTAAGTCGCGTGGTAATGCACGATCTTCGCTGGCCCAGGCTGGCACCTGTTGATTCAGTTGAAATATCAGCTCCGCGTCATGGAGATTTGCAGGTTCGATGAATTGGTCTTTAGACACAAAGCCGAACCATCCTTGCACCGATCGATCTTCATCCTCTGACTGGAGCGAGTATCCGCACCAGGTATCCGCCGCTCCGAGCCTGCTGCCAACACCGGGCAGCAACCGCCAGAGACCACCAACTACGTCACGGTGCCACCGTGATCCCTTCGGCTCCCAGCGGTGAAGTTGTGTCGCTAATGCCTTGAAGTTGCTGAGCGCCCCTTCAATCTCACCGAAATAGGACTGCAACTCACCTACAAGGAATCTACCCGGTACGGACACGTCCTCCGTCGCCTCAAATCGCTCCAGAAGTGCTTCCCAGGTAAGAAATTTGCAGGGAGCTCCCAGGTAGTTGAACAGACCATGTGACTGCTTCTGGGCGATCTCGCTCTCCATTTGCCGGCGACGAGAATCTGGCGCGAGGACGACGAGGTAGCTCGGGTAATTCTGGACCTTGCGAAGATCTGCCAGCGCCGAAGCGCGTGCAGCAAGGCTCTGTACGTACTTTTCAGGTTGGTTGTCCTGGAATCCCGCCCAAACCTTGATTTCCACGCCGATCAACGCTTCGTCCGTTTCTATCAGGAGATCGAGCCGCCCGGAGCCGAGATCTTCGCTTTCCGTCGCAAACTCCAGGTAAGTCGCGAAGTGATTGCCCGACCCTATGGGGCCAAGCATCTGTCCCAGGATGTCGCAAAACGTAGCGCGCAGCCCCTGTGAGCCCGACAGCAAGAACCGCAGAATCGCGGATGCCAACACTTCCTGCTTCTTACCCTCGAGCTCACCGAATAGATTCAAAATGGTCTCCCCTTTACGACCACGCCAATCTTCAACGGGCGCCCCTTCACTATAGATGAAGAACATACCCTTTGCTTTTATCGCAAACTCGACAACGCCAGCGAGAAAGTCCGTAGAGGCGTCCCTGTGCACTCTCGATTGAGACGCTTCAATTCGGAGTTGTCACCAGGTCATTGAGTTAGCGGTCGCGCAACGATCAAGCCTAAGATCGGCCCCTCACCGCATGTTCTGAATAATCTGCTTAAGAGTGTCGTGCTGGTTCTTCATGATTGCAGAGAGCATCGCGTACACCTGCTGCTGCTTGTTCATCGCATCTTGCAGTTGCATCTGCAGCATCTGCGTCATGTCCTTCGCCGTTTGATACTGTGATTCCAGATCCTTCAAGAGGTTCTCCGCCTCGCCTTTTGAGCGGAGCACGACCGTGCGTTTGACTCCCGTCCCATCGACATAGGTCACCTCCGTCGGCCAATCACCGTCCGCGATCACTTCTTTGATATCGTTGATCGCTTCACGCAAAAGCCGCTTGGCGTCGAGATTGCGCTGTAAACTCTGTGCGAGCTTGTATGTTTTCGCTTCCGCAGGAGCGATGGCCCGATACATAACTCCTCAAACGATGTTGATGTCTCCCGTCGCAAGCGCAAGGTCAGCCACACCACCCGCGACCTGCTCGAACTTTGCCTGCGACCCCGACCTCAACACATCTCCTATCGCCTACAATATACCTCGTTTAAAATTTGACCATCTATCGAACCTCGACAGCAATGAAGTGAATTCCTCCATATAGCAGGTCTCCTGCCAGACTCTATACTCTAATCCGAAAACCAAGACGGCTTGATTGTCGGAATTCGAAGAGACAACGAATAATGAAGCTACTACAGACGTTATGAAAATCTGGGTCGATGCCGATGCTTGCCCCGTTGTGATCAAGGAGATTCTGTTCCGTGCCGCTGATCGCACGAACGTGCAACTGACCCTCGTTGCAAACCAACCTTTACAAACGCCCTCCTCCGGCAACATCAATACGCTCCAGGTTCCAAGGGGATTCGACGTTGCGGACGATGAAATCGTCAAACGACTGGAACCCGGAGACCTCGTCATCACGAGTGACATTCCGCTGGCCGCCGAGGTCATAGAAAAAGGTGGTCATGCTCTGAGCCCACGCGGCGAAATGCACACGACCGAGAACATCGGCGCACGACTCAACATGCGGGACTTTCTCGACACGATGCGGTCGAGCGGTGTCGAGATGGGCGGCGGTCCGGCGGCGTTCAGCCAACGGGACAAGCAGACTTTTGCGAACGAACTGGACCGGTTCCTGACCAGACACGCTTAGCAGCCCAAGCCGGCTGCTGCCTGCCTGGTTTCTAGTGCTCGTGTCCGCTTCTTGTTAGTCTCTGCTGTCGCATTACGGAGAACGATAATGAGGCATAGCCCACGCACTGCTGTACTGCTGCTTTGCGCGCTCCTGATATTGCCCGGTTCCAACCTGCCTGCGCAGGAATCCGAGGGGACGCTGGAAAAAATCGCGAGAACCGGTGAATTCCTGATCGGCTATCGTACCGACTCGCGCCCGTTGTCCTATGAGAGTGAGCACGGCAATCCCTCCGGCTATTCGGTAGACGTATGCCAGCATATTGCGGCTGCCGTCAAAGCCCATTTCGGCGACAACGACATCAAAACGAAGTTCGTACGCATTACTTCTGACGAGCGTTTATCGGCGGTCGTCGACGGTAAGATTGATATCGAATGCGGTTCAACAACGATCACTTTGTCACGTCAGGAACAGGTTGACTTTACACTGCCGACATTTGTCACTGGCGGGAGTGTGCTGTCGCTGGCCGGAACCGGGATTCAAACGATGTCGGATCTGTCCGGCAAAATAGTCGGAGTTGCAAAAGGCACCACCACGATCGAGCAGCTTCAGCATCACTTACAACAAAACCGGATCGCTGCGAAGATTTTCATCGTCGAAGATCGGGAAGAAGGAATGAACCTCCTGAACCAGGGCGAAATAGGCGCATTTGCCTCGGATCAGATCGTATTGATCGGCCAGGTGGCCGAGGCAGACAATCCAAAACGGTACTCATTGGTCAGTGACGTCTTTTCCTTTGAGCCCTATGGATTTGTGGTGCGACGAGACGATGCCGATTTCAGGTTGGTTGTGAACAGGTCCATAGCGGAGCTGTACCGTAGTGGCGAACACGGTGAGATATTTTACAAGTGGATCGGACGCATCGGTATCAACGTACCGCCCATACTTAGTGCCATGTACCAGCTAAATGCTATTCCGGAGTAGCCTTCGCCCCCAGGAACTTCTGGCCTTCCCACACGACGCGCTGATGAATACTGGCCAGAAGACTTCGGTACTTGCGCTCGGCCGGTGACCCGAACAACGGGTCACTGATTTCATTGTTCGCCAAGACGACTTCCGACCAGTCACCATAGTGCTGCAACTCGTCAGCGAGCGAAAACAATTCGGTCTCTTCCCAATACATATGTTCGCGAAGCTGCTCCATGTATTCGTGGAGTTCCACAATGAGTTCGTCGCGATTGGCATTCTCGCCGGTCGACAAAGCCGCGATGTCATGCCGTAGCGTTAGTCCCCATTCCTCGATATTTCGATGATCTTTCTCGACACGTTCCAGTTTGGCCTGGATATCGGGACGCAGTGTCGCGAGGTGCCGGTAAACAAAATCTTCCTTGGGATGGTGAACAACATCCGGGTATTCAGTCACGTACTGCATGATGTCGCGCACAAGGCTGTAGTCCGGCTCCCCGGAAGCCGCCAGCTTGTCGATTTCCGCGTCGAGTGAATCGAGCAACAATGCCATGTTGCGATGGTCGCTACGCAAACCGCTCAACAGTATTTCAACGGCGTTATTCATTCCATCAGTCCAGCGATTGCCTTGGGTGACCCGATTCGAGCGAACGAACCTACCATATAATCCCGGCCTATCATAGTTACTATTTTTTTATTTTTCAGGCACTTGGGTAATTTATACAGAATCCACATGCTGACATTCCGAGCACAAACGATCGGGTTGGCGAGTCCAGCATGAACCTATTGAGACTCAAGTATAGTCAGCGGCTACCGGATCTGCCCGGCCCGGTTCCCATTAAACACCGTCCCCGACCAGCACCTTCCTCTGCTAGGCTTACGCCAAACCTACCATTGGCCTACCAGAGGATCGAATAATGAAAAGACTATTCCTTGTGATGCCCTTCTTGCTCATTGTCACTGCCTGCAACCAGGCGGCTGCACCGGTCGACCCATCTGTTATCACCTCGCGCTCCGAAGCGTGGGAAGCAGCGCTTAACGCCAAGGACGTGGATGGGGTTGCTGCTCTTTACACCAATGATGCGCGCCTCATGCCACCAAACCTCGAAATGACCATCGGGCAGGATGGTGTACGGGCCGCATTTGGCGGCATGATTGAAGCCGGGCTCAGCGCCGATCTCACCAGCGCCGAAGCCAGTGTGTCAGGTGATATCGCCTATAACCTGGGCAACTACAAACTCATGGCCGGCGACGACATCGTCGACGTGGGCAAGTACATGGAGATCTGGCACCGCGGTAGCGACGGTGAATGGCGCATCGCCAGCGATATCTGGAACAGCGACAAGCCGCCCGTCCCGATGAAGGGCAAGATGAAGCATGAGCGCAAACACAAAGGCATGGGCATGTCGCACGTCATGATCCTGCACGAGGTCAAGGACGCCGAGCACTGGCTCGCAGCCTGGAGTGGCGAGGAGAGCCGTCGTGACCTGTTCAAAGCCAATGGGGCTATGGGTGTGCACACCTTCCAGAGCGCCGACAACCCGAACCTGACGGGACTGGTCATCGGAGTGAAAGACATGGATGCGCTCCATGCCATGCTGTCGTCAGAGGAAGGACAAGCCGCGGCCGCCGAGGATGGCGTTATTGCAGAATCGATGCAGGTACTGACGGAGAAGAAGTAGCCCGGTCAGTCGAAAACCGCACCGGACCAGGCAAATATCCTGTCAATCTCTTCGAGCAGATCAGCTGTGAACTGATCGACGAACTGTAAGGCTTTCATGTTCTCGTGAACCTGCTCGACGCGGCTGGCGCCGGTGATAACGGAGCTGACATGCGGGTTCTGCAGGCACCAGGCCAGTGAGAACTGCGCGAGGCTCGCGCCCATGTCCTTCGCCAACGGCTCCAGTGCCGCGACCTTGGCCAGCCGATCGGCATCGGTCAGTTGGCCCTGTATCCACTCCATGCCCGTGACGGCACCCCGACTGTCTTTCGGGATTCCGGCCTGGTACTTACCCGTTAAGAGGCCCGAGGCAAGCGGGCTCCAGGTTGTCGAGCCGTAGCCGTGTTCTTTGTACACGGCTTCATACTCGGGCGTGAAGCGGTGCCGCTCGAACAGATTGAAGACAGGCTGCTCGACAATGGGCTTGTGCAGGTGGTGACGCTCGGCAACATCGATCGCCTCCAGGATATCCGAGGCTTCCCACTCGGAGGTGCCCCAGTACAGGGCTTTGCCCCGCTCGATGATGTTGTGCATTGCCCAGACGGTTTCCTCGATCGGTGTCGTCGGATCCGCCCGATGGCAGTACAGGAGATCCACGTAATCGAGATCCATGCGGGCGAGCGACGCATCGATGGCCTCCAGCAGGTACTTGCGATTGAGCGTGTCTTTCTCGTTGACGTTGTCGTGCAAGCCCCAGAAGAGCTTGGTCGAGACGAGGTAGCTGCCGCGTCGCCAGCCGAGGCGCTTCAGAGCTTCGCCCATGATTTCCTCGGATTGCCCGTGCTTGTAGGCCTCGGCATTGTCGAAGAAGTTCACCCCGGCATCGTAGGCCGCGGACATCATCTCGACAGCAGCATCGACGGCGACCTGGTTCTGAAACGTAACCCAGGAACCGAACGACAGTTCGCTAACCCGGAGCCCGGCTTTGCCGAGATGGCGGTAGTTCATGCGTTATCCCGCTGTATCCAAAACGCGATTGTCGCGCAGAACCGCCAGGTATGTCTCGGGTTCGGGACGAACCCGGTAATTGTCGGTCTCATGTACCCAGAGAATGCGGCCCCCGGTGTCAGTTATGAGGACGGTCGGCAGGACGGTCTCGCTGTCATAGCCCAGTATTTGCATGCCCATCGGCAGCCCGTACGGGCTGGCAATCCCGAGCATGCGAGCCGCACGGTTCGCCGGGTCGGTCAGGAAATCAAACGTCACATCGAATTTCTTCGCGAGGCTCTCGGTGAACTTCGGCGGCTGCGGCGATACCAGGGCAACACGCACGCCCAGCTCCTCGAGTTGCTGGTACTGGGTTACCAGCTCCTTGATCTGCGCCATGCACAGCGGGCACCAGTTACCGCGGTAAAAAATCCAGACGGTTGGTTTGTCCCTGAGTGACGTGGACGCGACAGTATTGCCGGCCGTATCCGTCAGCTCGAACTCGGGCAGTATCTGGCCGACCTGCAGAAAGCTCGCGGCACGAACGAAGCTCGAATACCAGTAGTCATAGACCAGGAATCCAACAAAGCCCATCACCGCAAACACTGGTGCCGCCACGCTACCGCCCAGCATGTAGCCGCGACTCGCAAAGATGACGCCCACCAGGCCCATCACGATCAGGACCGGAAAACGCGCACTCGTCCTGGCGACATTCCGGAACGTCATGATCCAGGTCAGGACGAGCAGGAATGGCACGACGGTCAATAGAACGCCGCCCCAGGTAAGGTAGTCGTCGGTGGCCAGTAGCGAGCGCACCCCGAACACCGCGATCGCCATGGCGAGGATCATGTAGAAGCTGACAAAGATCGACTTTTGCATGGTTCTTACTCAGTGCTCCTAATCAGCGCGCAGTATGCTGAAATTCATGAGTTCGAAGTACGACATGAGGCCGAAAAACACCATTCCCCAAATGGCATGGTAGGCATGGTTCTTAACCTTGGCGGCAATCAGTGATCCCGCGATCACCGTCACCCAAACAATGACATGCATCGCGCCGAAGCCGGTCAGCCCGATGCTCATCTTTAGCCGCGTATCGACGATGTCGATGATGATCGTAATGACCCAGAGCAGAAAAAAAGCCTGGCGGTTGGAGAAGTACACGCCCTTGAAGTCTCCCTCGCACTTTTGATCGGGCGGATACAGGAATGCGCACATGAGGTACAGGCAGATGGCGTAGACCAGCACGAACAGAAACAGCAACAGCTGCCACTCGCTGACAGCACTCCAGCGCCATACGAACCACCAGAAGAAGACGATGTAATGAAAGACGTTCCAGGTCCATAACAAGTGGACCCAGTAGGGTTTGTAAATATTACGGGCCGTGAAAAAACGAGCCACGCCGCGCAGCAGGTGCACGATGCCGAGGCCTGCGATGACGGACACGAGGACGGCGATGTATTCGAACTGGGTCACTGGATTTCCCCCTGGCCCGGTTATTCGTCCCAGCTATCCTACTCCTCGACGATGCGGTTTTCTTGAGATGCCCTCGCCCGGACAGGCGTGCTTGTCGATGTAGACGTCACCGCCGATCAAGACACTGAATAATACGAGGACAGGTACCAGGGTCATCCTGTGTCAGACTGAACAATGCCCGAATGGTTCGTAACAACCAACATGCGATTTTTCAGTAGACGGGATTTGCAATCCAGATTGCCATCAGGCGGATCTAATCACGCCCAATATGGTCTGAACGTCAGAGCTGGCATCTGGAACGCGAGATCAATGGCCCCTAAGAAAAATTTAACTCGGGCTTTATCCTGGCTGCACATTTCCTTGGTAGTCACATTCGCTCTGGCAATGATGTCGCGAACATCGATCGCGCAGGAGCCGCCGACGTTTGACGCAACTTTGGACAACCAGCTTGGACTGACCTTCTCCCCTGACGGTTCAACGGCATTCTGGGTGGCGTGGAATGGTGCATGGGGTAGTAAAACCGCGTCTCAGCGCATCATCTATATGTCTCGGTACGAACAAGGCAATTGGAGCACACCCACTCCGGCGCCGTTTTCGCGAGAATTCCATGATGACGATCCATTCGTTTCTCCCGACGGAAAATGGCTGTACTTCGTATCCAAGCGGCCAGCAAGTAGAGATGACAAGAAACTCGATCCTGACATTTGGCGATTCAGCCTGATTGAAGAAAATCGTCTGGAACACCTCCCCATAAACTCGGAGTCGGCAGAATACTCTCCGGTTGTCACGAAGTCGGGAACCCTGTATTTCGCCTCGGCCAAAGATGGCGGAATGGGAGAAGGCGATCTCTATCGGGCGTTACCAGATGGCGACAGTTTTCGAACACCGGAGCTATTGGGCCCTGCTTTCAACACACCTGGCGGAGAATGGAACCTGTGGGTTTCCGCGGATGACAATGAAATAATTTTCGAGGCGTCCTCTCGTCCTACAAATGTCTCGATGCCGGGCGATCTTTACTACAGTTGGCGTACGCCAGGCGGCTGGACCTCAGCAATTCCCATTAATCAATTGAATTCCGCTGACAGCGACCTGATGCCGCGATTGCGCCCGAATGGCGAAATCCTCTATTACACATCGGCACCAATCGGCGGCCATGCCCGCATCGTTACTGCAAATTGGGCCCAACTGCGTGAGCAGCTGCGCTTCGCCTATGCGCCAACGCTGCTGGTTGCGAACAGATCGTCTCACGAGGTCACGTTTGTGGACTTGTCACGAGGCGAGGTTGTGGCCCGCGTAGCAACAGGCGAGGGACCGCACTTGTTATCGAATGTGAATGATGACCGTGTTCTGGCGACCGGGTACGGTGAGTTTCCCAGACCTCACGCGAATCCGGTTGCTAATCGGCCGCCATTTGTGAGCACTTCGAACTCTCGGGCGACGTTGATCAGAACCTCTGATCAATCCGTCCTTCTCGATAGAGTTATTGAGGGTTGTGCCAAACCACATGCAAGTTGGATCGTTGGTCAACGCGGCTATGTGACGTGTGAAGAAGAGAAACACATCCGCATACTCGATCTGCGGAACGGGCAAACGATTGGCCAGTTCGAAACATTGCAGGACGGATCACATGTTCTAAGCTTCGATCCCGAATCTCGGACGCTCGCGAGTTCAAATACCGGACCAGGTTCGGCTACGCTGATCAATATCGATAGCGGAACAACCACGGTTGTGAAACTTGCAGCGGGAAGCGAAGGCGCGCTGGCCATCGACGGACGTATCTGGATCGGGAACGCAATAGACGGGTCTGTTTCTGTCGTCGACCCGAACACGCAGGCCGTGATCCATCACATTAAGTCTGTTTGCCAATTTCCGATCGCTTTTGGCGGGGGCCGTCAACAACAGATCTGGGTTGCATGTTTCGCGTCCGCTGAGCTCGTCGCCATTGACAGTGAGATTTTTGTCATACGGCGCCGCATCAAACTCGACGAACAACCCCTCAATATTCTCACACATCCGGATCGCGACCTGGCATATGTCTCGTTTCCCAGGCGAAACGCAATCGGCGAAATTGATCTGGGGTCCGGCCGCGAGTTGCGGCGCCTCGAGGTTGGTATCGAGCCCGATGGCCTTCGTTGGGCTTCGTCACAGCGTTGGTGATTAAAGAGACTGTATACTATCCTCGAGATTCGTCTGGCCCGTAGCCAGCTGGGGAAAAACGATGAAATTGCAGACGCTTTTGATCGCCACGCTCACTCTGAGTATCGTGGGATGCGCCAAGGAAGAACAAGCCGTGCCTGACGAGGCTGACAAGGCGCCTGCGCCAACAACCGCAGCACCGCCGGCGGAGAAGAAGGAGTGGCAGAACGATGCATTCATTGAGCACATGCACCTGCACGCCGAGAAGCTCGATGATCTCAACTTTGCCCTCGCGGACGGTGACCTCGAAGGGGCCATGACGCCAGCCTACTGGTTGTCAGGGCACGAGACAGTTAGCGGCGTTCCGTCCGAATTGCTGCCCTATCTGTATCGCATGCGCGAGGCAGCCCGAGCCGTAGAGGAAGCGACCGATCTCGCAACCGCACAAATCGCGGCGGAGGAAATCAACGAGCAGTGCCAGGGATGCCATATCGCCGCGGAAGTCACTGTCGAGTAGCAGTCTGGCGCGTATAAGTACTTATGCGGGCAGCTGATTCCCGGGTTTTCAACTATAGTTGGCCGGTCAGGGTTGGAATCGACGAAGGGGAATGAAGATGCCCACCCAGAAACTGCAAGACTATCTCGATCAGCACGACATCCAGTACGTCACGATCAGCCACTCACCCGCCTACACCGCGCAGCACATTGCGGCGCTAGCGCATGTCCCAGGCAACGAGCTCGCGAAAACCGTCATTGTAAAAATCGACGACAAGTTCGCCATGGCCGTCCTGCCAGCGTCGCTCCGCATTGACCTCCGGCACCTGCAGGAGGCCATCGGCGCGGACGAAGTCACGCTCTCAAGCGAGACGGAGTTCAAGGAGCTGTTCCCGGACTGCGAGGTCGGCGCCATGCCGCCATTCGGCAATCTCTACGACATGGGTGTCTATGTCGCCGAGCAGCTGACCGAGGACGACGAGATCGCATTCAATTCAGGTACGCACTCAGAACTCGTGAAGATGTCGTACCACGACTTTGCGAATCTCGTCACACCGCAGGTTGTCGCGCTGACCTGAGCGCGGCGTAGACCGGCGGTTCGATCCGAAGCGCGAGAGTCTTCGGATGCACGCCTACGAGCGTCTCCGCACAGCACACTGTTAGACTAACCCCATGTTCTTTATCTTCATCGCCGCTTTCATCGGCCTGATCGTCGGTGGGCCCCTGGGGTTCCTTGTCGGTGGCCTGGTCGGTTACGCCGCGCATGTCATATTGCGCCAGTCCATCATTGGCGGACTGCGCGTCGTGCAGTCCGAACTCATCGAGTCGACGTTCGCCATCATGGGTGCGCTCTGCAAGGCCGACAAGGTCGTGACGCCTGACGAGATCAATGCCGTCGAGCAGATCTTCCGCATGCTGCATCTGCAGGGTGAGCAGCGCCAGCAAGCCAAAGCCGCGTTCAACCAGGGCAAGCAAGCGGACTTCGACCTCGATGCCGCCGTCGACCGCTTCGCACGCATCAGTCGTGGCCGCCTGCCGCTGATACAGCTGTTCCTGCAGTTGCAGACCATGGCCGTCGCGGCAGACGGCAAGATCGACCCTGCCGAGCACGCGATGCTGGTGCGCATTGCCCGCCGACTCGGCCTGAGCGAGCACGACGTAGCCCAACTCGAAGCCCTGTTACGCGCTGGGACCGCGGGTCCCTCGGCACGTGGCGCAGAACCGTCGCGGGATCGCCTGGCCGATGCCTACACGGCGATTGGCGTGTCGCCGGATGCGAGTGATCAAGACGTCAAGCGCGCGTACCGCAAGTTGATCAGCCAGAATCATCCCGACAAGCTTGCCGCCAGGGGGCTTCCCGAGAGCATGCGCGCGGTTGCGGAAGAGCGCTCACGAGAGCTCAACGCCGCATACGACCTGATCAAGAGCGCCCGGGGGATGGTGTGAGACGAGCGTGCAAACGCATCCGACTAAAATGCTGCGTTCAGTCCCCTTGTAGGTAATAATCGCGCCCATGACCTCATTTCTTACGGAACTTAAGCGCCGCAACGTATTGCGTGTCGCTGCCACCTACGCCGTCGTCTCCTGGATCATCATCGAGGCGGGCTCCGTGCTGTTGCCGACCTTCGGGGCATCGGAAGCGGCGTTTCAGATCTACGTCGTCATCGTTCTTGCCGGTTTTCTGGTGGCGCTGGTAGCGGCCTGGGTATTCGAGGTCACGCCCGAGGGGGTCAAGCTCGAAAAGAACGTCGATCGGTCGACGTCGATCACCCCGAAAACCGGTCGAAAACTGGACTTCGCCTTCACCGGCTTGCTGGTCATCGCGCTGGGCGTGTCCGTCACCTTGAACGTCACCGGCATGCGGGATACTCCTGAGGAGTCCCTGGCGACCGTCGACCGCTCATCGATCGCCGTCCTTCCGTTCACGAGTCGTAGCACGGATCCGGAAAACCTGCTGTTTGCCGATGGCATCCATGACGACCTGCTGACCCGCCTTGCCAATATTGGCTCACTGAAGGTGATCTCCCGCACCTCGGTTCTGGAATACCGGGACACCACCAAGAACCTGCGGGAAATCGGCGAAGAGCTTGGCGTCGGGACAGTTCTCGAGGGCGCGGTGCAACGAGTGGGTGACAACGTAAGAATCAACGCCCAGCTCATTGATGCATCGACCGACGAACATATCTGGGCGAAGTCCTATGACCGGCAACTCAGTACGGTCAATTTGTTTGCATTACAGAGCGAGATTTCGGAGGAGATTGCGCGGGCGCTGCAAATGACGCTCACCGACGCAGAGCAATTGCGTCTTGCTAAGGTACCCACCGATAGCCTTGCCGCTTACAACCTCTACACCCAGGGTCGTGACAATCTCTACAAGCGGCGGCTCGAAACGCTGCAAGAGGCGCGCAAACAGTTCGAAGATGCCATCGCACTCGATCCGGACTATGCGGAGGCGTATGTGGGTCTCGCCGACAGCGTGCTGCTGATCCTGAACAATCACCAGGCGATTCCCATCGATGAGGCATTCAACGTCGCCGAGATGTCACTCGACAGAGCGGTGACGCTCAATCCCGACCTGGCGGACGCACACGCCTCATTAGGCCTTTTGAAGAACAAGATGTGGGACGAGACCCGTAGCGTAGCCAGCATGGAGGAGGCCGAGGCCCACTTTAAGACTGCGCTCGAGCTCAACCCAAACCATGCGAGCGCGTATATGTGGTTTGCGTCCATGCGCGGCACACAGCGGCGCTTTAATGAGGCGATTGATCTCTATCATGAATCGCTGCGAGTGGACCCACTTGGAAAGATTCCGTATGCCAATCTGCCGGGCACGTATGCGTACCTCGGACAGAATGACACCGCGCTCGACCTGTACGTCAAGGCGGTCGAGATTCATTCCGACTGGCCGACGGCCTACCAGAATCTCTCTATGCACCTGCACGGCCTTGGTCGACTGGACGAGGCAGTGGCGTGGGGGCTAAGAAGCCAGGAGCTGAGTACCGATCCGCTCGGTGGTGCACAGATAGCCTTCCCGTATATCGAGTTCGGCGAATTTGACAAGGTCCTGGGCGCCTTTTCCGGCGTAACGCCTGGTCACCCGATGTACGCGTACGGGCTCAGCATGGAGAAGGCAATGCGGCTGGATTTCATCGGCGCTGCCGAGACTACTGAGAACGCAATGGACGCCGAGAATCCACGGCAATTTGTACTCAACATGATCGCGGGATTTTCCATGCTTGGCGGTGACTTTGAGAAAGCGCGCGAGTATGCCGAGCTTGCCAATCCGGAGTTTGCGGCGGATGCCGACCCGGCGGCCGAAGCTGACAGCGTTGCCAACCTGGTTCGCTACGCGTTTATTCTGCAGAACCTCGGCGAGGGTGAACGTGCAGATACACTGCTCGATGCGGCGTTACCGGTGGTTCGAACATTGCCGCGAATGGGCCTCACCGGGCACGGCATCCGCGATGTGCAGATCCTGGCCTTACAACGCAGGACCTTCGAGGCGCTTGCCGCGTTTCGTGAGGCGATCGATGAGGGATTCCGGGGCACCGTCATATCGAACGGCTGGCCGTTGTCGCTCGATCCCTACCTGGATTCTTTACGCAATGAGCCGGAGTTCCGGGCGATGGTCAGGGAACTCGACGACGCGGTCGAGGTAATGCATCAGCGCGTTCTCGATGCCGAGGAGAGTGGCGACTGGGATGAGCTAAGGGCGCTCATCAAGACCTGACGCGACTCATCGCCGCGCTGCGCGCGATGCTCGCGCGCTGGCAACAGTCGCTTCCAGAGCTCACCCGGGTCTTTCGCAAACACGGAATCCACCGACGCCGGCAGGACGTGCCAGCTGCCGCGGGTCAATTCGTTGTCCAGTTGCCCCGGCGCCCAGCCGGCATAACCCATGAATAAACGCAGGCGGGACACATCTTTCAGCACATTTTCAGGAGCATTTTGGAGGGGCACCAGGTACACCGATTCGATGACTTTCTCAGCACCTTCAGGCGCGCTATCCGATTTCATCAGCGCGCTCAGGTTGTTCATCTCCACCGGCCCGCCCCAGTAGATCGGGCCCGTGTAAGCAAATACCACGGCGGCGTCGGCTACAAGCTCGTCTATCCCGACCTCCGTCGGGCGATTGACGACAAGGCCCAGCGCTCCCGTTTCATCGTAGTGCAGGAGCAGGATAACCGTTTGCAGAAAGATATCGCCGCCCAGCTGCTCCGTTGCCACCAGCAGCTTGCCTTTCGCAGGCGACTCGTCCGCGCCAACTGCAACCGGCAGCAAGCAAGCGGCTAACACGAGCAATGTCAGTACCCTGGACATCTTGGCAACCAGTATAGGACTTCCGGGAGGCGATCTGTGCCCGACGCTTGCTAACCAGGACGGTCCAGCCGGTATATCTTCTTCAATGCAGGAGACTGGAACACTAATGCCGAGAGCAATGTCACGGCCGCGACGACCCCGAGGATCACAACCATGCGCATGAAAGGCTGGCCCTGTGCGGCTCGCACCTGCACCAGCGTGTAGATCGTATGCACCCACTCCAGGGCGCCGAGGATCAGGACGACTTGCATCAGCCGGGCAACCCACGGTTGACGGAGGAAGAGCAGCACGATCAGTGCCACTGCGCCGACAACGCCGATTGAATTGTCGTAACGCATGAAATGGGCGCCCAGGACGACGAGGCTGAGAACGACAGGGATATAGAGCAACACTTTCTTCATATCACCCAACCGTCTTCTCGAGATAACTCACGATATCGCGTGATTCAGGCATCCAGCGTTCCTCACCGTTCGGAGACGTAATCCGCAACACGGGTACCGTGGCGCGCCCGCGAGCCTCGATCAGCTCATCACGGTATTCGGCGCTTGCGAAGATATCGCGGAGCTCGACATTTATACCGAGGCGTTCGATGTTGGCCCGGACCATGCTGCAGAACGGGCAACTGCTGAAATGATACAGTGCCAGCTTGTCCTCGGCGGGCGTTTCGGACGGCGCACAACGTTCGAGGAGCTGATCCGCGTAGTACTCCGACCAATCGCTCTCGGGCGAGCGCGCCTGGTGCTCGAAATTGGCATTCATCAGGCAATAGATCAGCTGGCTCCTGTAGAAATGCATGTCCAGCCGCTCGGCGAACGGATCCTGCAGGTAGTCGGCGTACCAGATCGACCAGTCCGGATCGTCACCATCCGTTGCGGCGAAGGCTTCGTGATGCGCGTGCCCTGCCTCGCGAAACAGGTCGACAAGATTGGTCCGAAGTTCGGTGTTCATGGGTTTTCCTCTTTAGTGACTGGCCGGCACGCACTCATGTTGCCTGCTCCAGTTTTTCGCTTGCCTCAAGCCACTCCCATTCGAGGGACTCGATGGTTGATTTTGCGGCGGCCTGGTCCTGAACCAGCTGAGCTAACTCATCTTTCCGTCCCTGGTCGACGTAAATCGATTCATCCGCAAGGCGTGCATCAAGCCTGGTCAGCTGGAGCCGATGCACGGCAAGTTCTTTTTCCACATCCCGGACCTTGTCATACAGTGGCTTCAGGCGCTGTCGTCGCTGTGCCTGTTCCTGCCGCTGCTGCTTCTTGTTTACGCTCTTCGCAGGGCCGTCTTGCCATTTAGCCGTGGTTTGTTCAGATGCCTCTTCCTGCTCCCTGAGCCAGGTCGGGTAGTCGTCGAGGCTGCGATTAAATCGGTCGACGATGCCATCGTGAACGATCAGCAGTTCATCGCAAACACTTCTCAACAAATGACGATCATGCGAGATGACGACCAGCGCGCCAGTGTACTCAATTAGCGCGACGCTCAAGGCCTGGCGCATTTCCAGGTCGAGATGATTGGTCGGCTCATCGAGCAACAACAGGTTCGGTCCCTGGCGAATCATTAACGCCAATACCAGCCGCGCTTTCTCACCACCGGAGAACGGCGCAACCGGCTCAAAGATGCGCTCTCCGCTGAAGCCGAAGCGGCCCAGATAGTTGCGATGATCCTGCTCCCGGTCGTCGGGTGCGTAGTCTCGCAAATGATCGATGGGACTGTGCTCTGGCCGCAATAGCTCGAGCTGGTGTTGGGCGAAGTAACCAATCTTCGTATCTTTGCTCAGCAGCCGCTCGCCCTTTAGCACGGTGCTGCCTGTCGAAAGAGCCTTGACGAGCGTTGACTTGCCGGCGCCATTTACGCCAAGCAGGCCAATACGGTCACCCGCCGACAGGTTCAGGTTGATATTGTCGAGAATGACATCGTCGCCGTAGCCAACAGTCGCGTCTGACAGGCCGAGCAGGTGTTGTGGCTGCTTTTGCGGCTCGATGAAATGAAACCGGAATGGAGAATCGACGTGTGCAGGAGTGATCTGCTGCATGCGTTCGAGCATCTTGATCCGGCTTTGGGCCTGGCGCGCTTTGGATGCCTTGTAACGAAACCGATCGACGTAGCGTTGAATGTGTTTTATCTGTTTTTGTTGTCGAGCGTACATCGACTGTTGCTGCGCAAGCTGCTCGGCACGCAGGGTTTCGAATTGACTGTAATTGCCGGTGAACAGATAGATCGTCTCGTTCTCGATATGCGCAACGCGAGTGCAGACCTGGTCGAGAAAATCTCGGTCGTGCGAGACAACCAACAAGATGCCTTCGTATCGCTTCAGCCAGCGCTCAAGCCACAAAATAGCCGGGAGGTCGAGATGATTGGTCGGCTCATCGAGCAACAGGATGTCTGATCGACACATGAGAGCGCGGGCAAGATTGAGCCGCATGCGCCAACCACCGGAAAATTCTTTAACCGGTTTCGCGTATTCGTCCGCCGCGAAGCCGAGACCATGCAGCAGTCGCGACGCGCGCGACTCGGCTGTAAATCCGTCGATAGCCTCCATTCGTTCATATAGAAGGTGAAGGTCTGGTTTGTCCGCTGCGGCCTCACCCTCCGCTATAGCGCCCTGCACTTGTCGCAACTCATGGTCGCCATCCATTACATAGCTGACAGCGGTGCCGCTGCCGTGCGGGCTTTCCTGCGCGACATGGGCGAATACATCCCTCGGGTCCAGGGCGAGTTCGCCATCGTCCGGTTCCAGATCGCCCAAAAGCATGGCAAACAACGATGACTTGCCACAGCCGTTGGCGCCGATCACACCCATGCGTTGTCCGGCATGGATCTGGAAACTGGCGTTTTCGATTAAGACCTTGCGGCCGCGACGCAGTGTGATGTTGGCGAGGGCGAGCATGACCGGCGCGATTATACCGACAATGAATTGCGATAAGGTGTCGCAAAAGCGCTGCTGGCAACAGCATAATGGAATTTTCGGAATGAGAACGGGAGGTAACTGATGGGACGTTGGCGTCCACCCGCTCCGAGCTCTTCGCCCTATATCACGCCAGCGGGATTCGTCGCATTGCAGGAGGAACTGGATAGCATCTGGCTGCGCCGCCGCGATGTCGTTAAAGCCCTGGCTGAGGCAGCCGCAGAAGGCGACCGCTCTGAGAACGCGGAATACATCTACCGCAAGAAAGAACTCGGTGGATTAGATCGACGCATTCGTTATTTGCAGAAGCGTCTGCCAGCACTATCCGTGGTTCGCGAGGCCCCCAACAGCGATACGATCTATTTTGGTGCCACCGTGGAACTGTGTGACGATGAGGACCAAACACGCACCTATCGAATCGTGGGTCCCGACGAGATTGATACAAAGGCATTCGCGATCAGCATGGACTCCCCGCTCGCAAAGGCATTACTCGGCAAACACGTGGATGATGAGGTCGTGATCACGATTGGCGAGAAAACGATGACAGTGAGTGTAGTATCGATTCGCTACGAAACGTGAGGTGAAGAGATTGAAACAGGATTGCATACAGATCCGTAAGTCTCCTGGCCAACGGAACTCCTGAGGCTGTTTCCAAGCGCCAAAGCGACTCATCGATGGGCCTTACCAGCCCTGGAAGAAACTCCCGTCAGCTCCGTCAGCTTCGACCGGGATAGCAACGATCGCGGCAGCGGATAAGATGTGAGAAGTACTAAAGGACAGGACGCGCAGTATGTATCGTAGACCTGCCGGCCATTGTCGACATCGGCACCAACTGCCGGGGCCGCAAACGCCAGGCACAGCAAGCCGCCTCCCAACAAGACGTTTCGAAATTCCCAGTTCACCACTAGCGCCCGGAATACCGTTGATACAGACGGGTATTGTGGCGTCCCGCATGAGACCTACAACTGTGGGATACCGCAACTCGTGGCGCCAGAGTGTTATCGCCCTACTCGTTCTCCGCCCTGGCCGTCACCGCGATATCCCCATCCGCATCAACCGTCACGTCTAGCACGATCGGGCGGCAACAGACCTGGCAGTCTTCGACGTATTGCTGCTCGGGAAGAGAGTCGTCGACCAGGACGGAGATAGCCTCGCCACAGTAAGGGCATCTGATCGATTGTTCGTTGAGTTCAGACATGGCTACGGCGACCGTTGGTATTGCGGTATTCCATCAGCCCTGCCCTTCGCCCGCAACTCGTCTTGATTACTTGCCTATTGCGTGATCACTCACGTATCTGTTATGCTTTTCTCATGAATACTCAAACCTCCTCAGAACAGACCCTCGCCCTCACCTTCGCGGCCGCCTGGAACCGGCTCGAGCGGCGCCTCGACCACAGTCTTGCCGCTATTCGTGGTATCAGCCTCGCTGAGTACCGCCTGTTGCGGGCGCTCGGGGAAGCCCCGGGTTCGCAGGCCAGCCGGGTGGACCTGGCCCAGGCCGTCGGGCTCACACCCTCAGGCGTGACCCGGGCCCTTCGACCCATGGAAAAACTCGGCATCGTATCTACGGTGAAGAGCAAGCGGGATGCCCGCCTCGCGATCGCTGCGCTGACGCCGGCAGGTCGTGAACTGCTCGATGATGCCTCGGGCGTGGTCGATGACACGATGAAGGCGATGCTCAAGCGCACGCCGGAACTGGCCTCCCAGGCAGGCGAAATTACCGAGTTACTGGACGGTATCGGCCGCTAAGTGGAATATGGCAGGAACATGATTCACTTGTTGCTGCTTCTTCTGCTGATTGCCGCCTGCTCTACCACAAACGCGCACGAGTCGGGCGAGCCACCGTTTGACGGTATCGACGCGGTCTTCATCAGTCACAACCACGAGGACCATGTCGCTACGGCCCGTCCCGAACAATTCGAAGGCTTTGATCTCTTCACACAACCCGTCAAGCCACCCGCACCACATATCGCAACAAACGCACGTTTCACCGCAATATCCCGACTTTCCCCAAACCAAACGGGTCCAATGCGCATCCAATAATGTGACTGCACGCCTGTTTTATTTGGGAGCCCTTTATGTCATTGATTCGAGTGTCAGCCGACAACCCGGCCGCATTGCTTGCCGCCGCGGTCCTGCTTTTCGTGCTGGGCGTCGTCGGGATCGCATCGCTGCCCATCCAGATGTTGCCCAACCTCGAATATCCCGAGATCAACATCAATACCTCGTGGCGTAACGCCGCTCCCCAGGAAGTCGAGGCGAACATCGTCGAGCCCCAGGAAACGGTGCTGCGGCAGGTTCCCGGCGTCGTCGAGATGTCTAGCGACGTGCGGGCAGGCAACGGCAACGTACACCTCGTCTTCGACGTCGGCACGGACCTGCAGCAAGCCATGCTCGATGTGCTCAACGCATTGAACCGTGCCGAGCAAGCACCGCCCGACGCCGATGAACCCGGCATCCAGGTGGGTGGCTGGGATTTCCCGGTCGCAACCTTGCTCGTGCACCCAAAGGTCGCGACACCGGGCACCGACGTCACGCAGTTCCAGCGCGTGATCGAAGCGCAGGTGGAACCAGCACTAATGAAGATCGACGGCGTGCAGCGCGTCAATCTCAACAGCCAGCGCGACAGCCTGGTCCTGATCGATTTCGATCCCTACCGGGCTGCAGCTCTCGGCGTGCAGGTGACGGATATCGCGAATACGGTGACGCGCGCGGTGAACACGACCGGCGGGCTCGCCAGCGTTGGCCGGCGCCAGTACACGGTGCGCTTCCTTGGCGGCTTCAATCTCGAGGAACTCGGTGACCTGGTTGTCGCCCGGCCGAATAACCAGCCAATACGGCTGCGCGAAGTCGCCGACATTTCGACCGAGCTGTACCCGCGCAACGGCGTCACGTACCGCACGGGTTTCCCCGCTTATTACATTGCCGTGCAGGGCAAATACAGCGCCAATACCGTGTCGATCCTGGATGAAATCAACAAGACTATCGACGAGCTCAACGCCGGACCGCTGGCAGACGAAGAACTGCAGATCGTCCTGAGTTTTGACGCGTCGGTGCACATTAGACGTGCGATCGGGCTGGTCAACGGCAACCTCGTGCTCGGCGTGTTCCTCGCCCTGGGTGTGTTGTGGTGGTTCCTGCGCGGCTGGCGCGCGACCCTTATGATCGCGACCACGATTCCGTTCTCCTTGCTGTCGTCACTGCTGGTGCTGAGCCTGCTTGGCCGCAGCCTGAACGTCGTGTCCCTCGCCGGGCTCGCGTTCGCGGTGGGGCTGGTCCTCGACGCAGCAATCATTGTCCAGGAAAACATCGTGCGCCTTCGCCAGGCCGGCATGTCGGCGGATGAAGCCGCACGCGAAGGCCCGTCACAGGTCGTGGGCGCGCTGTTCGCGTCAACCATCACGAGTATCGCGATCTTCCTGCCGATCCTGTTCATGAAGGGCCTCGAAGGTCAGCTGTTCGCGGACCTCGCGCTGACCTTGTCCGTTGCGGTGACGACGTCGCTGATCGCTGCGATCACCGTGCTACCCGTTGCGAGCAATTACTTTCGCCAGGATCAGCTCGCAGTCGATCGTCTCGCCGAGTTCTGGGACAAGATCACGAACAAGATTGTCAGCCTGACAAGTACCCCGCAGCTACGATTGAGGTGGATCGTGTCGTTGCTGCTGGCGCCGGCATTGTTGACCTGGTTGCTGGCGCCCAAACTCGACTTCCTGCCACAGGCGGATTCCGACGGCGTGCAGGTTTTCTTCAGCATGCCGGAAGGTATTCCGCTCAGTACGATTGAGAATGAACTGCTTCTCGAGGTTATCGACCGGCTGCAACCCTACGTCGACGGCGATGCCGGCCCCGGTATCCGCGGCTACAACCTGTATTCCTGGGGTTCGAACGCGACCGGCGTTTACATCTATCCACAGGATCCGCGTGAAGCACCGGAAATGATGGAAAAGCTTCGCGACGAGATCCTGGTCGGGCTCCCCGGTGCGCGGCCGTTTGTGTCTCGTGCATCCTTGCTCAACATCGGCATCTCCGGTGGCCGCAATATCGACATCGATCTGCAGGGCCCCGAACTCACGGCGCTAATGAGCGCCGCGAAAGTTGGCCGGGACGCGATGAACGAGCGCTTCAGTGACTGGTCCGTGCGGGCATTGCCCGGTGTCAGCCTGTCAAAGCCCGAGCTGCAACTGGTGCCCGACGATATTCGCATTACCCAGGCCGGCCTCGACCGCGGCGCAGTCGCCGATGCCGTTCGCGCCTTCACGGGCGGCCTCAATGCAGGCCGTTACTTTGACGGCAACGAGTCTATGGACGTGTTGATATGGAGTGGCGCCTGGGACACGCCCGAGGACCTTGCCGGCGTACCTATCTTTACGCCGCAATCCGGCATCCAGGTCATTGGCGAGCTCGCCAATATCGAGCGCACGGTCGGGCCGACTCAGTTACGCCGGGTCAACGGCCAGCGTACGGTGACCTTGCAGGTGCTACCGCCGCCCGACATGACGATCGAGGACGCGCTCAATACGATTCGCACCGAGATCGGGCCAATACTGCGCGACGCCCTGCCCAATGATGCCGAGATCTTCTATCGCGGGACGGCCGACCAGCTCGACGCCGCCGTTACCGACATGAGCAAGAACTTCGTCATGGCCATACTGATACTCGCGCTAATCATGGCAGCGATGTTCCGGTCGATTAAAGACAGCCTGATTGTGCTGCTCGTCATGCCGCTCGCGGTCGTCGGCGGTGTGATCGGACTCCGGGTCCTGAACCTGTTCACCTACCAGTCGCTCGAATTGCTCACCATGATCGGCTTCATCATCCTGCTTGGCCTTGTCGTCAATAATGCGATCCTGCTCGTCCACCAGACCCGTGCCGCGGAACGCGAAGGACTGAGCCGTGCCGATGCTGTCGCACAGGCGATTCGCATCCGCGCCCGGCCGATCTTCATGAGCACGTTGACCTCCATCTGCGGCATGTTGCCGCTGATGCTGGTGCCGGGTGCCGGTAGTGAAATCTACCGCGGACTCGCGACGGTCATCGTTGGCGGCATGAGTGTCAGTGCCATCTTCACACTACTACTTCTGCCGAGCATTCTGCGTCTCGGTGAATCCAGGCAAACAGTCCATTCGACCGAGGTCACGCGCAGCAGGGACTTGCTCGCACAGCCGGGGGTAACATCATGATTGCGATCACAAACACCGAACGCGCGCTCAAACTGTTGTTTGCACTGCTACTGGGCTTATCAGTCAGCGACGTTTTTGCACAGGACGACAACGAACCGACGTCAATTACGGTAACCGAGGTCATGTCGACCAGCGTCGCGCCCACCGTGCCCGCGGCGGGCACTGTCTTCTCCCGGCATGAAACACAGATCACCGCCGGCATGGCTGGCCGTCTCGTACACCTGGCGGAACCAGGAGACTTCGTCGAAGCCGGCACGTCGGTTGCAGTTTTCGACTGCGAGATGCTCGAGCTGCAACGCGAACGCCAACTCGCCGAATCCGATCGCGCGACGATCAATTACCAGACACTGGTCAAGGAAGTCGGGCGTCTCGAGTCCGTACGCGATACCAATGTCATCGCAGAAATCCAGCTCGACCGCACGATGGCCGATCGCGATCTTGCCAATAGCGATCTCCGGATTGCTGAAATCGCCATCAAGGAAACGGACAGTCAGCTCTCGCGCTGCAATGTCCGGGCGCCGTTTTCCGGCGTCGTGACGCAGCGCTTGCGAAACGCGGGCGAGGACGTCGAGCGTAGCACCGTACTCGCGGCCATGACCGACACTGAAAATCTCGAGGTGCGTGCCTCGGTGCCGATTCGCCACCTGCCGCGCATGCGCGCCGGCATCGTCGCCGAAGTCCGCCTGAACGAGCTGCACCTCGAGGCGCGGATTCGCAAGGTGATTCCCGCTGCGAACTCGCAGTCACAGACCTTCGAGGTGCGGCTCGACCTACCTGCCGATGCGCCGCGGGTGGTTGCGGCGGGTCAACTCGTCAGCGTCAACTTGCCGCTGTCGCCCAACATGGCGCTGACCGTGCCGCGCGACTCCGTGGTATTGCGGGAAGACGGCGCATTTGTCATGCGCATCAACGATGATGCCAAGGCTGAGCGGGTCGCAGTGGAGGTTCGTGAGGCCAGCGGCGATCACATCGCCGTGCAGGGCGCATTGCAGTCCGGTGATCGCGTCGCCGTACGCGGTGCCGAAGCGCTCGATGATGGCGAGCTCGTGGCGGTACAGACCGAGACCTGACCGGAGTGCGCGCCTGACCGGCCAAATACGCGACCTTCCTGGGCACGGCAACCATTGTTGCCGTCGCTGCGTCTGGCATAAAAGATGCGGAATACCTGCGGCGACGGTAGAGTCCGATTCTGCGCTTTCGCACCGGAAGCCGCCGCTCAGACAAGGAATAACAATGAGAAACCCCAAGACGGCGAAGTTTCTGCCCCGCCTGTTCGTTTTGTTCGTTCTCGCCGGCTGCTCGAATTCCGATGCGCCGCCAGTCGATCAGGCCCGGGAGGCGGACAATCAGACGACGCAGGAGTCAGGAGTGCCGGTGGGTCGCCTCGGGGACACAGTGGTTCCGGTCCACTATCGCCTTAAGCTCACAATCGATCCCTCGCAAGAGTCGTTCTCCGGCAACGTCTCGATAGACATCAACGTCAACGAACCGACGGACAGCATCTGGCTCCACGGCAAGGATCTGGAGATCGACGAGATCTTTTTGACAGATGCCAACGACAAACGCGTGGCAGCAAGTTACAACCAGCAGCATGATTCCGGCGTATCCCTGGTGGCACTGGAACAGACCGTTGACGCGGGCGCAATGACACTCGACATCAGTTTCCACCGGCCGTTCGAAGCCGGGAGAAATGGTTTGTTCAAGGTTGTGAAGGGCGAAGACTCTTACGCGGCCACGCAGTTCGAGCCGATTGCCGCGAGAAAGGTCTTCCCGGGGTTCGATGAGCCCGCGTTCAAAGTGCCATTTAATCTCACGCTGGTGACACTTGCTGACCACGTCGCCATCACGACCACGCCGGAGATTGCCCAGGAGACGCTGGATAACGGTTACGTGCGGCGTATCTTCGATACGACCCGACCAATGCCGACCTATCTGCTCGCGTTCGCGGTTGGGCCTTACGATCTCGTCGACTACGGAACGATTCCCGCGAACTCGATCCGCGATCGCGAAGTCCCGCTCCGTGCGGTCGCGGCACGCGGCCTCGGTGACCGGCTGAACTATGCGCTCGAGAATACCGACGGGATACTCACTGTGCTCGAGCAGTACTTCGGCATTCCCTACCCGTACCAAAAGCTCGACCTGATTGCTGTTCCCGGGGGCTTCGGCGGTGCGATGGAGAACATAGGCGCGATCACCTACAACGAGATTCTTCTGCTGATGGACGAGGACTCGCCGCTCAGCCAGCGTCGTCGCTACGCCGCCGTCCACGCCCACGAAATCGGGCACATGTGGTTCGGCAACCTGGTCACGCCCGAATGGTGGGACGACATCTGGTTGAACGAGGCGTTTGCGAGCTGGATCATGTACAAGGCAGCAGACGCCTACTGGCCCGACGGCGAGTTCGACCGGGAGGTTCAGAAGCGCGCGCTCGGCGCGATGGGCAACGATTCGCTGGCGGCGGCGCGGCAGATTCGTGAGCCGGTGGACCACAACCACCGCATCCGCGACGCCTTCGACAGCATTACCTACCAGAAAGGGGCCGGCGTGCTGGCGATGCTCGAACGGTATGTCGGCGAGGACGGTTTCCAGGCCGGGATCCGGCTGCACATGAAACGACATGCGGACGGTACCGCCACCGCCGACGACTTCATCGCCTCGGTTGCTGAAGGCTCTGACCGGGTCGAGATCGAAGCTGCTTTCAGGTCGTATATCGAACAACCCGGTGTGCCGCTTTTGTCGGCGCGCCTCGACTGCACGGATTCCGCGAACCCGCAACTCATGGTCAGCCAGGCGCGTTATGCGCCGCTCGGCTCAACAATCGAACCAGGCTCTGGTCAGTGGCATATACCGATGTGCATTGCCTATTCAGCAGACGGCGCGAAGAAGAGCCAGTGCGCCCTGTTGAGCGAATCAGAACAGGCGATTGCGCTCGATGCTGACAGCTGTCCCACGCGCGTGCATCCCAATGCAGATGGCGCCGGCTACTACCGCTTCGCACTCGATGATGCCGGATGGCAGGGCCTGATCGGTACAGTGCCCGGGATGGCACCGGCGGAGGCGCTTGCGCTCGGCGACAGCCTGCATGCGGCTTTTCAGGGCGGCAAAGTT
>Ga0209578_10000884_pt1 | contig 31113 bp, 25 predicted proteins | sample tdAd472_FD_187127 | JGI IMG/M metagenome (GOLD analysis project Ga0209578, IMG submission 187127) | Marine sediment microbial communities from the Atlantic coast under amendment with organic carbon and nitrate - tdAd47.2 (SPAdes)... | ecosystem: Environmental > Aquatic > Marine > Coastal >...
TCACGCAGGTCGATAGATAGAGATTTTACCATAGAGGCTGGCCTCCTTTTCCAGCTTCTATCTTGAATCACATTATGACCTCTTTGGGAATCCCTAAAATGAATCTATTTGATGTGACCTTGCTCTATATCCTTTGCTCTAAGGGATATGCGTTTAAAAGATATTTTTGTATTATATTCGCATAGGATCACTTTCCCTGAAAAAGGATACATCGTGATGGACACGGAGCTCTATCTTCTGTTTGTGGGAAGCTGCATAATGCTGGGGCTCATTCCCGGCCCGAACATTGCCCTTATCGTCGCCAACAGCATCGCGCACGGCACTCGCTATGGTCTTGTGTCCGTTGCCGGAACAAGTTCGGCCATGGCGCCCCAACTGGCTATTACAGTTCTTGGGGCCACAACACTTCTGGCATTCATGGCGTCGGCTTTTGAATGGCTTCGGTGGATCGGTGTCGCATATCTGATATATCTCGGCCTCAAACACTGGTTTTCCGCTGCGAAAAAAAATGCCGGGCGTGAGCGCCGACAGAAAGAAGAAGGCCTATGGAAAGGTTTATTGGCGGGGATTTTTGGTCTCAGCAACGAACCCGAAAACCCTTCTCTTTTTTGGCGCTTTTCTTCCCCAGTTCGTATCCGCCCAGGAAAATGTGACTCTGCAAATGACGCTTCTTTCCGTGACCTTTATCGTCATTGTCACTGTCGTTGATGGCTGTTGGGCCATTCTTGCGGGCCGGCTCCGGCCGCATTTGTCAAGGTTTGCCCGGCTTCGCCACCGTATCAGCGCGGTCTTCTACATAACGGCGGGTGTCGGGCTGGCGCTCGCCAGATCTGGAGAATTATCCGCGAACACAAAAAAAGCAATTACTTATCTGGGCCATTTTTGACGTCCATGCAATACCCTCAACACCTCAACCCGCCTGCCTTTTATTCGATATATGGCAATGAAAGGCGTTCCGGAAATCACCAGTTCCCGGGTGCCTTTAACCCCGCATTTCTCACCAGGTTTTGACGTTATCCTTGTTTTGTGTTTATAACCAATGGGATAGTATGATTTTTGGTTAAGCGCAAAAAAACAGGGTGTATTTTGAATGCAGTTTTTGCTGCTCCGCGCTGCCCTTCGGGTCCCGCAAGACCGGCTACAAGATATTTGGCAGATATAAGGATTGCGGCCTGCAGGGGCTCAGTGATCGCAGCCGCCGGCCCTACCGCCATGCCAATCAATTACCGTTTCAGATTGAGACCCTGATTGTCCAGTTGAAGAAGGAATGGCCCACATGGGGTGCCGCCAAGATACGGGAGAAGCTGAGGCGGCTATATCCGGATGTTCATACGCCAGCGATCAGCACAGTGCATGCCGTATTGGACCGTAATGGTCTGGTGACCCGACGCAAACGCCGCAGATATAAAGCCGAAGGCACACAGTTGTCCTCTGCCAGGCATCCCAACGATCTGTGGTGCGCGGACGATAAACCCGGATATCTCACCGGGTTTTGGTTCTATTCTAAATTCATGTTTATCATCAATGCGATAGGCTATATTTTAATAACTCCCAAAAAAACAGGGTGATTTTTGTGTCCAGGCTTGCGAACAGGTTTATATATTCTCTGCGAGCCACTGCAGGGCGCCTTTTGTGGCGGACCAGTTTTCCCGGTTTTGCGCCACATAGATCACTGCTTCGTCTTTTGACCCAATACTATAGTGAGGTGGCAGGGTTTTTAGTATCCGTTTTGCCCCCAACAGTAAATCCGGCACGAATGGATTGGTTTTGACGGCATATTTCAGGGCTTTGATCGCCCCGGAGGACTTTGAACCGGATTGGCGAAAGGTGAGCAATGCCTTGCTGTAGCACCATTCGGCAAAGCAGTCTTCGTCATACTCCACCAGAAGCTCACTCACCCCTTTCAGGTCGCCCACGGTAAACAGCCAGCTTTTCAGAATATAGCGCATACCCTGATTGTCACCCGGGTTCAGGCGCAGCATATCCTGCACGTGTCCGACCGCTTCTTCCCGCTCTCCCAAATTCCATAAACATTCCGCAAGACCGGCTCTGGCCCGCATATAGGGGCGGGTTTCCAGAATGAGCCAGAAATCTCCTTCCCCGTCCTCGAACAGCTCTTCACCAAGAGCTTTTCGGCCTGCATCCACAGCAAGCTCATACCAGTGCTTTTCCTCAATGATGTTTTTGGCGGCCTCCTCCGCCAGGAGGGTATAAGCATCGGCACAGAGATCAGAAATTGCCAATGCTTGTTTGGCCAGAGCAACCCTCTCCCGTTTGCTGCCCGCTTCCCAGGCCTCATACATAAGCTCCTGAGCCTGCCATAACGGGTCTTTATTGTCAGAACTGTCGAACAAACCATCACCTGAAAAAAGGTCCGGAGAAGCCGCCTCCGTAATTTGAGCCATCATCTTCTCCAGAGTGCGGCGGTCAGGTAGAGGGGAAGACTGTGAAACCACGGCCTTTTTCTTAACCTTGACGGGTGCTTTTTTCTTGTTCTTTCTGCGGTTTTTACTGACAGGCATGAGCGTCCCTATTCAATCCATAAATATAGAAGACAACATAGCAGGAAAAACCGCTTCATACCAGTTTTTATACTCGCATATCGACAGAAAATAAGGTAAATTATCACGTATTATCAAAGTGTTAAGTGAGTAGCTTATGCGGTTTTTGCTGCTCCGCGCTGCCCTTCGGGTCAGCTTTTGGCTCCCGGACGGTTTTGGCGGCCTTTTGCTGCTCCGCGCTGCCCTTCGGGTGACGGCGGAGAGATAACGTCAGACGCCGGTGTTCTATTGTTACGGGAACGGGCAAAGCAGATCAGGCTTTTCGATCGCATGGCGGCGTGCTTCACAGATCACCGGGATCAGAAGCGGGTCAAACATCAGCTGCCCACCCTGCTTTCGCAGCGAGTGTGCGGAATTGCGCTGGGCTATGAGGATATTAATGACCACGACAGCTTAAGAAATGATCCGGCCATCAAGTTACTGACCTCTTCCTGTCATACATCAAAAGATAAAACCCCAGTAGCTCTGGCCGGAAAATCCACCCTCAACCGGTTGGAACATTCCCGCGAGGCCGGAAACCCCCGTTATCACCAGATGGTACCAAACCTGAAGCAACTGTCCAACCTGTTCACTGATATCTTTCTCGACAGCCATGATACCCCGCCTAAAGAGATCACGCTGGATATTGACGCCACCGACATAAAGGCCCATGGTCATCAGGAGAATAGCTTCTTTCATGGCTATGGAGCCTGCCCCCGCGAAGGCGGGGGAGGAACGTTGTTTTCTGCCGCTTTATATCTTCTGTGGCCATCATTTACTATTGGCACAGCTCCGCCCCAGTAATATCGACGGTGCCCGTGGGTCCCGTAATGTCATCCGGCGCATTATCAGGATGATCCGCAACCGATGGCCCAAGGTGAAGATTCTGGTGCGCGGTGACAGTGGCTTTGCCCGGGAAAACCTGATGCGATGGTGCGAGAACAACCGGGTTGATTATGTCTTCGGCCTGGCGCGCAATGACTACCTTCTTAAAAAGGCACAGAAAGTCCGGGGCAAGGCCGCCAAAAATATGATCAAAACAAATGAACCCGCCCGAACTTACGGGGATTTCTATCATATGACCAAAACCGAAAGCTGGACCTGGCCCCGCCGCGTTATTGTCAAGGCAGAACATCGACCAGGAAAGAAACCACAATGCCGGTTTCTTGTCACATCACTAAACAGGAAAACCGTCTCCCCCAAAGAACTTTACGAAGACATATATTGTCCGCGTGGCGATATGGAAAACCGGATCAAGGATTGTCAGTTGGACCTGTTCGGCGATCGCATGAGCGCCCATGACTACCGCGCCAATCAATTGCGGCTGATCATGGCCGGGTTTGCCTATGTCCTCATCGACAGTATTCGGCGCAAGGCTCTGCAAAACACGCCGTTGGCCAGGGCAGTTCCCAACACCATACGTCTCAAGCTATTAAAAGTCGGCGCCCGTGTCATCAATTCCGTACGCCGGATCAAAATCTCCATGCCCGATGCCTATCCCTACCAGAGTATATTCTTCAAAGCTCATGCGGCCCTCGTCCCCACATAATCAATCCGGTGGCATAATGTCGACATAGGACGAAATGCAGAAATTCTCCTATCGGGAAAGGCTTTCCCTTGCCCAAAATCTGAAAAAGAAGGACTGAAAATCCACAATATCACCAAAATCGACATTATGTTCTCAGATAAACTACACCTCTCACCCAAAACGAGAAAACTCGCGGGAAAATATTCAAGAAGAGAAAAATCCCGCTCAAAAAAATGCTCGTGAGATTTCCGGGAAAAATCCCGCTCAAAAAAATGCTCGTGAGATTTCCGGGTTAACCTATTGTTATATATCGCATTTTATAAAGTTATAACGAAAGTGGTTGCGGGGGTAGGATTTGAACCTACGACCTTCAGGTTATGAGATTTAAGTAAACTATAACCCACAATAATTCACATACCTATTTACTGTTATTTTTCAGGCATTTATAAAACTTACCTTGCTGTGGCTTATTGTCTTTTATTGCCATTTTTTATGGTTTAGTGGTCCAAATTTGGTCCAAAAATGTTTGTGACGACCTCCAAATGTGATAGAGTGCGATCATATTCAAAGCATATGAGGATGGAAATTTGGCAGTTATTGATAAACGTGTTGGCAAAAAAGGCGTGAGCTACCGCGCCCGCGTTCGGGTGCATGGCTACCCCGTTCAGGCTAAAACATTCAAACGCCTGACCGATGCCCAAACATGGGCCAAACGTATCGAGACACAAATTGCCGATGGTGAGTTTCGCAATGTCTCAACGCAGGCAAAGAAACAAACACTGGCTGACGTTATCAATAAATACCGTGAAGATGTGCTACCCCATAAAGCCCCATCAAGCCAACGGGTGGAAAACACCTATCTGAACCACTGGGAACGGGAACTGGGCAGCTATGCCCTCTCCTTCCTGACCCATGAGATTATCAGCAAGAAAGTGGCGGAGCTTAAAAACGCCGGCGACCAACGTGAACAACTTGAAGAAGGCCAAAAGCCAAACAAACCCAAGTCACCCAAAACCGTGAAGCACTATCGGGACAATTTGGAAATCCTGCTGAACCATGCCCAAAAATGGGGCTGGTTGGGTGCAGCGAACCCCATGCAGGGTGTTGGCCGCATTACCAAGGCCAATAAAGAGCGTGTGCGCTTCCTCGATGATGATGAGCGCCAAGCCCTGCTTGCCGCCTGCAAGGCCAGCCCGAACCCCCAGCTATACGCTGTCGTGGTTTTTGCCCTATCCACCGGCGCACGAAAGAATGAGATTTTAAAACTGAAGCACAAAGACCTGGACCTTGACCGCCAGGTGGCCATCCTGCGTGAAACCAAGAACCGCGAGACCCGCAAGGTGCCGATTGTCGGCTATTTGAAAGATATACTGCTGGATCACCTGGAATGGCGCAAAGACTATGTGGCAGATATGGAAAATAGCTCAGACTTCATTTTCCCACGTACAGACGGGAAACAGCCTATTGATATTCGCAAAGCCTGGGAGAATGCCCGCGATAAAGCTGGCATTGTGGATTTCCGCTTCCATGACTTGCGCCATAGTGCCGCCAGCTACCTCGCCATGAACGGGGCCAGCCAGCTTGAGATTGCCGAAGTCCTCGGCCACAAAACATTGCAGATGGTGAAACGCTACTCGCACCTATCTGAGGACCATACCCGCGATGTGGTAGAAAAGATGAATAGCAAGATTTTTGAGCCGAAAAGTTAGGCCCCGTGACTAGATTCCGGCCATTGAAGGTTAGAGGTGGCCATGGTGCGACCGCCCGTACGAAACTTGTTCATCGTAGGAAGGAGCGTGTCTGCGAGCCTCCTCTCAGGACCTGAGTATAGTCCGACTGGATTTACATATACGTCACTACGGTGAACCATAAGTCCACGCAGCGGAAGCCATCCCTCTTCGCCTAAATTCCCAACAAGACCGCGTCTTAGGGCATTTGTGACTATATCGACTAATTCCAGACCTGGCTCAGGTTCGCTCGAAAATCGAAAGTTTTCACCATACATTAGTTGAAGATCAACACCGGCTCCATAAGTTTGGTCCACGGAAGGTGCGAGGCCCTGTAAATACGCAGGTAAATCAGCTAGAATAAATCGCTGAAAATGACGGTAGTCACCACCAGGCAACATTGCTCCAGGCCGTTCAAGCGACATGGCCTGAAGCCAAATAATCAGTGTTTTGGACCACCAATCTTCCCAATCAGTAACGGCGGAAGGTTCCTTTCCGTCAACTATCCAATGAAACTCTGCAAGCTCTTTTGGAAAGCGCTGACAGTGATAGACGATCATATCTTGCATAACTCTGTATAATAGATCGATCATTACCGTGCTCTGAATATACAATTGGTCAGAGAAACCAGCCAGCCGCTCTTGCAATACAGCAACGCCATTGCGTAATTCTTGTGTATGACCATCTGTAAGATTCGCAGCTAGACTAACCCGACGACCTTCCCGGTGCATGGAAATGTCATCAGGGGTATGAGCGGCCAGATCGATCATTGAAGCACAAAATATTGCACCATTCTTGCGAAGTAGTTCTACAACAGCCGCTACTTGTGCTTCGTTCAAGAGGCTTCCTTTAACCTCGCCGTTTCGCTTTGGAAGTCTGTGGCGAAGCCGTTCATATTTACGGAATAACTTAGGTAAGCGATGCGAAGCAAGAATGAGCGCACCGAGAGTTGATACAGCAGGCACATCAGCACCAACTCCTGTAAATGTGCCCGATTCATCAATAAATATATGCAAAGTCACCCACTTTCTTATCCATTAAATTCACCATAAATTTTACTATTAGGCTGCCGTAAACTATAACGAATACTATTTTGAGTTTAAATACATACCTAGAACATTTACCCCTGTAGCCCTGAATTGCCGTTTCCGCCAAAAGCGGCTATATTAAGCTCGTCCGATTTTTCTTTTCTGCTTTTTTTCTATACCCAGATGGAGAAAATATTGGTCGAATACACAGACCTTCGGACCGTAAAGCAGTTGGCGAAAGAAGCGCCATTTGTGACTGAAAACACAATCAGGTGGTGGATATACCATGCAAACAGCAATGGTTTTGATGCTGTCCTGATTAAAATCGGTGGGCGGGTTTACATTGATAAAAACGCCTTCAACAAATGGCTTGAAGGCCAGCGCCTGGCCGCTCCTGGCGACGCTGCTTAACACGTAAGTCCTATTTCAGGACGAGAGCCCTGCCTTTACGGTGGGGCTCTTTTTATCCAGAAGGTAAAAACTCAGGCCTAAAAGCAGGCCTGAACAATATATTGGATGCGGTCAACTTCAAGCTCAGCAATGTCACCGCCAAGAAGCAGGTCACGCGCAAAAGCTTCGGTATCGAAGTAGAAACGCAGGTTCTCAGGCATTTCATTCAAAAGGCCGGTGTCTTCGATATAGTTTTCAGCGTATTCAATGGCTGTGCCTTCAAAAAGGTGCACGTCGTCCAGACGGTCAAGCGCATCTTCAAGACGATAGCCAAGGTCTTCAGCTAGATAGATGGCTTTGATTGCGTCATCGCCGTCAAGGTCTTCGAACTTATCGAACCAGGTTTTCAGGTTGGCCTGATTAACGCCAACGGCTTTGAAAAGGCGTGAGTTGTCGCCGTCAATGAACTGGATTTCATATTCCTCGACAGGATCGCCATGCTCGTTGCGATGGCTGGCAGCTTTCTCAGCGTATTCATCATAGGTGCTGAAATAGAAGCCGGTTGCTGAAATGTCGTAAGGTGTTGCGTGATAGATGTTTGTCATGATGTTCCTCCTTTGCTTTGAACGCAGAAGGAACAGCGGGTGTATTTATGGGGCGGGCACAATTGCCTTCACGGGGCCTGCAAGGCCGTGGCGCGGAAGGTCGGTTGTGAACGCACCAGCACCCGCTAACTGTGCGGATCACTCAAAGCGGGAGAACTCCATGCCAAAAATAAGTGCAACAAACTGCAACTCATCATCCGCGTTGCACAAAAGACACATTGGCTGATTGCAACCGCTCCAAAAGTGGCTTGATATTGCGCGCCCCCTTAGAATCCTTACAAAAGGAAAAATAAACTCTTTCGCGAGCGCGAGACAAAGCGACAAAAAAAACGTTAACGTCGTCGTCATTACCCCAAAAAGCATCATCGTTGAATTCGACAAAAATGACCGTATGGTACTCTAACCCCTTGCTCTTGTGAACGGTCATTAAACGGACGGAATCCATACCTTCCATATTTGAAATACAATCAGACCAGGAAACAGAGCCATCGCGGCACTCATCGAAAAACGCCTCAAACCCTGAGATTGTCGAGTTTAGACGCTCACCGCCCATATATTCTCTGTAGGTTCGTTGCAGTTCACCACGTTCAACATGGGTCAAAATAAGACTTACTATTTCTTTACCCGTAACCTCAGAAGGATTTCTTCCATCAATTAGGTGTTCCAGTTCGCCAATTAGATTCCTAACCGCATGCAGCGTGTCACTATGCCCCTTGTCGCTATTAAGGTCGGCTCCCCGAACATCGGCGATAGTGTTTCGGCAATCTTGAAACGGCTGACCATCTCTCACATTCACTGCGAGTTTAACCGAGGCAAGCAAAAACGAATAAGCCTTCTCCTTGACCAAATCCTGAATGGCAATACCACCTAAAGCTCTTGCTTCATTCCTGATTTTCAAACTCTGCTCACGAAATGCCGCCTCGATCCGATCTTCAACGTCATTTACGCGCAACCTCGCTAATATCACAAAATCCGCTGGAGTTAGGTTTGGATTTTTTTGAAGTTCATTAGCTATGAGCGAAGCCAAATATTGACCTTCGGCTTGTCTGGTATCGAAGACCCAGCCTTCGACTGCGCCTTCGGGAACAGAATCGGCCTGGCGGGAGCATTCAGTCGGAACGTAGTTATCATCAAATGTGCTCGCCAAGTCATTTATCAATTCAACGATACGAGAGTTGGATCGAAAATTGAAAAGAAGGCGTTTACCGGCTGCACTGAAATCAGTTTCAAATTGATCAAAAATATCTTCGCGAGCACCGGCCCATCGCATAATGGCTTGATTCGAGTCTCCGACGGCGGTGAGGATTGAATTTGACCCGAAAAAAGCAGCTTGTATCAGTTCATATTGCCGTCCCGTTACATCTTGAAATTCGTCAAGAAATACGTGCGTGTATGTATGTCTCAAAGCAGACAGAATAGTGGGTTGGCTTCGCAGTATGAAGGCCGCCAAGGATTTGATCATATCGAAAGTCAAACGAGACGGAACCGCATCGACTTGCTCCCGCCACCACAGCCATTGAATTTGTTGATCTGGAGTAGCCACTTCTTCGAATTGGACTTCCGGAATAGATTGGTGAACAATTCTATCAAGCTGTGTTGAGTTCTTAGACCTAATTTCCGGGCACCTGTCTTCGTTCCTGTTTACAAACTCTTCCCAAATGTCTCGGTTAGGAAATATTATGTTGTAGTCAGGGGAGGGACGCCACTGATCTGGGAGTGCCTCCAAAAATTGATCTACGAGCCTTTTAGCAAATGCGTCGAGAGTAAGAGATTCAAACCGCTGGGCCTGCATTGGATCACAACGATCTGCAACTCGATCTCTGAGGTTTCGAGCCGCATCGACCTTAAAAGCGATGGCGAGAATACGTCGGGGCGGCGGGCACAAACCTGTCGTTAGCAAAAATGTTGCACGCTGTGCCAGCAACTCGGTCTTCCCAGCTCCTGGGCCCGCCAAGACAGACAACGACCTGCCTGACTTCACTATTTCCAGGGCTTTGCCATCTATTCGTATTCCCGGCGAAGGTTGCCAATCATCTGCTTTAACATAGGTCATTCTTCGACCTCTCCTGCGACGGACGTTAAAGGCTTAAGAATGGTCGTTGCCGTTTCGATCACGGCTCTTAGCGGCTCCGGACACCTTGTTCTGATTGTTTCGTTATCCAGTGCAGCAAGGGCCTTGTAATGGGACGCCGGTTTAGAGCGTGTCTTGAAGAGGTTTTTGTAGATGAAAAGCTCCTCGTTGGTAAACGGAGCACCGATGCGGTTCAAGTCTTCGTTACCCGGGCCGCTGTCACCAAAAACCATCTTTGCAATTTGTACTGGATCGTCTTTTGTCGCATCAAAAGCCCTATTAGGTACGTAGGCTTCTGGGAACGCTTGAATCATCATCATGTCCAGGTCCAAGTACGTCGAATAAAATACCCAATGTGAACGCAGCCACTTCGTCCACCCGTCTGCTATTTCAGGTGTTAATACGTCATTTGTTGGTATGACGACTGATGGATCAGGAGGATGGCCAGCATCGGTCAACCAAGTTGCCGCATTCTTAACCCGGCCCATACCAGCGTTATGCCGTCCGAGATCGAAATCCAAGAGCGTTATGCAAGGTATATTTAAGCCAACAACTAGCCTCCAAAGATGTTGCGCATGGCGCCCACCTATCGGCACGAAAGCAACAAAGGACGGGTCCAAAGATATATCGAATGCTTCCGCAATGCGCGGGATGACAATCTTTTCGCTATCTCCCTCACCGATAATCACAAGACGAGAGAAATAAATTTCCGGATTAGCCAAGATGACTTGGTGCAGGAAGTTATCTTCATCGCTTCCTTTATCGGGCAAAGGAATTTCCCTAACATCCGACACTAGGGTCTGCCTGCAATTTCGGAAGTACCTCACATTGCGTGGGGCTATGCGTGTCAAAACGCTCGTGGAATGGCTTGTCACAAATGATTGGGCCGAGCCTGTCTTTATGAGTTCTTCCAAAAGCCCGATAAGTCGTGGTAGGTAAAATGGCGCGAGATGATTTTCGGGTTCTTCAAGGGCAAAAATCGTCAATGGTGCCGGCACGAAGTCTAAGGGTTTGAATCCTTTAATAGTCCCAGGACTCGCGATTTCCATTTTCCAAATTAAATTATGCAGTGTCGCAGAAAGAGCAAAATACAGAAGAGAGACTTGCCCTTCACTCAATTCTTCAAGTTGACGTTGGCCACCACCAGGTGACTTCTCAAACCGCAGAGTAAGATCACGAATCAATTGCTCAAATTCGGTTGCAACAACGCTTATTAGAGGACTTGCATCGTAATGGCCATCATGCAATGTACCCCAAAACTCTTTCAAGTCTTTGGTTACCGATCCAACCGCAGCCACAGCGTTTAGGCTATTCTCTAGCTTCTTGGCGAACTCTTGAGATTGTTTCCTGGTAACCTCATCCCAGTCAGCAGAGCGTTCAATACGTTTTAAGACATTCTTTAAAGCGTGGCGAGTTACCCCTAGAGAATCTCTATGAGCAGGAATGTAAACAAGTTCAGCGAATTGTGTTGATCTGCCGCGAAGGGGAGTTTTTCTTTCATCATCAGGCCCGAAGGGAACATCTTCCAGTGTGCGGATTGTGTATAATTTGACCTCAATATCATCCTCATGGGATTCAGACTTTACATAGCGCCCTTCAAGGGCCAGCCGAACCTTTAGCGACTGGTCACTTGCATTAAAAAAGATGTCATTAAAAACGTGTGGTATTGCATTTGGATCTGAAAATCCAAATACAACGTCTATAACAATCTCGCGTTCATTAACTGATTGGCTGTCTTCTCCACACCCAAAATGAACATCAGATTTTCTTAGTTGTCGATCACTCGATACTGGTGAAAATAGGCGCTTCAGGGCCTCTAAAGCTGTCGTTTTTCCGGCCCCGTTATCCCCAACAAAACCGGTTACTCCGGGCTGAATTTGAATTTTGACGGCAGAGTCTCCGAAGCACTTAAAATTTCGCAGAGATAACGTTTCAATATGCATCAATCTGCCTCCTGTTTCAGGCAAGCAGATTTAGGGTCATATTTATAGTCTGAAATCGTGCCGTCTTTGATTTTCTCGACAAGCTCATCAATTACAAAAAGTGGCACCAGGAACCACTCGCGGGGGACGACCGGCTGGCCAAATCGGTCTTTGATCTGAACATCTAGCTGGGCGCGTTCAAAGAAACGGTGAATAAGCTTTTCAAGCTTGGTTCGGTTGATATTGTAAAGCTCGTAAGTGGCAACAATTTCAACGTCCGCCATCAAAAACGTCGGGTCTTTTGACGCATTAGCGATACGCTTCTCAACACTTCCACCTGTAACCCCAATCTTATGAAGAACATCACGGTGTTCTTTTACCTGAGGGTGCTCAGACTTGCTTCTGAGAACATAAATCGTACCGCTGGCCAAGTCGTCTTCGGCCTGAGTATCGGAAAATAGCGGTCCCATTGACGGGTCAGTAATAATGCGGCTGGCCTCATCCTTATAGAGGGCACGCTGCAAAGAGCGCAAAAGCAAATCGCTTTCCGTACCGTTGGAATAAATCACTCGCAGGCGTGCATCAGTATCACCGTTAGGGGCTTTTATTGGATCACCGACCTCAGCAATATAGGCCACCTGACCGCCCAGAATAAAGAATTGGCCTTTCGTTATGCTTGTTTTTGAAAACCCTGCATCCTTACGAATTTTAACAGTGTTGCGAACCCCTGTATCAATATCTTTCTGCACGGCATCAAAGAGCGGTTTGAATATGTCAAAGTCCTCACATTTTGTGCGATTGGCAATTTCCTCGGCGGCACGAATTTCGGCACGTGTTTTCACATGGCGCAGGTTTCTCACGTCATTTTCGGCTGAAACTTCAACGCCTAGCTCAGCAAGAAGCTCATCATCGCTCAGACTATCCGCCTGGCTCTCCACTTCTGGCGAAGCTGCGCCAAGCAGACCTTGATGATCCATATCTGAGACCAGCTCATAGCATTCTTTCTGGCGGCGGATTTGATCCAAGCGCGTTGCATAAATACGCTCAAATATGTCTTTATCCTCGCCGTGGGCTGGGACGCGGCCATGCTCTTCAACAAAGCGTTGGATTTCTTCAAAGCCCGCGATAATGCGTTCCTCACGCGGGGTACGGGCCGCAACCTTCTTGGCTTCAACCTCTACGCCCAATTCGGCGAGAAGCGCATCATCTTCATGTGTAAACTGTGACTTAGCCATTGGCAGCCTCGGCTTTCATTCTTGCCAAATAAGCAACACCTTCCGCCATGCGTTTTTCCCACGCATCCGCAGAATCGAGCGCAGGCAAACGCCCCCGTTCCTGCTTGAATTTGAGGGCTCGTTTGGCAAGGTCGCGCGCCTCTTCTGGGGTCAGGTTAACGCGCTTGGCTGCGATAACGGCGGCAACCTGCTTCAGGCTTTCTTCTGACATAGCCTTGGCAAGGATGGCATAGGCTTCGCCAAACGGGTTAATACGGTCAATCAGATCAATATCCAGCTCGCGTACGTCCATCGCAAATTTGCGTACACCATCAATCAGGGCAGTATTGCCGCCCAGCTCACCTTCATCACCTGAGTTTGCAAACTCTTTGGCTTTCTGGGTCAGGTTCAAGGCTGCAATCGCATGTTGGCGGATGGCTTCCTGATCTTCTTCATCCAACTCTGGATAACGGTCTTTGACGATTTTACCCATCCGCACCTGGGTCAGCTCTTCAGGCACCATTTCTTCATCAAACAAGCCACGCTCAAGGGCTGTTTTGTCCTGCACGAAGGCGGTGATAACCTCGTTCAGGTCTTCCTGCACAATGCGCTGGGCATCATCGCTTTTAGGCTCTGCCAGGCCCTTAATTTCAATCTGAAACTGGCCAGTCTCTTCATTAAATCCGACATTTTCCTTATTCGGATCATACCCACCTTCACCATAGTCAAACCCTTCCACAGGGCCGCTTGCAGCATTTTTGGGCGTAAAGTTAAACTTGGGTGCCAGCACTTGCTCCATCAACAAGCTGGCTGCAATGGCCTTCAGGGTATCGTTCACTGCATCTGTCACTGCTTCTTCTGAGGCATCCGGCTCCGCAATCAGGTTGGTGAAGCGGGCATGGGTTTTGCCAGCTGCATCACGGGTTGCGCGGCCAATAATCTGGATAATCTCTGTCAGGCTGGCGCGGTAGCCAATGGTGAGCGCATGTTCACACCAAATCCAGTCAAAGCCCTCCTTAGCCATGCCAAGGGCGATAATAATATCCACATGGTCACGGTTATTCTTTTCTTCTGGGCGTTTCAACGCCGCTGAAACCTTATCGCGCTTGGCGGGGTCATCATCCACCAGGTCAGCAATCCGCAATAGCTTGCCATCTTCACGGGCAACAAGGTGAAAACCTGTGTCTGGGTCGATGCCTTTCCATTCGCCCAGCTCTTCAATGATATGCTCAACTTCCTTATGCTTATCCTTGGTGCTTTCGCGGCTATTCACATTAGGGATATGGATGATGGTTTTCTCATTCGGGTCCAGCACTTCCAAAATGCTGTCAGCGTATGAGCCTGAATAGAAATAATAGCCAATATCGAGGCGCTTCAGGTGCTCGTATCCATTAAGCTGCTCATAGTAGGTATAAGTCACCGTATCAAAATTGGCTTCGTCCTCAGGGTTTAGCACAGCAACGGCATCACCACGGAAGTATGAGCCTGTCATGGCCACAATATGCACTTTGTCACGGGCGATAAACTGGCCCAGATGCGCCCCCAGCTTGTTATCAGGGCTGGCTGATACATGGTGGAATTCATCCACCGCGATCAAGCAATTATCAAACACCTCAACGCCGTACCGGTCCACCGCAAAACGGAAGGTAGAATGGGTGCAAACCAGCACCTGATCATCACTGTCCAGAAATGCCTTTACTGAATTAACCTTGCCGCCATCTTCCCCTGGGGCATTGCACAGGTTCCATTTTGGCTCCACCTTCCAATCCCAGTAAAAGCCAAACTTGGTCAGGGGCTCATCATTAAAGCTGGCACCGATAGATTTCTCCGGCACCACAACAATGGCTTTATCAACGCCTTGGTTATTCAGCTTATCAAGTGCAATAAACATCAAGGCACGGCTTTTACCCGAAGCCGGTGGTGATTTAATCAGCAGGTATTGCTCACCACGTTTTTCATAGGCGCGCTCCTGCATGACGCGCATACCCAGCTCGTTAGACTTTTTGGCGCTGCCATTGGTGGCGTAATTCACCGAAACTGATGGGACCGATTTATGCTGGGTCATGCTGATACCTCTTTATCTTTATTTCTTCTTATCGCGACGCTGGGTTAAGGCCGACGCAGCGGCTGACTTGGCAGCCTTTGACGCTGTCTTGCTTTGCAGTGTCTTTGCGGCCTTACTGGCCGCAGCTTTCCCCGTTTTTTCTGTGTTCTTTGGCATGGCTATTTCCCCGTCATTTTGGTGTAAAGCTCAAACAGCTTTTCCAGCCGCTCGGTGTCATTCTTGAAGCGGCGGCCAATATAGATGCGTTCCAGCACTTCATCATTGCGCTCATGGGCATGGCGCAAATCGTCAGGCATTTTTTCAGGATCATAAAGGTCAGCAATGGTAGCTGGGAAATGTGTTTCCCGCGCCAACAATATATCCTCAGCGCAGCGCGTCAGGTCTTCTTTGTTCTTTTCCGTAAGGATAGGAATTGGAAAGGTATTCCAGCCCAGCGTATTGGAATAGCGGAAGTCTGTCTTCAGCTTACCACAAACGGTAGCTACCCATACTAAATGTAGTTTTGACGCAACTAGCGACATATTCCAAAGTGGTGCATCATAAATCGCGAACGCACTATCTGCTACCAATGACCTCTTTGGCAGAAGCCCAATAGGTAAATATTCCCGCCGCTCAGAGCTAACACGTGGGACAATAAATGCGGATGTCTCTGAAACACCTTGAATTTGTCTAAAACGGTGGGGAAAATTCGCCGCAGGCCTAGTCTCGGCAGCCTTGCTTTGTGAACGAAAAAGTCGAATAGCCTCAATTCTTCGATGTATTTCATCAATAGAATTAGCCGATTCTACTTCATGATCCTCTACCCAGATACAATACCTCTGTAATCCGCGGATGAATTCAGCCGATCCATAGTACGGTCTAATAAAATGAAGAGCGCCAGGGGCATTCGCAATCAGCTCCCTCTTCTGTGTTGCATCCAAGAAAAAATTGCCATCATCTGTTGGCTTATTACCCCAAACCATCAAGGCTCTGTCATCTGGTGAGCGACTAATTTTTCCAACAATTAGGCTCGGACCGTGAACAAGATAGGCATTAATGTTATTCCCAGACTTGACAATTGTTTCTCCATCTTTTGCGACTGAGTAAATCATCCGATCAGTATTTTGAGGCTTTCCGATAGCTATAATTGCGACCGTTACACCAGCATTGTGGCTTGCAAGGTTTGCCCATTTAAATGAAGTGTGTGCGAAAACAATCTCATGGCCAGTTCCAAAAACAAGGGGCCAAAGAACTGGGACTTGCTCTCCTTGGCATATCGAATTAGTTGATACAAAAGCAGATGTAGCTTGGGTCATTACCCCATAGTCCGCCGCTTTCATGAACCAACCTGACACATAATCGAGGGATTTCCAGTTCTTCACTCGATGTGCGAATATAGCTTCAAGGTCTGATTTTTGTTCAGCAGATTGATATGTTGATCCCAGATACGGCGGATTTCCGCAGATATATGTCTCTCCACCTTCGTTCTCGAAGTCGATTTCGGCTTGATCCAGTGGCGTGCTGAACAAGTCATCGCCTGCAAGCTTTACCGCTTTACCAGTCGGTGGGCAGATGCTTAGCCAGTCTAGCCGTAGGGCATTGCCCTGGGTGATCCAGTTCATGGCATTCAGGGGTAGGAACTCAGCCAAGGCTTCCTTTTGACCGCGATAAAGAACATCACACTGATATTCAGCGATAATCAGGGCAAGGCGGGCGACTTCTGCTGAAAAGTCTCGCAACTCAATCCCGCGAAAGTTCGTCAGTGGAATATCTGTGCGGCGGTCAGGTTCGCTCCTGCGCTTATTAATTTCCGCCTCAATCTCCCGCATTTGCTTATAGGCAATGACAAGAAAGTTACCGGAACCACAAGCTGGGTCAAACACGCGGATTTTGGCAATGCGTTTACGCAGGTTCAAAAGCTTGCGTTCATTATCACCTGCTTCTGCCAACTGATCCCGCAGATCATCAAGAAACAGCGGGTTCAAAACCTTCAGGATGTTCGGCACGCTGGTATAGTGCATACCCAGTGCCCCGCGCTCTTCATCATCGGCCACAGCCTGGATCATTGAGCCAAAAATATCAGGGTTGATTTTCTGCCAATCCAGATTGCCAATATGCAGCAGGTAAGACCGTGCAATTTTGGTAAACTTCGGCACCTCGGTTGAGCCTGAAAAGAGCCCACCGTTTACATAGGGAAAACCGTCAGCCCAGCGGGGCAGCTTGGCGCTCGAACGATCCTCAATCTTGGTGTTCATGGCACGGAACAGTTCAGAGATTACCTCATGGGTGTTTGAGCTATCCCGATCACTCATCTGCTCAACAGTGGCTGTAAACAGGTCTTTACCGTGAAAAATGTCGGTATCTTCGGCAAAAAAGCAGAAGATCAACCGCGCCATAAAATGGTTCATGTCATGGCGGCGGTCAGACGCGCCCCAGTCTGGGTTATCCTTCAAAAGCTGAACATATAGGCGGTTCAGGCGACTGGTCGCGCGAATATCAAACGTGCTTTCACGGATTTGCTTGACTGTTGAAATGCCTGCAAGGCTCAGGAAAAAGCCGAAATGGTTAGGGAAATCTTTATATTCGCAGGCGACGGTTTCACCTGAGTTTAATTCTTCAGCCTCAAAAGTAATGCCGTCCGTTGCTAGAATGAATTTGGCTTTAGCCTTGGTTGTTGCGGGGCTGTTCTTCAGGGCTTTCAGCGTGTTTGTGACCTCACCCTCAAGGCAAACTTTCAAATGAATATGGTTACGCTGAAGCACCGCACCATCAATATCACTGGCATTGGTGTTGCCGCTTTGCAGGCGCTTGATTGTGGTTGCCTTGTTGCCAAAGGCTTCCAAAAACGCAAATGGGAAGCCAGCAGGGTCAAACTCCTGCTCCGCGAGTAGCGATATAGCTTCTTCAATTTCAACAGCGTTCAAGTTTCAGGCCTCCCACTCTGCCCATCAATCCAATTATCAATATCCTCGCGGCGGAAGCGCCATGCGCCGCCCACCTTAAACCCAGGAATTTTGCCTTGTGCGACAAGCGCATAGGCCGTCTTTTCCTTGATCTTCAGGTAGGTCGCGACTTCCTTAATGGTCCATATGTCGTCGTCCATCGACAGCTCCATTGATTCGCCCCCTTAGAAAATACGGGAAAATCGGGCAGCAACCAAGAAGTTTTAGGGAATTTTTACCACCTCTTATGGCGGAAAGACCATCATAGCCATAATTTACAGTAACCAGTCAGTCTGGCCTTTGCCGTACTGTTTTCTGGTTTTGTGCCGTCTTCAGAAGCCCATAGATGCAATAATCTGGAGGCTTCAACCATGCGTTCCCTTCGTACTCTTATCCTGACCTTTCATGGCCTCATGCGCCTTATCTGGAAGGTTTTACCGCTTTTCACGGCTCTAACCGGCTATCTGCTGTTTGCCCCGCCTATCTGGCTTGGAGCCATTTTTGCTTTGATTTTGGGTATCGCAGGCGTGTTAGCCAAATATGCCACCGCACAGTTTGAGCGCCCCATCACGCATGGCTCTGCTCGTTTCGCAAGCCTTGCTGACGCGCGCAAAGGTAAACTGTTACGCCGAAGCGGACTGATCCTGGGTCGTAAAAGTGGTCGTATGCTGCGTTACTCAGGTGACGGCCACTTGCTGACCTTTGCGCCAACGCGCAGTGGTAAAGGTGTCGGCTGTGTGATCCCGAACCTGCTGGATTACCCTGGCTCTGTTGTGGTGACGGATATTAAAGGCGAAAACAGCGCTATCACCCGCGCCTACCGTGAAAGCCTTGGCCCTGTTTATGAGCTGGCCCCGCTAGGTGGGACGAAAGGCAAGTCGGCCACCTACAATCCGCTCGATTTCATTCGCATTGACACCCCTTATGAGGTGGATGATGCACGGTTAGTAGCTGAAATGCTGGTGGTGCCGGAACATTCGCAGGCAAACCACTGGGAGCGTGAAGCCCGCACCCTGATTACCGGTCTTTTGTTATACATCCGCCATGACTGGGATATTTTCAGCCAAAACCTTGGAACCCTGCGCGACTTTCTCATGCAGGACGCGGAAGAGTTTGAACTGCTGCTTGCCAAAATGGCCGCAAGCAAACAGGAAAACGTCTCGCGCATTGCGCGGGGCTTTAGTCAAAAAGAGGCTAAAGAACGCTCAGCAGTGATTTCAACCGCGCAAGGGGCAACGGAACTGTTTGAAAGCCCTGAGCTGCGCTCCGCCACGGAAATATCGTCCTTCACCTTTGAAAGCCTGAAAGATGAAGTGGCTTCGGTGTTCATCATCGTGCCACCCGAATATCTGGAGGCTTACCGCCCCTTCCTGCGGATGATGACGGGGCTGGCTACCGTTGCCATGACGCGCAATACGGCAAAGCCTAAACACCCTGTTTTGTTCCTGCTGGATGAGCTGCCAGCCCTTGGCTATATGCGCCCGATTGAAGAAGGCATTGGCTATCTGGCAGGCTACGGCGCAAATCTATGGCTATTTGTGCAGGACCTGGACCAGCTTCAAAAAACCTACCCCAAAGCACGGTCAATGATTGCCAACTGCGCTGTGCGCCAAGCCTTTAACGTGCAAGACCCTGACACGGCAAAGCTGTTGTCAGATATGCTGGGGACAGCCACCGTGCGAATGCAGTCGCAGGGGCAAACCTCTCCCCTGCCGTTTAAGCTGATCTCTGGAGCCTTTCATTCAGGTATCTTTGAAGGCGCTCGCCCCTTGATGACCACGGGCGAGATACTCACCATGTCAGCCAAGGAACAACTATTGTTTGTGCAAGGCCTGCCCGCCATCCGCGCCCGCAAAATCCGTTATTTCGATTGGCGGGAGTGGAAGCTCAAGAAGCGCCTCTAATGAAACCTGATAAGTCTATTACATAGTAAAAATCGAATTGGAATAAACTTTGTTTTTTGGTTATTTGGAAGTACGGTATTATTAAGAGCGATGCACATTTCGGGCTGAGATCAATTACAACCCAGCGAATTTTGAGGCGTTTACATGGAGCATCAATCAAAGGCGACAGATTTAGCCTAGATCAGGATAATAAATATTGGCGTCATTTATAAAAAATGAATACAAAATGGAGATGGTGCCATGAACCCTCAACTTCTTTTCAATGAGTATTTTGAAATTGATCAAGGTATATTAGATCAATATGGTGCGCTCAATATATGCTTAGAAGCCGACCTCCCACTCTTTATTGACCCCTTTTTACTGTTTTCCTCTGATGACCCCGTATATCAAGAACTTCACGAAAAGATCGTCAACCATCTGATATACCTTCGAAAGGTCGCTGTTGACGACCCGAATATTGGCCTCACACCATTTCAGTTCCCTGAAATACGCCAAAATTGGCTGGGGCTATGTAAATGGGGAAATCAAGGCAAAGGACTAGGACGTATATTTGCTAAAAATCTAGTCGCTTCTTTTAATGGATTTTACCGAAATTTTGGTAACGAGACTATCACAGACAAATCCCATATCGAGAAATTGACACTTGTGGGCTCAGGCATCGGACGAGATTTTATCAGTGATTTCACTACAAACCTAATATTTGAATATTTACTGGAATACACTGAAACATTTGCTAAGAAATTTCTATTACCCGAGCAAAGAAAAACATTTACTGTTCGATGCACATTCAACGAAAAATTGATGGTTTGGGGCACTAAGTCATTTGAGTTGCCGTATTTCTATAAAAAAGACCGCGAAGAAGATTTCATTCTCTTAACCCCAGTTGACCTCCTCACAAAAGATGAAGCGTTCATCTGTCATAGTGACTTCACAAGCCAATTTCGAGCCATAGCTAATTCGCTAGAGAATGAAGCGCTGAGAGATGCCATAAATCATTATTTTAGAGCAAAACTGCCAATAACCCCCCGAAAAGCAGACATAGAATATGCCATAAACTTAACGGTCCAGAAGTACCCTGAGATTTTGGACTATTACATAAAAAAGAAAGAGTTAGAAAAAGACAAGGCTGCTGCACTCTCAACGGAGAAGCTGAAACAGTTGAGGGATGAGCTACTGACAACTCTTACTGAGTTCTGCAAGCACATCTTCGAGAATAGCGACTTTTATAATATTGCTCCATCAACCTACAGTGAAGCGTTAAAGCGCGCACATTTCCTCAAAGAAGTAATTGAAAATAATGATGGATACAGAATATTTTATAAAAATGGGAAACCAATTGCATCAGAAGATACTATACAAAGGATATTTCGACTTACGTGGTTTGCCTCACCCCTTGATGTAAACTCAGAGGTTAACAACGGCAGAGGTCCCGCTGACTATAAAGTGTCTTTCGGCAACAGAGATTCGACTATCATAGAATTTAAACTAGGAAGCTCAACGTCTCTGAAAAGAAATCTAAAAAATCAAACTGAAATCTATAAAAAAGCATCTAAATCAATTTCAGATATCAAAGTTATACTTTGTTACAAGCGCCCTGAGATTTTGAAGGTTAATCGCATACTAAAAGAGATGAAGCAAGAAAACGCAGAAAATATTGTGATAATAGATGCAAGTATGAAAGTTTCTGCCTCAAAGGCTTAAATGATATACTGCAAAAATCCTATCTTAGTATTTTTGTACGGGTAAAGTCGCTCTTTAAAGATTCATCTCCCGACTTCGCTCCAGCTCGTGGCGGCGCTTCATATAGCGGTCGCGGGCGCGGAGTAGGTCAAGCTTTCTATCTTCAGCAAGACTGCTTTCCAGGATGGCTTTTTCCGTCACACGGGCCAGGGCTTTTTGCCTGCGGATAACTTTATCACGAATGATGGCCTTCAGCTCAAACGGTACATCGGTTCTGAGCTTCATCATCTCAAAATCATTCAGCGCAATATTCAGGGCGCGGCGGTTGGCCTCAATTCTATCTCTATGGTGGCCTAGTTTAAGCTGCTGCTCGCGCCAACGCTGGCGCTTTTGGTCCAGATAACGAAACGCCCGTTTCGCCTTTTTGCGTTCCTGGTTTTCCTTATCTAGCAGGCTGCGCCCCTTCATACGCCCTAGCAGGGCTGGGTTCTCTTTTACCATGCGCTCAGCATCTTTGATGCCGTAGCTGGCTTCCAGCTTCTGCCAGCGCTCGATTGCCTTTTCAGGCTCGCGGAATATCGCGACCAGACTTTCCGTGAAGCCTTGCTGTGCTTTATTGGCGCGGCGCTCATAATCAGGCGCAACTTTCTGAAGCCAAGCCTTTTCACGTTCTAGCCGCGTTAGACGGCGTTCACCGGCACGGTAAACTGCTTCAACCCCTGACCAGTAGCGATAATCCCAATCAGCGGCTTCAAGCTCCCGCACGGGATCACCACGTTTTTGGTCCACTGCCTTTTGCGCTTCGTAAACGCGCTCGGCCCGCTTGCGCTCAGCAGGTGTCATCGCATCATAGCCTGGGATATTTGCTTCTGGCGCTTCGCCTCGTGCCAGCTCTTTCATGCGAGCGGCCATGTAGGTATCAAAACGCTGGCCAAAGCGATCTTCTAGCTCGTTTAGCCGCACCCCTTTACCCATTTGTGAAAGTTTGGCGAAACGCTCTCCATTTGTGAGAACCAGCCCTTGCCCCTTGCGCTCCAGAAACACGCCCTGTGCACCAAGGCGTGCGGTTAGGTCGTCCCAGTCTTTGGCGTTATAGAAATGGCCCTGAACTTTCTCTCGCAGGGCTTTCACCTGGGCCTTATCCATTGCAATTTGCGGGGCACGTTCTTCGCGCTTCGCCTGCCAATACTCCCCTTCTGGTACCTGGCCTGGTTGCTCCTGCTTCAGGGCTTCCACAAGGTCAAAATCATCCACCCGTTCTTTATCGCGGATGCGTTCTTTTTCCAGCGGAATATTCAGGCCGCGCTCGCGGGCAATGTCACGGCATAGCTCGGTGAGTTTGCGCCCGTCATTATGACGATCAAAAGCCTTGTCGGTTTGCGGGTGCACACGGTTAATCAGAAAGTGCATATGGGGGTGCTTGGTGTCTTTATGGGCATAGATCATCATCTGGTGTTCGGTCAGACCCATACGCTCTATCGCCTCGCCAGCAATTTCCCTCATCACTTCTGGCGGGACTTTTCCGCGCCTCGCGTCCTTCGGGTCAAAAGACAGAACAAAATGATAGGTGGGCTTTTTGCAGCGTAAATTTTGGGCTGCGGTGGCCTCCATAATTGTAGCGGCAGCAATGGGGTCTCTGGTTTCCAGATTGCGGACCTCAAACCAGTCAACGCGGTCGGGGGACTGCCCCTTGGTGCGCCCAGCCAGATAAAGCGCGGATGCTTTAAAACTTGATGGTTGCTTGGCTGGGATTTTGAAACGCATGGATCAACCCTTACCCCTTGCCACCCGATAAGGCATCTTCCAGCGGCTTTAAGGCCAGTTTGATAGACTGTATGGCGAAGGTACGTTCTTCGGCTTCAATATCTGACCCGCTGTTTGCTTTTCGTGCCAAGCCATTGATTGCATGACCTGCGCCGTTAAGGGGTTCAAGCTGGGCTTCCATAACCTCGGTCAGATCGGTGCGGCCAATTAACTTTTCCACCAACTGGCCGCCAATATACCGCGCCCATTTGATATAACCTTCATTGCCGGTGGCATCGGCAAGCTGGCGAAAATTCGTGGCAATGGATTGCAGCTCATAAATGAGCTTTTCAAACACAAGATTGGTGACGGGTTTTGACCTGGGGCGCTTGCCCAAAATGGTGGCACGGGCATAGGGGCCTGCCAACATACCAGCGGCGCGGGCCATGTCTTCCACACGCGCATATTCCTCTGCCGTGAGCCTTACACTCAGCACACGGTTACGCTGGTCTTCAGGAGCCTTTTTAGGGCGCGCCATGATCATTCTCCCATGCCGTTCAGCGAAGCGCTGGCATGACCACTTTAGCCTGCTGCCAAGCACAAGATGAGAGCCTAGCTTGAGACCCACCAAAGGTGTGGTCGAATGCTAAAGGGCCTTTTCGCAAGGAAACTCAAAGCCATTAGTGGCTGAAGAGTTTTCGTATGCGAAAATACATCTTGCAGTCAGCCTGAGCTGCCAAGCACCTCTGCCTTTTATGAAATATATCAATAATTCCATTACTATAAACGACAATGACACTCTATAATACGCATACAAAAACAGCAAGAGACAATAACACACAGCAAGCCATAATACTGACCAGCACGGCGCAACACCGTCAGGCGAAATTCCCAGGCAACGCCTGACACTCCCGAAAATGCTACCACAAGCGCTGCGCGGCGAGCGAAATGGAAGCAAGGAAAAACTGACATGGTGGGGGTTGTAAGTGTGTTGGACGATTACCACAACTTAGCCATCAGCGTCATCTTTTGAATCGTTTACTTGCGAGGCTTTTGCCTCCCCCCAGCGCTGACTCTTTCCACTTTTTCTAACAAGGGAACCGCACCGGTAACGGGCGCGGCGCTTATGCAATGATTGATGAAATTTCGGACCGCAAAAGTTCGTCTCGCAAAGAGAAACCTGAAAAAGTAGACATCAAAACCTTCGTCAAAGAGGGCAAATATGTCTACGGTCTGGGCACGGACAATAATGTCTACAAGTGGTGCATAAAAGAGGCCGTTTGGACTCTATTCAAGCTCCGTTGACTCTCTTAACGACAAACCGCCCCCAGCAATGGGGGTGGTTTTTGCGTGGCAAGGGCTTGCAAGCACCAGATTTCATCCCCACACCATAGGTATCTACATTCCTTCATTACCGTTTCAAACGCCTTGGCTTATGCCTGCGCTTGAACGCTGATTTCACAAACTTCAAACACAGGGAACCGCCTCGGAAACGTGCGCGGCATTTTGCTATGGATATTCAAACTCTCATCCTCATCGTGATCACTGGCCTCATTGTTGTGAGCCTACTCAAAACGCTGGCTTACATGATTGGCTTTGCAGCAGGATATTTCTCACGCAATCTCGGCCCAGGCCCATCTCAGCCAATGAAGGTCAAGAGCCTTGGTGAAATGGCAGGCATGTCACTTGCTGACGCTTACAAGAGAAACTGATATCGAAGGACCGCTCCCGAAAGGGGGCGGTTTTTTTATTCTCTATTGATTAAACCAGAGCAATACCCATATACGTTGGTGCGCTCTCAACTTCTTGACTTTTTCTAAACCAGACTACGACATTAGGTAAAATTATGTCAAAGAAGAAACCCTCATGGGGTAACGAACGCCTTACCGTTCGGAGCAAGAGCGGTAAAAAGCTTGCTGAGTGGACTAAAGGTTCTTCTGGGAGAACCGAGAAGTTCAACTTCCCACTTGAGCCAGGTGGCAAAAGCAGCATTTTCTCTTCTGGTAAGAGAACCTACCATAAAAGTGGCAAAACACATGGCCACGGCCTTTTTGCAAAAGGTGGTAAGAAAAAAAGTTGGTTAGGCAACTGGAAATAACGTAAAATACAGCCGTGAGTTATACTCGCGGCTATTTTATTTTATGGGTATTGTTATGAGTATTATTGAACTCAATGAATGTGACCTTCCTCAAACAGTATGGGATTGGTTGGTCACCAATAACAAAGAAGAAATAATTTCTGATTTTCTCAATAAAGAAACACAAGCTTGGCTCAAGCAAAAGGGTGCGACGGGAGATACTGCTTTAAACAAAGTTCTTGATGACTATGCAGTGGTGGCAACCCGCTATCTGATCACCAGCAACGATATTGCTGAAGCCATCAGTATGGGCCTCTCAACTTTCCTACTAACACCTTATGAAAATCTTGTTGAAGATGACGAAGCACTCATTGTCAAAATAACGACCGCCTTCTGCGACTGGTTTAACAAAGAAACTGGTAAGAATCTATCTGCGAACATCTCGCATACATAATAGCACTGGAGCTCGATTAGGTTTCTTTGTCCAGCTCCTCCTGAAGCTGATCTATTGAGAAGCCTTCTGCAAACTCGCCTCGGTCTGCCTGTTCCACACCAACTGACACTTTATTCCGGAATATCTTCAGTTTTTCAGCTTCCCTATCTTCAGCGTCAGGAATTTCATCCAAAAACTTTGTAAGCTCTTCCTTGCTGTTAATTTCGGTATATTCACCACGGGCAATAGAATCTTCGCCCTTCTTTATTTCTGCGCGCAAAGTCTTTAGTCGTTCCTCATACTCTTTATCTTCGTTGGCCATCAATCTGAGTGCCGCGCGAATAACCTCACTGGCGTTGTTATAGAGGCCAGAGTCAACCTTGCTCCGGACCATTTCTTCCAGTTTTGGCGTGAGCGAAATATGCACGGGGTAAACCTCCAAAATTTTTAGCATTATACAAACTTTGACAATCTATGTATATTTCATTCTCATGACTCGATGATTTTAGCGGTGCGGTTGCCGCTTCAGATTGCAGGGTGGCATATTGAAAGAAGAAACGAGGCATTCTGAAAATACCGGCTGGTTAGCATCTCTGCTGATCCAACTGGTCACGGCATATCAAAAGCTTGCCCCCAACTTCATCCGCGACCGTTGCCGTTATGAGCCTTCCTGCTCAGCCTATTCAAAACTAGCACTCAAAAAACATGGGGCCTGGAAGGGCCTTTTGATGACTTTAGGGCGTCTGAAGCGTTGTCGCCCGCCAAATGGTGGGGAGGATTACCCCTAGAGAAGCTCCCCTTCACATACCCTGCTCAGGAAAGGACATTCTATGGAAAGGTATGAATATCGCTGCGTAAATGCGCCCACTGGCATTGTGGTCCGCAAAGAAACCGACCGCGACCAGGCCGTCAAAGCCTATGAGAATATTATCAACCAAGAAGCGGCTGAAGGTTGGGAATATGTAGGGATGGACAGCTATACTACGCACATCAAGCCAGGCTGCTTCACACTTGCTCCAGCCCAAACGCAGGAAACCCATCGTATGCTGGTTTTCAAGCGCCCCAAATAATCTAAAGGGGACACATCATGGAACCAGCCGTACTCGTATTTCTATTAGTGGGTGGCATCGGGCTTGCCATATATCTATTTTACAGCATGAGGTCTGGATATAGGGAAGGCTATCAGCGCGGCCAGGCTGAAGCTGTAGCCAAGGGAGCCAAGCCCTGGGGCAAACCAATGTCCCATACATTTGGCTCTGCCTATATCATGACCCCGCAACAAATTATTGATGCTGGTCTCGGCATGGCCCCTACGACATTTCAGAAACGGCTCAAAGACCTTAACCTGGGCTTTCTACTACTTGGCGCGACCCAGTATAAGAAGCAAACGGCAAATATCACCTTTGAGCAAGCAGGTCATCTTCTGACGATTGCGCCCACACGGTCTGGCAAAGGGGTGTCGGCGGTTATTCCGAATCTGTTGTTTTACACTGGCTCAGTAGTGGTGAATGACATTAAGGGCGAGAACTACGCTGTGACCGCAAGCTGGCGGCGTAAGATTGGCCATAATGTCCATGTGTTTGCGCCTTTTGTTGATGAAGAAGTTGACATGTTCAACAGCAGCCGTTGGAACCCATTTGATATGTTGGTTGATAGTGATGACCCCTGGGAAGATTGCCGCTATATGGCGGAGCTTCTTGTACCAGATGAACGCGGCAATGATGACTTCTGGTCAAATGCCGCTAGGAACTTCCTTACTGGCCTCATCCTCTATCTTCACGGTCAAAGGGACAAACAGGCCCCGATGCTGGTGGATATCCGTATCTTACTCACTCAAAATGAGGCCGAGTTTCTGGAAACGCTGCGCGATATGATTGAGTGTGGTGACAATAACGTAGAACGTGCCGCCAATGTCATGTGGCGGGCAGATGATAAAGTACGCGAAGGCATATTAAGCACTTTGGATAGCCACCTGAGCTTTTTGGACAGCAAAAAGCTGGTGGCCTATACGCATGATTCCACCATGAACTTCAAAGATCTCAAAGAAGACCTTTGCTCAATATACCTCATACTGCCGCCTGAGCGGCTCCGGACCTTTGCGCCGTTTGCACGCCTTTTCATGGGCATGGCCGCGCTTGAGATGAAGCGCACGCGGAAAAAGCCTGAACAGCCTGTCCTGTTTATGATTGATGAATTTCCGGCAATGGGCCGCATGAGAGTAGTTGAAGAGGAAATAGCATATCTCGCTGGTTACGGCATTAACCTATGGCTTTTTGCTCAGGATTTAAAGCAGATTGCCAGCATTTATGGCGACAAAGCCCAAAGCATTATTGCCAATTGTATTGTGAAGCAGTTTTTTGGTGTTTCAGACGTTGAGACTGCCCAGCTTGTAAGCTTGATGTGCGGGGAAACATCCATCCCGTCCATCAGCTATTCAAGCGAGCAAGGATTGTCTATCAAAAATGGCAATCTCACCTTATCCTCTGGTGCGCGCGCCCTTCTCACGACAAATGAAGTGATGAGCATGGACAAAGAGACCCAGCTCTTGTTTTTCCAGGGACAGCAGATGGTCATTGCAGGCAAACCAAATTACCTGACTGATCCATTATTCAAGGATAACGGCCAGCCCATATATAATGATAATCCGTTCTTCAATTAAAAGACCCATTCCATATCCGTCATCTCAACTGGCAAGAAAACTGATTTGGAATGGGCCCCCAGCTCTGTTATTCGATGCTTTCGGGAACATCCGCAACGGGGCGGTGTTTCTCGACCCACATAATGAATCGCTCCCGATCAATATAGATACGGGAACCTATGCGAATAAGACAGGCCTCAAACCCGTTGCGAGCGCCGTTATATATCCACCAACGAATAGTCTTTTCGCCAAAGGCAGGAAAAGCCATGACCAGTTGATCGATTGTCAGGATGTTCTCACCATTCATGGATAAACCCTTTCAACAGTTGTTTCAGCTTATCCTTTTATGCAGGTTCATTTTTATTTTGCCTGACATGTAACCGACAATCATCTCCAAGCGAAAATCGAAGGAAACAAATTCCAGAAAGGGTACTTCTTATGAAAAAAATACTTTTATCACTACTTGCGCTTGGCATCTTTGTCACACCCGCTCTTGCTCATGCAGGTAACAGTAAACACAATCTTGTTGGTGTTCAGGGCTACGATCTAGTCGCTTATCACACCGAAGGAAAGGCAATGCGAGGAAATGGTTACAATGTTAGCGACTATAAAGGCGTAACCTATCAATTTGCCTCAAAAGAAAACAAAGAAATTTTTGACAAGAATCCGAAGAAATATCTTCCAGCATATGGTGGTTACTGCGCTTTTGGTGCATCTGTCGGTAAAAAGTTCAATGGCGACCCTAATGTATGGAAGCTTGTAGACGGTAAACTATACCTTAACCTGAACAAAGAAATTCAGAACACGTGGAAAAAAGATATTCCAGGGAATATTGCCAAAGCAGATAAAAATTGGGAAAAAATCAAAAACAAGAAAGCTTCAGAGCTTTAATTAAATAATCAACGACCTCACACCTCCCCCCATGGGCAAGATTCTTGACGGAATCTTGCCCTTTTTCTTGGCGCTAAGTCATACGCTAGAAATTTGTTATGTGTTCGATCTTTACACATCTTCAGTTCTGCGCTCCTCGGTCGTAATAACGACCTCGCTGTGAAGAGTCCGATGGACGGGGCAACGGTCAGCAATTTCAATAAGGCGCGCCCGCTCCTCATCTGTCAGGTTGCCCTTGAGAATGATCTGGCGTTCAATCTTATCCAGCTTGCCGGTTTTGCTCTCGCAGGTATCGCAGTCTTCCGCATGGATTTTCTTATGCTCAAGATAGATTTCTACATCTTGCAGGTCGATACCTTTTCTTTCCGCATACATTTTGATGGTCATGGAGGTACAGGCACCAAGCCCCGCAAGAAGAAGATTATAAGGCGTGGCGCCGGTTTCGTCACCACCGTACGCTTTTGGTTCATCAGCCAGAATAGTGTGAGGTCCAGCATGGATATGTTGCTGGAACTTGCCATATCCTGTTGGGTGCACGGCAACCCTGCCATATGGCACCTTGATAATGTCTTCCGCCAACAGATCAGGGATATAAGGAGATGCCCAAGTGGCAATTGACGTGGCTACATATTCAGCCGTACCTGGCGTAAAGAGCAAATGGTCTGCTTTATCAAGCGATAGGAAGCTTTTCGGGTGTTTAGCTGCCATAAAGATTTCGCCCGCATGATCAACACTAACCGTATCATCAATAGGGCTGTGGCAGATAAGTAGAGGTTTCTTCAGTTTCGCAACAGCATCCAGAACATTCTGGCCCCTGATATCATCCAGAAACTGTTTTTTGATTTTGAATGGACGACCGGCAAGGCTTACTTCGGCTTCTCCCTCACCCTCAATCGTATCAACAGCACAGGCAAACTGTTTCATCACGTTCGTAGCGTTTGATGGGGAGCCAATGGTAACAACTGCCTTCACCTCCGGCACCTCAAGTGCGGCAAGCAGGGTTGCCGTACCGCCAAGTGAGTGACCAATCATTAGGCTAGGTGCTTCAAAATGCTCTCGCATATGCTGGGCAGCGGCAACAAGATCAGCAACATTGGAAGAAAAATTGGTGTTTGCAAATTCACCCTCGCTTTTGCCAAGTCCGGTAAAATCGAATCTGAGGACAGCAATGCCATCATTATTCAATGCCTTTACAATTCGGTTGGCCGGTTGCAAGTCCTTTCCGCAAGTGAAGCAATGAGCGAACAGCGCATAAGCCCGTATGGGGCCATGAGGCCTATCTAACCGTGCAGCAAGGTCGAACCCCTGAGACCCTTTAAATGTAATTCTTTGCATCTCAATTTCCTTTTTAATTATATGAGTATATCATTCGCTTATTACAGTGACATCCGTTACATGCTTAACCAATTGTCTTTTGAAATACTTTTTTGACACCTTCAAATTCCCATATAATTTTATTGAGAATTACTGCCCATGACTGTCTTTTCTTATCCCTGAGTGGTCCAAATTTGGTCCAAAAGAGGAATTTGGTCCATTTCTCAGGAAGCCTTAGGCAAAGAAAAAGGCCAGCAAGTCATTGACTTTACTGGCCTTATGTTTGGTTGCGGGAGTAGGATTTGAACCTACGACCTTCAGGTTATGAGCCTGACGAGCTACCGGGCTGCTCCACCCCGCGGTAATATGTATAGGGCTGTTGATCAGCCCGGGAGCTTTTTGATTTCCGCTTCAGGGAACCT
>Ga0209578_10000886_pt1 | contig 31069 bp, 30 predicted proteins | sample tdAd472_FD_187127 | JGI IMG/M metagenome (GOLD analysis project Ga0209578, IMG submission 187127) | Marine sediment microbial communities from the Atlantic coast under amendment with organic carbon and nitrate - tdAd47.2 (SPAdes)... | ecosystem: Environmental > Aquatic > Marine > Coastal >...
TCTTCCATCGGCGAATATGCCTGGCACAGCCTTTTCTGCCGCACCATGCTTGTGCGCCCGACGGAAGACGAACTCAAGGGCATGGCGCCACAGTTCACCGTGATCAACCTGCCAAGCTTCAAGGCTGATCCAGCCACCATGGGCTGCAACAGCGAAACCGTTATCGCGGTGAACTTCTCGAAAGGCATCGTGCTGATTGGCGGCACAGAATATGCGGGTGAGAACAAGAAGTCTGTCTTCTCCATCCTCAACTACCTGCTGCCTGAGAAGGGCATCATGCCGATGCACTGCTCCGCCAACATCGGCCCAGAGGGCGACGTGGCCATCTTCTTCGGCCTTTCCGGCACCGGCAAGACGACCCTGTCTGCCGACAGCAGCCGCACCCTTATCGGTGATGACGAGCATGGCTGGTCCGACGACAGCGTCTTCAACTTCGAAGGCGGCTGTTACGCCAAGATGATCCGCCTGTCCGAAGAAGCTGAGCCTGAAATTCATGCGACAACGAAGCGGTTCGGCACCATCCTGGAAAACGTGGTGATGTGCGAGCACACTCGTGAGCTGGACCTGGACGATAACACGCTGGCGGAGAACACCCGCGGCGCGTACCCGATCGATTTCATCCCGAACACCAGCGAAGAAAACCGCGGCGGCAAGCCAAAGAACATCATCATGCTGACAGCTGATGCGTTCGGCGTTCTGCCTCCGATCGCGCGTCTGACGCCTGAGCAGGCCATGTACCACTTCCTTAGTGGTTACACCGCGAAGGTTGCTGGCACTGAAATCGGTGTGAAAGAGCCACAGGCGACTTTCTCAACCTGCTTCGGCGCACCTTTCATGCCACGTCACCCAAGCGTGTACGGCGATCTTCTCCGTAAGAAAATCGCTGAAGGCAGCGTGAACTGCTGGCTGGTGAACACAGGCTGGACCGGCGGTGTTTACGGCGTCGGCAACCGCATGCCGATCAAGGCTACCCGTGCGCTTCTGCACGCGGCGCTTGACGGCAGCCTCAACAATGCCCCGATGCGCATTGACGAGAACTTCGGCTTCGAAGTTCCTGTTGAAGTGCCGGGCGTTGACGCCAAGATCCTGAACCCACGCGACACGTGGGAAGACAAGGAAGCTTATGACGCCAAGGCTGAGCATCTGGTAAGCCTCTTTATCAAGAACTTCGAAACATTCGCCGATCATGTGGACGACAGCGTGCTGGCCGCAAGCCCACGCCAGACGGCAAAAGCCGCTGAATAAAAGAAGTTTCGAAACCGAAACGAAGAAGCGCGAGGCCCCGGCCCCGCGCTTTTTTATTGGCCGGCCTCGACGTCATGCTTGATGCGGATCCGGTCGTGGGGGGACACGCCCAGAAGGCCCGAGACTTTCGCCAGCACATTTTCTTCGAAATTATCGATATGCCGGTCGGCGAAAGCCACACGCCACAACAGGCGCACAATCTCCTGCCGTTCTTCGTTGTCCAGCTCCTTGGCAATGGTGCGGGTGAAGGCATAAAGGCAGGTAGCGTCTGACTGGTCACGTTCGGCACGCGCCAGAAGCTCTGCGGCTTCAAGATTTGTCAGGTCGAAATGCTCTTTCACGCAAGCTTCCAACTGGTCGCGTTCGTCACTTGTGAATTCGCCGTCTGCTTTCGAGACCTGCACCAGAAGCGCTGCTGTTGCAAGCTCAAGGCCGGACGCGCCGACCTCAGCTTCGCCCTTCAATCCCAGAATTTTGCTGATCTTCTCAAACATGGCTACTCCTTCACTCTGAACCTAGGCACGCCGCCCTAATCTGCCAACGGCGCCTGCGACAGGCCGCCCTCTCTGCGCGACCGGCTGCGTCAATTTCCGTGCTGGTAATGCACCACGGTTTTGTCGCCTGAATTGCCGACAATGATATCAGGCCTGCCATCACCATTTATGTCGGCCACGGCAACAACATAGGTGCGTGGACCATGGGCTTCAATCTCGGCATTCAGCACAAGGCCACCTGCGCCGTCGCCCAGATAGACCTCCGTGGGGCTGCGGTCATTCCCCACGACGACATCCATATGGCCATCGCCGTTCAGATCAACCAGCGCCAGAGAATAGCTTCTGGACGAATTTCCGCTGAAGGATTGGGCAACCTCAAATTCGCCATTCCCGCTGTTCAGGATCAGCTGGTTCTGGTCGCCAATATTGGCGGTGACAATATCGGGCATGCTGTCGCCGTTCATATCTGCCACTGCCACGCCGCGTGTGTCGTCATTCCCCAACCCGAACGGAATAGCCGTATTGAATGCAAGCGCGCCATCCCCCAGCAGAATCTGATTCTGTTGTCCGTCGCGGTTGGCCAGCACCAGATCTGGCTGCCCATCACCATTCATGTCCGCCACGGCAACGGCAAGAGTCCGGTCGTCAGCCTGACCGAAGGGCACAGGGGCGGCAAAATGCTGACCTCCCTCGTTCAAATGAATAAGATTGGCAGTACCCCGGCATATCTCCAGAATATCCATAAGGCCATCCCCGTTCAGGTCTGCCACCATCACACTGCGGGTGCTTGAGGCCGCACTGCCAAACCACGTGGGCGCACCAAATTGCCCATTGCCGTCATTCCAGTAAATCTGGTTTTCCAGCAGGTCAGACGACGCCACGATGTCCAGGTCACCATCGCCGTCCATATCCGCAAGCCGCACGCTATAGCTGGTGGTATCTATATCCCCTAGCATGCGCCGCGTGGTAAAATGTCGCCCGGTGTTATAATAAATATAGCTTGGTTGGGCCCAGTGGCGACCGTTGGCTTCAACAAGATCGATATCGCCGTCGCCGTCTACATCGCCTGCGGCAAGGCCGGCTGTCAGCAGCGTTTCATCATTGATGGGATAGGCTGCGCGGTCGCTGAAAAGCGGCGCTGCATCATCAGCCAGGGCGCCACCGGCAACGGTCGCGGCAAGCAAAACTGTTTTGATCATAATCCCCCCTCCAAATGAATTCACGATCAAGACTAGGAAACGCAACCTCCCTTATATCGGCTGTTAGCCAGCTGTCACCAGCTGAGGGTTTTCCGTGAGCCGATCGGGCGGGAAACAGATGGTGATGCGCGTGCCTTCACCAAGCTTGCTGGCGATATCAAATTTGCCGCCATGCTGGCGTACCAGAAGGCCGCTGAGCGGCAGGCCGATGCCCACACCGGCATTCCGGCGGCGGCGTTCGCTGTCCACCTGACCAAAGCGCGACAGCACAAGCGGCAGGTCGGCTTCGGCAATACCGATGCCCGTGTCTGCCACTTCAATGTTAAGGCCTGCTTCGTCAGCCCACAGCCTGACATCGATCTTGCCCTTTTCCACATTGAACTTGATGGCGTTATTGATGAGGTTGATCAGCACCTGCCTGATCTTGCGCTCGTCGCCCAAAAGAAGCGGCAGCTTCTGCCTGCAATCCAGTTTCATGGTCACGTCATGCTGTTCGGCAAGCAGGCTGAGAATATTCAGCACCTCGACCGCCAGGGCTGCAACATCCATGGGCTCCGACTTCACCTCGTCCACGCCGGCTTCGATGCGCGCCAGATCAAGCAGGTCATCAACCAGTTCCAAAAGGTGCGTGCCAGAGGCGTGAATATCGCGGGCATAGTCCTTATAAAGCGTGTTCCCCAGCTTGCCGAGAAGCTCGCGCGACATCAGCTCCGAGAAGCCGATGATGGCATTCAGGGGCGTGCGAAGTTCATGACTGAAGGTGGCAAGAAAATGGCTTTTAGCGTTTGAGGCCTGCTCCGCGTCCTTAAGCGCCACATCAAGTGCGAGCGCCCTGTTCTGAAGGTCGCGGTTGGTGTCTTCAAGGCTTGCCATCAGGATGTCGCGTTCCTGCTCAACCCGCCGGGCCTGAATGACAAACGCATGGGCGTGCATCATGATCACGGCAAAAATGATGAACTGCGACCATTCAAGAGACGAGGCCACAACCCCGGTCACGGACAGGATTTCATAGCCGCCATAAATCAAGCCACCAAGGCTGACAGAGATCGCTTCCCGGCGCACTTCCGGGGTCTTGATGCTGGCGTGAAACACCGAATAGATCACCATGCAGATGATGGACATCCACAGGATTTGGACAGGTTCGCGTGTTAGCGTGATGGTGCCTGGCGCCATGAAGGGTGTCACGAACAAGGCGAAGGCCATCATGGCGCAGGAAATCCCGATGATCACCTTGTCGACCAGAAGCCGCCTGCCCTGCCGCAGGAGGTCTGTGACGAAAAGATAGTAGGCAAACGCAATGAAATAGAGCGACAGATACTCAAGGTCATATTTCCGGGCGAGGCTGAAGGAAGGGAGATAATCCCATATCAGGTCGCTGACGAACGCCGCCCGAACGGCCGCAGCAATGGCCAGCAGAGCGAAAAAATTATGCGAGCGCGCGGTACGACGACGGTACCCCATGACAATCGCAGCAATACCAACGAACAGAAGAACAATCACAAGGGCGCTTGGCAGGCCCGTGGCGCGATTTTCCATCGCCGCCATACGCCACCTGAGGTCCAGAAGCGGCACCTCAATCATGCCGCCCTGCTTGTGGATATAGTTTGAAAGCTGGATCACCAGTGTGAATTTATCGGTGTCGTACGGCAGGGCAATCATGGGCGTGGCCGGGTTCGCCACCACCTGGTCGCCCTGTGGTTCCAGCTCGCCGTTCTTGAACAGAAGCCATGTCTGGGGCGAGCCGTTCGCATTCTGCCCTACTGCGTAAATATGGGAAACAGACCTCAGCGTCCCAATCCAGAAAGCATAGGCATTGTCATCCTGGGGCAGTGTGATTTCCCGGCAATAGGTGGCCTTGCCGTGCCCTGTGGAAAGACTGGTTGTGAAAGCCGGCCCCCAAACATCAGGCGCGCTGACCGCTTCGGCCCCTTCCTGACCGCACGCGGCAGCGGCAAGGCTTGTCGGATCAACGATTTGATCACGATAAACAAACCAGCCGTCTTTCAGCTGTATTGGTTCGTCATTTTCAAAAGACGTGGCTGGCGAAGCGGCCGCATAGCTCACCGGCGCGATAAGAAGGAGCGCAAAAAGCGCCACCAACCATACGCGCAAGGCTGCTGTGCCTATTTCAGGTTTGCCAGAATGCATCCACACACCTTTCGGTACGCCAGGGTGGCCACCAAACCAGATGGTGGCTGTCCCGTCACGCCCAGGTCAACTGGCCCCCAACCGCATCAGTCTGCAACAGCAAGGCGCCCGGAAGCAAGAAGTTGAGTCCGTGCCTTAGCCGACCGTGTAGGAAAGCGTGCGGGAAATATGCGCGAACGGGCGACCGCTCTCCTCCGCCCAGGCGTTAAAGGCCGCCTGTACGGCCCGTATGGCGCCCTTACCTGTCGGTGCCTTGTCAACCACACCTTCCCGAATCAGCGCCGCCACCACGTCTTTAGACAGCGCCCAGCCGTCACGCCCCAAAAAGCGCAGGAATATCTGGCCGGTCATGCCCCCAAGCCGGCCACCACGCGCCTTCAGCATTTCCAGAAGGCCGACAAAATCCTCCGCCGGCCAATCGGCAATGCATTGGGCGGCGGAGCCATATTCGTCCTCAAGGTCACACACCAGAATAGCATTGTCTCGCACCGCCAGAATCTTCGGCCCATTCCGGACAATCCTAGTATCCTTCAACAGGCTATCCAGATCGTCATCGGACATGAATTTCCAGCGCACCGGCACAAAGCCCTCGAAGGCTTCCTCGAACCCCGGCCATTTCTTTTCAATCACTTTCCAGCTGAACCCGGCCTGGAACACAGACCTTGTCATGCCCGCCAGAATACGGTCGCTGGGGATGGCGCGGATTTCCGCTGCTGTCTTGATTTCAGGCAGCATGCTTTCCACCACTTCAGTGCCGCCTTTTCTTTCAGCCGCCATCTCGAAAATTTCTGCAAAGGTACGCATGGATAACCCCCGTGTTCAGTTTCCCTAGAAGGTATAGACCCACCATCACTGCGTCCAGCGCCCTGCTGTTCAAAATTTCGCTATCCGCGCTCTTGATCCAGCAAAAGCGATTCCTATTTTATAAATAATATACTTTAAAAAAGGCGGCGATATGGACCTCAACCAAGTTACCCTGGGCGCGATAGACCTCGATGCAAGCATCTCCTTTTATAAAACGCTGGGCCTGCGCCTGATCGTGTTCAGCGAAAATCACTATGCCCGGTTTGAGCTACCGTCTGGAAACGCCACCTTATCCTTGCACAAGGTAGAAGGCCCCTCCACGGGTACGGGGACAGGCCTGATCTATTTCGAAGTTTCAGATGTGGATGCCGAGGTAACGCGGCTTGAGGCAGCAGGCATTGCTTTTGACGCCCAACCGGTAGACCAGCGTTGGCTGTGGCGAGAAGCCTATCTTTCGGACCCTTCGGGCAACCGGCTATGCCTTTATCACGCCGGTGTCAATCGCCGCTATCCGCCTTGGCGCGTGACCACCTAAGGAAGTTTGGCCTCCAACTGGACGATCGCCGCTTCATGCATTATATCACTCTTTCATCGCCACGTGCTCCATCAAGGATTTCGGGGTGGTTCCTTGCAGAAATTTGTTCCAAGTTGAGTTACACTGACCGCATGGCGAACGACTATATAAAAAGCTTTGGGTTCCCCCGTTGGGGCGAATACGGCCGCGACAAGGACGCGGAGCCCGTTCGCATGTGCGACTATTCAGGTTGCAGCGAAAAAGGCGCACATCCGGCACCCAAATCACCCGGATCGCCTGAGCGCTGGTATTTTTGCCGTCCGCACGCTGCGGAATATAACCGCAACTGGGACTTCTTCCAGGGCATGAGCGACGAAGAAGCGCAGCGCCACATGAATGATGGCAGCGAAACGTCTGACGCCTTCGCCAGCGCCCGCACCTTCGAATGGGGTGGTGCCATGGACGATGACGGCTTCACCACCACAGAAAATGCTGCCTATGACGCGCTGGAGCTGGACCCGGGCGCAGGACAGGATGAACTGAAGAAACAGTATCGCAAGCTGGCGAAAATCTATCACCCGGACGCCAACCCAGGCGACCCGGCGGCGGCGGAACGTTTCCACCAGATCCAGAGCGCCTATGACTTGCTTAGGGACAAAAGCGCCTGATTCAGTAGATGGTGGAAAGTACTAGGTAGACTAGAACAGCCCCCAGAATATACGCCCCCCAGGTCCAGACTATCGCATAGCCAAACTGGCTACCGGCTTTGACTTTGAATTCATCACCTGTTCTTGCAGCCCTTCCACTGACTGTTTTTTCAACCTCGGATGCTGCTTCTTCCGAATCATATTCCCGCCCGCATGACGAGCAGGAAACGGCCATAAATTTGTTTGATTTGAAGTCATACCCAGGCTTTACAAAAGCCCTGCACTCCATGTTTTGGCATAGAAATCCACCCGACACGTTCGCCCCCAATAATTATTGTCGCTGGAACATTTATACACCATCAAGTGGAATCTTGAAACCTTCCTTGAAGGTGTCGATGGCCACGATGGTCTCGAACCTGCCAATGGACGGGTTTGTGAACAGATATTCGCGGGTGATGCGGTCGAAATCTTTCATATCCTTCACCGTCATGATCAGAATGAAATCGGTCTGCCCGGTGACATAATAGCATTGCTGCACCTCAGGCACCTGAAGCATCTGCTGCTTGAACGTCTCGATCGTCGCCTCACCGCCACAGGAAAAAGCCACCTGCACAATCAGCGTTGTTCGCCCCCCGAGTGATTTAGGACACAGGATGGCGACTTCCTTTTTGATCGTACCATCCTCGCGCAACTTCTTGATGCGGCGCTGGGTGGCAGCAGGCGACAGGCCGACCTTGTCGGCGATCACTTCAGATGTTTGCCGGCTGTTGTCCTGAAGCTCATTCAGTATCTTGATGTCAAAACTATCTAAATCAGACATATGCGTATTTTTTCCGCGCACTTAAGTAAAATTATGATGAACTTTATCATCAAAATGTGAATTTTGCGAAGATTAAACGCGCCTCTCACGCCATATTATTCAAAATAAGAAAACCACAGCAAGATGGATAGCAGGATAGAGATATGACCGACCATGTTCAGCCCACATCCGCGCTTGACGCCATGCCGGTGCCGGCCATTCCCGTCGTCGGCCTTGTATGCGGCCTGTCGGCAGCCTTCATCTGGGGCACCTGGCCGGTCGTGACCTCCATCGGAGTCAATGCCGATGCCCTCACGCCTTTCCAGATTGTGCTTTTGCGCTTTGCTGTGGCAGGGCCTTTGCTTTTGCCCTTTGCCTTCCGCGGCAGGCCCGGCCTCAAGGAATGGGGGCAGGCATTTGTGATGATGCTGGGGGCGGGCTTCACCTATAGCCTGGTGGTTTCAAGCGCCTTCGAGCATGCACCCGCAGGCCATGGCGGCGTGATCATTCCCGGCACCATGCTGGTAACAAGCCTTATACTGGCGCACATCTGGTTCGGGGAGAAAATCACCCGCACGCGGGCACTGGGCGCAGGGGCCATTCTTATCGGCCTGATCTGCCTTGCATCTGGCGGCATGACGCCGTCGCTGAAGGGTGATCTCTTGTTCATGGCGGGCGGCCTATTGTGGGCAGGCTATACTTTCTTCGTGCGCCAGTGGCCAACGGACGGCCTTGTCATTGCGGCACGCGTGTCCCTTCTGTCACTCCTCCTGGTGGCGATCGGCTGCGTGTTCGGCTTTGCCGAAGACATCACCAGCGTCTCGCCTGCAACACTTCTTACCCAAGGCCTCTGGCAGGGTGTTGTCTCCGCCATTCTGGCGCTGGTGCTATTCAACAAGGCCGTTGGCTATCTGGGGACCAGCCGGGCCGCAACCCTGAATGCCCTGATCCCTGTGGTGGCGGTGATCCTGTCGTTCCTTGTGCTCGGCGAAGAACCAACGCTGGTCGAACTGCTCGGCCTTGTGGCCATCATCGGCGGCATCGGCATCGCCATGGGGGTGCGCCTTCGCAAAGGAAAAATTTGATGAGCCACCGTGGGCGCGCTTTTGTCAAAGAGTGAACTTGTTCCCGACCATACCCAATAGCGCAACCGACTGGACACTCGAACAACAAGAATAACAGAACCCCTCCTGAGAAAGCTGAACCTCCCATTCAGGCTTGCCTCAGGCCCTCATTCCCGAGCATGGCACCAGCCTCGCTCGGGTCTCTTTTTTCAGAGCGCTACGCGTTGGCTTTCAAGTGAAGCTTTCTGGGTGCCGTCAGAACCGAAGTTTTCCGGCACAAGCCAGGCAAGGAAAGCTGCCTTAAGGCCAGGCCATTCACGGTCCAGCATGGAATACCAGGCGCTATCGCGGTTGCGGCCCTTGACCACCATGTCCTGCCGGAAGGTGCCCTCATAAGTGAAGCCGAAGCGGACAGCGGCGCGCATGCTGGCGGCGTTGCCGTCATCGCATTTCCATTCGAACCGGCGATAGCCCAGGCCGTCGAACACATGGGCCGCCATCAGGAAAATGGCTTCTGTGGCGATGCGCGTGCGCTTGAGCTTTTCGCCAAAGGCAACGCAGCCTACCTCGCAGCTGCCGAAGGCTTCGCGGAGACGCATATAGCTGGCCATGCCCAACACGTCGCCAGACTGTGCGTCGCGGATCACCATGGTGCGCCAGCGACCCTGCTGGCGGATGGCTTCAAATGTTTCCTGAAAGGCTGAAGCGCCGTCCTCGAACGGGCCAACGGGCATATAGTCCCATATCGACCGGTTCTCCTCACCAGCGATAGCCCCGTAAAGGCCGTCCCTGTGGTGGTCCCAGTCAAGGGGCTCAAGCACAGCATACTGGCCCTCGAGAACCGCACTGCCTGGCGCTTTGCACCCGCTCCATTCCTTCAGGCTTGCTGTTGTCATGCCGTCCATGGCGTTACCTCTTTTGGGGTGGAATTGCTTTTATCGTTTGCGCAAAAGCCTTGTGGGCATGCTGGTCCACAGGCTTTAGAACCCGTTTTTCGCTCGGCTTTTGGTGCGCGCACGACACACCTGTTCGCCATTCTGTGGCTGGGCGGACAGGGCGCGGCACAAAACCGCCGCCACAGTTGGGGCACACATTTTCAAGCACGCTTTCCACGCAGTCAGCGCAGAAGGTGCATTCATACGAGCAGATCATGGCGTCAGTCGCGTCCGGCGCCAGATGCTTGTCACAGTGTTCGCAGTTGGGTCTGATCTCCAGCATTACTTAGCCCTATCTATTGTTCCAGTCGTACCCCGGCATCAAGGGGTGGTTTAGCGCTGCCCGCAGGCCTTCCTGCACGCCCACCGGCCCACGCTGCTGTGTGGTCAGCGGAACATGCCCGGCCCAAACCGGCCAGTCAGCATCTTCCGTGTCACCGTCACCAGGGCCGCCATCGCGCACCTTTGCCGCTGCATCCGCTATTTCCATCACCACAAGGCCCGTGGCCTTGCGCTCCTGATCCGTGACCGGTCGAAGCTGCGGCCAGCGGCCCGGTGCAAGCTGTTCGAAAAACAGCTCCATCTGGCGGTCGAACTCTGCCGTGTCCGTCACCAGTTCGGGACGGCCATAGCAGACCACCGAGCGGTAATTGGCGCTGGTATTGAAGGCGGAGCGCGCCAGCACAAGCCCATCCAGATGGGTGACGCTCACACACACGTCCTTGCCGCTTGTGACCTCAACAATCATGCGGCTTTTCGATGCCCCGTGCCAATAAAGCCGGTTGCCTTCCCGCCAGTAACTGGTGGGGATGATCTGGGGTTGGCCACCGACCTCATAGGCCACATGGCAAAGAAAGTGGCTGTCGAGGATGCCATATATGGTTTCCTCGTCATACCGGGCGCGCTTGTGTCCGCGCTTTACCCTGTTTCGCTCGTTTATCGTGAACTCGGCCATTTCTGATCTTTCGCTCTTCTCTCTTCAGGACTGGACATGGCCGCAGCTTGGGATAATATTGATCCCACAAAAAGGTCCAATTTGTATTTTTTCAAGGGTCCAATTATGTCGGGTCAAATCAACACTGGCGCAAACGCCCGCCGCCGAACAGACCGGATGGTGGAAACCCTTCTGACACCCGGCCTGAACCCGGAAAGCGACACACCGCTGAATGAACAGCTGATGCTTCTGCTGCAGGACGCCATCTTGAAAGGCCACCTGCATGCCGGGGACCGCCTGCCCGCCAGTCGCGCCATGGCCACGCGCCTTTCGCTTTCACGCAATACTGTTCTTGCCGCCTATGACCAGCTGATGGCCGAAGGCTATCTTGAAAGCCGGGTTGGCGCGGGCACGTTCGTCAGCAGTGACCTGCCGGACCATTATCTGACGGTTGGCGACAGCCCAAAGGCGCAGACAGACAGGCCATCAGGCCGCGCGAAGAGGCCGCTTTCGGGCATGCCGGCGCTGGACCAGTTCCCCTTCGCCCTTTGGGCGCGGATTGCCGGACGCGTGTGGCGGCATGCCGGCACAAGTGAATTGGAGCACAATGACCCGGCAGGCTACCGGCCGCTCAGGGAAGCCATCGCAAGCTACCTGCAAACAGCGCGCGGCGTACTAGCAGACGCGGACCAGATCATGATCACCACTGGGCTGCAACAGGGCCTGAAGTTCGTGACCGAAAGCATCATCCCGCACGACCGAACGCTTATCCTGGAAGATCCGGGCTATCCCGGCATCCTGCGGACAGCCGAATCCCTGCCGCACAAGGTTGCTTTTACCCAAGTCGACAATAGCGGCGCCGTGGTGCCCACGAAATCACGCGAGGCACCGGGCATGCTTTTGGTGACGCCCAGCAGGCACTATCCGCTGGGCGTCACCATGCCGGTCAGCCGCCGCCTTGAGCTTCTGGAATGGGCACACGAGACAGGCGCCTATATCCTTGAGGACGACTATGACAGCGAGTTCCGCTATGGCGGGCGCCCCGTGCAATCGCTTCAGGGGCTGGATGGCGGCAGGCATGTGATTTATGGCGGCAGCTTTTCCAAGTCGCTGTTTCTGTCTCTCAGGATCGGATATCTGGTGCTGCCGCCCAGCATGGCTTCGCGCGTGATCCGGCACAGGGAACAGACAGAGAGCTTCCCACCGCTTTCAGACCAGATGATCCTGGAGCGTTTCATCGCCGACGGACATTTCGCCCGTCACCTGCGGCGGCTTCGGTCGATCCACAAGGAACGGCTGCAGTGCTTCTTCGACACGGCGAGCGAATGCCTCGCACCCTATCTCACCTTGGTGCCGACAGATGCAGGACTGCATGTTGTCGGGCTTGCCACCCCCGCCCTGGCTCATATGGATGACCGGAAGCTGGCCGCCGCCGCCCACCGCGCCGGCCTTGGCGCCGTGCCGCTTTCGGCCAGCTACAGCCATGCCAAGCCACAAAAAGGCCTGCTGTTTGGGTTCGCCAACATGGCAGAGGCCGATATGCCCGCAAGGTTGGCACGGTTTGTCCGGGAACTAGATGAAATTACAGGCTTTTAATAGCGCGCCCAGCATAGTAGCTTAGGGCCAAGATCGGTTGAGGCCAGATTGAGTGACGAAGGCGGTCAGCTGTGACTTTTCAGCCGCCCGGCGCCGTATCAGGAGGGGATTATGATCCGAAAACATGCCTTGGCTGCTTTTGCCGCCATCATCGGCACGGCGACGGCAGCGTCCGCGTTTCAGGACAGTTGGAGCTTTGGACAGGAGTGGAGCTACAGCGGCAGTACCGGCCCGGATGCATGGTCATCCATTGCACCGGCATGCGGTGCGGGCATGCAGTCCCCGATCGTGATCTCCGGCACCGAACCCGCCCTGATGCACCGGCTGGAACCTCTTTACAATGTCACCTCAGTTGCCACCCACAATGACGGCAGCACCGTGCGCCAGAATTATGCGCCCGGCAGCATCCTGCGGGTGGGGGCCAAGGTTTTCGTCCTGAAGGAATTCCATTTCCATACACCGGCAGAACACCAGGTTCTGGACCGCACCTTCCCGCTTGAAATTCAGTTCACCCATCAGGCGCTGAGCGGTGAAATGGCCATCGTGTCGGTTCTGGTGGAAGAAGGCGGAGCAAACGAAGCAGCGGAAGAACTGCTGCCGCACCTGCCGATTGAAACAGGCCAGGGCGTGAACCTGCCGAATGTGAAAATCAATGCGCGGGACTTCATGCCGCAGGAAAAAGACTATTTCCGCTACATGGGTTCCCTGAGCCATCCGCCATGCACACCGGGCGTAAACTGGTATGTGCTCAAGACGCCGATCGAATTCTCCGCGGACCAGATCAAACTGGTTCAGGGCATTGTCGGCACCAACAACCGTCCTGTGCAACCTCGCGACAACCGGATTATCCTCGATGCGCAGTCTCAATAATTCCGGCATCAGTGCCATCGCAAAAGGCGCAGGCTTCGCGCTGTCCCTTCTGCTTGTCGCGGCATGCTCAAGCGCGCCTGCGGGCACCAAGCCTACAGCAGGCGCCAAACGCGCGCCAAAACCGGTGGCCAATGCCCTGTGTGAGGGACGCGCAGCCGACGCTGTCGAAATCCTGAGCGCCGAGCCCCTCGCCAGCCCTGTTGACCAGTTCTTCACAGCGCTCGCGATGGAGAAAAGCGGGCACCCGGTATCCGCCCGCAAACTCTATGCCGGGCTGATGGCCGCGGGCTCCACAGACCCTGTGTATCTGCACTGTGGCACCGAACTACTTGCGAATGGCACCGTCTCAAGCGAAGCGGCCCGCCGACTGGCCCTGATCGCGCAGAACCTGCGGTCGCTTGATGTAGCCTCCGCGCACCCGCAGCAACTGCATGAAGGCCTGCCAACCCTGGACGGCGGCAGCGCGATCAGTTCCGTCCGTCCTTCAAGCGGATTCAGCAGTTCGCCCATGACCGTTTACAGGCCTCAGTCCACCTCGCCACTTGGGCGCTGGTTCGCGCACCTGGAAAGCTACAAGACATACCAGTCCGCCCAGGGCAACAAGCCGACACTTGAGGCCAAGTTCCCGTCCCTGAAGGGCTATATCGACCAGTGGGAGGTCAATGTTTCGGGCGGCGTTGTACGCCTGGGCGTGCGGCTGGACAGTCGGGATGATGCCCGCCGCCTTTGCCAGCAGGTCAAAAGCAACGGCGACTATTGCGCAGTGCTCGACACGTCGCCGTAAGCCTTGGTTTAAGGCCTTGTTTCGCCACCAAAGATTCCGCTAGCCACTGGGGCGCCTTCTTTCTATGATGGCGCCCAAATTGCGCATGGGCTGTCATACTGCGCAAAAAAATATAGTAACTCGGGGAGAGGGATTTATGGCTGGAGCAGCACAACACGCTCATTGGTCATCACGTTGGGCCTTTATCATGGCCGCCGTCGGTAGCGCCGTCGGATTGGGCAATATCTGGAAATTTCCATATGAAGCAGGTGAAGGCGGCGGCGGTGCGTTCGTCATGGTTTACCTGCTGTTTGTATTCTTCATCGGCACACCCATGCTGGTGGCAGAGCTTTCGCTTGGGCGGCGCGGTCAATTGTCTCCAATCGGGTCGATGAAAAAGATCGCACAAGACGAAAAGAAAAGTCATTGGTGGAGCCTGATCGGCTGGTCTGGCGTGGTTGGCGCCTTCATCGTGATCAGCTTCTATTCGGTCGTGGGCGGCTGGACACTGGCCTATATGGCCAAAGCGGCCATGGGAACCTTCAGCGGCATTGACGCGGAAACCGCACAAAACACGTTCGTTGGTTATATCTCTGACCCGGTGAAGACACTGGTGTCCCACTTTGCCTTCATGGCCATTACGATCTTCATCGTGGCGAAAGGCGTTCAGGGCGGTCTGGAAAAAGCCGTAACGGTGCTGATGCCGGCGCTGTTCGCCATCCTGATCATTCTGGTAATCTATTCCGGCTTCACGGGCGACTTCGCCAAAACCATCGACTTCCTGTTCAACCCGGACTTCGACAAACTGCTGTTCAAGCCGAACACCGCTGAAGCCATTGCAGCGGGCGAACCGGCAACACGCTTCAGCCTGGACACAGTACTGCAGGCGCTGGGCCAGTCGTTCTTCTCGCTCTCGCTCGCGCTTGGTTCCATCATGACCTATGGTTCGTACCTGACGAAAGACGTGAAGATTGGCAAGTCCGCCGTGACCATTGCGGCAGCCGACAGCGCTGTGGCCCTGATGGCCGGCATGGCCATCTTCCCAATCGTGTTCGCATACGGCCTTGATGTTGCCGGCGGCGGCGGCCTGGTATTCATGAGCCTGCCAATCGCTTTCGGCCAGATGCCTTTCGGTATCGTATTCGGCACGCTGTTCTTCGGCCTGTTGGCTGTGGCCGCAGTTACAAGCTCCATCTCACTTCTGGAGCCACCTGTATCCTATGTCGAGGAGAAAACAGGCTGGAACCGCCGCAAGGTTGCCGTCACCATGGGCGTGGCCGCAGGGCTTCTTGGCGTTCTGTCAGCCTACAGCCAGGGCACAAACCTGCTGTCGGACGTCAAGATCAACATGCTTGGGCTTGAGCTGGACATCATGGGCGTGAAAGACTTCCTGACCAACAACATCATGATGCCACTTGGCGGCATGTTCACGGCGCTGTTCGTGGGTTGGTTCGTGACGCGCAAGAACATGATGGATGAACTGGCGCTCAGCGATAAGACCTTCCGCATCTGGTACTTCCTGGTGCGGTTCGTGAGCCCAACGGCCATCGGTATCATCTTCGGCAAGATTATCTTTGACAACTTCATCGCCTAAGACAGATACCAGCAGACACAAAGAAGGCCCCGGAAATCCGGGGCCTTTTCTTTTGCAGGGTAAGCTGGAGCCATTACCGCCTGACATAGACCCTGAAACAAGTTCAGGGTGACGGCCATATACGCCTGTCATGCTGAACTTGTTTGGCGTGCCGCCAGCTTCGCAAACAGCATCCATTGAACACAACATTGCAATTTGATGGGCTAAACTTAAGCCGCTTCGGCGATAGCCCTTATCCGCTCGACCATGGAAAACAGGCCGTTGGCCCGCATGGGCGACAGGTGCGCCGCAAGACCAAGCTGGTCCAGGATGCCCTTGGCGTCTGTGGCCAAAATCTCCTCAGCCGTCTTGCCGGAATAGATCAGCAGCATCAAAGCCACCAAGCCCTTGACGATATGGGCGTCGCTGTCACCGCGCAGATGGATACGGCCTTCCGCGTCCACCTCAGGCACCAGCCACACCTGGCTCTGACAACCGCGTACTTTATAGTCGTCCGTCATCTCGCTCTCGTCCAGCGGCGGTAACTTGCGCCCCAGGTCGATCACATAGCGGTAGCGGTCTTCCCAATCATCGAGGAACTCGAATGTGTCCAAAATTTCAGCGATCGTCGTATTTTCGAGAGACATCATCTTTATCCAAACACCAGCGCCTTGACAGTCGGGCCAAACGCCCGACTTAATGCTTACCTAACGACAGTGTGTCTATCGGATTGGCCCCTCAAGTTAAAGGCCTAAAGCTGAAAAAGGGCATGCGGCACAAGCGAGGGGAAGCGCACATGTCACCAAACCAAGACGGCTATCCACGCCCGGCCTATGCCTGGTACATGGTAGCGCTGCTGCTGGTTATCTATACGTTTTCCTTTATCGACCGCCAGATTCTCGGGCTTTTGGGCCCAGCCATTAAGGCAGATTTTGGCATCTCGGATACCCAGTTTGGCCTCCTGACAGGCTTTGCCTTCGCGGTCTTCTACACCGTCTTCGGCCTCTTTTGCGCCCGTATTGCCGACAGCAAAAGCCGGCGCGGCTTGATCGCCGTCGGCCTGTTTCTCTGGAGCCTGATGACAGCGGCATCGTCGCTGGCCAGCAATTTCATTTCGCTGTTCCTGCTGCGGATGGGCGTGGGGATTGGCGAGGCAACGCTGGCCCCAGCCGCCAATTCCATTCTTGCAGACAGCTTTCCCAAAAAACGCCTGGCCACCGCACTCAGCGTCTATTCCATGGGCATTCCGGTAGGTTCAGCCCTGGCCTTCATTGTGGGGGGAGCGGCGATAGACCTAGCAGAACGCCTGCCGGATGTGGAAATCCCCGGCGTTGGCCTGATGGGCAGCTGGCAAAAAGCCTTCCTCATGGTTGGGCTGCCCGGCATCCTGTTGACGTTTCTTATGCTGACGGTCAAGGAACCCAGTAGAAAAGGTGTGTCTCAAAGTGGGGCCAGTATACCGGTAAAAGAGGTTGTAAAGCATGTGAAAGACCGTTTCAGAGCCTATGCCGGCATTTGCCTCGGTGTTTCCTGTGTGGCGGCGCTTGGTTTCGGCACACTCAGTTTCCTGGCCTTTTTCTTTCACCGCTACCACGGCCTGGCCCCCGGTGAAGTGGGCAAGATTTTTGGTACAATTTCGCTGCTCACAGGACCGGCTGGTCTTTTGCTCGGCGGCTTTCTTGCGGACTATTGGCTGGGCCAAGGCAAGAAAGATGCTCACGTCCGAGCGCTTCTGGTTGCCCCCATTGGCTACTTGGTGCCCAGCCTGATACTACCCTTTATCGCAGACACCACAACGGCATGGTGGGTTCTTGGTTTTTCAAACCTGTTTATCAACCTGCCGTCAGGCATCGCCTTCGCCTCGCTGCAGATCATCACTCCAAATCAGATGCGCGGCCAGATAATCGCGATGTATGTGCTGTGTACCAGCATCATCGGCTATGGTGCCGGCCCCTTGCTGATAGGCGCCTTCACCGACCATCTATTTGGTGATGAGATGATGCTGAACTATTCGCTGGCGACAGTGGCCGCGATTACGACGCCAGCCTGTATCGCCCTTTTGCTTTGGGGCCGCAAGGCCTACGCGAAAGCACTTGAGGAAGAAGAAGCCCGCCTGAACGCCCAGCAGGCTTAGGGTACTGCACTTCTGTTAGCGGGTTTCAGTTTGCGCGTCGCCCGCAGCGCGCCTTTCTGGCCGCGTCCTTTGCCTGAGAACCAACCGGCTGGCCTCGGTCTGGGCAACACGAAAAACAGGATTGTGTTGGTACACCAGTTCTTGATAGCGGCGGTCGGCCGCCAGCATATGAGGGTTCATCTCACTCGTGATCGCAGGTGATGTGGCGTTCAGCCCAAGGGCCAAACCAATAACGGCTACACTCATGTCACTCACTGTCCTTGCTGTCTGCCGCGGCTCTTATAAGCGAGCTCTTCGGCTGTCGTCGGCGCCTTTTAGGCGCTCTTTGTTACCATCCGGTTAAACCATCCGGCTTATGAAAAAAGGGCAGGTCCGATCAGCACCTGCCCGTTGTCGCAACACTTCTCTCGGGAGAGAGGGAAAGCCCTCTAGGAAGGGAAGGCCCCGACATATAGTCCCTTGAAAGTCCTAGTCTTCGAGAGCCTTCAGTTCCCGCTCCAGTCGGAAGCGTTTGCTGGTCATATAGGCCTCCATTTCCGACGTCCGGCGTTCGATGTCCCGAAACCGGCGGCGCAATTCAGCTGCGGTATAGTCCGGGCTCTTGCGCGTCTGTTTCCAGAACTCTTCTTCCTTTTCGTCCTCATAAAGGCCTTCGGGCTTTGGGTCGAGTGCCATCCCCAGGATGAAATAACCGATCAGAAGCCACGGGAACGTAAAGAGGATGCCGAAGAAAGCCAGAAAACGCACCACGCCAACTTTGATATCGAAGTAATCGGCGATGCCGGCACACACGCCCATTACGCGACCATGCATTGGGTCTTTGTAAAGTTTGGTCGGGCGGTTGTTAAAATTTGTCATGGTGACGGCTCCTCCAGTCTGGCACCTCGTCATCCATGATCCGTTCCATGGTGCGAAGGCGGTCTTCCAGGCGGTCGGCGGCGGTGCGCAGGTCGCCCAGCGATGCTTCATCTTCGGCGGTGATGCCATTCATCTGCTTCCATTTGGTGATGTAGTGGAAAATGATCCAGAGCGGGATCACGACGACTACAAGCAGGATTGGTATGGCTTCGTCCATTTTTGTTCCCCTATGTCTATTATTGTTGTTGGGCGCCGATTATTTCGACGCCGATTTTTTTGCAGGAGCTTTCTTCGTTTCACCCGAAGCTTTTGCCTTCAGAGCTGCCAGCTCCTGTTCGATCTCGTCATTGCTTTCAAGCTCTTTGAACGCGTCCTCAAGGTTTTCGCCGCGACCGAGCGCCATGGCTTCGGCTTCGCCTTCAAGGCGGTCGAGGCGGGCATCAACCTTGTCGAACCGGTCGAACGCATCCTGGATGCGGTTGTCATACAGGTTCTTGCGTACACGCACCTGATTGGATGCCGACTTGTGACGGGCCTGCATGCTTGCCTTCTTGGCGCGGGCTTCGCGAAGCTTGGCTTCAAGCTTGATAACATCTTCCTCGTTGCGGCCAAGCGCCTCAGAGAGATGCTTCATCTCTTCTTCGAGGTGGGCCAGCATTTCGGCAACCTTGGATTTTTCAATCAGGGCGCCCTTCGCCAGGTCGTCACGGCCTTTGGAGATCGCCAGCTCGGCTTTCTTCTCCCAGTCGCCCTGCGCCTGCTTCACCTTCTTGATACGGCGCTCCAGGTCTTTCTGGTCGGCGATTGTCTTGGCAGCGGAAGAGCGCACTTCAACAAGCGTGTCTTCCATTTCCTGGATCACCATGCGGATGATTTTTTCAGGGTCTTCCGCTTTGTCCAGAATGGCATTGATATTGGAGTTAATGATGTCAGTCAGGCGTGAAAAGATACCCATTTTGTACTTCCTTTCGTATGTCCTCGCTACGTGTCCCGGGCTTTTGCCATTTTTTGGGACATGCCCCCGATCCTCGCTTTTTATTATTCTCGGGGGCGGTGTTAGTCGCGGCCCCGGCATCCCTCTTCATGGGGTTAAGCCGGGGCCAGGATGAACTAGTTGAGACGACGTTGACGTTCCATGCGGCGCATGCGGCGGCTTATTTCTGGCAGGCGGCCATCTGTGTGGCGCGCGAGCTCAACCCCTGCAATTGCCCCAAAAGCATCCATCCCCTCGCGTCGTGTCCCGGGCGTTACCGGCATCATGTGGAGCATCTTGGTCATCTTCGTCGTCCTCTAGTTCTTGTTCGCTGTCTTGTGTTTGTTTTTTCGCGTCAGTCTTTTTTGTCGCTGACATTTCCCTTGTTTGCAGGGGGTGTGCCAGTTTTTTAAAATTTCTTAACCCATTGTTTTGAAAAGATAAAAAAATTAAACCTTTGAATAGACAATATTCTCGACAAAAATAATTACCACTATTTAGTATTTTTCACCTATTATTGGCACATGGTGAAAAAGCAAGAACAAATCATCGGCGACAGCCCCGCTTTCCTGGACATGATGGACCAGATCAGCCGGGCCGCACCCCTTGATCGGCCCATGCTGGTGATCGGCGAACGCGGCACGGGCAAAGAACTGATCGCCTGGCGTCTGCACTATTTGTCGAACCGCTGGAACAGGGTCTTCCAGAAGATGAACTGCGCGGCCTTGGCCGAAACACTTCTGGAAAGCGAGCTGTTCGGGTACGAGCCCGGCGCCTTCACAGGTGCCAGGAACCGCCGCGCAGGGCGTTTTGAAGCGGCAGACGAAGGCAGCCTGTTCCTTGACGAGATCGGCACCATGAGCATGGCGGCGCAGGAAAAGCTCCTACGCGTCATTGAATATGGGGAGTTCGAGCGCGTCGGCGGCACCGACACCATCAATGTGGACGTGCGCGTGATTGGCGCCACAAACATTGACCTGCCCGCGGCCGCAGACGCCGGCGAGTTCCGCCATGACCTTCTGGACCGGCTGGCGTTTGACGTTATTACCGTGCCGCCACTTCGGGAACGCAAGGAAGACATCATGCTGCTGGCCGAACATTTCGGCATGGCCATGGCGCGTGAACTTGAATGGTTGGTGTTCCCCGGCTTTTCAAAGAAGGCCACCGCCCAGATGATGGACTATCACTGGCCCGGCAATATCCGGGAACTCAAGAATGTGGTGGAGCGGGCCATCTACCGCGCATGGGACGGCGAACAACCAGTGTGCGACATTGTCTTCGACCCCTTCGAAAGCCCTTTCCGTCCGCCTGTGAAAACCAACCGCAAACAGCCCGCGGCCCCCTCTGCGCCCATGCCCCAGGTAACACCCGCCGGCTCTGCCCTGCCGAACGGTCCGTTTGATCTGAGGGAAGAAGCAGCATCGTTCGAGCGGAAGCTCTACAAGCACGCCCTTGAAGAAAGCCGCTTCAATCAACGTGTGGCGGCCAAGCATGTGGGGCTAACCTATGACCAGTTCCGCCACGGGCTGAAGAAGCACGACCTGCTTTGAGAGTCCGGTGAATTTACCGTGATCCCTGCGATCACATCTTGACCATGATTGGCCCCGCGCCCATAGTGCCGCTCATGTCAGAGCATATCATGATCAAAAAACGCCAGAAACGGCGCAGGGCCGGGGCACTGGACCTCCGCCTCAAACACCTGTTCGGGCTTATCCTGCTGAGCCTCGTGGCCTATGGTGCCTTCCGCTTCTGGGTGGGCAATCCCATGGAAAGCCTGTGCGGTGACGACTGCGAGAGCATGTACAGCCTGGCGACTTGGATTCTCGGGTTCGCCATCATGCTTGGTACCGTCATTCTGGCGGGTGCGGTCATTGGTGTGGTTGTGGCTTTGGTACGCAGGCGCTCTGGCGCCAGCTCCATGGATTTTGCATCCAAGTTCGATGCCGGCACGAACCAGCCGCCGAAAGGTGATGAGACCGAAAAACAGGACTAGGCCTTGTACCGGCCTTCGCGCGGCAGCACTCTTGCCGCCTGCCCATCCCTGTTCTGGTAAGGTGACCACTTCTTTGATTTGACAGGTGCTGCCTCGGCATCTGGGCCGCGGCTTTTGTCGGCCCCTCCTCTCTCAGCGCGGGCAAGTATTTTCTCGCCGATGACAGAGCTGAGCACAATGAAAGCCAGAAGGTCATGGAAGTAGTCGAATGTGGCGATATTTACCGTCAGGCCACCGGCGGCATAGCCCACCATCGACAACTGGCAGGCGGCGCACAAGTCCCCCAGCCACCGGGTCTCCTCATGCGCCCTGTAGCGCTTTGCCGCTGTGCCGCCCGCGTACCAGCCCGTGAACAATATGGTTAGCCACAGCACAAGCCCTGTGTAGCCATGCTCTGCCAGCACCTCGAAATAGATGGAGTGCGGCGCCCTGGCCTTCTCGCCAGGCGACATATACAGTTCCCGCGCACGCGGGACATAGAAGACATCAAATCCGCCACCCTCGATCGGATTGTCATCCGCCAGGTTCGAGGAGAATTTCCACATCACCACACGCCCGCGGAAACTGTCGTCTTCCGTGGTTTTTTCACTACTTTCGATACGGTTTTTCCAACTGTCCGGGGCAAAGTAATACCCGCCCGCCGCCAGTGCAGTCATGACGAACAGCGCGGTAAATTTCCGCCGGGTTTTCATCAGCATCATGAAGGATACAGCCGCCAGGGCAGCAAAGCCCCCGCGTGACTGTGTCCCCACCACCGTGATGGCAAAAGACAGGGCCAGGCCAAGTGCCGGCCATTTCAGGAAGGGTTTTGGCGGGTGCTGAAAGAAATAGATCGCAAGCGGCAATGACATCGCCATGGCAACCGCAAGCTGGTTGTTGTCCCCCATCATACCGCCGGCCCCTTGCACCCTGCCACCGCCACCGGTCGCGATGGTATAGAGCCCGCCTTTAACGCCAATGAAGGCCATCGACATCATCAGAATGAACAGAACGCCCTTGAGCCGGTTAGGGGTTTGCATCGTCATGATGGCTACAAAAGTGAACAACAACACTTTGAAAAGATGTATGAATTTGACTACCGCGCGACCTGGGTCAAACGCCATAATGGTGGTCAGGATGATCCAGACCAGATAGACCAGCAAGATTACTACGATCGGGTGGCCGGGGAGTTTTTTCCTGGTCCCGTCCATCACCAGCCCCGCCAGGGTCACCAGCGCCACATAATCAAGAAAGCCGAAATTGACAGCAAAGCCATAGGTATAGGCATGGGGGTTCATGTGTGACAGCCAGAACCACAGCAACACGCCAATAACAGGGCGGAAAAAAGCGAAAGGCAACCAGCCTAGAACAATCAATGCAACAATCGCGTCACGCACAGCCCGAACCTTCCACAGCCCCCCGCCTTCCCGGGTGGGATTGCCCTACATTGTGGCCTGTCAGCATGCCAGGCGCAAGTGTGGACTAACCCTTTCTCTTGACACTCCTTTTTGCGGCCATAGCATGATGGTCTCAGATCAGGAGATGCACCATGCGCCCCATCAGACTATTTGCCACCCTTTTGGCCTTCATTGGCACCGCAGTAGCAGGTGCCTTCGCACAGGATACGGCGGAAGCGCCCACCACCACGCCTGTCGCCGACATGGTCATCTGGGGCGGCCCCATCTACACGGCGGACGACGCTAACCCCACAGCTGAAGCCGTTGCCATCAAGGACGGTGTCTTCATTCATGTCGGTACACGGCTTGAGGCTGAGGCCCTTGTGGGGGACACCACCACTGTGCTGTTGCTCGATGGCGCAGCCCTTTATCCGGGCTTCGTGGATGCCCACGCACACCTGCACGGCATCGGCGAACGCGAACTGACGCTGAACCTGGAAGGCATCGATTCTCTCGAAGCCGTGAAAAAAGCGGTTGCCGACTGGCGCGCGGAGGAACAGCCCAGCGTACTGGTGGGTCGCGGCTGGATCGAAACCCACTGGCCGGAAAAACGCTTCCCAACACGCTGGGACATCGACGAAGTGGTCGGCGACATTCCGGTGATCCTGACCCGGGCTGACGGCCATGCCGTTGTTGCCAATTCGAAAGCGCTTGAGATGGCAGGTGTTGCAGGTGAGACGGAAGCCCCTTATGGCGGCGAGATCATCAAAAACGCTCTTGGTGAACCCACAGGCATGCTGGTCGATGCTGCGATGCCGCTGGTATATGGCCTTGTTCCTGCCCCCACCCAAGCCGACGTTGACCGCGCGCTGGTGACCGGGGCGAACGTCTATGCCCAGTATGGCTGGACCGGGCTTCACAATATGTCCGTGCCCATGAGCCGCGTGGAAGCGCTTGAGCGCCTCGCGGACGCTGGCGACGTGAAAATCCGCGTCTATAACGCCATTGAGCCAGAGGATGCCCCAAGCCTGTTCGCATCTGGCATGCGCCAGAATGCAGATGGCCGCATCACCACCCGCACCATCAAGCTTTATATGGACGGCGCGCTCGGCTCCCGTGGGGCTGCGCTTCTGGAACCCTATTCCGACGCCGCGTCATCCGGCCTTCTCCTCACCACCAAGGACGAAACCATGCCGCTTCTGCGCCAAGCGCTCGGCACAGGTATCCAGATCGCCATGCATGCCATCGGCGACCGCGGCAATCGCCTTGTGCTCAATTGGTTCGAGGAAGCCTTTGATGATGTGCCTGTGCCAGAGCGCGCCATTGCAAACCCGCGCTGGCGCGACGAGCATACCCAGATCGTGAACCCGGAGGACCTGCCGCGCTATGCTGAACTTGGCGTGATTGCCTCCATGCAGCCAAGCCACGCCATCGGCGACCTGCATTTCGCACCAGACCGGTTGGGTGACGACCGGCTTGTGGGCGCTTATGCCTGGTCAAGCCTGATTGCAAGCGGCGCCGTGGTTGCCGGCGGGTCAGACGCGCCTGTTGAACGCGGCGATCCGATGATTGAATTTTACGCCGCTGTTCACCGGCATGACCTGAAGGGCTTCCAGGGCGAAAACTGGCACGCCGAAGAAGCGGTCACCCGCACTGAAGCCTTGAAGATGTTCACCCTGTGGCCCGCCTATGCCGCCTTCGCGGAAGACCGGCTTGGCAGCATCACCGCAGGCAAGGAAGCCGACCTGACGGCCTTCGACCGCGACATCATGACGGCCACCCCGGCAGATATCCCCAAGACCAAGGCCATCCTGACCGTGGTGAAGGGCAGCGTCGCTTATATGGCGGAATAACGCCCCAAAGAACCATGAAGAAGAAGGCGCCCAAGGGCGCCTTTTTAATGTTTGGTGATGATGATGTCTTCGCCGGTTTCGCGGCGGATGCTTTCGCGCCGGGCTTCGGCTGCCAGCTCCATCTGCAACGGCCGTGCGCCGCCCACCCAGCGGTCCATCACGGTGGAGGCCACCATATCGCCGGTGACATTCAGCATGGTGCGGCACATGTCCAAAATCCGGTCCACCCCCATGATCAGCACGATGCCCTCAACCGGAATGCCCACAGTCGTCACCACCATCGAGAGGATCACAATCCCCACCCCCGGCGTGGCGGGTGTGCCGATGGAGGCCCCAACAGACGTGAGGACAATAAGCAGATAGCCAGAAAGGCCGATATCGATACCGAAAACCTGCGCCAAAAATACGGCGGCCACACCCTGGTAAAGCGCTGTGCCGTCCATGTTGATGGTGGCCCCGATGGGCACGATAAACTGGCTGATGGAGGGCCGGACATCCAGCTTGTCTTCCGCCGTGCGGATCGACAGCGGCATCACGGCAGCCGAGCTTGAAGTAGAAAAAGCCAGCAGCAGCAGCTCCCTGATCTGGCCCACAAACTCAATCGGGTTCCTGCGCGCCACAAGCGTGACAACCACCATGTAGAAAAGAAACAGCACGCCAAGCCCCGCCAACACCGTCAGCACATAAACGGCCATGCCGAAAAGGGCATCAAATCCAATCTTGGAGGTCAGCTGTGTCATCAGGCCAAAAACCGCGAATGGCGCCAAAAGCATCGCCCAGCGCACAACGGTCATGCATACCGCCTGCAACGACCCAAGAAGGTCAAGAAGCGGCTTTGCCTGCACGGGTTCCATCAGCACCAGTGCCACGCCCACGATGACGGCAAACAGCACCACCTTCAGCATGTCCATGTCCGTCATGGCGACAAGCGGGTTGGTTGGCAGGATACCCAGAATCTTCTCAGGTATGTCGCCGATACCGATGATCTCAGCCGATACGGGCGCAGAGACCTGCGGCAGGCCGCCAAGCGTGGCGCGCACGGTTTCAGCGTCTACATAATGGCCGGGCTGGATGACCATCGCAGCCACCAGCCCGATGGTGATGGCGATCGCCGTGGTGCAGATGAAATAGGGAACAATGCGCATGCCCATACTTCTGAGCTGTTCCATATTTTCGCTGGCTGCCAGCCCGCGGATGACGGAAGCGAAAATCAGCGGAATCACGATCATCTGAATAAGCGCCAGGAACAGGTGCCCCGGCAGCGCCACCCAGCTGACGATGGTGGCGGAAATATCCGTGGGCACAAGGCCCGCCGTGGGCCCAAGCCCATAGCCCAGCACAAGCCCCGCGATCATGCCGATCACCACCTGCAACCATAGCCGACCCCGCACCAAGATGCGCAGATAGCGGCTCAGATATTTCAGCGACCGCGGGTGTAGCATCTCCACCGGCTGATGCGCCTGTTGCTCTCCTGCCATTGGTTCTCCCCCGGTATCGGCTGGTGCGTTTGTCCAATCCTTGATTGGCGGGGCTTTTATGTCAACCGGCTGGGACCATCAGCCGCATTCAACATAAAAAAGGGCGCCGAATGACGCCCTTTCCTATTCCTTATGCCTCAGCCGCTAGTCGGCTTCGGCTTCCGGTTTGTATTTGTCAAACCAGGCCAGAATGTTACCGATCTTCTGCACCAGGTTAGACGGCTTGGCAGCGATACCGTGTCCGGCGCCCGGAATACGCACCATCACGCTATCGACTTTCTGAAGCTTCAGCGCCTGGTAATATTGCTCGGTTTCCGACATGGGCGTGCGGTAATCCTCTTCGCCGGTCAAGAGCATGGTTGGTGTCTTCACATTGCCGACAAGGCTGAGCGGTGACCGTTTCCAGTAGTTTTCCTGGTTTTCCCATGGGAAGCCGTCGAACCAATATTTGGTGAAGAAGGGGCTGAAATCGGCGGTCAGCACGAAACTGGTCCAGTTGATCACCGGCTTGGCCACCACGGCTGCACGGAAGCGATCTGTCTTGCCGACAATCCAGGCTGTCAGCACGCCGCCGCCGGAACCACCCGTGACATACATCCGGTCTTCATCGATATAACCCTGGGCGATCACCTGGTTCACCGAATCCATCAGGTCGTCATAATCAATCGACGGATAATTATGGTGAATTTCGTTAGCGAAAGCTTCGCCATAAGAGGTGCTGCCCCGAGGGTTGCCGTAGACCACAACATAACCGGCCGCAGCATACCCCTGAATTTCAGCGGAAAACTGCGGACCATAAGCCGTGTGCGGGCCGCCATGGATTTCCAAGAGCAGCGGGTATTTCTTCGACGGGTCGAAGTCAGCGGGCTTGGCGACCCAAGCGTGGATCTGGTGTCCGCCAACGCTGGCTTGGAAGGAAATCTCCTCCACACTCGCCATCGCGCGGTGATCCAGCACGTCGCCGTTCAGGTCCGTCAGAGTGGTGACATTCGAGATACGGTCCACCACCGCCAGGTCAGCCGGACGATCGGTGCGCGACTGGGTAAAGACCACGCGGCCATCAGCCGTGGCCCGGAAGGTGCCGCTGGTGTAGGGCCGGCCCAGCGTGGTGCCGCCAACCGCATCGGTCATCACGCGGCCACCGCCCACCAGATTCACATAAGCTACCAGCCTCTTGCCGTTATTGTCATAGCTGTAGAAGATGCCGCGGCCATCGGGCGCCCACTGGATTTCACCAATGCCGCGATCGAGCGTCGGCAACAGGGCGCGGCTGCCGCTGCCGTCTGTGTTCATGACATAAAGCTGGGCGTTCTTACTGGACAGCCCATCCTCATCAAAGCCCAGGTAGGCGATCAGATTGCCGTCCGGTGACATCTGGGGCGCAACGTCAGGGCCTTTGCGGTTCGTCAGTGTCGTGATGTCACCTGTTGCGACATTCACGCTGTGGATTTCGGATTCGCGGCCGTTGAACTCCCAGTCTTCCACACGGTTTGCGGAAAAGATGATATTCTGAGAATCAGCTGTCCAGGCCAGTGCGCCGCCGTGGTTATAGTCACCGCTTGTTACCTGACGCGGGGTGCCGCCGTCAGCCGGCACTACAAACACATGGGTAAAGCCGCGCGGCAGATAGCCAGTGCCGTCCGCCCGGTAGGTCACCCGGTCAACCACCTTGGCCGGCCCAGCCCAAGTTGCCCCCTTCGGTGCGGGTGGCAGGCTATAGAGCGGTTTGGCGTCTGTCGGCACAAACATGGTGAAAGCGATCATGCTGCCGTCGGGCGACCAGGAAAGCGACCCAGGGCCATATTGCAGATCGGTCACACGGGCGGTCTCCCCGGTATCCAGCCAGCGCACATAAATCTGGTTCTTGCCTTCAACGGACGACACATAAGCCATGCGGCTGCCGTCTGATGAGAAACGCGGCATGCGGTAGCTGGCCTTGCCAGACAGCACAGGGCGGTGCCCGCTGCCATCCAGGTTCACGCGCCAGATATTGGACCGGGTGCTGTCTGTCATGATGTCGAGCGACCGGCGCTCATACACAACGGCCTCACCGTCCGGCGTCAGCCGTGGGCCGGTGGCATATTCCAGATTGAAGATGTCTGAAAGTTCAAATTTTCTGGCGTCTTCATCGGCTGCCGCAGATGTCGGTGCCATGACCGCCGCGCACAGAAAGCCCGCCGTGAGTGTCCCCGTGATACGCATTTCTTTTATCCCCTTGTCAGTCAGGTAAATTCATTGTCCGAAAACCTAGCAGAGCTTGTCCTTGCATCACAAGCGCGATAAGTTTTTAGTGGTTTCATGATAAATCCTTTACCTTTCCCGAATAGCAATAGAAGGAAGGGGGCAGGAATTTTTCGCAGCACAAGCTGCGACGCCAAACAGGAACGCTATGTCCGGCCCAATTGAAGAAATCAAAAAAGAACGTGAACGCTTCGTCGCCTTTGCCTTTGCCGCTGCCGAAATCTTTTTCGAGGTTAACGACAAAGGCAAGATCGTATTCGAGGGTGGCGCCACAGAGCGCGTGGGCACAGACGCAGGCAGCCTGATTGGTGAACCGATCATCAACCAGATTGATCAAGACGACCGCGACGTATATGGCGCTCTGCAACAACACCTTTCGCACAAAGGTCGGATCGGTCCAATTCCGCTACGCTTCATCTCGCACGGTGGCCGCAGCGTGGCGCTTCGGCTATTTGCCCTGAAGATGCCTGGCGAAGACAGCCACACTTTCCTGGCGCTTCGGGCCGCGCCTCTGGGCGGCGGCGGCACGGACAATATGACAGACCCGGAAACCGGCCTGTTGCAGCGCGACAGCTTCATGGAACTGGCGGCGCGCACCATGAAAGACAACCCGGCCGGCAGCAACCTTTATATGACGGCTGTCGAAGTGGAAGGCATCGAGGATGCCAAGAAGAAGTTCGGCCCCAAATATATGCGGACGCTGCTCAAGCAAGTGGCCGCGCACCTCAAGACACTGTCGGTGGACGGTGAGATCGCCGGCCAGATCGGCGACAAGCATTTCGCCTTCCTCCACCGCACCAAATCGGACGGATCGCATCTGGGCAGCACCCTTGAGCATGTTGATGAAAACGTCACACTGAAGACCGCCTATTCAACGGTGGCCAGCGATATCCCGAAGGAAGGCACAGAGGACCAGGTGCTGAGGACCCTCACCTACGTGCTGAACCAGTTTGTCAAAGACCCTGGGGCGGTGGATTTCGAATCGCTGTCCACGGCCTATGAGGACATGGCGACCGAAGCCCAGCGCCGCGTGGTTGGCATGCGCCATATGATTGAGACCGGGACTTTCAAGATGGCGTTCCAGCCGGTTTATTCGCTGTCGACAAACGAAGTGCACCACAATGAAGTGCTGAGCCGGTTCGACGACCGTATGGGCGACCAGAGCACGCTGGATATCATCCGCTTCGCCGAGGAAGTAGGCATCATCGAAGAGTTTGACATCGCCTTGTGCCACAAGGCGATCGACTATGTGAAGAAGATGAAGAAGCTGGGGAACCCGCTGACACTTGCTGTCAACATCTCGGGGCGGACGCTGGATAACAGCCGCTATACAGACCAGCTGATGAAAGAATTTACCGCTGGTAAGGATGCCTCCCGCAATATCCTGGTGGAGCTGACCGAAACAGCAGCTATCCAGAACCTAGAGAAGGTTGAGACCATCCTCAATGACCTGAAGGCCATGGACTACCGAATCTGTCTGGACGATTTCGGCGCAGGGGCGGCGGGCTACCAGTATCTGCGGGCCTTCAATGTGGACTATGTGAAGATCGATGGGTCCTATGTGGAAGACATGAACACACCGGGTTACCGGCCCACTTTCCTTCTGTCGATCGTGCGCCTGTGCAATGACCTTGGCGTCAAGACCATCGGCGAACACGTGGAAAACCGCTTCCAGGCAGACTTCCTGCGGTCGCTGGGAGTAGATTTCGCCCAAGGGTTCCATTTCGGCAAGCCCGATTACTCACCGCAGACAGACTAGCATTATGTCAGTAAAAGAAACGATCATCGGACTTGCGGCGTGCGTGCTGGTGTGGGCTTTCGGCTTCTGGCGCGAAAAGAAACACGAGCTGGGTACGGTCTCTCTGGTGCCTCCTTTCTATATCCAGTTCCTGGGAATTGTAGGGTTCTTCGTCTTTGCGGCACACCTGATCGCCATCACCACAGGGCTGGACTGGACCCCGCCCTTCCGGCGCTAATCTTCCCGGCGTCCGTCTTCTGGTTGTTCAGCTGCCCCCAGAATCTCGACATTCATCAGTTGCGGGGCGCTGGTCTCAAACATCCTGACACCAAGAGACCGGTACATTGCAGCCCAGAAACGTGACCTGAAAAATCGCCGTTTCCCATGCTTGCCTCGGGCAATGAAAATACCCGATGGGTGCTTGTAGATATTGGCCGCAACGCGCGAGCTTTCCTTCAAAAGCATGTCCTTGATATCGCTTGTCGCCTGAACCGTGTGCCGTGCCATGGGCTTGATTTTGCGTCGCTGGCGGGCCTTGGCAGTGCGGCGGCGCCACATTTTAAGCCATACACCTGCAATCAGAATAAAGATGGCCAGCAGAACCGCAAACATCGCCAGAATGTACCAAAGGTTCAGGCCGTCCCCCAACTGCAGGCGCTCTACGGTTTCGTCGATCGCCTCGTCTGCAGTCAGGCGCGAATCCGAATCCAATTCACCAGACGCCGAAAAGCTGTAGATCAACCCGTCACGCCGGTCGAGTGCCCCAAGAATGCCGTTACCGCCATAAACAGCCACATAGCCGTTCGACGCAACGGTCACCCCGTAAAGCGGGTCCCCACT
>Ga0209578_10000888_pt1 | contig 31019 bp, 19 predicted proteins | sample tdAd472_FD_187127 | JGI IMG/M metagenome (GOLD analysis project Ga0209578, IMG submission 187127) | Marine sediment microbial communities from the Atlantic coast under amendment with organic carbon and nitrate - tdAd47.2 (SPAdes)... | ecosystem: Environmental > Aquatic > Marine > Coastal >...
CACCGGCTCCCATATCCGCGGCGCGGGGGCGGCAGGGTCGCAGGTATTCACCTATGATCGCGGCGATATTGATATTCAAGGCTATTCAACCCTGCCGCAATTCATTCAAAGCCTGCCGCAGAATTTTGGAGGCGGACTATCAGAAAGTACGAATGGAATATCTTTTGCAAACCGGGCAGGTGAAAATTTAAATAACGGTACAGGTGTTAACCTGCGTGGTATCGGGAACATTTCCACTTTGGTACTATTGAATGGTCAACGTCTCTCCTCATCTGGGATTTCGGGTGATTTTGTTGATATTTCCATGATCCCCCTTAGCGCCATTGAACGGGTGGAGGTGCTGACCGATGGCGCTTCCGCCATTTACGGTTCCGATGCTGTTGGTGGTGTGGTGAATTTTAAGCTAAGAAAGGATTATGAGGGCGCTGAAACACGGCTGCGTTATGGCTTAGCGACACAGGGTGGGCTAGAAGAGTTCTTGGTTGGTCAGACGTTCGGCACAACTTGGGAACAGGGACACGGGTTGATTTCCTACGAATATTATAATCGCGATCCACTTGAAGCCAAAGATCGCAGCTTTTCACAAGATACTCCTGATCTGTTGCGATTATTACCCAAACAGAAACGACATAGTGTTTTTCTAACAGGCGGACAGAAGCTGACAGATAATTTTAAGATATCTGGCACTGCATTCTATAGCAAACGAGACAGTGAAAGCTTTTTTACAGTAGCTACCTTCTTTCCTGTTACCCTATCAAGCGGTGAAAGTGAACAATTCGGCGGGTCCCTTGTAACAGGGCTGGAGCTAGAGGGTAACTGGCACGCAGAATTATCCGGCTCATTCAATCGAAATGAAACAGTAAGTGGTTTCAGGGCTTTCGATGAAGATGAAAGTGAAGAAAACTTCCAGACACGGGCTTCGGAAAATCTGTCGTTTGATGTTAAATTTGACGGATCATTGTTCCAGCTGTCAGGAGGGGATGTGAAGCTGGCGATCGGGGGGCATTTTCGTCAAGAGAAATTCGGGCATTTGGATATAGGGGTAGATCCAAGCCGTATTATTCAGCAAAGTGGTAATTTTGACCGCGATGTTTATGCTTTTTTCGGCGAACTACATCTGCCGCTTGTTGGTGAAACTAACCGGATGCCGGGGGTTGAGAAACTGGAAGTGAGCATGGCCGGTCGCTATGAAGATTACAATGACTTCGGGTCGTCAACCAATCCCAAATTCGGGGTGCTGTGGTCGCCGGTTGAAGGTTTTGACCTAAGAGGAACTTGGGGCACCTCATTCCGAGCACCTCTGTTAAGGGAATTGGATGAATCTCTGAATTCTGGAGCATTGTTCGGCAATATTTCGGATAATATATTTAACACAGGGCCACTTAATGTTCTCCAATTGGCTGGACCAGGCAACGTTAACCTGCAACCGGAAACGGCCACTACCTGGACTGCTGGATTTGATTTTAAACCTGAAGCCATTTCTGGTTTTAATGTGAGTGTAACTTATTTTGATATAAGTTATGAAGACAGGATTGATGCCCCCTCTCCAGCTACACTCAACTTTGTTCAACCAAAATTCGCCCCCTTCCTTGATTTTGATCCTGATCCTGCTTTTCTTGCATCCCTTACAAGTCCTCCCATCAATAACTTCACAACTTTTCCCGGTTTGGGGCCGCCAGCTAATTTTACAGATACTGACGTGATCTTTAATGCTGTAGTACAAAATGTAGGCTTCAATACAATTCGCGGTCTTGATTTTTCAACTTCCTACAGCTTAGACTCCGGGAACTCTGGCAGTTGGAATTTCTCACTGAGTGGCACCTATCTCTTTGATTTTATAGAACAGTTTTCTGTAGCAGATCCTGAATTTGACGTAGTGGATACAATAGATCACCCGGTCGATTTACGCATGATTGGCAATATTTCTTGGAACTATGAAGGTTTTACCTCCAATCTCGCGGTTAATTATATTGATGGTTACCTCAATGATCGAGATGACCCGCAAACTTCCGTTGACTCATGGACAACTATAAACTTGACACTTAGTTATAATACTGCAGATCGTTTTGGCGGGATATTGGATGACACAGTTTTCACCTTAAGCGCCATTAATCTGTTCGATCAGGACCCGCCCTTTGTTACAACCATAATCAACCCTAGTGGCATCAACATATTTTATGACCCCAGCGTGCACAGCCCGACAGGTCGGGTGTTAAGTTTCCAGATCACCAAGAAATGGTAATTCCGGGTCAGTAAACTCCAAAACACTTTGACTTACCCCTTCATTCCTCTGTCGAGAAAGCCCTCTCCATCGGAAGAGTGAAGGGACATATTGCTCCAAATCCTGAATCATAGAGACAGTGAAATGAATATAAAATATCTACTACTATCAGAGACAAAACTTAGGTTGTTAGTCAATTTGTTAATTGGGTTCAGCCTTCTTAGCGCAAGCAGTATTGCGGGGACCAAGAGCAGCAGTGGCATCACCATAGACGACCTCGCGGCGGTTCGCGATATCGAAAGCCTGTCCCTGTCGCCGGACGGGAAATATGTCGCCTTCCAGATTAAACGGGCCGACAAGGGCGCCAATGACTATCAGATCAGCTGGCATGTGGCATCGACAACATCCAAGGCAAAAGCGGTTAAAGTGGCGGAGGGGGGAGAGGCGACAGTCCTTGTCAATTCGGCGGGAACCCCCACCGGCTCTATCACGGCAAGTGAAATTGTCTGGTCCCCGGACAGTCGGTGGATTTATTTCACCAAAGTGAAAGACGGCGCCATTCAGCTCTGGCGCAGCCATCGTAATCGGTATGGTCATGAACAGGTGACCCATAATGCCGGTAATGTCCAGGACCTGCGCCTTTCCCGGGACGGGTCAAAAATATTCTTCACCATCGGCCGCACCCGGGCGGAAATTGAAACCCTGATAAAACAGGAAGCGCGGCAGGGATATGTCCAGCAGGAACCCGCCATCTATTATCTGATGTTCGGGGCTTACCTTCCCCCCTGCACGGACGGACGGGAACGGGTGGAATATTGGGACAAGGAAGGAAGCGGCCGCGCCTGCCTGTTAACGGTCTGGGTCTATGACATCAAGTCGGGGGCGGAACGCAAAGCGACCGAAGCCGAGATTGAAGAATTCACCGCCCAGGAAGAAAGCTGGCTGGCGGGCTATAGCCAGGGCTTCCGGCTGGATCAGACGGCCCGCTTCAAGACCGCGTCACCGGACGGCCGGCGCTTGGCCTGGATCGAAAATGACGATCCTGAGATTTTTAAGGGCCCCATCCCGCCGATGGTGGTGACCGTCTCCGGCAAAGACAACAAAAGCATCCGCTGTCCCGCCGACGTCTGCACCAGTTCGCGCATCCAGGGGCTGTGGTGGCGGCCCGACGGCAAGGAAGTCATCTTCCAGGTCCGGGACGGCAGGCGGGGCACCCTTTCTTCTTTTTACGGCTGGACGCCGGGCGAGAAAGGCTTGCGGACTATTCACCGCAGTGACGACCGCTTTTACAATTGCGCGCAGACGGCGCAACGGCTGATCTGCGGTCATGAAAGCTGGACCTCGCCGCGCAAGATTGTGTCGGTTGATGTTGACAATGGCAAGATTACCCCCCTTGTTGACATGAATCCTGAATTTCGGCAGTTCGAATTTACCAAAATCGAGAAAATCTTTGGCGAGGATGATTACGGCAACCTGGCCCATGCCCATCTGGTCTATCCGAAAAATTACCAAAAGGGCGAAAGGTACCCGCTGGTTATTGTGCAATATCGCTCGGGCGGCTTCCTGCGCGGCGGGGTGGGCGATGAGCAGCCGATCCACGTTTATGCCCAACATGGCATGGCGGTATTAAGTTTTGAGCGGCCAGAATATGTTCCTTATGATAAGGTTGCTGATCCCCTGGAAAATGCCGTCACAGATTACTATCACACAATTGTTCAACAGGAGTCAGCCACAGCCATTGAAAATATGGTGGGTGCACTGGTGGAACGCGGCATCATTGATCCTGAAAGGGTAGGTATTTCTGGTCTGAGTTATGGTTCTACGGTTCTTGACAGTGCTCTTCTGCGTCGAGATTATGCGGCGGCATCGGCTGCCTACAGTATAACCACATCCCCCAACTCCACTTATTCTTCATCCTCTTTTTTGGGCAAAATGTATGATCGCATCTTCGGTGGGTCACCGCTAAGCCCAAAGGGATATGACCTGAGACATAAACATTCCATCGAAACCAATGCAACAAAAATCAACACGCCTTTTCTACTCCAGGTGGCGGACCGGGAAGCCTATTATTCCATACTTAATTACAATGCTTTGAAGGACGTCGGTAAGTCTGTGGAAATGATTATCTACCCTGATGAATATCATGTCAAATGGCAGCCGGCTCATAAATATCTGGTCTATCGCCGTAACTTGGACTGGTTCAATTTCTGGCTGCGGGGCGTGGAAGACCCGGCCCCGGAAAAGGCTGACCAATATCAACGCTGGCGCAAGCTGCGGGAGTTGCATAAGGCCAATCTGAGAAATAAAAATAAAGATGAGTAATCAAAAAAGAGGAACATGGATCGTGAACCATGTTCCCCAAATTGATACTGCCTTAGTGCCTGATATCTAGAATTACCAAGTATATGCAGCAGTTAGTTGGGCATAAACCCTTTAGTCACAAGTTTGCTCCAGTTTGACAGTAGGAGGTACAGGTTCACTACCAAAGATTTTAGTAGCTTTGGTTGCTACAGATGCTTTTCCAAGATCAATCATCGTGATTTCCTTTCAAGGTTTAAGTTTAAGATTATGTCGAACCATTTCGACCTGATTATAATAGAATAAATATATTAAATGCTGCAACTATATAAAAACATTATATTATTTTGTTTAATAGATATGTGTTGAGCTTGCCGTTTCGTCAAGAAACAGAAGGTTTTGATCGAATGATCCGCTCTATGGTTTTCAGATCATTTGTCTGGGTCGTTCAACACCGGAAGGAGCCATGTCCGTCAATTTTTCTCCTTTCATTTTCCTGGCCCAGATTTCCATATTCAGATAGAAAATCATGTCGTCAAAATCGCTTCTTTCAATATCATGACCTTTCATCAGAGCCTTCTCCAGATTTCCACGATCAAGAACGTGATCTTTGACCATTTCCCCCTCCAGCATCAACGCTTTTACGGTGTCATAATTGTCCAGAATGATGGAGCGATAGTAATTATCCCCCGCTTGTTTTGATTCACGCCAGATCACTTCCGCGGGCAGATGGTTTTTAAAGGCCTTGCGCGCCAGGCCCCGGTTCTTGCCATGGGCCAGCATCAGCCACAGCGGAATGCGCAGGCATGCCTCAATCACCGGCTGTGACAGATAGGGATAAATTGTATGAAAATGCTGGTCCGGAGCTGTGCGATACTCTTCATTATACTGTCCGTAAGCCAGGGGTGAAATATGATCGAGTTTACCGGGGGTGACATTGTCTTTAACCTGAAGCCAGGGGTGAAGGATCTCATCCATTGGAATCATATCCTGAATATCGGATGTTAAAAGGCTAGTCGGCGTTTCAGGTGTTTCAGGAAACTGATTTTTACCAAAACCGCCCCGGATAATTTTGGGCAGCACAGACCATATGGATCTGTTCTGGATCTTGGCCACTTCCATTATCACCCGGAACAGCGGGGGGCGGATACCGTGCGCCTTTATAAAATCAATCGCGGGATAGTTTAAACCGTATGTGTATAAAATTTCATCGCCGCCCTTGCCGTTAAACACGGCTTGCGCATTTGTTTCATGGACCTTGTCGTAAAGAAACTTCTTGAACCCGGGCTCTCCGAAATAATCGGCCGGCGATGTTGTTACAGGCACTTTTGACATTTCATTAAAATTCAATTCCAACGCCCCTGCCCCGTATTCTATCAGTGGTGCGTCAACGTGTTGTGTCGCCTGCCTCACAAAATACCGCTCATCGCCTCCCGGCGTCCTGTGAAAGAGATTAAAGCAAGTAACATCCAGTGGTGTGGGCACTTCGCTTAAAGCTGCCAGCAGAATGGAAGAATCCAATCCGCCGATCTGGTGAATAACACTGTCATACGGTTCCGCCAGGGCGGCAACGGTACTGAGGATTGTTTGCCGCAAAGTTTGCGCTGCTTCCTCCATATCCTCAATCACGTTCGTTTGCGATATTTTTTGCGGATTCCAGTAAAATGTCTTTGTTGTTTTATTTGGCGATACGGTTAAACACTGACCCGGCAGGATTTTAGCGACTTCATTCAATGGCGCGTCTGTTTTATCCGGGTAATATTTCAGGCTTTTGGCGATGATCGCCCAGTCGACCGAGAAGTTGAGAAACCTGCAGGCGGCCACATCGGGCAGATAGGTAAAATAAATCTCCACTCCCCGGTAGAGCGTGCTAAAACAGGAAAAGACGCCAATCGGATCAACCAGAATATATTTCCGAAGACCATCCTGAAAAAAAGCCACATAGGACCCCCAATACTCATCCACCAGATGCCGGCCGGCCGTATGAATGATCTTTCGGGATTCTGAAATATTTAAATCCGCATTTCTGGCGATAACTTCCGGGTTTCGTTCCCGTTTGAGAAGTTTGCCCAGGACAACGCCGCCGCAATGATCTTCTTCTGCGCGTAACGGATAGGCTTGCTGGTGGTTTTTTTCCTCCGCCGTGTGAAGCACCAGAAGACCATTGCCTTCATAGGCGGTTCGCCATGAAATTTCCCGGCCTTTAAAATAAGCTTTCAGGAATTTTGCCGTTTCGGCGACCTGGGGATCAGCCGCATTCCAGACAAGAGATATATAGCGATACATAATTTTTCCCTTTGTTAAACAACCATAATTGGCTTAAAGTCATCAGCCTGACTAACCTTGCAGTTGTAGCTAATATTCCCGTCCTGCACCCAGGCATGCGCCCCAAACGGCCCCATTTTAACCCCGAATATCATCTGGGGATAAATAGCGTAGTAGCCCAGGAAATTAACCAGAGCCAGTGAGTCAAATAAGCATTCCTCTCTGGCGGTATAGAATAATACGCGCAGGGTGCGAAAAATCTCGACCAGTTCCCGGGTCTGCTCAAAGTTCACCTTCGGCGGATGCTTGGCGAGATGGCGTTCTTTGCGCTTTTTAAGCTTGCGGATGACCCGCTCCATGGAATTGAACCACCAGACGACTTTTGTATATAAAACCGCCTTGAAACAGCGATAGACGTGACTGGCCCGAATCTGTGGGATTCCGTCAAAAGGATAGCCATGCATGTCCCGGGTCACGGGGGCTAAGACGGGCGGAATATAAGGCTTTCCTTCGTTCGGGTTATCGGTTAGAATCCTCTTTTGCACCAAAGCCATAATAGACCGCTCCAGGTCAGGCGTCTCGTGAGCGGCCTCATTTTCAAAAAGGGCCCCAAAAACAAGCTTTTCTTCTTCCCCAAGCAGCAGATATTTATTCTTCCGCAAATCAAGCACGATAAAGTGACCGTCAACATTGCTGTAATAAATATGTTGCGCCAGAAAATAGCGCTTTCGCACGTCTTCCAAGAAATTCGAATTCATTTTTCACCTCATATCAGGCTGAGTCATTCACCGTTTCAGGCGACTTTGGACCGGATAAATTCGGTAAACGCCTCGCCGTTTAATTTTCTCGCCCAGATTTCTATGTTCAAAAAGAGAAACACATAAGAAAAGTCGCTATCGGTCATACCGGAAGGGTTGTTCAGAATATGTTCCACATGCTGACGATCGAGTAAATTGCCCCGAACCATTTCCCCGTCCAGCAGCAACGCTTTCACTATGTCCAAATTACCGAGAATAAGCGATTTGGTATGAGACTCCGCGGCCGACTTTGACTCGCGCCATATCACTTCCGCGGGCAGATCATTTTTGAAGGCCTTGCGCGCCAACCCCCGGCCCTTGCCATGGGCCAGCATCAGCCAGATGGGAATGCGCAGGCACAGCTCCACCACCGACTGCGACAGAAACGGGTAAACCGTCGGATAATATTGATCCGGCGTGGTGAAAACCTCCCGATCAAAACGTCCTGTCGCCAACGGCGAAATATGATGGAATTTACCCGGCGGTATATTATCGCTGTTCTCGGTCCAGGGATGCTTTTCAGCTGTCGCCTGGACGGCCCCCTGAATATCAGATGTTAAAAAACTATTGTCCTCGGACCAGGCATTCACCTCCTTAACCCGGGCTTTTCGATAGCCACTCCGGATTACCTCGGGCAGAATTGCCCATATCGACTTTTTCTGCATCCGGGCCGCTTCCATGATCAGCCGAAACAGCGGCGGACGTATGCCATACATCCTGATATAGTCAACAGGGGCGTAATTCTGGCCATGGACATATAATATTTCATCCCCGCCATAGCCGTTAAACATGACCTGTGATTTTGTTTTGTGAAGATTGTCAAAAAGAATTTCCCTGTCCTTTATGAACATAAGATAGTAAGGGGGCGTCGTCGTGACGGCGGCCTTCGACAATGCTTTAAAATCAAGCTCCGGCCGGGGCAGTTTATATTCAATCAGAGGCACGCCCATATGGGCGGCCGTTTTACGGACAAAATAGCGTTCATCGCCCGCCGGCGTATTGGAATATTGATTGATGCAGGTCACATCGGGAGATGTCGGGACCTGTTTCAGGCTTGCCAGCAATATGGATGAATCCAGGCCGCCGATGGATTGCATAACCCTGGCGTAGGGTTCGGCGAGGGCGGCAACCGTGCTCAGAATGGTTTGTCTTAAAGCTCGGGCCGCCTCCTCCATATCCTCGATAACGTTGGTTTGGGATATTTTCTGCGGGTTCCAACAGAATATTTTCGTCACCCCCGTCGGCGTAACGGTCAGGCGCTGGCCGGGTAAAATCTTGTTCACCTCATGGATCGGCACGTCCGTTCTATCATAAGAATAACTTATTTTTTGGGCTATAAGCGTCCAGTCAACGCTAAAGGTGAGGAGCTTGCAGGACGCCACATCGGGCAGATGGGTGAAATAAATCTCTACCCCCCTATAGCATGTGCTGAAACAGGGAAAGACTCCCATCGGATCAAGCAGAATATATTTCCGGCGATCATCCTGAAAAAAAGCCACATAGGATCCCCAGTAATCATCCACCAGATGCCGTCCAGCGCTATGGATGACCGCTCTAGCTTCTTCGGTGTTCAAATCCGCATTTTTGGCAACAGCTTCCGGATTTCGCTCCCGTTTAAACAGCTTGCCGAGGACAACGCCGCCGCTGTGGCCGTCTTCTGTACGCAGCGGATAGGCCTGCATGCGGTTCTTTTCCTGCCCCGTATGCAGCGCCAGAAGGCCGTCGCCTTTATAAGCAACCTCCCAGGGCGTTGCGGACTCGTCGAAATAGCCGCGCAGGAACTTTGCCGTTTCAGTGGCTTGCGTATCCGTCGCATTCCAGACAAGTGATATATAGCGATACATTTGCCATCCCCCCCTTCAGGCAACCATAATCGGTTTAAATATTTCGGCATGGCTGACCGGGCAATTATAGCTGATTGTCCCGTCCTGGACCCAGGCGTGGGTCATGAAGGGGTCCATTTTAACGCCGCAGACAACATCAGGATAAATGCCGTAAGACGCCAGAAAGTTCACCAGAACCAATGAGTCAAAAAGCCCCTTGTCCCAACTGCTGTAGAACAGGACGTTCAGGATGCAAAAGATTTCGACCAGTTCCTGGATTTTCGCAAGACTTGCTGTTGTTTGGTTTTTTGCGAGCTGACGGCTTTTGCGTTTTGTGATTTTATCCATCACTCGCGCCATGGAATTAAACTTCAGAGCAAGTTTTGTAAAAAAGAACGCCTTGGAACATTGATAGACATGACCTACCCGGATCTTCGGGATGCCGTCAAAAGGATAGCCGTTCATATCCATTGTGGCGGGTACGAGGGGTATGGCGACATCTCGCCGGCCTTGTTTCGGATCATCGACCAGAAGCCCTTTTTCGGTTAAGGCTTTAATCGACGCTCCCAGGTCTTGGGCCTCTGTTGCGCCAACAATATCGTTATTTTTGGACAAGAGCCGAAAAACACGTTTTTCACGCTCGTCAGGAAAGAAATATTTATTCCGCCGCAAATCAAGCACGATAAAATGATCTTCAATGGCACAATAATAGACATGGCGCGCCAGAAAATAACGCCGTCTCATCCCGGATAAAAATTTCTCATCCATCTTCATCACCTTGTTTCAAGCTTCGCCAGACCGTCGCGGCTATCTGCGCCCGGCCTGTTTCCCTTCCGCTGCTGGCTGCGCCACATGGCGGCATAGGCGCCGCCTTTGCGCAACAATGCGTCATGGTCGCCGCGCTCGGCAATCTCGCCCCGCTCCAGCACCAGAATTTCATCGGCATGCACAACCGTCGACAAACGGTGCGCAATCATCAAAGTCGTTGCCTTTTCCGAAACCGCAATCAGATTGTCGAGGATCCGTCTTTCGGTTTTGCTGTCCAGCGAACTGGTCGCTTCATCAAAGACAAAAATTCGCGGGTTCTTGAGGGCGGCTCTCGCGATTGACACGCGCTGTTTTTCACCGCCGGAGAGCTTCAACCCTCTCTCGCCGACAATGGTCTGATAGCCGTCGGGCATATCCATGATCCGGTCATGGATATGGGCCTTCTTTGCCGCGGCGATAATTTCCGCCTGCGCCGCCCCCGGTCGGCCAAAACCGATGTTGTAGGCGATCGTATTGTTGAACAGGACCGTATCCTGCGGCACCACGGCGATATCGCGCCGCAAATCAGACAGGGGAATATCCCGGGTCGACAGGCCGTTGAGCAGGATGTCCCCGCGGCAGGGCTCAAAAAACCGCAGCAGAAGCCGTATGATGGAGGATTTCCCGGCGCCGCTGTGGCCGACGATGGCGGTGACTTTTCCCGGATTTACAGTGAAGCTGATGTTTTGCAGCACCGGTCTCGGCGTGTCATTCAGGCCCCGCCGGGCGGCAAGGTAGGAAAAGCTCACCCGGTCAAAAACCAACTTGCCGCCGGATATATCCAGGGTCTTTTCCCCAAGGGCGGCCGGGCGTTTCACAGGGGCGCTGTTCCCCGGAACCGGCGAAAAATTCTCGGTTTTCTTATCCAGCAGATCAAGCATTTTTTCGATGAAGGCCACGCCCTGAACCGCACTTCGAAAGGCGACACCTAAAGCTTCCATCGGCCGAATGATCTGCAGCATATAGGTGTTGATCAGGACAAAGTCGCCTATGGTCATGGCGCCGTGGGCGACCTGGCGGCCGCCAAGCAGAACCGCGGCGCCCAGCGACAGGGCGAAGACACCGGCGACGAGCAGGCCATTGCGGGCTTTGCAGGCGTAAAAGGACGCCCAGCCGCTTTCCGCTTTCGCCAGGCTCCGGTCATATTGCTGATTGACAAAATGCTCTGCGGTAAAATATTTGACCGTTTCACTGTTCAGGATGCTGTCGGTGAGCGCGGCGTAAGCTTCAATCTGGGTGGTGGAAACTTCCTTGCTCGGGCCGCCAATCCGGGCGACCCCGATCGCAAAGGCGATGGTGTAGCCCATGAGCGACAGCAACAGGATCATCAGAAAGGCCGGCGGCAGGAAAACCGCCAGCACGGCGCCGATAAGCACAATTTCGATAAGGACCGGAAAAATGGTGAATATCGCGATATTCAGCACTATGCTGTAGCCGGCGATCCCCTGCACCAGAGTCTGGTTCAGCGCCCCGGTCTTCCGGTCGAGATGAAAGGCGAGCGGCAGTTTCAGGACATGGCCAAACAAATGACGGCTGATGTTGCGGTGCAGTCGCTGATCCGCGGTGCCGTAAAAAAACCATCTGAGTTCGCCGCTGCTGCGGGACAGCCACAGGCTGAATATATAAATAAATATCAGCGCGGCCGGGCCCAGGATGACAGATGATGGCGGCGCGCCCGGCCAATCCCGGAAAAACGCAAGGTCAAGGACCTTATATTCACCCGTCCCCAAAACATCAACGGCGTATTTCAGGGCCACCGGGGCAAATGCGGAAAATACGGCCGTCACGATAATCAGGAAAATCACCCAGACAAAGCGCCTTTTGGCGAAGCTGTCTGTCTCTCTCCAGCCGAGTGATATTGCTTGTTTTAAGATATGTATCATGAGCTTTCAGCTTCCGTAAAACAGCCGGTGAAATCTGCAACATAATGCGTCCAGCAGATGGGTTGGATCGCCATAAGAACAGTATATTTATTCCAAATAACGGCACAACTTTATAAAAACATTATATTATTCAGAACCACGAGCGTGCTTCCCTGTGGCTTCCCCGCGCCGGGAAACCGATGATTGCCGTTGCGCAATATATAAATAACCGTTTTATTTGAGGCGCATCGCCTCGCGCCGGATCAGTACCGAATGTCGGCCTGAGCCCGCCGCAGCAGAAGCAGCAGTTCCGGCAAAAAACCGATGACTTTATCATGATACGCCGTAATGCTCCGGCGTAATGCTGCGATGTTTTTCTGATGATACAGGCGGCAGAGGCGGCGTAAGTCCTCCCGCCAGCCGTCAAGCAGTTCGCATTCATGCAGGCGGATGAAATATGTCCGGTCATTTATATTCCTGACGCCGCAGATAAATTCCATATTGCCGGATTGTCGGGCGATATGAACAAAAAGCGCATTGAGGGTCTGAACAATATTTTCGGGCGCGGCAGCGGGAAAAGCCCCCGTATCGTCCAATAATCTTGGCGGTTTCAGCATCCCCGGCACTTGGCCGCTGGTCCGGACAAATCCCAGCGACGACTCCAATATGGTCCGGTTAAAAATATAAAGGTTCCGTATTTCCAGTTCGGAAATCTCTTTTGTGAAGAAACCGGCCTTCGGCACTTCCCGGATGAGCCGCTCGGACGCCAGCTGGATGAGAACCTCCCGAACCGGCGTATTGCTGACATTCAGCTCATCGGCGAGCGGCTCGACGAGAATCCGCCGGCCGGGAGGCAGGGCATGCCGGATAACCAGGGCCTTTATGCTGTCATAGACGCGATTGGTTTCCGCATTTTCTCTTGTCGCGTCCTGAGGGTCTGGTAACAACATCGTTCCGTTCGCCTCCTCATAATATTTTCATCAGTCGGGGAATAATTTTAAATCTTGTGACGTGATATTCTGCCACCGCGTGACGCAATTCCTTGATATGGTTCCGGCGGTAAAGATGACAAAGATACGCCAGCTCCTCTTCCGGAAAGTCGATCAGGGCGCATTCGCAAAGCCGGACATAGCGCAATTGCTGATTGGCGTTCAGCGTGCGGCGGATGAAGTCGGAAGACCCTGACTGGTTGGCGATATGCAGGAAAAGATCGCCGGTCATCCGGACCAGTTTGGCGGGAGAGAGAATCTCCGGCGGTGGACCATCGCCTTTCGCGGGCCATATCTGCGGGAATTGCGCAATGCCGTTCCGCTCCGGATTGTTTCGCAGGATCTTCAGGGATCTGTCGATGACGGCCCTGTTCACCTCATAAAGCCGGCAGATTTCCGCGCTGGACAGATCTCTGACCAGAGGACGGGGACGGGACGGCAATCGAGGGCCCTCTCCCAGCATTTGAACGAGCCTGCCGACCGGCGCATTCTTCGGCGCGTCCGCCCGGCGCCTGTGATCAACGGTTCCAGGCATTCCCTTTTCCTTTATTCTGGGGACGGCGGTTGTCGGACCCGGCCGGGCCGGGACTTTGTTCCGCCCGCGCCCCGCCGCGCCGTAAATTCCGCCGTGGCGCGCTATCATGCGGGCTTATAGGGCGTCCGTGATCAATCAGCGGCGCCAGACAGAGCCGGTCCGCCAATATGTCAGAATGACGGTCCGGATGGGAAATCCAGGTTGTGCCGAATAAACAGGTGATATTCCGGTTGTGATGACCGCGGGCCATAACGGGATCCTTATGAAACGCTGATATTTAAAAAATCTAAACATACTGTTCAGAACTGCTGGTAATCTCCCGATAGATTAACAGAGCAGATTATATTTTTCTCCCCCCCATCGGTGGTCTTGACAACTCAAAATAATTAGATTTTTCGAGTCGAATTTTAAAGACCTCATCTCCGGCAGGGGATTATTCGGCGATGCTTTCGGAAGGCGCGTCCTTTGCAAATAATTCGGAAAGCATTGCCCCGCCGCCCGCCATCATCAGATAAAGAACCGGCACGAGCAACAGGGTGGCGATTGTTGCAAAGACAACGCCGAAAGCCAGCGACACCACCGTCGGAATCAGAAAGTGGGCCTGAACGCTTTTTTCCGTCATAATGGGCAACAGGCCGATGAAGGTCGTCAGCGAGGTCAGGAAGATCGGCCGAAACCGCTCTTCCGCCCCACGGATGATCGCCGTCCGCGTGTCATGCCCCTGACCCTTCAGCCGGTTGATATGATCGAGCAGGACCAGATTGTCATTGACCACGACGCCGGCCGCGGCGACGATGCCCATGAAGGAATAAAGCCCCAAATCAAGGCCCATGATCAAATGACCGAGGATGGCCCCCATATAGCCGAAGGGAACCGCCAGCAGGATCAGCACGGGCTGGATATAGGATCTGAAGGCGATGGCGAGCAGGGCGTAAATCGCCAGAAGGGCGACCCATGTCCCCCGGTATAATCCGGTCATGAATTCCTGTTGCGCTTGCTGTTGCCCGCCGGGATTAAACGCAACCGCCGGGTATCTCGCCCGCCAGTCCGCATAATGCGTCTTCATGATGTCGGAGAGGATCCGATGGGCGTTCGCCGCCGCGCCATCGACATCGGCCCGGACGGTGAGGGCCCGCTGGCGGTCGGTTCTGCGGATATAGCTGTAGGCCCGGCGATAGCGGACCTCCGCCGCCGTTGCAAAAGGAACGGCGACGCCGTCCGCCGCCCGGATCCGCATTTTCCGCACGGCGTCGAATGAACTGCGCTCTTCTTTCGGCAGGCGGACCATCACCTTGACGTCATCCCGGCCGCGGACGATGCGCTGGACTTCCTCGCCATGGACGGCCTGGCGGACCTGGCGCGCCAGATCGGACAGCGCGAGCCCCAGGTTGGCCGCTTCCGGCCGTAAGGAAAGCACCGCCTCCATGCGGGCGGTATCGCCGGAATCGGTGATGTTATAGAGCCCCCGATAGGTGCTGAGGATTTTTTTCAGTTCGGCCGCGGCCTCTTCAATCTGCCGCCTGTCGCCGGATTTAAGCAGAATTCTGAGCTGCCGGCCCCGGTTGCTGACCGAATAACCGAAATCAATATCCCGGGCGTCCGGCTGCTGCGGCGTCAGCTCGCGCCATCTTTTGGCGATTTTTCCCACATCCAGGTTGCGGGTTTCAGAGGGCTCCAGAATAAGATAGGCCGTGGCGCTGCTGCTGCTCCAGGTCAGAATATCCCGGACCACCGCCCTGCCCGGGTATTTTTCCTGAAGCTCGGCCTTCAACCGCCTTGCCGAAATTTCCAGGTCGCGGGTCGCCTGTTCGGCTTTCTCATAGGGGGTGCCGGCGGGAAACGCAATGGTCGCCTGAATGGAATCCATCGGCGCCTCGGCGGGCGCGAAAGACCTGATCCAGCCGCCAAGGTCCAGGGAAATGATAATCATGCCGACGGCGATAAAGCAGGCCGCGGTCAGATATTGACGGCGGAGGATTTTGGCGAGGAACGGCCGGTATAAGCTGTCCTTCAGATAATTGAGCAGACCGGTCGCATATCCCTGCGGGATTGCGGTCGCCCGGGCCAGAAACCGGCGCACAATGCCGGGAAGGACCGGGCGGAAAAACCGCGCCAGCGGGCTGTCGCAGGATTCGCCGCCATGACGCAAATGGACGGGCAGGATAAAAAGGGATTCGATCAGGGAGAACAGCAGGCAGAGGATGACGACGACCGGGATGATATAGGCGACCTTGCCGGTGGTTCCCGGCAGGAACGCCAGCGGCGCGAAAAAGATCATCGTCGTCAGGGCCGAGAAAATAACCGGCTTCGCCACCGTTGCCGCGCCGCGGACGGCCCCCTGATGGCCGCGCGCCCCCTGCTGCTGCTCCCGATAAATGCTTTCGCCGACGATAATGGCGTCATCGACGACAATGCCCAGAATAAGAATGAAGGAAAATAACGACAGCATGCTCAGTGAGACGCCGGTAAAGGGCAGCATCCACAAGCAGCCCAGGAAGGAGATCAGAATGCCGCCGCTCACCCATGCGGCGAGCGCCGGGCTGAGAAAGACGCTCAACAGCAAGAACACGAGGACCAGGCCGGACAGGGCGTTTTCGAACAGCAGATCAAGCCGGTTTTTATACATGGTGGACGCGTCGGACCAGACGCCGATTTCGACCCCGGCAGGCAAGGTCGGCCGGATGTCCCGATCAAGAACCCGGGTAACCTTTTGACTGAGATCCACCACATCCGGCGCGGCGTCGGTTTTGACAAACAATATGATCGCGTTTTTGCCGTTATAGCGCACCCGGAAGCGGTTATCGCTGAAGCCGTCGATCACCCTGGCGACATCGCCGACCAGAATCCGCGTGCCGTCCGCATGGGCCCGCAGGACAATATTCTCGAAATCCTCGCGGCTGTAAGCCTGACCCCGGGCCATGAGCTGCATCTGCTCCCGCCCGTTGTCGATGCGGCCCGCCGACAGGTTGACGGACGCGCGGGACAGGGCCCGGGCCACCTGATCAAGGGTCAGGTCATATTCCCGGAGCTTGAATTCGGAAACCTCGATGGAAATTTCATAATCGCGGACGGTGGCGAGCTCGGTCCTGGCCGCCCCGGGGACAGCCGCGATCCTGTCCCGCACCTGACGGCCGATTTCCTTCAGTTGCCGTTCGGGAAGATCGGCGGCGATCGCCATGCTCAGCACCGTATTATCCATAAGGTTTCGGCGGACCAGCGGCCGTTCAGCGAGCTTCGGGAAGTTATTGATCGCATCGACACTGGCCTTGATCTGGTTGAGCAACCTTTCCGTCTCAAAGCCGTTTTCCACGTCGATGGTGACCGACCCTGACCCCTCATTCGCCGATGAGCGCAGTCTCTTGACGCCCGGCAAATGATGAACCGCCTCTTCAATGGGGATCAGGATACGGTCCTCCACATCCCGCGGCGTCGCCCCGGGATAGGCCATGCTGACCGTGATGCTGTCCATCTCGAAGGTCGGGAAGGCGACCTTGCCGATATTGGCATATCCAGACATCCCGCCGATCACGATCACCAGCATCAGGAGATTTGCTGCGACGGGATTATCGACAAACCATTTGACGAACGGGGTCATGGCCGCGCCCTTCTGTTCAGGAGCCCGCCCTGCCGATTTTGGCAGGGATCGGGCAAAGGCGGATTTATTTCACCTCCCTGATCGCCTCTTCCAGGGTCTCGAAATCAGCGGCATAGACTCTTTTGCCGTTGACATAAATCGACGGGGTGCCGGATACCTCGTAATTCATGACCCCGTTCTTGTGCACATTGAACAGATAGTCGGGAATTTTGTCATTGGCCAGACATCGGTCAACGGCGGCGCGCTCCATGCCAACCATCGCCGCAATCTTCGCCAGATCACTCCGCACGAACTCTCTGTACTTCTTGATCGCTTCTTCCTTGTTGTCGCTTTCCCGGTAGAATTTGCGATACGCCTTTGAATTCATCAGGCTCCGCTGATGTTTGAACAACAGGCCGATCATGTCGAAAAACCTGTCTTCCGGCAGGCAGAGCGTGATTTGGGAGGCGTCGAGATCATAGACGTTCCGCATATAGTGGCGATAAATGAATTTGGCTTTGCCGGTATCGAGATACTGTTCCTTCAGGGGCCGGAAAACCTCCTCATGAAAATGGGCGCAGTGGGGACAACTCAGGGAGCCATATTCGATGATTTCGATCGGCGCATCCTTGTCGCCCAGCATCATGTCATGGTTCAGGAAAGCCTTATCTCCGGAAGCCGGGGTTGTTTCTTTCCCGGTTGTGGTATTTTTTTCCGGCTCGCCGCCATGGGCGACCATGCCGACAAAGAAGGCTGCGCCAAGCAACAGGATACATGCGGCGGCTATAAAAATGAGTGGCTTATTTGAGATTCTGCGATTTGAAATTTTGGCCATTGATTGTCCTAACCCGGTTTGAAATGAATTCTCCTCACACAATTGAAAAAGACCTTGCCCAAAGATCAGAATAGGTTTCCCTAAACAAAATATTTCGCCTAAATCCTTTGGGAGCTGTTAAATTTACGGCCTCTTGTCTTTGTCTCTCCTCCATATCATGTTGATGATATATTCTCTGCTACCCGTCTGTGACCTTGACAATCAGGTCAAGGCGGCCCGAGATCTATCAGACCGAGTCGGTATCCCTCGCTCACCGCCGCGATGCGGCTGTTGACCTGAAGTTTTTCCATGGTTGTTTTGATATTGACCTTGACCGTATTTTCACTGATGCCCAGAAGAACCCCTGTTTCCCATGAAGTTTTGCCGCGGGCCACCCATTTCAGACACGTCCGTTGACGGTCGGTCAGGGCGGGGATGGGCCTCGGTCTTTTTGCAACGGCGCCAAATTTTATAAAGGCGTCGTGGAAGCGGGTGGAACATATCCGCAGCCGGTTAAGGTGAAACCTGGGATCGGTATGGATATGTCGGGAGGTGAAGGAAATGGCGGCAACATGACCCAGCGGGCCATGCCGGGGAATGGTCACCCCGTTATTGAGTCCGGCGTCCCCGGCCTGCTGCAATAATAATTTCTGTGCGTCGCTCAGCTTTATGATGTCGGCCATTTCGGTCCATAGAAAGGGCCGGGCGACCTGAACCGCGGAAAAGATAACCGGATCAATATTCTGATAGTTATGATCATAATAGTGCCTGATCCAGGATTCCGGGTAATTATGGGCGACAAAAGGGGCGTGATATTGCCGTGCTGCGGGGGTATTTATAGCCCTGTCATCGTGATGGAACATCAAGGCCGCATAGGCGACATGGTCAAATCCCATTTCCTTGGCGGCTTGCGTGAGCAGGCTAAAAAGTTCGGCTGGCGCGGCGGCCTGATCAATACGCTTGATATATTCTGATATACGCATGATAATTCCCCAACGGGTTTCTCCGGATGATATAACTGCTTTCTGTTAACGTTACTGTCGCATCAAATGCGTTCCAAATGCGTTCCAAATGCGCGAATAATTGTTACACGGCGCCCCCCAAGGGAAATGGCTTCCGCATCAGGAAGGCTTCGCTCATTCACATCCCGCCTGTCTTTAATGTAGAAATATATAATGAAGTAAGTTCTTATGATTTAAAACACCTATAGGTTGAGGGATTGACAATAAAATCAAACGATTACAATTAGTTGCATTCCACAGAAATAGTAATTCAACAAAAAACAACCATGGATATATTGAAAACTTACCCTTAAATCATAAATTGAGGCCGCTATTTGAACCGACTCATGCAGCAAATCAGACAGGTGAAACCGGGAAATTTCACGCGAGATCGAACGATTGGCGATGGAAAATAATTTTTGTCACAGGTCTTCAGGGTCAACCGCCCTTCTATAAACATCCAGGGCAAGTGATGCGCTTTCACCTGCCCCGGATTGTTGCATGTACGGCTGCTTGTCTGTGCGGGCCGCCAGCGTCAGAATTTCACGATCCGCAAGCGCAGGGCGTTGCCGACCACGGACAGGGACGACAGGCTCATGGCGGCGGCGGCGATGATCGGCATCTTCGGCAACAGCAGAAGGCCGAACACCGGATAGAGCACGCCGGCGGCGACCGGCACGCCCAGGGTGTTGTAGATAAACGCCAGGAACAGATTCTGCTTGATATTGCGCATGGTCGCTTCCGACAGGCGCCGGGCGCGGACAATGCCCATCAGGTCGCCCTTGACCAGGGTGATGCCGGCGCTTTCCATGGCGACATCGGCGCCGGTTCCCATGGCGACCCCGACTTCGGCCAGCGCCAGCGCCGGGGCGTCATTGACCCCGTCGCCGGCCATGGCGACCTTGGATCCCTTGGCCTGAAGTTCCTTGATAATATCGGCCTTGCCATCGGGCAGGACATCGGCGCGCACTTCGTCAATATTCAGCCGACTGGCGACCGCCTTGGCGGTGGTTTCATTGTCACCGGTCACCATAATGATCCGCAGGCCTTCCCGGTGCAGGGCGTCGAGGGCTTGATTGGTGGTGTCCTTGATCGGGTCCTCGACGGCGACCAGACCGGCGAGCTTGCCGTCGATGGCGATGAACATCACGGTCTTGCCCTGATAACGCATGGTGTTCGCCTGATGTTTGACATCCGCCGTATCGATATCCAGGGTCGCCATCATGGCGCTGTTGCCGAGGGCGACAGACTTGCCGTCAACGACGGCGCTGACGCCCTTGCCGGTGACGGCGTTGAAATTATCCGCCGGCAAAAGAGCAATATTGCGCTGTTTGGCGCCGCTGACAATGGCGGCGGCCAGCGGATGTTCGCTGCCCCGTTCCAGACTGGCGGCAGCGGTCAGGATCTCCCCCTCGGTAAAGTCATTCAGCGGCGCAATATCGGTCAGGACCGGTTTGCCGACGGTCAGGGTGCCGGTCTTGTCGACGATCAGGGTGTCAACCCTGGCGAAGATTTCCAAGGCTTCGGCGTTTTTGATCAGAACCCCCGACTGCGCCCCGCGCCCGGTGCCGACCATGATCGACATCGGGGTCGCGAGGCCGACGGCGCAGGGGCAGGCGATGATCAGGACCGACACCGCGGCGATCAGGCCGTGGGTCAGCGCCGGCTCCGGCCCGAAATAATACCAGGCGGCGAAGGCGATGGCGGCGATAACGAGCACCGCCGGGACAAACCAGCCGGCGATCAGGTCGGCGTATTTCTGGATCGGCGCCCGGCTTCTTTGCGCCTCGGCGACCATATTGACGATCTGGGACAGCATGGTTTCAGAGCCGACCCGCTCGGCGCGCATGACAAAGCTGCCGGTGCCGTTCAGCGTCGCGCCGGTGACCTTGTCGTCAATTACCTTTTCAACCGGAACCGGCTCACCGGTGAGCATGGATTCATCGACCGACGAATGACCTTGCACCACGATCCCGTCAACCGGGACTTTTTCGCCGGGACGAACGCGGACTTTGTCGCCGACCTCGATCTGGTCCAGCGGGACTTCCTCTTCCGCGCCGTCTTCATGGAGCTTTAAGGCCACTTTCGGCGCAAGGTCGAGCAGGGCCCGAATGGCGCTGCCGGTTTTTTCCCGGGCGCGCAGCTCCAGCACCTGACCGAGCAGAACCAGCACTATGATCACCGCCGCCGCCTCGAAATAGACCGGCACCAGGCCGCTTTCGGTCTTGATGGTGTCGGGGAACAGGTCCGGGGCGAACAGGGCGATCAGGCTGTAGAGATAGGCGATGCCGGTGCCGATGCTGATCAGGGTCCACATATTGGGGTTGATGGTCCGGATGGATTTCCAGCCGCGGACAAAAACCGGCGCCGCCGTCCACAGCATGACCGGGGTGGCGAGCAGAAACTGGATCATGACCGACATTTGGTCACTGATGATATTTTTAAATCCGGCGCTGAAATGACCGCCCATTTCCAGAATCAGAATCGGCAGGGAGAGGATAAGGCCGACCCAGAAACGGCGGGTGAAGTCGATTAGTTCCGGATTGGGGCCTTCATCGCCGGTCGGCACGCCCATCGGCTCGAGCGCCATGCCGCATTTCGGGCAGTCCCCGGGCTGATCGCGAATGATTTCCGGATGCATCGGGCAGGTATATCGGGTGCCGGCCGGCATCTCCTCTGCCAAGGGCTTGTCCCCAAGGTATGTTTCCGGCGCGGCGACAAATTTTTCTTCGCAGCGGGAAGAACAGAAATAATATTTTTCACCATGGTGCGTTATAATATGTTCAGCAGTGGGAATGGAAACCTTCATTCCACAAACAGGATCAAGGGCGGATAAATAAATTTCCGGATCTTCAACAAATTTATCATGACATTTGGCGCTGCAAAAATCATATGTCTGACCCATATATTCATGGTCGTAATCTGATTTTTCGGGATTTACAGACATGCCGCAGACCGGGTCTTTCACCGTTTGACGGGACGCGGCGGAGTCTTTCGGGGGATGGCTGTGGTCCATTTTCTGAATTTCCTCAAAGTTGTCTTTTAATCCAATATACTGGTACGGCGGAACGGCTGAGTTCCCTCATATTTAGGTCAGTTCACAACTGAAGTCCTGCCGATTACGGGCTTCTGAACTTTCAATAAAAATATATCCCCCAGCAAAGCGGCGACGCGCGCTGTTTCGCTGACGGTGAAGCCAAGGTGGCTCATTTTGTTCGGGATTCTGTCAGTTAAACAATCCCGGGTATTTTCCATACCGTCAAACAAGCGCACTAAAAAGAAGCTGGCGCGTCTGAGCGGGGTCTGAGGTTTCCCCCAGTCGGCAAAATGGAATTCACCGCCGGGTTTTAACACACGATATATTTCCTCAAGCGTTTTCATTTTATCGTCAAAATCCAGATGATGGAACATCAGGCTGCAAAACACCCGGTCGAAATAATCATCGGGGTAAGGCAATTCAGCAGAATAACCTTGTTTGAAATGAATTTCAGCACCTTTGTCGTGGCTTTTGGATTGTGCTACCTCCAGAATATCATTATCGGCATCAAGGGCGTGGATCTCAAGATTTGAATTATGTCCGGCAATCCTGATCACAAAAGTACCCGACCCGCATCCGACATCAAGGACAGTGTAGCCATCAGAAAGATTCGCCTGTTTGAGCAGCAGGTCTTTAAACAAGTCTTCCTGGGAGGTCAGGGCAACGACCTTGTCATAAAATGGCGTCAGCCAGCGGAACCGAAGGGCAGGCACAAATTTGTGATCCCGATGTTTTGAATTTACGTCGGCTTCAGGCGGTTGCTTGATCATAATTTACCCATCTGTTTTATCATAAAGGTGGTTGATAATGCTGCATTCGCTCAAGGGCTGGTCATCATCGGGGCAGATTGTCGCCAGAATGTCCAGGTTTTTCTTCATTTGGGTCAGGGTGGCGACCTTCTGCTCAATCTCGATAATTTTGCGCCGCGCCTTTTTATTGACGGTGGCGCAATTTGCCGCCGGATCATCGGTCAGGGCGAAAAGCTCACGCACCTCATTCAGGGTGAAGCCGAGCTTTTTGGCCTCCTTGATAAAGCGAATGCGATTGATGGAATCCCGCTCGTAAACGCGATAGCCGGAGCTGCGCCGCCTGGGCGCCGGCAGATAGCCGCTGCGCTCATAATAACGGATCGTTTCGGTGCTGGCGCCGCTTTTCGCCGCCAGCTGTCCAATGGTCATGGCCATCCTCATCTCCTTCGGTTAACGGAAGCGCGGGTCCGCCCTGCGCTTCCGGTGATTCGAGATGAATATACACCTTGTAGCTTACTACAAGGTCAAATGTTTTATCGCCTAATCGTCAAATGGCCCGTTAAATATCCCGTCAAATGCCGAAATCATCAAAGGCGATCCGCTCTTCCGCAATGCCGATGTCCCGCAACATGGCGCGGGTGGCCTTGAGCATGGCCGGCGGGCCGCAGAGATAGAATTCGGCCTTGTCGAGGTCGGGATGATCCGCCAGATAGCGCTTCATGGTGATCTCATGGATATGGCCGGTCGGGCCGTCCCAGTTATCATCATGCCGGGGGTCGGACAGGCCGATCTGGAAGGTCATATTGTCGTGGGCGTTCACCAGGGAGTCGAATTCCTCCTGATAGAAAATCTCGTCGGTATTCCTGACCCCGTACCAGAAGCTGATCTTGCGGTTGGTCTTTTTATAGAGCAGCTGGTCGCGGATGATCGCCCGAAGCGGCGCCATGCCGGCGCCGCCGCCGATGAAGATCATTTCATTCTGGCTGTCCCGGGCCGCGAAATGACCAAAGGGGCCCGACAGGGTCACGCTGTCCCCGACATTCAGGCCGCACATATAATGGGAGCCGATACCGGCGGGAAGGTCCGGCTGGCCTTCGGGCGCCGGGATCCGGCGAATGTTGAGGACGATCTCCTCCGGCCTTTCCTCCGGCGGGGTGGCGAGGGAATAGGCGCGCTGGAGCGTCGCGCCATCCGCCTTGGGAATATCCACCAGAATATAACTGCCGGCCTGATAGGTGAAGCTCTCGCCCTCCGGCAGGCGCAGGGTGATTTCCTTGATGTTGGGGGTGAGGAATCTGCTCGCGATGACCTCGGCCTGACAGGGATTTTCGGACAGGGCCTCCTCTGGCAGTTCTACCGTCGTATCCTGTGTCAGGCGGTGCTGGCAGGCCAGGCGGTAGCCGTCCGCCAGCTCCTTTTCGGAAAAATGATGCCGGTCCGGCTCAAGAACCGGGTGAGCTTTGTCGGTGACCTTAACCCGGCACAGGCCGCAGCTGCCGCCGCCGCCACAGCTCGACGGCAACTTTATCCCGGCTTCGGCCAGGCTGTCGTAAAGGGGCGCGCCATAGGACGCTGCAAGCCGATTGTCGAGGCCGCCGTAGATGTCGAGAATATTAAGCTTCAGGCGGCCCTTGCGGCGGGTCAGGCTTTGCCAGGCGGCCTTGAATTCCGTCCGGCTGAAGGACTGGAAGATCAGGATAAGGCCGCTGAGCGCCAGCCACAGGGTGGCGAAGCCGGTGACGATAATCCACGGGCTGTTAAAATGATTGTTGCCGGGATAATCCATGAAATGCAGCATGATGGCGAAATTGAACAGCCGCGTCGCGTCATTGACCCGGCCGACGACCTCGCCTGTATCGCGGGATATATAAAGCGTCGTGTCGCGGCCGTCGTCAAAGGCGACTTTCCAGGCGGGGCCCGTGAGGCGCGGCGTGTCGGCGGTCGGCATATCCACTTTCTCGACGGCGGCGATCTTGCCAGAGCCGCTATAGTCCGCCGCCGCAATCGTGCGGCTCGTCCGGTCGTCGATGGGGAACGGCCGGCCGGAGGCGGCGTCGAGCAGGCGGATGCCGCTGCCCTCGGTCACTTCATAGGCCAGTTGGCCATTGACATAGCGCAGCGCCAGTTTTTGAATATTGTCCCGGGCGAGAATTTCTGAAGCGGCTTTCATGCCGCCCGAGGCTGCGCCGGACAGCAGGGACTGCGGGGTTTTATGGTGCGCCATGTCATGGCCCTGAACCGTGTCATGATCAAGAATGGCCATGGCGAGACCGGTGAGCGCCCAAATGGTCACCTGCAGCCCGATGATCAGGCCAAGCCATTTGTGGGTCACCCGGAAGAACTGCCCTTTGGGGGATGCCACCGGCGCCCCGGCCGTCGGGACTTTGGGGTGGCGGAAACTGTAAAACAGCAGCCAGATCCCGGTCAGGGTCGACAGGGTCACAACGGCCGCGGCAATGCGCAGCAGCCAGTTGTTGACGTCTGACCTGTTTTCATAATCCATGATATGGAACATCCACAGGAAATCGAACGCCCGCCAGAAATCATGGCGTTTGGTGACCAGTTCGCCACTTACGGGGGAAAGATAAAGGCTCGGCGACCAGGGATCGTCGAAATCGACCCGCCAGAGCGGCAGGGGGCGGCTTTGGATTTCCGACGGCGGATTTTCCGTCAGCAGCCGCATCGCGGAAATGCCGCCCGGTCCGGCATAGAGCTTCCGGGCCATGGCCTCAATGACGGATTTGGGCAGGGGAGAGAGTTTTTCGCCGGTTGCGGCGTCGATCAGGTGACGGCCGGCGGGGGTGGTCACCGCATAAACCGGCCTGTCCTGCAAGTGATCTGTGCTGATCGCGGTGGCGGTCGGAAAATCCTGCACAAGGCGGGTCATTTCATAGGAATAGGCGGATGAGGCGGCGGGCGTGGCGGGCGCGTCCTTGACCAGATGGTCGCCATGAATATAGTCGATGGAAACGGTCACCATATAAAAACCGCTGATCGCCCACAGACACATTTGCACGCCAATAACCAGAAACAGCCATTTATGCCATTTGCGGGATAAAAAGGATGCCTTCATCTTACCTTGTCCTCATATTTATGCTTTGGGTGTTTTTAAAAATGGGTGGCCGGGCCGCAGCATACACCACGGCCCGGCAGATTTCTATTCCATACGGAAGGTCAGGCGGATATAGCCGCGCCGCCCGGCGAGATCATAGGTCATGGTGTCCGTATTGCCGTCGGTCCAGCTGGCGACCCGCGGCGCCTTTTTATCGAACAGATTGTCAATACCGGCGGAAAATACCAGATTTTCCATGATGTTATAGGTACCCTGGATGTTGTGATACATCACCGCATCCATGTGCGACCCGATGCCTTCGGTGGCGAAGAAATCGTCGCCTGCGCCAATATACTGGATAGAGTAAGTGGCTGACCAGTTTTCGGCCGCGGTATTGAAGCTGGTGTTGGCGCGCCATTTTGGATAGCCGCCGAAACCGGCGCCGATAAAGCCGTTCAGGACCATCGGCACATCGCCTTCGAACGCCGTTCTTTCATAAGTGTCCAGATAGCTGACCTGGAAATCGAAGGTGTTGTTCAGCTCCATGGCTTCAAAATTATAGACCACGCCGACATCAACCCCTTTCAGGCGCTCGGAACCGGCATTGGTTTTCTGGGCCGACAGGAAGTCGACAACCCCGGTCACCGGATTACGCTGGTGATGCTCGGGTCCGCAGAACTCATGGGACAGATTGTCCGATTCATAACATTGGGCCAGTTTCACGGAGCCGGAAGGCTCGGTAATGGCGTCGGTGATTTTAATGTCGAAATAATCAACGGTCAGGGACAAGCCTTCGGCGAAGGTCGGTTGCCAGACGGCGCCGACGGTGATCGAACGGGCGTCTTCAGGATCGAGATCCGGATTGCCGCCGCGGTCGGTCAGGATGGTGTTGCCAAGCTGGGTATAGCCCGCGGGAACCCCCGCCGCCTGACAGTTTTTATAAATGTTGGAGCTGGGGTCAAGACTGCTCCAGCCGCTGCAGGGATCGGTGGTGGTCAGATTGCCCTCGGACACGCCGCCGAAAAGCTCCGGCACATTGGGAATGCGGAAGGCGGTGGCGTAGGTGCCACGCAGTTTGAAGCCTTCCACCACCTGCCAGTTAACGCCGACCTTATAGTTGGTGTCGGAATTGAATTGATCATAGTCGGAATACCGCAGGGCGAGGTTCAGCTCCAGGCTTTCGGCGAAAGGCATATCCTTCAGAACCGGAACATTCAACTCGGCATAGGCTTCCTTGGCCTTGGTTTTGCCGGAAATGGGATCTTCCGCATTGCTGTTGGCGATGCCGAGCACCTTCAGGGAATCCGGCTGACGCCAGCCCTTGTCTTCACGATATTCGACCCCGGCGGCAAAGCCGACCCGGCCGGCGGGAACGTCAAAAACCTCCCCGGCGATATTGGCGGTGAAGCTGAGCTGTTCATTGCCGCCCGTGTCCGTCATATCAAACGGCAGATAATCCAGAACCGCCTGGCTGACATTTCCGACCCCGAGATAGTCACCGCAGGGGATGCCGTTCATACCGCAGACGCTGGTATCGATGGTTTCGCCAAACCGCTCCAGGTTGACCACATTGGTGATGGTGTCGGTGCCGGTGTTGCGGCCCCAGTTCATCGCCACATCCCAGTTCCAGTTGTCGGCAATGACGCCGTCAAGGCCGGCAACAATGCGGAAAGTGTTGACTTCCTGAAGGAAGATCCGCTCGCCCAGTTCGACCAGGCGGCGACGTTCAACTGTGAGGTCTTCACCAATTGGGTTGGTCGGATGATCGGCGGCAAGATTGAAGTTGACGATGGTGTTGGGGGACGCGGGCTGGGTTGAGCGCCGGTTGGTATACATCATTTCGCCGAACAGCCGCACGTCTTCGGTGATGTTATAGTCGCCGAAGCTGCTGAAAGACAGGCGTTTGATCGGGTTTACCGCATTGAAGTTTACATTATAGTTATAGCCATGGATCGCATTATCAAAAGGCGCCCAGGTTTTGCCGCCGGGCTCATTGTTGAAGTTGATCCGCACCAGGTCGCCCATGCCGTCAATATAGACCGCGCGGCCGCCGGCGGTGCTGGAACTGCCGCTGCATTCGGTTTCACTGGTTGCGGACAGCGGGCAGGGCACCCGGTCGGCGAGGGGGGACGGCTTGTTGTCCTGATAACTGACGCTGGCGACCAGGCTGCCCTTGTCATTCGCCACGCCCCAGGTCAGGTCCAACAGGTATTCTTCGCCGTCGCCCTTGTCGGTGATGCCGAATTTGGCGCTCGCCTCCAGGCCGTTAAAGTCATTGTCAGTGATGATATTGACCACCCCGGCCACCGCGTCGGCGCCGTAAATCGCCGAGGCGCCGTCTTTCAGGACTTCGACCTGCTTGACGATCGACATCGGGATCATCGACAGGTCAACCGAGCTGTTGGCGCCGGTGCCGCCATTGACCAGACGCCGGCCATTGAGCAGCACCAAGGTCCGGTTGACGCCAAGGCCGCGCAGGTTGACCTGGGGCGTGCCCCAGCCGTTGCTGACCCAGTAGGCCGCAGTCTGGTTGCCGCCGAAACCGGCCGACGCCGGCAGGCGCTGCAACAGGGTTTCCATATTGGTGATGCCGGTGTTTTTGATCATTTGCTGGGACAGCACCGTCACCGGTCCAACCCCCGTCAGATCCTTGCGCTTAATCCGGCTTCCGGTGACAACAACCTCTTCAAAGGTTTCTTCCGCCGCCGCAGCATCTTCTGCCGCCGCATAAGCGGGAGATATGGCGAGTGATCCACTGCCAACGGATGTGGCGAGCAGCAGTAATGTTTTAATGTTGTTTTTCATGTTGAGTTCCTCCTCATTATGAGTGATTTAAAAATTTTTAAGCGTAGGGGCCTTTCCTATGCAATCCCGCTAAGGCGAAGGCATATCTGATCAAAGGCAGACTTCAAAAGCTCGTGGTGATGTTGATTGTGAGGGGCCGTTCGGCCAAACAGGGGCGCGCCCTGTATTTATCTTAAATCCGCAACCGGGCGGTCTGCAGGTATATGATTTGGGATTTTAGAATATGTGAAGAAAAAAACGATCGCCGGGGTCGGATATTTTCCGGGGCCGGGTGCGCCGGGACGGGGGTTATCGCGATGGCGGGAATTGTCCCGTCCGCGATAACCTTGTTGAAGAGCAGACTGATCATCAGATCATTTGTCTCACAGGGCATCAGGGCGGCAAAATTGCAACATTTCCCATCCTCGCCTTGCGACAGGTCGGCAGGGGTCATATCCATCATTTCACAGGAATGAGCATTGTCGGAAACCGCCCTTTCCGGCGCCGCCATATCATTCATCGCAGGGCAGGCAGCGGCGGCACTGGTAAAAACCAGCGAGCATGAAATTATGGCCCCCAATAGTGTTTTGAATAATTTATGTGGCATATGAGATACCTGAAATCTTCAGTGGCGATGACTTTTCATACTCTACGGGAACAAAAATGGATATGTCAAAGATTTATTTTGGTCATTAAGATTTCAAAATAGAAGAAAAAACTATAAATACTTATAATTATGATATATAATACTATGTAAATAGAAAAATGTAGACAATAATCCTCAATAATTAGTTATCTATAGTTGTATAGACATGTATGTATTAAATGCTGTTTCTTGGCGTTAATTGCCGAAACAGCCCTCTCCCCGGCATCCCCCTGAAAGGATCGGCGCGAAATGATTCGGTCATACCCCCCCTTTTATATATTGATATAATATCTGGGTCAGATTTGAATTCAGTGCGGTTGATTTTCTGTATATGGGCGGGGCCGAGAGTTCTTTTCGGGGACGGTTCTTACCGCCTGCCGCCCCATGACGTTTTGAGATGGCAGATTGAGATGGCAGAAAAATAGTGGACCCGTCATCATGTTGAAAGAACCACGTCCCCCCCCCGGCCGGTCTGTTGTCCTGTCAGCCCTTGCCGTCCCTTGATGAGACGGGCAGGCAGCAAAAAAGGCGGTCATGGGACCGCCTTGATCGTTGTCATGCTTTAAAAATATTATCTTTGGCGTTTTCGCGCCACGCCAATGCCCAGCAGCCCAAGACCCAACAGGGCGACAGGGGCGGGTTCCGGTATGGCGCCATAGGTCAGGTTGTCATAGACAACCGTGTAATCGGTGCCGGAATTTTTGGCATTCAGGATAACGCCGCCGAAATGATCGACATCGCCTGAACTATCCAGATAGACCAGGCTTCCATTGAGGTAATATTCAATGCCGGCGCCGGTAGACATAAACATTAAATTGTTGAACTGACCAACATTGAAACTGGCCGCCACAGGATAATGCCACCCCAGGTTATCCCAGACAGACAGCCCCAACTGGCCATGATATTCGATAATGGGCCAGCCGCCGATGGTATCATCGCTTTGATGGCCAATCGCCCAGATGCCGCCATATCTCTGGTTCAATGTCCATGTCGGGTCAATAAACATGTCAATAGACAGGAAGTTGGAATATTCGATATCCATCTGCATGCCCTGTGTATTGTGGAAGTTGCTGGCGACCGTGTCGCTACCGGAAATCGTCATTTCCAGTTGGTTATTGACAATTCCAAAACCGGTCGGCGCCCGGCGGTCAACGGACCAGCTGCTCAATGAATCCCCATTATTGAACGGGGTTGTAACCACGCCGGCCAAAGCGGCTTGCGGCGCCGTAAACAGGATTGCGCATAAGAGCGCTTTGATGATCTTCATTTCCTTCATCCTTGCAAAAGTTAACAACTCAAACATTTGTTATCTAACTTTAAGATAGACACCGCCATAAATACGCAATAAGCATGCCAATGTTGCGGGAATGGGGAAAATTTTATCTACTCCACAGCGGGCTAATATATGGAATCTTTCCAAATTGTAAAAAATTCCGACAGCTTTCGGCAAATTTTTACAGATGCTGATTTCCGGGGATTCATGGCGCCGCCGCCATTCATTTTAGATGTTTATCGATTATAGGGTCCGTGTTTCATTGCGGGGCTCGAACCAAACGGAACCTCAAAGGCGTCTAGGAAATTGGGGCTATTCAATCATAAGGGATCACAGGACGTCTTCTACGGCTTGCCAGAAGAGGATATTCTTATGATGCCTTGTGTCTTCCGCAACCGCTTTACGGCGCCGCAATTCTTCCCCGGGATTTTCATAGAAGTCCATCAACGACTGAGCCACAACTTCCGGGGGAGCAAGCTTATCTAATGTTCT
>Ga0209578_10000889_pt1 | contig 31000 bp, 32 predicted proteins | sample tdAd472_FD_187127 | JGI IMG/M metagenome (GOLD analysis project Ga0209578, IMG submission 187127) | Marine sediment microbial communities from the Atlantic coast under amendment with organic carbon and nitrate - tdAd47.2 (SPAdes)... | ecosystem: Environmental > Aquatic > Marine > Coastal >...
GCACGTTTGCATACTCGCGTGCAGCCGTCATGAGTGCACCTTGAGGTTCGGTTTGTTGCGCAACAGGTCCGGGAGACTGACGGCGAATGTCCCGATGTCGCCCGCACCCATCGTCAGGACCAGGTCGCCATCCTCCAGGACGTCCTTCAGGACCGACGGTAGCTCTTCGAGAGACTCGACAAAGACCGGTTCGACGGCGCCACGGGATCGCACGGCGCGCGCGATCGCGCGACCATCAGCGCCCGATATCGGCGCCTCACCCGCGGCATAGACGTCAAGGAGCAGGAGCACATCAGCCTCTGACAGAACCTGGGCGAAGTCGTCTATCAGGTCCCGCGTGCGTGTGTAGCGGTGTGGCTGGAAAACGAGCACCACGCGCTTGCTGGGCCAGCCCGTCCTGGCGGCGGCCAGCGTCGCCTCAACTTCGGTCGGATGATGACCATAATCATCGATGAGCATGATCCTGCCCGCGTCGGTGTCGATTTCACCGAGACTCTGGAATCGGCGATCGATGCCTTCGAATTCACCGAGTGCCCGGACGACGGCGTCGTCCGCAACCTGCAACTCCCCGGCGACAGCGATCGCCGCAAGCGCATTGCGGACGTTGTGCATTCCGGGCAGACGCAGTGAGATGCTGAGCGGCGGCTTGTCAGCGCCGCGAATCACGTCGAATCGCGTCACGCCCCCGTTGAATTCGACGTTTTGGGCGCGCACATCGGCGTCCTCGTTGAGACCGTAAGTCATGACGGCACGGCCAGTTCGGCCAATAATTTCGCGAACTCCTGAATCGTCGCTGCACATGACAGCAAGCCCGTAGAACGGCAGGTTATGCAGAAATTCGACGAAACTGTCGCGCAACTTCCCGATGTCACCGTCGTAGGTCGACATGTGATCGGCATCGATATTGGTAACGACGGCCAGCATCGGCTTCAGGTGCACGAACGACGCATCACTCTCGTCGGCCTCCGCGACGAGGTACTCACCCTGTCCGAGACGTGCATTGGCGTCGGCGCTCTTGAGACGCCCACCAATGACGAAGGTCGGGTCGAGGCCTCCTTCACCGAGGATGCTTGCAACCAGACTCGTGGTCGTTGTCTTGCCGTGCGTGCCGGCGACCGCAATCGAGTAGCGGAAGCGCATCAGCTCGGCAAGCATTTCCGCACGCTGCACAACTGGCATGAGCTGCTCTCGTGCAGCGGCCACTTCGGGATTGGTTTCATCGACCGCGCTGGAAACTACAACGGCGTCTGCATCGCGAATATTGTCTTCAGCGTGGCCGATGAATACGGTGGCGCCTTGTTTTTCGAGGCGCCTTGTCTGTTTATTGGGCTTGATGTCGGAGCCCTGAATCCGGTAGCCCAGGCTCAGCATCACTTCGGCGATACCCGACATACCCGAGCCGCCGATGCCGACGAAGTGCACACAATGGATGCGGCGCATGCGATTAATCATGCTGGCCTCCCAGTTGGCTGGAGTTGATGCGCCATGATTCGCAAGTTCACAAGACCGATCCCGCCTGTTGCAGGCACAGTTCAGTGATGCGCTCGAGGGCCAGCGGCTGTGCCAGCTCACGCGCGTTCTCGGCACGTGCGCACAAATCTTCTCGGGAGCGGAGCCAGTTGCGGAGTACGGCGGCCAGCGAATCGTCGCTGAGTTCGGATTCCTGGATGATTGTTGCGGCGCCCGCCTCGGTCATCGGTCGGGCATTGGCCGTCTGGTGATCGTCCACAGCCGACGGATACGGCACGAACACGGCCGGCAAGCCTACGGCGCACAACTCGGCAACCGTCAATGCGCCCGCACGGCAGACGACGAGATCTGCCCAGGCATATGCGTTCGCCATGTCCTCGATGAACGGCACGAGTTCCACTTCGATATCGCTGCGGGCGTATGCCTCCCGCGCCGTGTCAATGGTCGCCGTGCCGCACTGGTGGCGTACGACTGGCCGCAAGGCACTCGGCAGCAGGGCCAGTGCTGCAGGAACGGTTCGGTTGAGTGCCAGCGCGCCCTGGCTGCCACCCAGGACGAGCAGGCGCAGTGGTCCGTCCCGGTCAGCGTAGCGCGTGCCGGGATTGGTGACGGCAGCAATGTCCTCGCGGACCGGGTTACCCACGGTTTCCGCGTGAACACGGGAATTAAAACTGCCCGGGAAGGCTTGCAGCACAACCCGGGCAAGACGCGCCAGAAGACGGTTGGTCAGGCCCGCAGCGGCGTTCTGCTCGTGAATCACGAGCGGTCGGCGCGTCAGCCAGGCGGCCACGCCGCCCGGGCCGCTGACGAATCCGCCCATGCCGAGTACGGCGGCCGGGCGGCGTCGGGCTATCACCAGGAGAGATTGAATCAATGCCCAGCAAAGCTGGACAGGGGCGACAAACATGGCGAGCAGACCCTTACGGCGCAATCCACGCACGCTGATCCATTCCATGTTGATGCCGGCGGCCGGCACGATGCGCGACTCCAGGCCGCGATGTGTACCGAGCCATACGACGTCACGAGATTCCCGTTGCAGGGCTTTCGCAACGGCCAGTGCCGGGTATACGTGCCCACCCGTACCGCCGGCCATGACCAGTATGGGCCTGCCGCTCACTTGCGTTGCCTCCGGCCCGCGGCAGGCTTTTTCTGCCGACGGCGATTTGGCGCCGCAGCGTCGACCGCGAGCTCGTGATGAATGCGCACCAGCATTCCTATGGCGATCATGGTCACGATGAGACTCGAGCGCCCGTAGCTGACCAGCGGCAGCGTCAGCCCCTTTGTCGGCAATATGCCCATGTTGACGCCGACGTTAATGAAGGCCTGCAGACCGAGCCACGTGCCGATGCCGATGGCCAGATACGCCTCGAAGCAGCGGTCTGTTTCCGAAGCGTGCGTCGCCAGGCGAAAGACGCGCCACAGCAACGCGACGAACAGGCCGATCACGACGAAGGATCCTGCAAGCCCGAATTCCTCGGCGAACACGGCAAATACGAAATCGGTGTGCGCCTCCGGCAGATAGAAGAGCTTTTGCACGCCATTGCCGAGACCGACGCCGAACCACTCACCGCGTCCGATCGCGATCAGGGACTGCGTCAACTGGAACCCGGAGTCGAATGGGTCGGCCCACGGATCGAGGAAACCCGTGAGGCGCTTCATCCGATATGGCGACGTCACGGCGAGCAACACCATCGCGACCAGGGACACGGCGAAGAAGATTAGAAAGTCGCGAATGCGCGCACCGGACACGAACAGCATCGTCAGGGCCGTTGCAAGCAGGACGATCGCGGCGCCAAAGTCCGGCTCCGCGAGCAAAGCGACGCACGCGAGGCTCATGAGCAACATTGGCTTCAGGAATCCGCCGAAGTTTTCGCGCAATTCCTTGTTGCGGCGTACGAGATAACCGGCAAGGTAAATGATGAAGCACAATCGCGCCGGCTCCGACACCTGCAGATTGAGAATGCCAAAACGAACCCAGCGCCTGCTGCCGTTGACCTCGTAACCGACCCCCGGAAGCAGTACGAGGAACAGCAACCCGAGGCCAGCCAGCAACATGAGCGGCCCGACACTGCGCCAGACCTGCATCGGAATAAACAGGCAGGCGATGCCGCCGGCACCGCCGATCGCGGCAGCCAGCAACTGCCTCTCGACGTAATAGAAGGGTTGACCGACCAGGTTGTCAGATATCGACATGGACGCCGACGCGAGTACGACCAGGCCGCCGAGCAGTAAGGTCATTACGATCGTCAACAATACGGGATCGAACTTCAACGCGGTCTTCAGGCGCGCCGGGAACGGTGACGTTGCGCTTGCAGCGGTCATCGCCTGAGCGCCTCCACCGAATCACAGAACGCGTCGCCGCGCGCCGCATAATTATCAAATTGATCGAGGCTGGCGCACGCCGGAGCAAGCAGCACCGTATCGTCAGATTCGGCGTACGCTGCCGCCTGTTGTACGGCGTCCTTCATGTCCTGTGCGAAATAGGTCGGCACGATCGTGTCGAGAGCCGCGTTGATTTTCTCCGCATCCCGGCCTATCAGGATCGCAGCACGCAGCTTGTTCTCGAGCGGGTCCGAAAGCGCGGTGAAATCACCGCCTTTACCGTCGCCCCCGGCGATCAGCACGAGCATGCCGCCCACAGATTCGATCGATGCAACGGCTGCCGCGACGTTGGTAGCCTTGGAATCGTTGACGTAGTCGACCGCGGCTACCCGTCGCACGAATTGCATGCGATGCGGCAAGCCTGGGAATTCGCACAAAACCTGCAGCATTGACTGCATGTCGAGGCCCAGTATCTCTCCAGCAGCGAGTGCCGCGAGCGCGTTTGCCTGGTTGTGCCTGCCTATGAGTGCAAGCTCGCTGACAGCAAGTAACACGCTCTCGCCTCGCACCAGGAAATTTTCGTCATCTTCGCGGCGAATACCGTAGTGGCCGTCTCCAGGCGTATCGAAACCGAAGCTGATTACATTGGAGATATGTTTCACGCGCGCGGCCGCTTCCTCATCCGCGCGATTGATAACCGCGGCTTCAGCCTCGCGGAACACTCGGTATTTCGCCTCGCGATACTCATCCTCGTCGGCGTGCCAGTCGAGGTGATCTGGTGTGACGTTGAGTAGCACAGCAACTTTTGCCGGGAGTTTCGCTGTTCGCTGCAGCTGAAAACTCGAGAGCTCGACTACATACAGCTCTGGTGATTCGGCGGCCAGTAGATCAAGCGCGGGCTCACCGAGGTTGCCTCCCGCGAGCGCGTCACGACCGGCAGCCTGGCACATATGGAACAGCAAGGTCGTCACAGTGCTCTTGCCATTCGATCCCGTTACCGCGACGAACGGCACCTTCGCGTCGCGCGCGAATAACTCGATGTCGGAGATGACCTCGAGCTTGGCCTTCCGTGCTGCTTCGAGCAGCGAGTGGCTGTCTTCGATACCCGGCGAAGCGATGACCCGGTCAATGTTGTCAGGCAATTCAACATCGCCCAACAGAACTTCGGCGTCAGGCCACAAGGCCTCGAGCGCTTCGAGCCCGGGCGGCTCCTCGCGGCTGTCGAAGAATATGGCGTCGCGGCCTTCGCGTTGCAGGTAGCGTCCAATGGACAAGCCCGTTGCGCCGAGCCCGAGCACGAGGTCTTTGCGTTTGACCTTGTTTTTCTTTGCGGCGTTCATCGGATTTTCAGGCTCGCAAAACCGACCAGCACGAGGATGACCGTGATAATCCAGAAGCGGACGATCACTTTGGGTTCGGCCCAGCCTTTGAGTTCGAAGTGATGGTGCAACGGCGCCATGCGAAACACGCGCCGGCCCGTCAACTTGTAGGACGCAACCTGGATAATGACCGACAAGGTCTCGACGACGAAGACACCGCCCATGATTGCGAGCACGATTTCCTGACGCACGACGACAGCGACCACGCCGAGCGCGGCACCGAGCGCCAATGCGCCGATATCGCCCATGAATACCTGTGCCGGGTAGGTATTGAACCAGAGAAAGCCGAGACCGGCGCCGGCCATGGCCGCACAAAAAACGAGGACTTCGCCTGTGCCGGCCACATACGGAATGCCGAGATATCCCGAAAAATTGACGTTGCCCGTCAGATAGGCAAATACGCCCAAAGCGCCGCCGACAAGGACTGTCGGCATGATGGCGAGGCCATCGAGGCCGTCGGTCAGGTTGACGGCATTCGAGAAGCCAACAATAAAGAAGTACGTTACGACGACCTGAAACATGCCGAGTGGTATCGAGAGGTCTTTGAAATACGGGATCAGCAATGAGGTCGAAACCTCATCGGTCGCCGTAACGTACAAAGCAATGGCAGCGGTGATAGCCGCTGCAGACTGCCAGAAGAGCTTTTGCCTGGCCGAGATTCCAGCCGGGTTCTGCAATACGAGTTTCTTGTAGTCGTCGACGTAGCCGATGACGCCGAATGAAAGCATCACGAAAAGTACGACCCAGATGAAGTGATTTTCGAGATCGGCCCAGAGCACTGTGCTGACCGCGATCGCGGTGAGAATCAGGGCCCCACCCATCGTCGGCGTACCGGCTTTCGGGAGATGTGTAACCGGACCTTCTTCGCGTACCGGCTGGCCCACCTGGTTCATGCTCAGCTTCGCGATCATGCGCGGGCCGATGACGAATGACAGAACCAGCGCCGTCAGCGCACCGAGAATCGCACGCATTGTCAGGTAGTTGAACAGGTTGAAGCCCGACTCGAATTGCGCCAGATAGTTTGTGAGATACAACAACACGGTCAGGCCTCTGCCGTCCGGGCCTGCGGTTCACGCAGTGCATCAACAACGCGCTCCATTCGCGATGAGCGGGAGCCCTTTATGAGGACATTGGTATTCGCGCCAATCTCGGCCGCCAGTACTTCGCTCAGAACGTCCGTCGATGCGAACCATGCTGCGCCCTCACCAAAGCCGTCGACCAAATTCCGCGACAGACCGCCGGTTGCGAACAGACGCTCGATACCAGCCTGGGCTACTTTTTCACCAACTTCTCTATGCAGCCTCGGCGCGTCGTCTCCGAGTTCGGCCATATCTCCCAGAACGAGCCAGTTGTCGCCGGGCAACGTGGCTAGGAACTCGGCAGCAGCAACGACGCTCAGCGGGTTCGCGTTATAACTGTCATCGAATACTGTCGCGCCGTTGATTCCGGCGACGCGTTGCAAACGTCCGGCGACAGGCTGCATCGATTCGAGCGCTGCCTTGATATCGACCATGTCGACGCCGACCGCGACTGCAATTGCAGCCGCCGCACACGCATTCCTGACGTTATGGCGGCCAGACAGAGGCAACCTGATGCGGATCTCGCCTCCCGGCACACACAGGTCAAACGTGGACTGTTCCGCGTTGGCGACGATATTGTCGGCGCGAACGTCGGCAGCCGCATCAATTCCGAAGCTGATCAGCCGAATGTCTTCGACGAGCGAGACCCAATAGTCGAAATAGCGATCGTCCGCATTGAGTATCGCGATCTTCGGGCGCACGTCAGCGGCGAGCATCTCACCCTTCGCGCGGGCCACTCCGTCGATCGAACCGAAACCTTCGAGATGTGCAGCGGCTGCGTTCGTGATGACGACAATGTCGGGTTTGGCGAGTGCCGTCAGGTAGGCGATCTCACCAACATGATTAGCGCCCATTTCGAGTACGGCAAATCGATGTGTCTTGTCGATGCGTGTCAACATCAGAGGCATGCCGATGTCGTTGTTGAGATTTCCCTGCGTCGCAAGTGTCGGCGCCGCGGTCGCAAGGCACCTGGCCGTCATTTCCTTGAGCGTGGTTTTGCCGTTGCTACCGGTCACGCCGATGACGGTCGCGTCAGTTTTGTCTCGCCATGCAGCGCCGAGTTGACCGAGAGCACGCTTCGAGTTGCCGACGACAACCTGCGCCACGCTTTGCACAGTTTCGACCTCGACCAGCGCATCGACAACTACGCCAGCCGCGCCCTTGTCGCGCGCCTGGCCAACGTAATCGCGGCCATCGAAGTTCGGCCCACGCAATGCGACAAACAATTCGCCGCGCTGCAAGGTCCGCGTGTCAGTGCTGACACCGTCGAACTCATGATCGGCCCCGTGCAGGGTGCCATTCACGGATTCTGCGGCTGCGGCGAGCGTCGACATCACGTGTCGTCCTCCTCGCATTGCGAGCGCGCTAGCAGGTTGGCAGCTGCGACGCCGTAGTCGGAAAAATCGCGCCGTTGGTCGCCGACTAACTGATAGTTCTCGTGACCTTTGCCGGCAACCAGAACGACGTCGGTGGGCGCCGCGTTGCTGATCGCCCAGGCAATCGCTGCGGCACGGTCTTCAATTATCGTGGCCCGCTCCGGGTCCGCGAATCCGTCAACGATGGCCGTGATGATGTTATCCGCGTCCTCGTTTCGTGGATTGTCGCTGGTCACGACGATTCGATCCGCAAGCCGCTCGGCGGCCCGCGCCATCAACGGACGCTTGCCCGAATCGCGATCGCCGCCGCAACCGAATACGCACCAGAGATTACCCTGGGTATGCGGCCGCAGGGCGCGCAACACCACGCCCAACGCGTCAGGCGTGTGCGCGTAATCAACGTAGACTTCAGGACCCGAACCAACAGCAACGCGCTGCATGCGGCCGGGGGGCGCCTCAGCATGTGCGAGAACTGCGGCTGCATCGTCCAGCGTCACGCCCTCACTCAACAGGAATGCCAGGACCATGACGGCATTGGCAATGTTGAAATCGCCGGGCAGCGGCAGGTAAACATCACCATCACTCCAGGAACTGCGGATGGCGACTTCGGATCCTCCTTGCTTTGCCACAACGGCATGAACGAACACGTAAGCGCCTCCGCTCATCGCACGATCAGTGTTCGTTGAAACATTAATGACATCCGGCCCGCAGCGTGACGCCAGTTCCGCGCCGAATTCAGTGTCCAGGTTGACGATCCGCCGCGTGGGTCCGACATCGAGAAACAGCGATGCTTTAGCCTCGGCGTAGGCCTGCATGTCACCGTGATAGTCGAGATGATCGCGGCTCAGGTTCGTGAACAGCGCACTATCGACACAAACACCGTTGATGCGGTCCTGCGCCAGAGCATGGGACGAAACTTCAACGACCGCATAGTTGGCACCGACGTCACGGAATGCCGCGAGGCGGCGGTGCATTTCGATGACGTCAGGCGTCGTCATTCCTTCCGCGACATCGAGGTCGACGTCGCTCATGCCATAACCCAGGGTGCCCGCATAGCCGCTCGGCTTGCCGAGCCTCTGCAGGCACTGGGCAAGCAGCCACGCGACGGTCGTCTTGCCATTCGTACCGGTAACGCCGATGACCCGAACCGTCCGCGAAGGGTGCGCGAAGAAACGATTGGCGATTTCTCCGAGGCGTGCGCGCAAGTTCTCGACTGCAATTAGCGGAACATCCACTTCCGGGACCGCGCCTGCCGTGCTTGCATCGTAGGCGATAGCCCCGGCGCCGGCGTCGATTGCGTCTTCCGCGTAGTCGAGCCCGTGGCTGCCGATGCCGCCGCAGGCGAGAAACAGGTAACCGGAATCCAGTTTGCGTGTGTCGCTCGCGATGCCGGTGATCGTAAGGTCGGGCGCGTTCGCGAATCCTTGCAGAAGTTCGGCGAGGGTGACGTTTGAATTCAGCTGGTGTGCAGGCATGCTCATCGACTCATTGCCTGCATGATCTCGTCGGGATTTCTCGCCGGCAGAGCATCGGGCGGTACGGCGAGCAGGCGCAGCGATTCCGACATGACATCGGCAAACACCGGCGCGGCGACATCGCTGCCGTAGTAGAGCTCACCGGCCGGCTCGTCGATAACCACGACAGCGGCCAGTCGCGGATCGCTTGCCGGCGCCAGGCCCGCAAAAATCGATATGTATTTGTCCTCGGAGTAACCCCCGGCCGCGAACTTCCAGGCAGTACCGGTTTTGCCGGCGATACGGTAGCCCGTGACGGCCGCCTTGGTGCCGGTGCCGCCAGGCCTTACGACTTCTTCGAGCATTCGGCGTACGGCCACTGCCGTATCCGGAGCGATGACCCGCTCACCCTCAATAGGTTGCTCGAGCGCCACAAGGGAAACCGGCATCATGCGCCCGCCGCTCCCAAGCGTGGCATACGCCTGCGCCAGCTGCAGTGGCGTCACGGAAATGCCATAGCCGTAAGCAAGGGTCGCCTGGCTGATCGGCTGCCAGTGACTGTAGTGCGTCAGCAAGCCCGCCGATTCGCCCGGGAAACTGCTGGAGGTCAGGGAACCGAGCCCGAAGCGGGTCATGGTCTGCCACAGCTGATCCGGCTGCAGTGACATTGCGAGTTTCGTCACGCCGACGTTCGACGAGCGGGCGAGAATCGTCGTCAGGCTGACCCGGCCGAGATTGCGGCTGTCTTCGATGCGCTTGGTTCCAACCGTGACATACCCGGGTGCCGTGTCGATGATGCTGCTGGGGCGAAAATCACCACTCTCGAGCGCGGCGGCGACAATAAGCGGCTTGATGCTCGAGCCGGGTTCGAAGATATCGGTGATTGCGCGATTGCGATAGCGCTCCGCGGAAAACTGCGAGCGATCGTTCGGGTTATAGGTAGGTTGGTTGACTATCGCGAGCACTTCGCCGGTCTGTACATCCAGCACGACGATGGAGCCCGACTCCGCGTTGTAGGACTGGATAGCGGCCTTCAGCGTCCGGTAAGCCAGGTACTGTATGCGCAAGTCGATGCTCGTCCGCAGGTCCTTGCCATGCCGCGCAGGCCGGATGCTCTCGACGTTTTCGACCGAGCGCCCGAGTCGGTCCTTCAGCACACGCTTGGCGCCGGACTCGCCCGCGAGCCAGTGATTGAACGCGTATTCGAGACCTTCCTGACCTTCGTCGTCGATATCCGTGAAGCCGATCAGATGGCCGGTGACTTCACTCGCCGGGTAGTAGCGCCGGTACTCGCGCTGTACGTTAATTCCTGGCAGTTTCAAGGCCATAACCCTGGCGGCCTGATCAGGGCTGAGGTGGCGTTTGAGGTACAGGAACTCCTTGTCCATGCTGCGCGTGATGCGCCGGATCAGAAGCTGTGAATCAAGCCCGAGGATGCCCGCGAGTTTGGGTACGCTGTCAACCGCCGGCGCCAATTCCCTGGGATTGGCCCAGACACTATCGACCGGTGTGCTGATCGCCAGCGGCTCGCCGTTGCGGTCGCTGATCGTGCCGCGGTGTGCGGAGATCCTCTCGGTTCGCAGGTGACGCGTATCAGCCTGCTGATTCAGGAATTCCTTGTTCAGGACCTGCAGGTGCACGGCGCGCGCGCCCAGGGCGGTCGCGATCAGTGCAAAAAACACCAATACCAGTGTCGCCCTGCCGACGAAGCGCTTCGTCGTCTGGGTCTTGGTTTCTGCACCGCGAGTCATGGACGTTGTATGACGAAGATTTCAGTGGGTTGTGGTCGGACGAGCGACAGTCGGTCTGCCGCAACTTGTTCGATTCGCGCATGCGTCGCCCAGGTGCTTTGCTCGATCTGCAGCTGCCCCCATTCGATATTCAGCTCATCCCGCTCATGCGTCAGCGACTCGAGTTCGACGAACTGCTTGCGCGCCTCGTGCTTCGTATAGACGAGTGCCATTGCGCTTATCACACAGACGGCGGCGAAGACGAGCATGAGAGCGGCTGGCTGGTTTTTGGCGTCGAAGCGCATCAGATTCTCTCCGCGACCCTCAGGCGTGCACTCCTGGCACGCACGTTGGCGGTGATTTCCTCGGCAGTTGCCTCGATGAGCTTGCCGATCGGCTTGAGCTTCGGGCGGAACTCCTCGGGCATGGATGGCATACCGCGGTATTGTTCGGGCTCTCTCGATGCATCACGAATGAACCGCTTCACGATCCGGTCTTCGAGCGAGTGAAAGCTGATGGCACAAAGGCGGCCTCCCCTACGAAGTGGGGTGCCCCTGCGAAGTGGTGTGCCCCTGCGGAGTACGTTCACACTTTGGTGAAGCGCGCTTGTTAGTTGGTCGAGTTCGCCGTTGATGAATATGCGAATCGCCTGGAACGATTTGGTAGCGGGATGCCGCTTCTGACCGCGCGCGGGTGCCGCGACGGCAATGATGTCCGACAATTGCCCGGTGCGTTCGATCGGCGCAGCGTCGCGCGCCGCAACAATCGCACGCGCGATACGCCCGGCGTTACGTTCCTCGCCATATATTTTGAGAACTTGCCTCAACTCTTTTTCATCCACCGTCGCGAGCCATTCGGCTGCGCTTCGTCCTGAGTCCGGGTCCATTCGCATGTCGAGGGGCCCGTCGCGGAGGAAGCTGAAGCCACGGCCTGCTTCATCCAGTTGTGGTGAGGAGACGCCGAGGTCGAGGAGCAACCCGTCCACTTCTCCCGTGAGATTTCTTTCACCAATGAATTTCTGAAGTTGCGCACACTCGCCTCTTATCAGTTCAAATCGGGGATCTAACAAAAGCGCCTGTGGTGCCGAGCCAATCGCCTGCGGATCACGGTCGATCGCAATGAGTCGACCGTTTGCATTCAACTGTTCGAGAATGGCGCTACTGTGTCCCCCACGGCCGAACGTCCCATCGACGTAACAGCCGTCTCCATTTATCCTCAGTCCGTTAAGGACCGGCCCCAGCAGCACCGGCACATGCGCGTTGCTGCTCATGAGATGGATAGCAACCTAGAAGGAAATGGACTCGAGGTCGGCCGGCAGTTCGCCGTCGTCTTCTTCACTGAGCCATGCGTCCCGTTTCTCATTCCAGGTTGGTTCATCCCAAAGTTCGAATTTGTTGCCCTGCCCGATCAGAATCGCGTTCCTCTCAAGACCGGCAAAATCTCTCAGTTCTCGTGATACGAGGATGCGACCGTTCGAATCCATGTCGACCTCGGTCGCATAACCGACCATAATTCGCACTATTCGACGTGCGATCTTGTTCATACTGGGCAGACGGACGAGCTTTCGCTCCAGTTCTTCCCAATCAGGCAGCGGATAGACCAGGAGGCAATGATCCTTGTCCACGGTAACGATGATCTGGCCATCACAACGGGCTGCAAGCCGCTCCCGATACCGGGTCGGCATTGCCATACGCCCCTTGGCGTCCAACGTGACTTTGGTGGCCCCTCGAAACACGACGGCTCGGGCATGTCCGGTTTCGCTCTTCTGGCACGAATTCCGGGAGTAGCGCCCATTTCCTCCCACTTTTTTCCACTTTTCAACACTATAGGTCTGGCCCTGCGGAGCGTCAACAACGCTTGTTGATTATTTGTTGTTGTACAGGGACTTATGGGCGATCCGGTGGCCCAATTCGGGCGAAAAATGGCAAACATCGCGCTAGAAAAATCAGTTGCTTATCGCGATTACCTAAAAACAACCTCAAAATCTGGTCTGCCAACGGCGACAGCGGCCGATCCGGGCGCGTGTGGACACTGATTTGCGCGCGGCAAACAACAGCCAGAGAAGAAAGGGGTCAGAACCCTTCCTGGAGGGGATCCCCTGTATCGCTACAGCGGCGAGAAAAAGGGCTCTGGGCCCTTTTTCTGATCGGAAAAGCCGGAGCCGGCAATAAGCCGGGTTCTGTCGAGGACAATCATTCATCTGGGACGGCCGTCACCGGCCGCCTCTAGCAACCTACCCGGGAGTCCGCTCGGGACCGGCGGTGCGGCAGAGCCGCTTACTCCCCTATTTGGTCTTGCTCCGGGCGGGGTTTACCGTGCCGCGAACTGTTACCAGTCGCGCGGTGCGCTCTTACCGCACCTTTTCACCCTTACCGGACGATGTCCGGCGGTATATTTTCTGTGCTTTCCATGGGCTCGCGCCCCCCAGGCATTACCTGGCGCCCTGTCCGAAGGAGCCCGGACTTTCCTCTGCTTACAAGAAGCAGCGATTGCCTGGCCGACTCCGGCGTTTCCGGACCGCGGAGTCTAAAGCATTTGACGCCGCTTCGGGTCACGGATTACGAAAAACTTGACAAGTTAGTTGTCAATATTATAATTGACAATCAAATTGTCATTATTGAGAGGACAGCATGACATCCAAATCGCCGCAATACGAAGTGATCTGGCTGATTCGCCGGCTGTTTCGGGCGATGGCGCAGGAAGCGGATGCTTACCTGAAAGCCTATGGTCTGTCTGCCGCCGATCGGGCGATTCTCGAGTTCCTGTTCCCGGAGGATGCCCTCTCGGTGCCGGAGATCGCGAGCCGCTACCAGGTCTCGAGGCAGCATGTGCAGGTGACGGTCAATTCGCTCCTCGAAGACGGATTTCTCGAGGCTCGCCCCAACCCGAGGCACAAGCGCTCGCCGTTGATTGCCCTGACCCATGTCGGCCGCGAGTTGTTCGCGAAGATCCGCACGGTTGAGACCGGCTTCATCGACAAGCTGTTCGCTGATATTCCCGATAGCGACGTCGAATGCACCCGGCGCACGCTCGAGGCGATTTACTTTCACAACCTGCAACAAGGAGACACGAATGAGACACACGACTCTTAGACATGCCCTGATCGCCGTTGGCACCCTACTCGCCATCAGTATCACAGGCCTTTGGTCCTGGAATACACTTGCGGTGCTTTTCGACGCGCCTACGGCAGAATTCAGGCACGTGTTGGCCTTTCTTGTCCTACTCGCTATCGTCCGATTCACCCTCGTGCCGCGACAGCACCGGCGCGCGCGCAGGATCTTCACGAATAGTGAGCGAGTCACATGACGGTGCAGGAAAAGCTGGTCTCGTTTCGGCCGCCTCGGATCGCGATGCTACTGTTGGGGGCGGCCGTGGTCCTGCATCTGATGATCCCTTTCGAACTGTTTTCATCCTGGCGTATTGCTGCCGTACTGGTCGGGTCGACCGGACTTGCGATCATGTTGCGTGCATGGTGGCTATTCAGAAAGGCGGGAACAGCGATCTGCCCGACGGACCAGGCAACGAAGTTGATTACCGGGGATATCTTCGCGACGACCCGCAACCCGATGTACCTGGGTATCATCATGATGATGCTGGGGATTGCCCTGTATAGCGGGAGCGCGCCGTTCTATGCGGCCGCCCTGCTCAATTTCCTGGTATTGAACGGCATCTTCTGCCCGTACGAAGAACGACGGCTGAGCAGGTCCTTCAGTGCGTACGATGCGTATGCATCTCGGGTACGCCGCTGGATCTAGCGCTTCTCGTCGAGTTCCAGTATGCGCTTATACAACGCATTACGTTTGGTGCCGGTTACTCTCGCAGCAATTGCAGCAGCTTGCTTGCCGGACACTACGTCGACCAGCTCGGTAAGCAGTCTGTCGACATCCACGGATGATGGCGCTCGCTCGCCCTGCCCGCCGACAATGATGACGAACTCACCTTTCCTGTTGATCTTGCCGTCGCTGACCTGATCGACCAGTTCACCCAATGGCGCCCGCACACATTGCTCGTGCAGTTTCGTCAACTCGCGGCCAATGAAAGCGGGGCGATCCGCGCCAAATACTTCGGTCATGTCCTCAAGGCTGTCTTTGATGCGGTGCACGGACTCGTAGAAAACCATCGTGCGCGGCTCATGCGCCAACTCCCGCAGCCACTTCCGGCGCGCGCTTTGTTTCGATGGCGCAAAGCCTTCAAAGCAAAACCGATCCGTGGGCAGGCCGGCCGCGGACAACGCCGCAGTCACGGCCGACGGCCCCGCGATGGGCGTTACCGCAACGCCATTCTCATGTGCCACCTGGACAAGCCGGTAGCCCGGGTCGCTCACGAGCGGCGTGCCGGCATCACTCACCAATGCCACCGATTTGCCATTTTTGAGTTCTTTAATAAGCGCCGTGGCGGCCTGTTGTTCGTTATGGTCGTGGAGCGCGAATTGGCGCGTTTTCACGCCGAAATGCGATAGCAATCGCCCGGTGTGGCGGGTATCCTCGGCGGCAATGAGATCGACTTCAACGAGCGTCTGGCGCGCTCGCGGAGACAAATCTTCCAGATTTCCGATGGGTGTGGCGACGACGAAAAGTGTGCCGCTCATAGCGCGCTCGACTCCGATCCCGCAAAAAGTATTTGAACGATGACGTATCAAAGACATCCTGCCCGGCAATACGCCTGCAAAGCAAGCACGCTTGCCGTGCTGCTGCTTACGCTGGTCATCTCTGCCTGCGAAACGACTGGCGGCGGCGCTTTCGGCGGTTCGGCGGAGACACGCGCCGAACAGTTGGCAGCTAACGGCGAGCATGAAGAAGCCGCCGCCGTTTACATCGATCTCGCCGCAAATGCGAGCGGCGTAGAACGCGATCGTCTTACCCTGCTTGCGGTTGGGGAATGGCTCGACGCCGGCGATGCAATGCGTGCAAGGAACGCTTTTCGGGGCGTTGCCAAACCGGCGGCCGGCGAGCTCGCATGGTTATGGCAGTCGAATTCCGCGGCGATTCTCCTTTACCAGGGCGACGCGGAGCAAGCCCGCGACATCCTCGAGTCGCTGAGCAGAGAATCTTTGTCTCCGGCCATGCGGTTCCGTGTCGAGGCGCTGCGGGCCGACGCATGGTTCCAGGTGGGCGACCCGATTCGAGCTGTGCAGTTGATGCTGCAGCGGGAATCCTGGCTCGACGACCGTCCCGGTATCGAACGCAATCGCGAGCGCCTCTGGCGGGGCCTGCTCGTCAGTGATCCACATGTATTGCGTGCTGCTGCTGAAGAATCAACTGACCCGGTCTTGCGCGGCTGGTTGACACTGGGCTCGCTGGCCACAGCGACCGGGCAACAGGGCATCGGCTGGAGCAACGGCATCGTGCGCTGGCGCGAACAGAACGCCGGGCATCCCGCCATGGGCATCGTTGACGATCTAAACATTTCCGAGGATCAGCTACTCGACTACCCGCGCCACGTCGCGTTGTTACTGCCGCTATCGGGCCGTACTGCACGCGCCGGCAAGGCCGTTCAAAACGGTTTTCTTGGCGCCTACTTCGCGAGCGCCGGAGGCCTGGACGATCGCCAGTCGATCCGTATCTACGATGTCAATACAGAGGGCGGACCCAGTGCGGCCTACGCTGCTGCAGTCGAAGACGGCGCCGAATTCGTGGTCGGCCCGTTGTTGCGGGACAATGTGTCACAGCTCGCCAACGAAATCCTGGTCCCGGTTCCAGTACTGACACTCAATTACCTGCCGGACGAGACACTACCGCCGCCGGGACTGTTCCAGTTCGCGCTCGCGCCGGAAGACGAAGCGGTTGCGGCAGCCAATCGGGCATTGATGGACGGGCATCGCCATGCCGTCGCGCTGGTGCCGAATAACAGTTGGGGCCGCAGGCTGCTCACGAGTTTCGCCACGGAATTCGAGAGCCAGGGCGGAACCCTGCTCGACTATCGTAGTTACACGACCGGTATTCAGGACTTCTCGCGAACGATCGAGGAACTGATGGGCCTGGCCGGCAGCGTCAGTCGCTATCAGAGGCTGCGCGCGAATATCGGCGCACCGCTGCAATTCGACCCGCGCCGCCGGCAAGATGCGGACTTCGTCTTTCTGGCTGCCGATGCGGCTGCCGGCCGACTCTTGAAATCGCAGCTCAAATTCCACTACTCCGGGGACCTGCCCGTTTATTCAACGTCGTCGATATACGCGATGGATGGCCAGTCGGATTCCGACCTGAACGGCATCATGTTCGCGGATACACCGTGGATCATTGCGCCGCAAAGCTGGATTCGATACCTGCCCGAAGTTTACGGCGAGTACTGGCCCGAAGAGCGCCGACTCGCGCGACTGCATGCGATGGGTTACGACGCCTACCATCTCGCGGCGCCGCTGTTCGCGGCTCGCAGCGGCGTAATGTCGGAGATAGACGGGGCAACCGGGCGGCTCTACCTGGACAGCGACGGGCGCGTTCACCGCAAACTCGCGTGGGCAGCGTTTCAGCGCGGCGAGCCGGTGCCTCTGCCGGATCCGGACACACTGGCCGTGCCGATTCGCGAGACCGGTGAACTCAGCGAACCAGCGCCCGATGAAGCTGATGCTCTGCCATGGTACGAGCCAACACAAGAGCTCTAGGAGACAATGCCGAGCAGTTCGCGTTCGGATTCCTGAAAAACAAGGGCCTGCGGCCCGTAACGCGCAACTACCGCTGCCGCCATGGAGAGGTCGACCTGATCATGCTCGATGGCGACTGCCTGGTTTTCATCGAAGTACGTTATCGCTCGGGCCGCAGCTTCGCCAAGGCCGTGCTAACGGTCGATGATCACAAGCAGCGCAAGCTCGCCCGCGCCGCAGAGATGTTCCTCGCGACCCGGCGCCGATACTCCGGGACTTCCGCTCGATTCGATGTCGTCGGCGTCGACCGTGATGCCGAAGGACACACCACGGTCGAGTGGCTGCGCGACGCGTTCTCACTATAATTGACATTGTATAGAGTGGTGTGGCACTCGGCTGCTAGAATCCGGTAAACCCTAATCGTCGATGGAGCAGTTATGGACTCAGTCACGCGTGTTCGTGAACACTTTGCAGAGAGCATTGCAACAAAACAAAGCGCCGTCGATGCGCTGAGCGAGAGCATCGCCGCAGCCGGCGCCCTGATGGCCCAGTCGCTGCTCAATGACGGCAAGATTCTCAGTTGCGGCAACGGCGGTTCTGCAGCCGACTCACAGCACTTTTCGTCGGAGCTATTGAACCGTTTCGAGATGGAACGCCCGGGCTTGCCAGCGATGGCGCTGACGACTGATGCCTCGACGGTTACGTCGATCAGCAATGACTACTCTTACGAGGAGATTTTCAGCAAGCAGGTCCGTGCCCTGGGCAAACCCCAGGACGTATTGCTTGGCATCTCGACATCAGGCAATTCGGAAAATGTTTGCCGCGCAATAAACGCCGCACACGAACGCGGCATGAGCGTTGTCGCATTATCCGGTCGCGACGGCGGCCGCATGGCGAGCATGTTCTCCGGCGACGACGTGGAAATTCGCGTACCGGCGACACGCACGGCACGCATCCAGGAAGTTCACCTGCTGGTGATCCACTGCCTCTGCGACTTGATAGACACTACCCTGCTCGGCGACGCGTAGCTCGCCTATTTCACAACCCTCAGGTGCGGCCGCGGCCGTATGCTTTCGGCATCGTCCGCTTCCTGCACTGACTCGGTTGCGCTGGAGTCGTGCGAAAAGATCATTCCCTGGCCAGTTTCACGCGCATAAATGCCGAGTATCGATGCAGCCGGCACCCAGACGTCGAACGGCACGCCGCCGAAGCGCGCTCGAAAACTCACTGCGTCGTTCGCGAGCTTGAGATTGTGCGCCGCGGATTCGCTGATATTCAGAATGATCTTGCCATCCTTGATGTGCTCGGACGGCACACTGACACCATCGATAGATGCGTCGACGACGATATGCGGTGTATGACCGTTGTCGGCCATCCATTCGTGCATCGCTCGTATCAGATAGGGTCTTTTTGATCGACTTGGATTTGCCACTTTCCCCGCAAGCCTTTTTGTTTTTTCCCCAGCTACGAAGCTTACCACCGATCAGCGCGAAGTTTGGGAAGATTACATAAGCTGACGGAGCGACCGACATTCGCCCCGCATATGTCCGGTTTGGGGTGTTTGTCCCTAAGACATAAGTGGATAGTACGACCGACAAACCCAACTCTGTGGCGGTTCGGGACGTTTGCTCCCGAGGCCGCGGTTTGCTGCCAAGAGCGAGAGTGTCACGCCGTTTGATGGTTTGACTGGCCGAGCCACAGGTGAGCAGCCCGGGAGCAAATGCCCGAACTGCCGCACACAATCACATCCGCATTTCCTGCTCGAGTTCGGTAAGGCCCTGCAGGAATGAGCGCCGCGCGAATACGCGTTTCATGTAGGCCTCGATAGGCTCGCCCTGACTGCCGAATTCGATACCGTACAGCGGCAATCGCCAAAGAATCGGCGCGATGCTGCAATCAACAAGCGAAAACTCGTCGCTGAGAAAATATGGCCGCGCACCGAAAAGCTCGGCGCTCTGCAGAATGCTCTCGCGCAACATCTTGCGGGACTTGCTCCCCAGTTTGCCGTCAACAGGGTCGGCTTCCTCGGCCAGCGAATACCAGTCCGATTCAATGCGGAAAAGAGCGAGGCGGAATTGCGCACGCGTCACGGGATCGACCGGCATCAACGGCGGGTGCGGGAAGCGTTCGTCCAGATACTCGATGATGACGCGCGAGTCGTACAGCGTCAGGTCCCGATCGACCAACGTCGGCACCGTATGATACGGATTGAGATCCATGAGATCCTCGGGCAACTCGGGGCCCATCACATTCGCGATCTCGATATTGATGTTCTTTTCGGCCAGGACCAGTCGAGTACGATGACTGTGTATGTCCGTCGGCCGTGAAAACAAGGTCATGACAGAGCGGCGATTAGGTATTACAGACATTTATTTGACGTCCTTCCAAATCTGTTTCTTGAGCATTACGGAGAGGATCCAGAAGAAAATCAGGAACATCAGAACCCAGACGCCAAGCTTGCGGCGCTCGGAGCGAATCGGCTCCGCAATATAGGCGAGGAAATTGACGGTGTCGGCCACGAAATCATCGAAGTCTTCGCTGTCCATAGAGCCATCGATCACAAGCTCGAAACCGTCGAAGGAATGCGTCGTTACGCCGTCCTCCGTGTGTTCGCTGAACAGTGCTTTTTGAAAACCCTGCAACTCCCACAGCACATGGGGCATGCTGGTTCCGCCGAGCACCCTGTTATCAACACCGGTCGGGCTGTCGGCGGACAGGTAGAAGCCCCGCAGGAACGAGTAAATATAGTCGGCACCTTTTGCCCGAGCCATCAGCGACATATCCGGGGGGGCTGTACCAAACCATCGTTTTGCCGAATCGGCCGGCATTGCCGTGTTAATAGTGTCGAACGTCTTTTCGGCATTGAACATCAGGTTATCGATGAGCTGTTCCTCGGACAATTCGAGGTACTTGCCGATGGTCTTGAAGCGTACGTACTTCGCGGAGTGACATCCGGAGCAGTAGTTCATGAAGTTGCGGGCCCCACGCTGCAGCGACGCCTTGTTACCAGGGTCGAATTCGACGTGATCCAGCGCCGCACCGCCCGCGGCAAAACTCTGAGATGCGGTAAGTAAAGCGACTATGGCAAAAAGCCTGGCAATCATTTTGAACCTACCCATGATAGACCACCCTTTCCGGTACCGGCTTCGTCTTGTCTTTGGCCGTGTAGTACGGCATCAGCAGGAAGAAGGCAAAGTAAAGAACCGAGAATATGCGGGCCAACAAGACGTATGTTCCGGTGGCTGGCTGCAAACCGAGCCATCCAAGGGTTATGAACGTGATGACGAATGTGGTCAGCGCTGTCTTGTACATCCAGCCGCGGTAGCGGATCGATTTGACGCGCGAACGATCGAGCCACGGCAGGAACACGGGCAACAGAACTGACAACGCGAACAGAATGAACCCCCAAAGCTTATCCGGCACGGCGCGCAAGATTGCGTAGTACGGCGTGTAATACCAGACTGGCGCAATGTGCTCCGGTGTGGCCGTCATGTTGGCCGGTTCGAAGTTCGCATGTTCAAGGAACATGCCACCCATATCCGGCGCAAAAAACACCACGGCGAAGAAGAGCATCAGGAATACGATGATCGCGACGAGATCCTTTGTCGTGTGGTAAGGGTGGAACGCCACGCCATCGACCGGCTTGCCGCTCGCGTCCTTGTTCTTCTTGATCTCTATGCCGTCAGGGTTATTCGACCCAACTTCATGCAATGCCACGATGTGCACGAATACCAGGCCGATCAGCGTCAGCGGCAGCACGATGACATGCAGCGCAAAAAAGCGGTTGAGCGTGATGTCCGATATCGAGTAGTCACCGCGAATGGTCTCGACGAGAAAGTCGCCCACGACCGGAATAGCACCAAACAGTGAAATTATGACCTGCGCGCCCCAGTAGGACATCTGGCCCCAAGGCAACAGGTATCCTGCGAAGCCTTCCGCCATCAGCACGAAAAAGATCATCATGCCGATCAGCCAGATGAGTTCGCGCGGCTTCTTGTAAGAGCCGTAGAGCATCGCCCGGAACATGTGCAGATAGACGACGATAAAAAAGAACGATGCGCCGGTGGAATGCAGGTAGCGAATCAACCAGCCCCACTCGACGTCGCGCATGATGTACTCGACTGAGGCGAACGCGTCTACGGCCGCCGGTTTGTAATTCATCGTCAGGAAAATGCCCGATATCAGCTGTATCGCCAACACGACGAAAGCGAGCACGCCGAAAACGTACCACCAGTTGAAATTCTTCGAGGCGTAGTATTCGGTTGCGTGATACTTGAGCGTCTCCGTCATTGGGAAACGGTCGTCGATCCATTTGATCAAGCCACCCCAGACACCTTCGGGCCGCTTTCCGACTTCTGCTTCGACTCTTGCCATTAGGCTGCTCCCGTATCCTGACCGATCAGGATCAGGTCATCGCGAACGAAACGGTGTGGCGGCACGCGCATATTTGTCGGCGCCGGCACTGCCTTGTAGACGCGACCCGCAAGGTCGAATTTTGAACCGTGGCAGGGGCAAAAGAACCCACCGCCCCAGCCTTCGACGGGACGCGGATCGAAATCCTCGAGCGGCGCGCAGCCGAGATGCGTGCACGAGCCCTCGATGATCAGCCATTCCGGCTTGATCGAGCGAGTCTCGTTTGCCGCGTAGTCAGGTTGCTGGTCAACGACGGCAGAATCCGGATCTCGCAGCTCACCGATGGTCTCGGGCAGCCGGGCAAGCATACCCTCATCACGACGCAGCACGAAAACCAGCCGGCCACGCCACAGGACTCTTACCATCTCTCCAGGCTGGATCGAACCCAGCGGTACCTCGACCGGGGCACCGAGGGCCTGGGCCCGGGCGCTGGGCCGCAGTGAGGCCAGGAAAGGAATAGACGCGAGCCCGGCGCCGGCAGCGCCGGTCACTACGGTAGCTACGGTAAGAAAATGACGTCTGTTGCGATCAATACGATCAACGTCGTCGTCGGTCATCAGGCACTCCCATACGCCGACTGAGAAAGGATGTTTGAAGGGCCTTTCTGTCAGCGCGTTATTCTTTGTTTCAATACTGGTAGATTTGCAGCAGGCCCGATTTGCCGTCAGGATGACGGATGCACCGGGACTTGGTGCGGAACCAATTGCGCATTATACACGGGCGTTGTCGAAATTGGCTAGCGAGTCGAATCCGGCAGACAAGAATCGAAGAGTTCGAAGGTGGTTGATCTGAGACCGGGACTGGTTTTCATCCTGCAGTCGATTGTCGTGGGCCTGGCGGTCGCGTTCGTCGTCGTACTCGTTCGACCTGACCTGCTGCCCACCATCCGCCCCGCACAGTACGCCCAGCCGGCGAGTTATGCAGATGCGGTCGATCGCAGCGCTCCATCGGTAGCGACGGTCTATGTGAAGCGGCTGGTGCAGGGCCTTCCGGACAGCTCTGGCCGGACTCGTTTCCGCGTCACCACCAGTTTCGCGTCGGCGGTCATCATCGACCCGGCTGGCTACCTGATCACGAATTTTCATGTGGTCGGCGAGGCAACCGAAATCCAGATTCAGCTCAGCGACGGCAGCATTGGCGAGGCCGAGGTTGTGGGTATCGACCAGGAGACGGACCTCGCCTTACTCAGGCTCGATCTCGGCGATTTACCCGCCATCCGCCTGGGAAGTTCAAGCCAGCTACGCATCGGAGACGTTGTGCTGGCGATTGGCAATCCCTACGGCCTGACCAAGTCGGTGACCCAGGGCATTGTCAGCGCGACCGGGCGTGGCCATCTCGAACTGACGACCTTCGAGAATTTCATCCAGACCGACGCCGCCATCAATGCCGGCAATTCGGGTGGCGCACTGGTCAACAGCGCGGGCGAGCTGGTCGGGATCAACACGGCCGTCCTCGAACAGGATCCCGGCACCGAGGGTATCGGTTTCGCTATTCCGGTTGACCTGGTACGAGGCGTCGTCGAGGAACTCAAGAAACACGGTCGTGTCATCCGTGGTTATCTCGGTCTGATGCCCGACGATATGACCAAGGCGGAACGTGCGCGGCATGGGCTTCAGGACAATCGCGGCATCCTGCTCACCGAGGTCTTTGACGACGGACCGGCGGCGCGCGCCGGTCTTCGCGTGAATGATGTCATCCTCGCAATCAACGATGAGCCTATTCTGCTGGAGAGACAGGCATTGCTCGTCGCGGCCGGGACGGCGCCGGGCGATGAAGTCGAAGTCGTTGCCTGGCGCGATGGCAAGGAATTTCACACGATCGTTATTGCTACCGAAAGACCGCAGTACCAACCCACACAATAAGTAGCGCCCGCGGCAATTAGTTCGGTACGCGCCGTATGGTTGCGCCCAGTTGCCGAAACTTCTCTTCAATGCGCTCGTAACCGCGATCGACATGGTACACGCGGTCGACCAGGGTCCCCCCTTCTGCAGCGAGGCCGGCCAGCACCAGGCTGGCTGATGCCCTGAGGTCAGTCGCCATCACCGGGGCCGCCGTCAGTGTATCGACGCCCGTGCAGATAGCGGTATTGCCCTCGAGCCGAATGTTCGCACCCATGCGTTGCAGCTCGAGAACGTGCTGAAAGCGATTTTCGAAAACCGTCTCGGTAATGGTACCGACACCCTCCGCGACGGCATTCAGCGTACAGAACTGCGCCTGCATGTCGGTCGGAAAGGCCGGGTACGGCGCCGTACGAATATCGACGGCCAACGGGCGCCGCCCGCCCATATCCAGTTCGATCCAGTCTGCGCCGGTGGTAATGTCCGCGCCGGCTTCGCCGAGCTTGATGAGCACGGCTTCGAGCGTCTCGGGTGCCGTATCAAGCACTCTGACGTGCCCGCCGGTAACCGCAGCAGCGACGAGATAGGTACCTGTTTCGATGCGATCGGGGAGCACGCTGTATGCACCACCGCCGAGGGTCTCGACACCCTGCACATTGATCGTGCTACTGCCAGCGCCTTCGATGCGCGCGCCCAGTGTCACCAGGAATTTAGCGAGGTCGATGACCTCGGGTTCACGCGCCGCGTTCTCCAGCACGGTCTCGCCGTCGGCGAGTACGGCCGCCATGAGCAGGTTCTCCGTGCCGGTCACGGTTACGGTATCGAAGACGATATGCGCTCCCCGAAGCCGTTCGGCACGGGCTTTGATAAATCCGTTCTCGACGACGACGTCTGCGCCCATCGCCTGCAAACCGGCGACGTGCAGATTGACCGGGCGCGCGCCGATCGCACATCCACCGGGCAGCGACACGTTGGCCTCACCGAAGCGGGCGACGAGCGGGCCGAGCACGAGTATCGACGCCCGCATTGTCTTCACTAACTCATACGGCGCCGTGCGGTGGGCAACATGGCTCGCATCCACCTCGACATTGAGGTGATCGTCCACGGTGACCTTTACCCCCATCGTCTGCAGCAGGGAAATGCTGGTCGTGACGTCTTTCAGGTGTGGCACATTGCTGACTGTGACCGGTTCCGTGGCAAGCAGGGTCCCCGCCAGGATCGGCAGCGCCGCGTTTTTCGCTCCGGACATTCGTACCTGGCCCGAGAGGCTGGCGCCACCTTCGATGAGTAGTTTGTCCAACGCTCCCTACGCCCCGCCTGCCGCCTGCCACTCAGCCGGCGTCAACGCGCGGATCGACAAGGCGTGAATCTCGTTTCCAACCAGCGATCCGAGGCACCTGTAGACCAGCTGATGCCGCGCCAATGGCCGTTTGCCTTCAAACTCGGCTGCCACGACGAGCGCCTCGAAATGGTGATTATCGTCGCTCGCGACCCGGGCGGTCGCGTTGTCGAAGCCGGCGACAATGAGTTTTTCGATTTCGGCAGGTTCCATGGTGGTGATGCAAGCGTCGATTGCCCGGGGCGCGCAGTGTAAACCATTAGAGAGCGGGTATCCCTACGCGCCGCGCCGATTGTGTATGATACCCGACCCGAGCCGGCGAAGGTCGCGGGCAGCATTGGTCGGCTCACCCGTGTGCGCGGCCGCTCACAAGAAATAGATCGTATGCTTCTCAATTTCGTTGAGGTAATTGGCGGCCTCGTGCTCCTGATCTGGGGAGCCGACCGCTTCGTGCATGGCGCTGCGGCCACAGCCCGCAATATGGGTATTGCGCCGCTGTTGATCGGTCTCACAATCGTCGCCTTTGCGACATCGGCGCCAGAGATCCTGGTATCCATCGTCGCCGCACTTCGTGGAGAACCCGACCTCGCGTTTGGCAATGCCATCGGCTCCAACATCGCCAACATCGGCCTCGTGCTAGGCACCACGGCACTGATCCGCCCGATCGAACTGCGATCCGCGACCCTGCGCCGGGAGATGCCGGCTTTGCTCGCCGTATCGCTGCTGACCGTATCGCTGTTTCTCGATAATTTCCTGTCGCGCATCGATGGTCTGGTCATGCTAACCGGGCTGGTCATCGTTATGATCTGGCTGGCCCGCCTGGGCATGCGCTCCGCCTCGAGCGACCCGATGGCAGAAGACTACGCCGCAGAAATTCCACAACATGTCAGCACGAGGGCCGCCATCGTCTGGCTCGTGATCGGGCTCGCCATCGTACTGATCGGCGCCGAACTGCTCGTCGATGGTGCGATTGCGGTGGCGCGCGTGCTGGGCGTCAGTGAAGTCGTTATCGGTGTGACACTCGTAGCCATCGGCACGAGCCTGCCAGAGCTCGCCGTATCGCTGGTCAGCGCATTGAAGGGCGAATACGGGCTCGCCATCGGCAATATCGTCGGCTCGAATATCTTCAACCTGCTGGCCGTCGTCGGAATCGCTGCCGCAATCGAACCATCCGCGGTCGCGCCGTCGGTGCTGTCACTGCATATCTTCGTCATGGTGGCGTTCACCCTGGTGCTGTTTGCGATGACCTATGACTACGATGGCAAAAATGACCTCTCGCGCCTCGAGGGCATCGCCCTGCTGATAGCCTACTTCGCCTACTTCGGCTATGTAGTTGTCCAGAACATCTAGACTCGCGCGACATCCGCACTGCCACCGTCGGGCTGCAAAACGTTTAGAATGCACTTCAAGGAATATCGAGGCCCTCAGGATGGCGAGAATCAGCGGTGTCTGAAAACCTGACAAACGACGAGTTGATCGCACTCGCGCGCGAAGTGCTGGAGATCGAATCACGTGCCGTTGAGCAACTGCGCTCGAGGTTGGACGACGATTTCGCGGCCGCCTGCCGGCTGGTCGTCGCCACGCCGGGACGGGTCGTCGTTGCCGGCATGGGCAAGTCCGGTCACGTTGCATCGAAGATCGCGGCTACGCTGGCCAGCACGGGCACGCCCTCGTTTTTCATGCACGCTGCCGAAGCCAGCCACGGTGACCTCGGCATGATCACTCAGCACGACACACTGCTCGCTGTCTCATATTCCGGGGAGACCGCGGAAATCGTCACGATTCTCCCACTGGTCAAACGCATGGGTGCAAGGCTGATTTCGATGACTGGTAAGCCGAAGTCGACGCTCGCGCACGCCGCCGATGTGCACCTGAACGTCAGCGTCGCCGAAGAAGCCTGCCCACTGAACCTCGCGCCGACGGCCAGCACGACGGCCACGCTGGCCATGGGTGACGCGCTGGCGGTTGCCTTGTTGAAGAATCGCGGCTTCACGGCCGAGGACTTCGCGCGATCGCACCCGAGCGGCAGCCTCGGCAGGCGCCTACTGTTACGTGTCAGCGACGTAATGCGCAGCGGAAACGACATACCGGCGGTCGGCCCTGAGGTAAAACTGCGTGATGGACTGATGGAAATGACGCAAAAAGGCCTGGGCATGACGGCCATCGTCGCGGATGACGCGAAAGTTCTCGGGATTTTCACCGACGGCGACCTGCGCCGTGCGCTCGACGCCGGCGCCGACGTTCACACGACATTGATGTCGGAGACTATGCAAACGAACTGCAAGACGACCGGCCCTGACATCCTGGCGGCCGAAGCGGTTCACATTTTGGAAGAGAACAAAATCACTTCGTTACTGGTCGCTGACGACGACGGCCGGCTGGTCGGCGCCCTTAACGTTCACGATCTCTTTCGCGCAGGCATCATGTGAATCCGGCGGCGACGCACAACCGGCTGGCCGAGCTGCGACTCGTCGCATTCGACGTCGACGGCGTCTTCACCGATGGCCGTTTCTACCTGTCTGACGACGGCATCGAAAGCAAGGCATTCAATACGCAGGACGGCTTCGGAATCCGGCTGTTGCTTGATGCAGGGATCGAGATTGCCGTCATAAGTGGGCGGCCGTCCGGCGCTGTCGAAAAACGCATGGCGGAACTCGGCGTAAAACATGTGTTCGTCGGTGCGCGCGACAAAATCGCCGCCTTCGAAGACCTGATTGCGGACCTGGGCATAGCTGATTCGGAATGCGCCTACGTGGGCGATGACATTCCGGATCTCGCCCTCCTCGAGCGGGTCGGCTACTCGATCGCGGTCGCCAACGCCGTTTCACAATTACGGGAATTTTGCGATTACACGACCGTGGCAAGCGGCGGCCATGGCGCCGTTCGTGAGGTTTGCGAGCTCGTGCTTGCTGCGCGACCGGAGTCCGATACATGAGCCCCCGCCTTATGATCGCGCTCACAATTCTTATCGCAGCAGCGCTGGGAAGCTGGTACCTGTCGCGTGTTGATAGCAGGCGGGATGACGGGCAACTTGCAGTCGACCCGGTGCACCGCGGCTTCTACCTGAAGAACGCGCGCATCCTCGGCACGGGACCCGACGGCAACCTGCTGTACGAAATCCGCGCCGAGCATGCCGAAGAGCAACTCGATGGCCGGATCGAATTCACGGACGTACGCCTGGACTACTCCCCCGAAACCGACGTTCCCTGGTCCGTCGACGCCGACAGCGCGACGATCCTTCCATCGCAGCCGCGCGTGCAATTGCGCGGACATGTTCGGGCGGTCAGCGCGCAGGGCTTCGCGGACAGTGATACCGAGATTCGCACCCAGTACCTCGAACTCGACCCGGAACGCTATATCGCGGAAACTGACGAGCGCGTCCAGATTCGTATAGGGGCCCGGAGCTTGACGGCCACCGGCATGCTAGCATCGCTGGACGACAATCGGCTCGAGCTGAAGTCGAACGTCAGCGGAAAATTCGTGCCCTGACAATGCAAAGAGAAATCGCCATCCGTACCATCCTGTTGCTGCTGCTCTTGCCAGTTGCCGCCGCCGCGCAACTGAACGATCTGCGACTGCCGATATCGCTGGACGCCGACTCCACCGACTACGACGGCAAGAGTTCGATGTTGATGTTCCGCGGCCTGCGACTCTCGCAGGGAAATATCGGTATCGAGGCAGACGAAGGCCGTGCGAGCAACCTCGACTTCGAAGACAGTGTCTGGCAATTCTCGGGTAATGTCATTATCGACGTCGAGAATGGTCATATCGAATGTGACACGGCGGACCTGAGGTTCTCGAATCACCAGCTGACGCTGGCGACGATCGGCGGCACGCCCGCAACTTTCGAACTCACCCGCGTGGGCAGCGAGGAAACGACCTACGCCGAGGCCGGCATACTACGATACGACCTCACGTCGGGAGTGATCGAGTTCTCCGAGAATGCAACGATCACGGAAGGCGGTAACCAGATATCGTCGGATTACCTGATCTACAACATCGTCGAACAGCGTATCAACGCGCAAGGTTCACCGGACGGCGATGGCAAAGTACGCATTACCTATACGCCGCAGAACACTACTGACGACTCCGGCGAAGAGCCTGCGGACGAGCCAACTGATAGCGATATGGAACAGAATGCCGGGGATTCAGATCCATGAGTATCCTCAGCGTTCAGGATATCTCCAAGAGTTTCAAACTACGCAAAGTCGTCAAAACGCTGTCACTCGAAATCAAGAGTGGCGAGGTTGTGGGTTTGCTCGGACCCAACGGCGCCGGCAAGACGACAGCGTTCTACATGATTGTCGGTCTCGTCCCGGCGGACAGTGGCAAAATTCTGCTCGACGGTCAGGACCTGACTGCGATGCCCATGCATCGTCGCGCACGCATGGGCCTGGGTTATCTGCCGCAGGAAGCATCGATATTTCGCAAACTGTCGGTCGAACAAAATATTCTCGCGATACTCGAAAATCGCGAAGACCTCGATCGCGCCGGACGCGAAGAGGAGCTCGAAAAACTCCTCGACGAACTCCACGTCGGACATGTTCGAACCAGTCTCGGTATCAGCCTCTCCGGTGGTGAACGGCGCCGTGTCGAAATCGCCCGCGCACTCGCCGCGAATCCGCTGTTCGTCCTGCTGGATGAGCCTTTCGCCGGCGTCGATCCCATATCCGTACTCGATATTCAACGCATAATCAGGCATTTATGCGCACGCGATATCGGTGTTCTGATCACGGACCATAATGTGAGAGAAACACTCGGAATTTGTGGCAGAGCCTATATACTCAGTGATGGCAGTCTGATCGCTTCGGGTTCGCCCGAAGAGATTCTCGAAAATCAGCATGTCCGCGAGGTATATCTCGGACAGGAGTTCAAACTCTGAGGCAATGCTAAAACCGTCGCTGCAGCTAAAACTCGGACAGACCCTCACCATGACGCCGCAGTTGCAGCAGGCCATTCGGTTGCTGCAACTGCCCGTTCTCGACCTCAATGCGCAAATTCAGGATGCGCTGGAAGAGAACATCATGCTCGAGATGGAGGATTTGCCGGACGTTCCCCAGACGAGCGACGAGAGCACGGCGGAAATCGAGACCATCAAGGCCGAGGACCAGTGGCAGACCCGAGCCGATGCCCGCATCCAGGACGGTGGCTGGAATGGTGAGGGCCGGCCAATCAGTGAATTTGCCGACGAGTCGGGACAGACCCTGCGTGAGCACCTGTTGTGGCAACTCGAGATGGAGCAGTTCTCGCCTCGTGAAGCCGTGATTGGTGAAGCCATCATCGACGCCATTAACGATGATGGCTACCTGACCGTCACGCTCGATGAAGTACACGAAATCCTGGAGCCGGACACCGAAGTGCAACTCAAGGAAATCGAATCGACGCTCCACAAGGTGCAACGACTCGATCCGATCGGCATCGGTGCACGCTCATTGTCCGAGTGCATCACGCTGCAGCTCGGACAACTGGACGCGGCGACACCGGGATTGAATCTCGCCGTCGACCTCGCGAACGACTATCTCGATCTGATCGCGACGCGCGAATACGGCGAGTTGCGACGCAGACTGCGAACCTCGGAAGAAGCCCTGCACGATGCGCTCGCCCTGATTCGCGGCTGCAACCCGAGACCCGGCCAGGCAGTCAGCCCTGCGGCAGCCGAGTACGTGATCCCGGACGTGTTCGTGCGCAAGGTCGACGATCGCTGGCAGGTGGAAATCAGCCCGACGGGCGTACCTCGCCTGTCGGTCAACCAGCAGTATGCGAAGCTGCTTCGAGGCAGCGGCGACCACGCCGTACTCAGGACACAACTGCAGGAAGCGCGCTGGTTGATTCGCAGCCTGGAAATCCGCAATGAAACATTGTTGAAAGTCGCGACTTGTATCGTGGCTCGACAGACCGCATTTCTGGATCATGGTGATGAGGCCATGAAGCCGATGGTGTTGCGGGACATCGCCGAGGAAATCGGCATGCACGAATCCACAATTTCGCGCGTCACGACGAACAAGTATATGCACACACCGCGT
>Ga0209578_10000895_pt1 | contig 30919 bp, 25 predicted proteins | sample tdAd472_FD_187127 | JGI IMG/M metagenome (GOLD analysis project Ga0209578, IMG submission 187127) | Marine sediment microbial communities from the Atlantic coast under amendment with organic carbon and nitrate - tdAd47.2 (SPAdes)... | ecosystem: Environmental > Aquatic > Marine > Coastal >...
CGTACTGGACAATGCATTCAAATACGGTCACCGCAGGATTCGTGTCGGTGTGACCGTGGTCACCGCCCGGCGCCAGCAGCTGAGCATAGTGATCGAGGATGACGGTCCGGGAATCGACGACCAGAAGCGGCAGTTCGTTTTGCAACGGGGCGCCAGGGCCGACACCCTGGTGCAGGGGCAGGGCATAGGCCTGGCCGTGGTGACCGACATCGTCGCCAGCTACGGCGGTCTCATAGACGTTGACCGGTCAGATCTTGGCGGGGCACGCATTCAGATAGTATTCGAAAACCCCAGGATATCCTGATCAGGTTACTCGCATAGCAGACCAGAGTCTGACAATGCCTTGTATACTGATCAGGAAAAAAAGGCAGCCAGGCACGCCACCAGGGTCATGGCAAAGAGAAACCACTTCAGAGTGGACTGGGCAACTCCTATGGCGATTTTAACGGTAAAGTGGGCGCCAAGCATGGTGCCAGCTGCCAGGATCAGTCCAGGTATCCACCACACCTGGTCGAAAATAATAAAAACCACCATGGCTATTGCGGTAAAGGCCAGCACGCAGACGGTTTTCAACGCATTGGCCCTGAGCAGGTCATAGCGCAGGCCGCCAGCCAGGGCGGCAAGCAGAATAAAGCCTACCCCGGCCTGAACAAAGCCCCCATACACTCCCGCGCCAAACAGTCCCAGCCAGGCGCCCGGATTTTTCCCGGGGGATCGCACCGGCGCATCAGGCGGTGGCGCAATCGTGCCAGGTTTCACCAGTATGACCACCGACATGATCAATATAGTGCCCAACAGCAGGGGCTTGAGATAAAGTCCCGGCAGCATAGCGGCCAGCAGGGCACCACACAGGCCGCCAAGCAGTGTGGGGACCAGTATGGGCCCGATAGCAGGGCGGTCCAGTGTCCGGTATTTGTCAAAGCCCGCCGTACTGACCACGCACTGTAACAGCACGCCCACGCGGTTGGTGCCGTTGGCGACATCGGCCGGCAGACCCAGCACTATCAGCATCGGCAGGGTCAGGTTCGAACCGCCACCGGCAATCGTGTTGATTCCTCCGGCGACGAAACCTGCCAGGCACAACAGTGCCAGCATCAGGGGATCATAGGCAGCGAACATGGCCATGGTAAATTGCTTTTCCGATTGACCGCTGTTTCGGCAGAGGTCCAAGAATGATGCTGTCGACCCTGGCACCGGTTCTCACCGGTGATGCCACGTATCCGGGACAAAGTCTGGTCGCCAATTAGATCAGAATTACGGAAATAACAACAGGCTCAGTCACGGTCTGGCATAGGTGAAGCGGGCATTTTCCGGTCCTGGCATGGCACAACGGGAACCCGCCTGGTCTGCTCGAATTCGCTTCCCCCTTATCCTTTTCTAATCATAAAGTTAACGTTTTTCCTTCGATTCGATTCCAGTATCAGCAAAATCGCTGACCAACCGGGTCAATACCCTGGGAAATGGGAATGGCTTCACATTTTGCCAATCACATAGTGCGTATAGTTTCCCTGTTCGCAGCAAATCCTGCGTGCCGGTAATGGGCGTCTCAGACAGATACGATGGTTATGAACTTGGTAACAGCAAAACCTGGAAACAGATTCACTCTCAATAGAGGCGAAAGCAGTCGTCGCTTTTTTCGATGTACTGCTGGTCAGCAGTGGAGGGGCAACGACGCTGCGCGGTGGATTATTGGCAATCGCAATAAGAAGCCCTGGACTCGCCGAGGGCAGTTGCATCCAGTCACCATGGTCTACACTTTATTTTGTCAGCACACACGCGGAGTCTGATCAGAATGTCGCTACTTAAAGCACCAATCAAGCACGCATCACGGTTGCACCAGGTCGGTATCGGAATGATCGAGGTGCTGGTGACACTGGCAATCGTCAGTGTCGGGTTCCTGAATATGGCGGCGCTGCAGACCACGGCCAAGCGTTCCAATTTTGACGCGGTACAACGCACTACCGCGGTGATGCTGGCCCATGACATCGTCGAGCGCATGCGCGCCAATCCCGTTGCGCTTGCCAGCTACCTGACTACCGGTGTAGGCGGCGGCACGTTGAGTGCACCAGCACGCGACTGCGGCGCAGGGGTCTCCTGTACGCCGCTGCAGCTGGCTGCTTTCGACCTGTACCAGTGGGAGCAGTTTATAGACGGTATTTCAGAATCCCGCAGCATCAGTGGCACCACAACCCAGACCGGCGGACTGGCCAGTCCGGCAGCCTGCGTAACAGGTCCTGCCGCAGGCGGCGCCGGGATCTACACGGTTACCATCGCCTGGCGCGGCCTCACTGAGCTGAACAACCTGGTTGCAGACAACTGCGGTGCTTTATCCGGGAATTACGGCGCTTCCCTGGAATTTCGCCGGATTCTGACCTTCAACACCTATATCTCATCCTGAGGCACGCATCGTGAACAGCCATCCTGTCAGCAGACAATCCGGTTTTACCATCAGCGAGCTCATGATCTCACTGGGGCTCGGTATTGCCATTGTTACCGGTGCCGTCAATATCTTTATTCAGAACAATCGCAGTGCGCTACAGGACGAACAGATCTCCATCATGATGGACAATGGCCGGTTCGTCATGCGCCTGATGAGCCGTGAACTGGCGATGGCGGGCTTCTGGGGCAAGTATCTCGATGTGGCTACAATCGGCGAGCATGGATCTGTAACCATCGGTACTGATTGCGGTGCCCCGTTAGAGGATTGGACTATGGACTTGCAGGGCCTGGAGCTGCTGTCCAATGCCACCGCGGTATCCACGGCACTGAATTTTCAATGTTTGCCGGCACTGCGCATGGTTCCCGGTGCCGATATTCTGGCGGTTAAACGCGTTGCCGACAATCCAACCGACGACGGCGATATTGAGAACGGGCAGATGTACCTGCGTACCAACGGGGCCGGTGCGCAGATGTACCTGGGCGGCGCTGCCGGTACGCCGCCTGCCCTGGGGGGCACGGAAAGCAACTGGGCCTACCTGCCGACAATTTTCTATATTCGCGATTACTCGGTCACAGTGGGCGACGGACTGCCAACGCTGTGCCGAGCTTTTCTTGTTCCCGACAGTTCTCCCGATATGACCAATCAGTGCCTGGTCGACGGTATAGAGGATATGCAGGTCGAGCTCGGCGTCGACGACGACCGGGACTTTGTCGCCGATTACTACACTGGTGCACCGACCGCCGCCGAACTGGCCGATGCCGTGTCGGCGCGGGTTTATGTCCTGGCCCGGAGCATCGACGAGGTGCCCAACTACACCAACGACAAGACTTACCGGCTGGGCGCCAAGGTGGTTGCGCCAGCCAATGATGGATTTTATCGCCGGGTTTTCAGTAGCACCGTGGTGTTACGCAACCCGACAAACCTTTCCGGAGTGGGTGCCTGATGTACAGAGACAAACAGTATGTATTCCCATCGGTCCAGCGGGGCAGTGTGCTGCTGCCGTCGCTGATATTTCTGCTGATTCTGACCCTGGCAGCAACAACCACGATGCGCACCAGCACGCTGGAACTGCGCATGGCCGGCAACGAACAACAGCGGGTGGAAACCTTTGAGCTGACTCAGTCAATTGTGGACGAAGTGGTGGGAAATCCCAACAACATCCGGGTGTCCGGAAACCTGGGCTACGTGAATTGTACCCCCGGGGTATCCGGTTGCAACGCCAACGATGTCGCCATCAACACCAACCTTTTGCCGACGTCGAAAGCCGGTAATGCCGAGGTGAAGGTCGAGCGGCTGGCACCGGCACTGTCGGCACCGCCTCGGGGAATCAACACCAGTTCGGATGCGTTTTCAGCGGCGCGTTTTGAAGTCGACACCAGCTATGACGGTACCGCTGAAAACGAAGGCAAGGTCGGCATTGTCCAGGGTGTACTGGTGCTTGTGCCACGCGGCGCCCAATAACCGAAACAGGTCGGCCAGCCAAATTTTCCAGGAGAGTGAAACAATGAAATTCAAGACGATTGCATGGGGGTTGGCGGTATTTACCATCCTGCAGGTTCCAAGTGTCGCAGATGACACGGATATCTATATCAATGCGTCGCCGGCCAACGCGGCGGCGCCGATGGTGTTTCTGACCCTGGACTATCGACCCAATCTCGGCTCCACGCTGTGTACCGAGGTCAGTCCCCAGGATCCGTCCAGCGCCTGCGGCACGTTGCTTGGCGATGCCTACCCGAACCTGAACACCGGGCCGGGCACGGTGACATTGTTCGACGGCCTTCGGGCGGTTTTCAAGACGGTCTTCGATGAACTGGACGGCGTCCAGGTGGCCTTCATGATCAACCACGACAACAGTTGCAGTGGCGGTAAGCGAGGCGGCGGGCCTGGTGTCACCGGTTGTTCCAACGGCGCTTATTTTCTCAAGGGCCTCAAGGAGTTCGATGCCTCGGATTCCAATGGCGCCAAGGCGGATATGCTGGCGGCGCTGGATGCTATACCGGTCCCATCCGGCAATATGTCTCACTCCTACCAGGGCCAGGAACTGTACTTCGAGCTGTTTCGTTATCTGACAGGGCAGGAATGGCACAACGCCCATACCGGCTGGACGGATTTCGGCACCAATAAGAACGCCAACCTGGACGCGGATTTTCCCGCTGCTGCCTGGGATAGCAGTATCGAAAGTGGCAGCAACTACATCACGCCATTCACCTCGTCCTCGGGTTACGAGTGCACCAAGCTGTACGCGATCAATACCATGTTCCTGGTGTCAAACCAGGACAGTGACAACAAGGATGAGATCAAGGCTTCTGTGACCAATGGTGGCATGGGTATTACCATCAACAACCCCGACTTCGATGACATCATCGAATTCATGCGGGATACGGACCTGGCGCCGAACAATCCCGGCGACCTGGGTTATGGAACCTGGCCGGATGTCGATGGCAACCAGAACCTGACTTCCTATTTCGTCGCCGCCCAGGTGAACAACACCACCAATGGCTATGCCAGCGCCGGCGGTACTTTTTCCGCCATGCCGCTCACCGATCCCGCGGCGTTGCTGGATGACCTGCGAAACATCTTCAAGGAAATTCTTTCCATCAGCACCACGTTCGTGGCGGCATCAGTCCCGGTCAACGTGTTCAACCGCTCCGACATCGTGGACAATGTTTTCATCGCGCAGTTCAAGGTTGATCCCGATGGCAGGGCCAATTGGAATGGCAATCTTAAAAAGCTGAAACTGTTGGAAACTACCGATAATCTCGGCAGTTCAACGCTGACAGTGGTCGATTCCGCCAATGCCGACGCCATTGCATCGGACGGTCGAATTTCCTACAACGCGCTGACTTACTGGACCGATTCCGCCTCCCTGCCGCCACCGGAAGGTGACGAGGTTGACGGCAAGGACGGCCGTTCCATCGCCCGTGGCGGTGCCGGTCAGCAGATTCCCGGATATCTCGGTGGAACCTACAGTATCGGGGACAACAACGGGGCAAACACCCGCACGTTGTATACCGAACCGACCACTGGAACCACGCTGCTGGATCTTGAAGTTTCCAATGCAGCAACGTTGCAGTCAGACCTTGGTGCGTCCAACGTGGCCGATGCCGAAGAGCTGATACGCTGGGTGCGAGGCCAGGATGTCGACGACCTCGATGCCGACGGCGATGTCACCGAAGCCCGACCGTGGTTGCTGGGCGCGCCACTGCACTCCCGACCGTTGCCGCTGAACTACGGTGCCCGCAGTGGCTACAGCGTCACCAACCCTGATATTCGCATTTTCATGGGTTCCGAGGACGGTATGATGCACTCCTTCCGCAATACCACCAGTGGCGGGGCAGAATCCGGCGTGGAGGAATGGGCCTTTATGCCACGGGCGGTCATGGATGAAATGGAGGTGCTGCGTACCAATGCTGTGGGCACGCATCCCTACACGGTGGATGGCGCGCCGGCAGCGTATGTCGTGGACAACAATGGCGACGGTACAATCAATGGTTCCGATACCGCCTACCTGTATTTTGGCCTGCGTCGAGGTGGCAAGGCCTACTACGCACTGGATGTTACCGATCCGGACAACCCAAGCCTGCTGTGGACCCTGGACAAGTCCGGTGATTTCAGTGAGCTGGGCATGACTTTTTCCAGTCCCCGCGTGGGCAAGGTGAAATTCGGTGCCACCGCAACGCCGGCGATCATCTTCGGTGGTGGTTATGACGAAGACAAGGACACAGGCGCAGCCGACGATAATGAAGGCAATGCCCTCTATATCGTCAATGCCCTGACCGGTAATCTCATTTGGAAAGCAACCTACGGTGCCACTACCGGTAGCGTGTCGTCAACTCAATACCGGCACAACGGCATGGTGGACAGTATTCCGTCCGACCTGGCCGCCCTTGACACCAATTCCGACGGTAATATCGATCGCCTTTATGTCGGCGATACAGGCGGTACCATATGGCGCGTGGATCTGCCCGAGGGGACCACTGACAATCGCAGTTCGTGGTTCGTTTCCGAGTTGGCCACCGTGGGTCGGGACGATATCGCCGGCAACTTCAAGGTTAATGACCGACGCTTTTTTCATCGGCCGGATTTCGTGCCCAGCAGTGACGATCTTGGTGCCTTTGACGGTATTCTCATCGGCACCGGTGACAGGGCGGACCCCAAGGACACGGGCGCTCAGAACTACTTTTACCTGATCAAGGACCGGAATGTCCTTACTGGGTCGGTGTCCGGAACCACTTACAACCACAGTGACTATCATCCCTCCAGCAATACGACTGGCCTGGGAGATATCACCAACACCTGCCTGGAAGATTCATCCTGTACAGCCGTGCTTGACAACGGTTGGAAGCTGGCACTGGAAGGCGTGGGTGAAAAAGCCCTGGCCCCGGCGATCACGGCCTTCGGCACGGTGTATTTCACCACGTTTCTGCCCCAGGGTGGCTCGGCGGATGCGGGCACGAGTTGTGCCCCCAGCGAAGGGGGGGGGCGCCTCTACGCGGTCAACATGTTCACCGGAGCGCCGGTGAAGAACTACGATACCAGTGACGGCAGTGACGACGTTACGCTGACCAAGTCAGACCGGTTCGATCCCCTCAGCAGTGGCGGGATACCCGCGGAGGTGGTACCCATAGGCGGTTATATTCTGCCGCCGGACCTTGAGGCCGAGCCCGTGGAAGGTCGTGAATTCTGGAAAACTTTCTGGATCGAGAAGGACGTGGACCCGGAAAGCTGAACATTACTTTAAAGAGGGAACAGCCATGGCGGCCCAGGATCATTACAACAGCAGGCCTGCGCTCACACAGCAGGGTTACACGCTCATCGAAATACTTATCGTGGTGGCTATTCTCGGTATTCTTGCCGCGGTCGCCATACCCTCATACATGAACAGCGTGCTGGCCAGCAACCGTTCCGTTGCCCAGGCCGCGCTCCTGGACCTGGCCAATCGACAGGAACAGTTCTACCTCGACAACCGGACCTATTCTACGGACCTGGCTGATCTCGGTTATCCGGCAGGGATGGTATTCAGCAACAGTGGCAACAGCGCTGTCGCCTTCAATGCCAACCATACCTTGGTGGCGTCGACTTCTGACGAAAGGCTCTATTTCGTGCAGATCAATGCCGCCAACGCCACCGCGTTCGCCATCTCTGCCGCGCCACAGCTGGGTCAGGCAGACGATGCTGCCTGCGGTACTCTCAGCCTTACCAGCGCCGGGGTCAAGGCGGAGACCGGTACTGCCACGGCATCGGATTGCTGGTAATCGGGACAGGTGCTTGCGGCGACTGAATGTAGAAACCCTGGCGTTGAACGTGGCAGATTTAATTAGGACACGAGATCGGCAGGCCCTGGCTGTTCTCCCTGATGCCGTCACCGTCGCTGTCCACGGCAAACCTTACTCTTCCGGTTCGATTCAATATCAGTTGGTGGGCACCTGACGAAGACTTATCCGGATTGCACCAGGTGAAATTTCCGTTTTGATAGCGGGTAAACCCCAGCGGCGTGATCTGCAGGTAGGGTTTGCTCTGGAATGCACGCCAGTGCAGCGTTCCACGCAGATTTTCAAAGCCCACGTAGTCGACGGGACTTTCGTCGGGGTCGTGAAGCAGATTTTCATTGCGGTCCGGAAAGACCAGTATGCCATCATGCCAGTTGCCTCCACATTGATTACCGTCGGCTGACGGGCAAAGCATGGCGACAACGCCACTCTTCGCCGCCGTGGTGCGCGCCCGGTATATGCTGGCGGCGACCCGCTGCAGTGCGAGACTTCCCTGTCGATGAAGTGCCAGGTTTTCCACCGAAGGGGCCATGATGACGCCCAGGGTTGCCACTATGGCCAGCGCCACCAGTGACTCAAAAAGGCTGGTGCCCCGGGTTGATCCACTGCTGGATAAATCACTGGAAAATTGTTCAGGCATGGGAACTGACGAGAACTTTGATCTGGCGAAGTGACTGATGTCATTTTCTACTGATTCAAGTCTAGTTCAATTCCGGAAATCTGCCAGATATTCGCTGCCTGGATTTTTTCGTCAGCTCCGCAGAGCAGTAAAAGCTACTCCAGGCCCAGTTTTTTCAGCCGGTAACGCAATGACCGAAAGGACATGCCCAGCTTCCTGGCGGCCTTGGTCTTGTTCCAGCGTGTCTCTTCCAGAGCCTTTTCAATGGCCTTGATTTCAATGGCTTCCAGGTGCTTTTCGAGGGAAAATTCCGGTCCGTGTAGAGCCGGAGAAGGGACATCGGTAGCGGCTGCAGTTACTGCTTCGTCAGTCGCACCGACAAGTTCCGGCTCCAGCGCCGACGTTCTTGCATGTGGTGCGCCCGACAATTCCAGGTCTTCGGCAGAGACCGTATTCTGTTCACTCAGCGCCACGGCCCGCTGCAGGATATTTTCAAGTTCCCTGACATTGCCAGGGAAGTGGTGGTGCAGCAGTTTATCCAATGCGCCGTCACTCAGACGGCATTCATCCTGGTGATTCTCCCGGGCAATCTTCTGCAGAATACCCCGGGAAAGATCTGCGATGTCTGAGCGCCGCTCGCGCAATGGCGGTATGGCAAGTTCTATCACGTTGATCCGATAAAACAGGTCTTCCCGGAAACGACCCGCTTCGACTTCAGCGGCCAGATTCTTGTGTGATGCACTGAGAACCCTGGCGTTCAGTGGAATCTCCTTCTGCTCACCGATGGGCCTGAACGCTTTCTCCTGGAGTACCCTGAGCAGTTTGACCTGGGTGAGAAGAGGTAGATCGGCAATCTCGTCCAGGAACAGCGTTCCTCCCTGGGCCGCCTGCAGCAGGCCTTCCTTATCCTGATCGGCACCGGTAAAACTACCCTTGCGGTGACCGAAAAGTTCGCTCTCCATAAGATCGTCGGGTATGGCACCACAATTCACGGCAATAAACGGACCCTGGCGCCGTGTGCTTTCACCGTGTATGGCCCGTGCGGCCAGTTCCTTACCGCTACCGGATTCACCGCTGATATAAACCGGGGCCTGACTTCGCGACAGCTTGGTTATCTGATTTTTCAGAAGATTGATACATTCACTATTACCTGTTATCCCGGCCAAGCTGTCGGGCTTTGGTGCATCTGGTGAAGTTTCACTTTCGTCAGCCGTCCAGTCCGATAGCCGCATGGCGGAGTCCACCAGGTAACGCAGTTTCTGCAGATCGACTGGCTTGGACACGAAGTCAAAGGCACCGTTTTTCATCGCCCGGATGGCAGTCTCGGTGCTGCCATGGGCAGTGATTACCGCAACCGGCATGTTCTTGTGGTGTTGTTGAATCAGTTCAACAAGTTCAAGTCCATCCCCGTCGGGCAGGCGCATGTCGGTGAGGCATAGATTGAATGTGTCAGAGTTCAGCTTTCGCCTGGCAGTGCGGACATCTTCGGCGCTCTGGGTTTCCAGCGACATGCGTTTGAGCGTCAGCTCCAGCAACTCACGGATATCCGGTTCGTCATCAACAATAAGGACTTTGCCTTGCATAATCTTCTGCTTCTATAGTTATGAAATGATTATTCAGAATTAGTCGGATGGGAGTTGCTGAAATTCACCGTGAAACAACTGGTACCATCGTCGGTAATACTATAGTCCAGCGTCGCCTGATTAGCTTCGCACAGTTCCTTTGAGATATAAAGTCCCAGGCCGGTGCCACTGGTCTCGGTAGTGTGAAAAGGTTCAAACAATCGGGATTCCGCGTCCTCATCCAACCCGGGACCCTTGTCGATGACGCTGATGAAGGGCTGTTTTCGGCCACCGGCACCACGTTTCAGTCCTGCTATTACTCGGAGCGTGGCAACATCGGTTGCCTTTCGACTGTAGCGCAATCCATTATCGAAAAGGTTGGTCAGAACCCGCTCGAGCTGACTGGTTATGATGCGGACCTGTATGCGTTTTCCCTGGTATTGAAAGTCAATTCCATCACACCCGGCGTTTGACTCCCGGTACTGTTGGATAAACTTCAGCAGCCAACTGTCAAGCTCCACCAGGTTCGGTGCCAAATCCTTGTGCCGGGAGACATCCAGTACTTCCTGAATGATTCTGTTCATGCGCTCGCTCTGGGTCAGGATAATTTCCAGCAGCCGGTGTTCCTCGGCATTGAGATGTTCTGCTTCCTGGAGAATCTGCCCGGCATGGCTGATTGCTCCCAGGGGATTTCTGATTTCGTGGGCGATATTCGCGGTCAATCGTCCCAGGGAAGCCAGCTTGGTTTGACGTATCCTCTGCATGATTCGGGACTGATTTTCTATGAAAACCAGAATGTCGGATGCGGAATCCTGGTCCAGGTAGGCGAAATTGGCCTGCAGGCTCACGTCCGGCCCAGGCACCTTGATCAGATCGCCCTGCATCAGTGGATTCTTGCGCCAGCGCCGAATCTGTTCTTCGAGCTGTCCAGGCAGGAGGTAGCCGCTCCTGTTTTCATCCGATTCGGTTTCAAGAATAGGTTCAAGTAAACTCTTCGCGGCATTGTTGAGCGTGACAATTTTATTGTCAGGGCTGACCACAACAATGCCGGTGCGCATGCGCTGGATTATTTCATTATTAAGCTTTTCCAGGTCGACGATGCTGGTCGCCTGCTCTTCGGCAAGCAACGCAGCATCCCGTGCCCGTCTGCTGACGGCCTGAATATAAAGCGCCGTGGCGAACAGAATAATTCCAAGGATTCCTGCCTGAATAAATTGCGAACTGAAATCATTGACCGTGAGAGCAAGGTAGAGCTCGGAAAAAATGACTGACAGCGTGGCGACCGCGGCGATGAATGTACCTATACGCCCCTGGGTAAGCATGCTGGCGGATGCCACATTGACTATCAGCAAGAGCGCCAGGCCACTTACGACGCCACCACTGAGGTAAGTCAGCCAGCCAAGTACGAGCACGTCGAAGGTCAGCGTGGCGATCTGAAACCGACGATCCAGGAACAGCCGGTTCATCAGGTTGGTGAGGACGACCACCGCGACACCCATCAGGGCATAGACCGCGCAGGTGATGACAAATACCTGTGGACCCATTATTCCCAGGACAGCTGGGCCGGAGTTACTGAGATAGGTCAGCAACAGAACAATGGGTAAAACGACACGGTAGGTGTTGTACACCAGTGACACGTTTTTCAACTGTTTCGTGTACTGGTTGGTGCCAGTTACCGCTGTACGTTGCAAAGACTGTTGTTCGCTACTGCTCACTGCTCAATTGACCTATAATCACCGCTGGTTTCCGAGGGAACCCCTGATCAATTATGGAAGTGCTCTGCGGGAGTCTGTCGGGCGCAACTGCAAGGCGTCGTGCGCAGGGAATGGCCGTCGCCCTTGCCAAGCGCGACAACACCGCAGTGGCGCCCGACAGGCCCCGCCGGTCGGGGCTTTCAGGCGAGCCCACTGCCTTCGTTGTCTCGCCTAGGGTTGTCTCGCCTTGACAGGCCGACGCATGCCGGCGGCAAGACGCCTCGTCAGTGAACTCGCCTGCAAGCCAGAGTATTTCCATAATTAATCAGAGGTTCCCTAGTACGGTTATCGTTCGATCAATGCCTTTTTGTAATCCTGGGATCAGCTTATATGCCGCAACCGTTTAAAATTGTCTTAGCCCAGATCAACCTGGTCGTGGGAGCCATACAGGCCAACACTGACCGGGTACTGGAAGTCGCCAGACAGGCAATCGACGAACACCAGGCAGACCTGGTGGCATTCCCGGAACTGACGTTGATCAGCTACCCGCCGGAAGATCTTTTGCTGCGGCCGAGTATTAAACACCGGATCGAAAAAGCCCTGGACAGGCTGCTTGCAGCCAACCTGGATACCTATCTGGTCGTGGGGTATCCCCATAAGGTCGGCGACAGGCTGTTCAACGCGCTGTCGGTAATCAAAAAAGGCGAAGTCCTGGCCACCTATTACAAGCAACAGTTGCCAAACTACCAGGTCTTTGATGAACGCCGCTATTTTGATCCGGGTGATCTGCCCTGTGTTATTGACATTAAGGGTGTGCCGACTGCTTTCACTATCTGCGAAGATTTGTGGCAGGACGGGCCCACCCGTCTGGCCAGGGCGGCAGGTGCCAGGCTGATGGTTAATATCAATGCATCACCCTATCACATCAACAAGGTCAAGGAGCGACAGACCCTGCTGCAGCGACGTACCCGCATCGGGGATATGCCGATAGTTTACGTAAATCTCGTCGGCGGGCAGGATGAACTGGTTTTCGATGGCGCGTCCATGGTGGTGGACAAGGACGGCAAGTGCAAACTGCTGGCTTCCAGTTTCCAGGAAGAATTGATTCCGGTAAACCTGGAAATTGACAGTAATCTCCGTGAACCGGTAAGCATACCTGAACATGATCTGCTGAAATCCGCGTCCCTGGAAGAAGAAATCTACCAGGCACTTGTTCTCGGCGTGCGGGACTACGTCAACAAGAACGGCTTCAAGGGAGTCGTTATCGGGCTTTCCGGAGGTATCGACTCGGCTGTTACCCTGGCGGTGGCCGTGGATGCCCTGGGGCGGGACAGGGTCAGGGCCGTCATGATGCCTTTCGAATACACGGCAAAGATCAGCAGGGAAGCCGCTGCGCAACAGGCCGCAACTCTTGGTGTCGACTACTCGGTGATACCCATTGGTACGATGGTTGAGGCTTTTACCGATGCACTGAACGAGGAGTTTGCCGGGCTCCCCCGGGACGTCAGTGAACAGAATATCCAGGCCCGCTGCAGAGGCGTTGTGCTGATGGCAATATCCAACAAAAAAGGGCTGATGGTGCTGACGACTGGAAACAAGAGTGAAATCGCCGTTGGCTACTCAACTCTCTACGGCGATATGGCCGGAGGATTCGATGTTCTGAAAGATGTGCCCAAGACCATGGTATACCGCCTGGCTCGATACCGGAATGAACAGTTCGAATCCCGGTCCCGCGAGATAATCCCACAGGTTGTCATAGACCGTCCGCCCACTGCTGAGCTGGCGCCTGGCCAGATCGACGAAGACAACCTGCCACCCTATGAAACCCTGGATAAGATTCTGGAACTTTACGTTGAGGAGGATCAGAGTGCCGCGGCAATTATTGCCAGGGGATTCGATGAGGCTGTGGTCAAGAAGGTACTGCGCCTGGTTGATCTCAATGAATACAAAAGACGCCAGAGTCCCGTCGGTGTTCGATTGACCAAGCGTGGATTCGGGCGTGATCGTCGCTACCCGATTACCAATGCCTGGGAAATCGGAGATTGACTTAGGGAAACTATTTCGATGATTGCAACGAGGCGTCGGCCAGCATAGTCCAAGGCTGCTAGCGTCGTCGGTGGTCCGGTACCGGTCTGTCCGGCGATGATCTCTGCGGGATGATACGGGAGCCTGGCTGCAGTTGGGGGATCTGATTAGGGCCGGGGCTGTCCTGGGATCGGTTACGCGGGACGTCCTGAATCCGCTCTCGCGTGGACCGTTGCCGTTCCTGCTGTTGTTGTTCCCGTGCCTGGCGCTGCTGCTGGGCCTGATCTTCAAACATTTCCCGTAGACGCTGACGCTCTTCCGCAGGCAGGTTGCGGAAGCGGCGCTGGATGTTGCGCAGGCGTTGCTGCTGCGCGCTTTCCAGTTCATTGAACTGGCGAAATCGCTGGAGAATCTGCCGTTGCTGACGGGGTGACAGGTTCTGAAAGCGGCGCTGAGTTGACTGGGCAGACTGTCTTTCCTGGGCATCCATGCGCAACCACCGGGAAGCCCCCCGGCGCAGCCGCTCCTGTCGCTCGGCGCTGAGATCCTCCCATTGTTCTTCCATCTGCTGCAGTACACGCTGTTCGGCATTGCTCAGATCGCTCCAGGATAGCTTTTCCTGGGCCACGGCGATGCTGCCACCCATGGTCAGCAGCCAGCCCAGCAACAGGCCGGGAAGAATATGCGCAATTACGTTCCGTCTAGGCATCGTCTGCCTCATCTGGCGCCAGAGAAGCGTTGTCAGCGTCTTCTCCCTCAGTTGAATCATGCTCATCAGTCGCATCGATTGCCTGCAACAGTTGGTCGAAATCCGGTTGTACCAGGTCCGCCGGACTCATCCATTCCCCGGAGTCTGTTTCAAACTGGCCCAGAAACTCCAGAAATTCCAGGTCGGGTAATATTGACTGTTGTGCCTCACCATCAGCACCGGACACTTCCGCCTGAAAACCCAGCAGAATCATGGCGCACAATCCTGCGGACCTAGTTTGGCAAGCCATTGTCGGCCAGCCACAGATAGAATTCCAGGTTGTCGGCCAGGTCAATGTCCTCATTCGATGAGAACAGTAATACCTCGACATCAACCAGTTCGGGTCCTGATTGCCGGTCAGGCCCGAGATCGACCAGTAATACCGCCGTTGCCAGGACACACAATCCGGCGATGGTGCTGGTCAGGACTGCCAATCTGCTTCCCCGAAAGAATCCGATGTGCTGCCACCACCGGTTACCGTATTGTTCACGGTCGGGCTCCATCGAGCTTCGATTGCCGGAAATTGCGTTTGCCCTTGCCCAGTCCAGTCGCGTGTTAACTTCCGGCGAAAGTCTTTTCGTACTGCCATTCAGACTGGCCTTTATTGCGGCAACCAGGCGTTCATCGCCGTTGCCTGTGGCATGTTGCGAGCCAGGAATACTCACGGACTCGCCGGTTCCGGCGGATTCCGCTGCGCTTGAGACGGTTTGCTGGTGAATCGCCCTGTAGCGACTCTCGTTCAGCCGCCGCAACACGCCCGGCTCCAGTGAGTCCAGTCCTTCATCAAGTCTTGCCCTGATTCGCTCCGCCAGTCTGTCCTGTTCGCCATGGCTCATGGACAATAGTCTCCCAGTTGTTCACGGAGATTGTGGATTGCCCGGGAATAGTGTGTTTTCACGCTACCCTCGGCACAGTCCATTGCTGCTGCAGTCTGTTTGACGCTGAGTCCTTCCCAGGCACGCAGCAGAAACGCCTGCTGTTGCCTGAACGGCAGGCTCTGTAACGCCATTTGCAGCTTTTCCATACCGGAGGCTGTCTGTAGCTGCTGTTCCGGGCTTCTGCCGTTGGGATCGGCACTGGCCTGGATGGGATCTTCGTCCTCGTTTCCGGAACCAAGTCGGTTTGCTGCCACCTGATGTCGGCCGCGGACACTATTGCGCCGGAACCAGTCATTAATTCGACTGTGCAGAATCCGGTAAAACAGCGGTTGCCACTCACCGGCGGGCCTTTCACTGTATTTCTGGACCAGCTTGAACATGGCGTCCTGCACCAGATCCAGGGCATCGTCCGTGCTGCCCGTGGCCAGTTGCGCGATGCGAAAAGCACGGCCTTGAATATCAGCCAGAAAGCGGTCCAGCTGTTGTAATTTATCCAGATTGTTCTCCCGAACAATTTGCTGACTCTTCAAGGTTCTGTACTCGTGACTCCCGGTATATCGGGGTAATTTCAAAACCGCATTGTTCATTATAACGGCCACTCCGCGCAGTTTCAGATTCCCCTTTTTACAGAACGCATGAGCCGGAATTGGGTTTACAGGCTACCGGTCTGCTTTATCGGAGCTTGCTGGCGAATAGCCAGGTTCGGGAGTCAAGATCAGTGAGGCGACGTTCAGCAGGACTGGCCGTTGCCGTCAGTCGAATAGTCCGAAAGTGAGGATGCTCAGCCATGAACGGCCCTGATCCTGGCCCGGTTCTTCCTGGGCATTGATGATTTCCTGGCTGCCAGAAGTTCGGGGCCTGGCTACAGGGGCCAGCTGAGCCTCACGTCGATTTTCTCCCAGCAGGCCGAAGGTGGCTGTATACAGCAAGGAAGGATCGGTTACGTCTCTGCGCACTACGAATTCGCCGTCGTCGTCCAGCGAGGCATGTTGCGGGTAGTTTTCCCGGAGTATTGCCAGGGATGTGTTCGCCAGGTCATTGAGACCCAGACGCAGATAACATTCCACCATGATGGCCATGCCGTCGGAAACAGCCGGCGTTCCCTGAAAATTCTCGACCACGTACTTCGCGCGGTTCAGCGCCGCAACGTAGGCTCGACGGACCATGTAATAGTCGGCCACATGGACTTCATAGCGGGCCAGGCTGTTGCGCAGGTAGATCATCCGGGCCCGAGCGTCCGCAGCGTACGGGCTGTCAGGGTACAGCGCCAATAACTGGGAAAACTCGGCAAACGATTCCCTGGCCTTGCCGGGGTCCCGCCTGGATGGGTCCGTAGGCAGAAATCGATCCAGCAGGCTGTCGTCCGCGGTAAATGACGACAGGCCCTTCATGTAAATTGCGTAGTCCACGTTGGGGTCTTCAGGATTAAGCCGTATAAATCGATCGGCAGCGGCTATGGCGGCTTCCAGATCACCATTGCGGTAGTAGGCATAGACCAGTTCGATCTGGGCCTGGGTGGCAAATCTACCGAAGGGGAAGCGTGCTTCCAGGGCCTGGTAGGTGGCTATCGCTCCCCGGAAATTCTGTGAGTTAAGTTGCTGCAGGGCACGCTGATAAAACTGCTCCTCGGTACTCAGGTCGGCAAACTCGTCCTCATCGTCGCTACCGAACAGACCGCAGCCCTGCAACATCAGGGCACAGCTGAGAATAACCAGTGCCCGGGCAAGCAGCGCTGACAGCTGGGGACTGAATCGGAATGGGGCTGTACTGCGGGACATCTGCTGGATCGAATATTTGTCGAATTGTTGAAGAATCTGGGCGACTACCGTTGAAATTCGGCGACTATTTAACCACAGGCAACCTGGTAAGCCTAGGGAACCTCTTATTAATTATGGAAAGCCCCTTGGAGCGGGGCCTGTCGGGCACTTCCAAAATCAGTCAGAGGTTCCCTGTGCGCTGGTGGCGGTGAATGCAGTATTATCTGCGTTAAACCAATTCCCGGTCCCCGACATGGCACCACACGTAGTACTGCAGGCCGAAGTAACCGATGAGCTTTCTGGTAAACGCTTAGACCAGGCCGCGGCCAAATTGTTTCCCGATTATTCCCGAGCCCGTCTGCAAAGCTGGATAAAGGACGGCAATTTGCGGGTCAACGGGGAGCCCGGACGCAATCGCAATAAAGTCTACACAGCGGACCGGTTGAGCGTGGATGCAGAACTGGAGGCAGATGAAAAGTGGTCTGCCGAGCCCATGGTACTGGATATCGTCCACGAGGACGACTGGCTGTTGGTGCTCAACAAGCAGGCCGGCGCAGTGGTGCATCCGGCGGCGGGACATCGGGCCGGCACGCTGCTGAATGGCTTGTTGCACCACTGTCCGCAGCTCGAGTTGTTGCCCAGGGCAGGCATAGTTCATCGTCTCGACAAGGACACTACAGGATTGATGGTGGTGGCGAAAACCCTGCCTGCACATCATTCCCTGGTCAAGCAGCTGCAGGCACGGACGGTTCATCGGGAGTACGAAGCGGTGGTCGTCGGTGTGTTGACTGCCGGCGGTACCATAGACCAGCCTCTTGGACGCCATCCCGTGGCGCGCAAAAAACAGGCAGTGGTTCCCGGAGGTAAAGAAGCCGTTACTCACTATACTGTTATCCAGCGTTTCCGTGCCCATACTCATGTGAGAGCCAGGCTGGAAACCGGCCGTACCCACCAGATACGGGTGCATTTCGCGTATCAACAGTACCCCCTGGTCGGGGATTCGCTCTATGGTGGCAGGTTGCGGCTCCCCGCCGGCTGCAGCGATTCTCTGCGACAGGCATTGCGGAAGTTTCCCCGCCAGGCCCTGCATGCTCGCCGGCTGGGCCTGGTTCATCCCGGAAGTAGTGAACAGATGAACTGGGAAGTTGCCCTGCCGGTAGACATGTCGGAACTGTTGGCCACCCTGGCCATCGACAACTCCCGGTGAGTGCGCAGGTGGGAAGACCGGTATTCATCGCTGCCGACTGGGCCGCACCGGCCAGTGTCGTTGCGGTTACTACCACGCGGGCGGATGGCAGCAATAACCTGGATAACGGGGATATTTCCGGGTTCAACCTGGGTTTTGGCGGCGCAAATCCCGAAAAAGTCCGCGCCAACCGGGGCAGACTTGCCCGGGCTCTGGGCTCGGGCCTGGACTTCCAGTGGCTTCAACAGGTCCACGGCAAGCGGGTGGCTCAGGCTGCCAGGACCAATCCAGCCTGCCGTGCTGACGCCGTTTTTACCACCGAGTCCAACCTGGCCTGTTGCGTGCTCACAGCAGACTGCCTGCCGGTTTTTTTTTCCAGTATCAGGGGGGACGCTGTGGCTGTTGCCCACGCCGGCTGGCGTGGCCTGGCCGCCGGCGTACTGGAGAACACGGTAAACTCGCTGCCGGTTGCAGCCGATGAGCTGCTGGTATGGCTCGGGCCCGCCATTGGGCCCTGCCATTTCGAGGTGGGTCCGGAAGTCAGGGACGCATTTCTAAGCGCCGCAACGGGCATCAGTGAAGCGGCAGTGACGAACTGTTTCAGGCAGGCTGGCGGGAACGACAGGCTGCTGGCTGATCTGTATGAACTGGCAAGATTAAAGCTGAAGAAACTGGGGGTCGCTGCCGTCAGTGGGGGCGGGCTGTGTACCTATTGCGATCCGCAACGTTTCTATTCCTACCGGCGGGAAGGCGTTACCGGTCGAATGGCCAGCGTGATCTTTCGGCGGCCTTCGGCGGACAGGTGAATTTCCGCAACCGGTAGCGGGCTGCCGTTGAATTTTCGATAAATGCCCACACTGTTTATGCAGATATAGAAAGTCCAGGCCTTCAGCTCGCGCTGAGTAAGATTGGCACGCACCGGCTGCCGGACAGTTGATTGAGGACAATTCATGAGTATTGATAGATTTACCAGTAAATTGCAGTCAGCGTTGGGAGATGCGCAATCTCTGGCACTGGGAAACGACAACAACTATATCGAGCCGGTGCACCTGGTAATCGCCTTGCTCGATCAGAAAGGCGGTTCCGTAAAGCCGCTGTTGTCCCAGACCGGCTTTAACGTCGCAGAATTGCGACAACAGCTTCAGCAAATCCTTGAAGACCTGCCCAAGGTAACAGGAGGAGAAGGTGATATCTCCCTGTCTCAGGACCTGTCACGCCTGCTGAATCAAGCCGACAAACTGGCGCAAAAACAGGGTGACAAGTTTATCTCCAGTGAGACCGTCATCCTGGTTGCCATGAACGACAAGGGTGGAGTTGGCAAGGCGCTGAACTCCTTCGGCGTTTCCCCCCAGGCACTGGAAACGGCAATTACCAATATGCGAGGTGGTGAGTCGGTGAGCGATGCCGGTGCGGAAGATGCCTGGCAGGCGCTGACCCGCTATTGCGTGGATCTTACCGAAAAAGCTGAAAGCGGCGAGCTTGATCCGGTCATAGGCCGTGATTCGGAGATACGACGCACCATCCAGGTATTGCAGCGACGCACCAAGAACAACCCGGTCCTGATTGGAGAGCCCGGGGTTGGCAAAACCGCCATTGTCGAAGGGTTGGCGCAGCGAATAGTCAATGGCGAGGTGCCTGAAGGACTCAAGGACAAGAAGATTCTCGCATTGGACATGGGCTCCCTGATTGCCGGCGCCAAGTTTCGTGGCGAATTCGAAGAGCGACTGAAAGCGGTATTGAATGAACTTTCCAAGCAGGAAGGCTCTGTCATCCTGTTCATTGATGAATTGCATACGATGGTGGGGGCCGGCAAGGCAGAAGGGGCGATGGATGCCGGGAATATGCTTAAACCGGCTCTTGCTCGAGGTGAACTGCACTGTGTGGGGGCTACAACCCTGGACGAATACAGGCAGTACGTCGAAAAGGATGCAGCACTGGAACGACGTTTCCAGAAAGTGCTTGTCGAAGAACCCACGGAGGAAGATACCATTGCCATCCTACGTGGACTTAAAGAGCGCTACGAAGTCCACCATGGCGTAGAAATATCGGACTCGGCAATCATCGCGGCGGCCAAACTGTCCCAGCGCTATATCACCGACCGGCAGTTACCGGACAAGGCCATCGATCTGGTTGACGAGGCCGCGAGCCTGATCAGGATGGAAATAGATTCGAAGCCGGAAGAGATGGACAAACTGGAGCGCCGACTGATTCAGTTGAAAATTGAACAGGAGGCGCTGAAGAAAGACGAAGACGAGGCGACCCAGAAGCGCAAGAGCAAGCTGGCTGAAGACATTGCCAGGCTGGAAAAGGAGTACTCCGACCTCGAGGAAATCTGGAAGTCCGAAAAAGCCTCTTTACAGGGGGCGCAATCCTTCAAAAGCAATCTGGAAAAAGCGCGGCACGATCTTGAAGCGGCCAGACGTGCCGGAGATCTGGGACGCATGTCCGAGATCCAGTATGGCATTATTCCGGATCTGGAGAAAAAGCTGGAACAGGCAACTCTGGCTGAGACTCAGGAAAAGCAGTTATTGCGCAACCGCGTTACCGAGCACGAAATTGCCGACGTTGTCTCCCGTTGGACCGGTATTCCCGTGAGCAAGATGCTGCAGGGTGATAAGACGAAACTTCTTGAAATGGAGGTTGCCCTGCATCGGCGGGTAATTGGTCAGGACGAGGCCGTCAATGCAGTGGCCAACGCGGTGAGACGGTCCCGCTCCGGGTTGTCCGATCCGAATCGACCCAATGGTTCATTTCTGTTCCTTGGCCCAACAGGTGTCGGTAAGACCGAACTCTGCAAGGCGCTTGCGGAATTTCTGTTCGATACCGAGGACGCCATGGTGCGGATAGATATGTCAGAGTTCATGGAGCAGCACTCGGTGGCGAGGCTCATCGGGGCACCTCCTGGCTACGTGGGCTATGAAGAGGGGGGGTACCTCACCGAGGCGGTAAGGCGCCGGCCCTATTCCGTGCTGCTGCTGGATGAGGTTGAAAAAGCGCACCCGGATGTATTTAACATACTGCTCCAGGTGATGGACGATGGCCGCCTGACGGATGGTCATGGCAGAACCGTGGACTTTCGCAATACGGTTATCGTGATGACCTCCAACCTGGGTTCGGATCGAATTCAGGAGGCCATGCAGGGAGGTGTCCCGGACGAAAAGTCCTACGAGGCAGTGAAGCATTCAGTCCTCTCGGTGGTTGTGAAACACTTTTCACCGGAGTTTGTGAACAGGATCGATGAAACCGTGGTTTTCCATCCCCTGGTCAAAGCACAGATTCGGGGTATCGCGGAAATTCAGATCGAACTGCTGAACAGGCGACTGGCCGACAATGACCTCGGTCTGAAAGTTTCCGATGGTGTTCTGGACAAGATTGCGAGTCTTGGTTATGACCCGGTTTATGGTGCTCGACCGTTGAAACGGGCGATACAGAACTGGATTGAAAATCCCCTGGCGCAACAGGTCATCAGGGGCATGTACAATCCCGGCGACACCATCCGCGTGGCACTGGACAGCAATGGCGAGTTCAGTTTCGACAAGGACACACAGGAATCGGCGGTGGCCTGATAGCCAGCAGGCCTCAAGTTTTCACCTTCCAGGCCCTTGTGGCAGCACAGGGGTCCTGGTACGTGGAAGCCTGTAATGCCGCACGGCTACGGGTCATTGCCAGGTATTCCGACGCAGTTCGCAGGAGCCGATAATTGCTCCATGTCAGGACCGGATCATGGGGGTAGCGGGGACCGGATCCTGTAAAGCATTGCTTGACTTTGTTCGCTAAAATGGGAAAATTAGCGGCTGCTTTTCGGCAGAGAGAGAAGGCAACCCCTCAACCAATCTGCTGTGACCCTGGCCAATCAGCTTCAGTACCCCCCGCCAGGATCGCTGTCTGGGTGTCAGAAAATATCCACCTGAGGCTCCTGTCACGTTATCACGTTGGGAGCCGACATGAAGCAAGGAACGGTCATTGACCTGGAGCATTGTGCATGCGGTGCTCCCGGAAGTCCGGTTCCAGGCTTGATGTACTGTTAACTACTATATCTCAATTACACGTGCGGTCGGTATGGATAGCTCCGCTGTACGTTAAATTTGTTCGAGTTTACGAAAGCTAGAGGCGATAGAAAGTGGACTTACTCTCCGGTGGTGAAATGTTGGTTCGTGCCCTGCACGATGAAGGCGTCAAGATTATTTTCGGATATCCGGGTGGCGCCGTGCTGCATATTTACGATGCGATATTTAACCAGGACAAGGTAGAGCATATTCTTGTGCGTCATGAACAGGCGGCAACCCACGCCGCTGACGGGTATGCCCGTGCAACCGGCAAGCCCGGCGTGGTGCTGGTCACGTCGGGACCGGGAGCTACTAATGCTATCACCGGGATCGCAACAGCTTACATGGATTCCATCCCCATGGTGGTTATTTCCGGCCAGGTTGAAAGCAAGCTGATAGGCTCGGACGGTTTCCAGGAAACAGACATGATCGGCATTTCCCGCCCGATAGTGAAACACAGTTTCATGGCCCAGGATCCTGCCGAAATTCCCATCCTGGTCAAGAAGGCGTTTCATATCGCTACCACTGGCAGGCCGGGGCCCGTAGTGATTGATATTCCGAAGGACGTCACCGACCCGAAGGTTAAACTGCCGTATCAGTATCCAAAATCGATCAATATGCGCTCCTACGCCGTGCCTGGCAAAGGTCATGCCGGGCAGATAAAAAAGGCGGTGGAGATCCTGCTGGCGGCAAAACGCCCGGTAATCTACACCGGTGGTGGAGTTATCCAGGGCGAGGGTTCTGCCCTGTTAACACGCATGACCAGGAAGCTTGGCTTTCCCATTACCAATACGCTGATGGGCCTGGGTGCGTTTCCCGGGACTCATAAGCAGTTTCTGGGTATGTTGGGTATGCATGGAACCTATGAAGCGAACATGGCGATGCACTACAGTGACGTTGTGCTGGGAATCGGCGTGCGTTTCGACGATCGGGTGACCAACTCCGATGTGACCAAGTTCTGTCCTGATGCCAAGATTCTGCACATTGATATCGACCCTGCGTCCATCTCCAAGACAGTTACCGCTGACGTTCCCATCGTGGGTTCCGTGTCTGCTGTTCTCAAGGAAATGCTGGAATTGATCGATGCCACGGATCAGAAGGTGGACAAGAAGTCTCTTGCAGTCTGGTGGAAGCAGATAGAGCAATGGCGCGAGAAAGACTGTCTCGCCATTCCCGGTTCGAAAGGTGAGATCATCAAGCCCCAGAGTGTTATTAGAGCCTTATACGAAGTAACCGGGGGCGACGCCTACGTCAGCTCAGATGTTGGGCAGCATCAAATGTTCGTCGCCCAGCACTATCCTTTCGATAAGCCCAGGCGTTGGATCAATTCCGGTGGACTGGGAACGATGGGTTTCGGCTTGCCAGCGGCCATGGGCGTACAGTTTGCATTTCCCAAAGCGGCTTCAGTTTGCGTTACCGGGGAGGGCAGCTTCCAGATGAATCTCCAGGAATACGCCACCTGTATGCAGTACCAGTTGCCAATCAAGGTAATCTGCCTCAATAACCAGGCTTTAGGCATGGTGAAACAGTGGCAGGATATGCAGTATGGAGGACGTTATTCTCACAGCACCTACGCGGAGTCACTGCCTGATTTCGCCAAGCTGGCGGAAGCCTATGGTCATGTGGGAATTCGCATCGAGAAAATATCCGAGTTAAAAGAAAAGCTGGAAGAGGCCTTTGCCCTGAAGGATAAACTGGTGTTTGTCGATGTGCTTGTAGATCCGGAGGAGCACGTATACCCCATGGCAATCAAAGGGGGAGCAATGAAAGATATGGTATTGAGCAAAACGGAGCGTACGTGACATGAGGCATATTATTTCCGTATTGATGGAAAACGAGCCGGGTGCCTTGTCGCGGGTCGTCGGGCTGTTTTCCCAGCGAAACTACAATATCGAATCGTTAACAGTTGCTCCGACGGAAGATCATTCTCTGTCTCGCCTGACTCTTACTACGGTTGGCGATGATCGCAAGATTGAGCAGATAACCAAGCACCTTAATAAACTGGTGGATGTCGTAAAGCTGGTCGATCTCACGGAAGGGGCTCACGTCGAACGCGAGCTGATGCTGATAAAGGTCAAGGCCAGTGGTGCGCAACGTGCCGAAGTAAAGCGTACGGCGGACATTTTTCGTGGTCAGATCGTGGATATGACAGTGAATACATTCACCGTTCAACTGGCGGGCACCAGTGATAAACTGGATGGGTTTATCGCTGCCGTAGGTTCAGGTTCGGTAGTTGAAGTTGTGCGGACCGGGGTATCAGGTATTGCCAGGGGCGAGAAGGTCCTGAGTCTCTGATGGCAACACTTCGCGGACGCAGCACGGATTCCATTGATGAATCGTTCTGCTTCCGCGAAGTCCTGGCAGGCTGTTGGCCAACTGTTGCGCCGGCCGTTATTTCGTTAACAGGAACTGTCCATTCACACCCGGTATGCTGCGTGGGTTAGCCAGCTCTCGCCTCGTTCTGGCCGGGCTCATTACGATTTTCTACGGCCCGTCAGCAGAATTACACAAGCTTTTTCATGGCCGTCATGTGCCCACGAAGTTGTTTGCCAACGATTTCAATGGGGTGACTGCGAATGCTGTCGTTGACTGCAATCAGTTCTGCGTTATCGACGCCCTGGTCTTCAAGCTGCAAGCCCATGCCGATTACATCCACATCAATGTCTTTCATGAAATCATCAAGCAACGGAACGCAGGCATTGGCGAAGAGGTAGCAACCGTATTCTGCCGTGTCGGATATGACCTTGTTCATTTCATACAGCTTCTTGCGGCCGATCAGATTGGCGATGAGTGGTACTTCATGCAGGGATTCGTAGTAAGCGGATTCCGCGATGATGCCGCTGGATGTCATGGTTTCGAATGCCAGCTCGACACCGGCCTTGACCATGGCCACCATTAAAATACCCTTGTCGTAGTATTCCTGCTCGCTGATATCCATGTTTCCGACCTGGGTTTTTTCAAAGGCTGTTTCCGCCGTTTCCTCTCGCCAGGTTAATAGATTTTTATCGTCATTGGCCCAGTCGGCCATCATGTTGGCTGAAAATTCCCCGGTGATGATGTCGTCCATGTGCTTCTGGAACAGGGGTGCCATGATTTCTTTCAACTCATCCGCCAGTGCGCAGGTTACTATCTTGGCAGGATTGGACAGGCGGTCCAGCATGTTGGTGATCCCACCGTGCTTAAGACCCTCGGCGACAGTTTCCCAGCCGTGTTGGCAAAGCTTGGCAGCAAAGGCTGGATCCATACCTTTTTCTACCATCTTGTCAAAGCAAAGCAGGGTGCCGGTTTGCAGCATTCCACACAGAATGGTCTGTTCACCCATAAGGTCGGATTTGACTTCGGCGATGAATGAAGACTCAAGAACACCGGCACGGTGTCCGCCGGTTGCGACAGCGTAGGCTTTGGCAATCTCCAGTCCGTCATTGTCGGGATCGTTCTCGGCATGCACGGCGATAAGGGTCGGCACGCCAAAACCGCGCTTGTACTCTTCTCTCACCTCGGTGCCGGGACACTTGGGTGCAACCATGATCACCGTAATGTCGTCACGAATCTGCATGCCTTCCTCGACGATATTGAAGCCATGGGAGTAGGCCAGCGATGCCCCCTGTTTCATCATCGGCATGACCTGTTCGATTACGGGAGTGTGTTGCTTGTCGGGTGTGAGATTGAGCACCAGGTCGGCGGTGGGTATGAGGTCTTCATAGGTGCCGACAGTGAAGCCGTTTTCCGTGGCATTGCGCCACGACGGGCGTTGTTCAGTGATCGCCGCCTGCCGCAGTGCGTAGGAAATATCAAGGCCGCTATCGCGCATATTCAGGCCCTGGTTCAAGCCTTGAGCGCCACAACCCACGATGACGATTTTCTTGCCCTTAAGCTTGCTGACGCCGTCGCTGAACTCTGTCTTGTCCATGAATCGGCACTTGGCCAGCTGTTGCAGTTGCAACCTGAGCGGTAGGGTATTGAAGTAGTTCATGGTAGCTTTCTCCGTGAGTTTTTCTGTGGCCGGGGTAACTGCCCGGCGGGATCTGCCTGTTGTTAAGGAACCTCGAATTAATGACGAGTATGCTCTGCGGGAGTCCGCCAGGCGCTGGTGCCAGGCGTCGTGCGCCGGAATTGGCTGAAGTCCTTGCCCGGCGCGACAGCTACGCAACAGCGCCTGGACAGGTCGACGTCGACGCGCCTTGTCAGTGACCTCGTGTGGAGGCCAGAACATTTTCGTAATTAGTCAGAGATTCCTTAAGGGGACCGAATTGTAGGATAGATTAAATATTGCGTAAAATGATATATTTGCAATGTTATATTTCGAATTATGCAATACGCTGCCCCTGATACCGCACAGCTATCGGATTGATGGCAAAGCCATGCACGTTTCGTGGTGCCATGGCCGGCAGATGATCGCAACAGGGCCTGCCTATGGACATGCGCGAACTTGAACTATTCCAGCACCTGGCCAAGACCCTGCATTTCGGACGAACCAGCGCCGAGTGCCATATCAGTCCCTCCAGTCTCACCAGGCTGGTGCAGCGCCTGGAAGAAGAATTGGGTACGAGGTTGTTTGAGCGGGACAACAGGACAGTCAAATTGACCGAGTCCGGAATTCTGGTGCGTGATTACGCTGCCGGAACGCTGCAGGACTGGCAGGCACTTCACCTGCGCCTGCAGCAGCAGTCGAAAAACCTTGCCGGAAAAATAAGTGTCTTCTGCTCGGTAACGGCAAGCTATTCTTTCCTGCGCAATTTGCTGGACAGGTTTCGAGCCCATTACCCGGATGTCGAAATTCAATTGCATACCGGGGATGCCGCCCTGACGATCCAGCGGGTGCTGGACGAACAGGAAGATGTCGGGATTGCAGCTCGCCCGGATCGACTGCCGGGCAAGTTGCAGTTTCGGGAGATTGGAGAATCGCCACTGGTATTCATTGCGCCGTCCATACCTTGCCCGTTGAAGTCAAGACTGGATGAATACCTTGGCAAAGGCCGCGCATTGCCCTGGGATGAGATACCGATGATCCTTTCCGAAACCGGCCTGGCCCGTCAACGGATGAACACCTGGTTTCGTGAGCAGCAGATCGAGCCGGACATATATGCCCAGGTTACCGGCAACGAGGCCATCGTCAGCATGGTCAGTCTCGGCTTCGGTGTTGGTGTGGTACCGGCGCTCGTGGTGGCCAATAGTCCTAAACAGGCAAATGTGAGCGTTCTTCCTGTACAGCCCGAGCTGCAACCTTTTACTATCGGGATATGCAGCCTTCGGCGCAAGCTGGGGAATCCGTTGATTCGGGCGATCTGGGATCTGGCTGGCGCCAGCTGACTTGCTACAGCCCATTTTCAGCTGCCTGATCGACGCTGTGAACAGACCAGGGGGCCACCGCTGCGACTACATCGGGTGACTGGCGTTATAATGGCTGCTGCTGCTCAAAGCAATGCATTTAAAGACAGGCAATACTTATGCAAAAACAACAACCTAGAAGCCATTCTGAAAGTGTTCTCCCAATTGACGAGCATGAAGAATACGTCTCTGAAGGTGGCCGGCGGGTTCGTAAGCAGGGCGTTTACCTGCTTCCTAACCTGCTGACTCTTGGTGCTTTGTTTGCCGGTTTCTACGCGATCATTGCCGGAATGGGCGGAAATTTCAATGCCGCCGGTTGGGCAGTATTGATCGCGGCAATCTTTGACGGGCTAGACGGCAGGGTGGCGCGTCTCACCGGCACCCAGAGTGCTTTTGGCGCGCAGTTCGACAGTCTCTCGGATATGGTCTCGTTTGGCATGGCGCCAGCGTTGATCGCGTTTTCATGGGCACTTTCCTCGCTGGGCAATCCGGGATGGGCTGCGGCCTTCATTTTCATGTCCTGTGCGGCCCTGCGACTGGCCCGCTTCAATGTCCAGCTGGGTACTGTCAGCAAGCGATTCTTTGTCGGTCTGCAAAGCCCGATCGCCGCCGGCCTGGTGACCTTCGTCGTCTGGGTTTGCGCGAAATATGGCGTGACTGTCACCCCGGCCATTGCCTATGGACTGGCCTTTGTTACGGTGTTGTCCGGATTGTTGATGGTATCCAATTACCGCTATTTCAGTTTCAAGGAGATGCATTTCAAGGGAACTGTGCCGTACGTGGTATTTCTGCTGGTAGTAGTACTCCTGGTTCTGATCGCGCAGAATCCGCATGAGGTCCTGTTGACCATGTGCGTTATTTATTCGTTGTCCGGTCCGGTGTTATGGATGCATCGACGACAGCGCAATGTTCGCGCCAGTCGTTCGAAGAGCATCGCCCGTGCCGATATTGGTGATAGCGGCTCCCAGGGATCCGGTGATTTTGACAAATCCGCGGCACCCGTTTCGACCACTGACGCGAAGCAAGCGAGACGAAACGGTGCAGAAGGGGACGGAGGTGAAGGCAATTCTCCAGCCCGGTCCGACACGGCATCCCCGACTGGCGGCAGTGGCCGGAACGGAGCGGGCGTGGCAGAAAAGGATGGGACCCGGAATCGCTCCGAGCCAGCAGGCTCGAGTGAAGGCGATAGTCGAAACATAGCCGGCAAATCGAAACAAGACAGATCGAAAGAAGGCAGTCGCGACACCGATGTCGCGCATGATGAGCCACTGGCACCAGGTGAGAAAATACACTGAGTGTCAAATCCGCCCGTGGCAACAGGCCATCGGGCATTTGCAGGTCCATGGAAAGAAGAAAACCGAGTACTGACGAGTGGCGTATCCACGCCCATGCTGAACTACAACAGAGAGAGCTTAGCCATGCTGATTAAGAAACCAAGTGACATCAAGCCCTCGGAAATTACCCCGGAATCGGTCTATCGAAACCGACGGCAGTTCATGGCGGAAGCTGGAACCCTGGCGTTGGGTGCAACGCTGGCTGGTGGCTTCACGGGTGCGGCTATGGCTCAGGACGGTGACGCATTAAAAGCTCGCGCCCCGATGAGCCTGAAGCGATCGGCACCTGCAGAGTGGTGGGAACCCAAATTTGCCAGCATCCAGCCGGCCCCTGATTCGGAACCCTTTTATACAGGGGAATCATTGACGCCCTACGAAGACGTAACCCGCTACAATAATTTTTACGAATTTGGCATGGACAAGGGCGACCCTTCCCGCAATTCCGGACAATTCGAAGTGGATCCGTGGTCGGTGGAGATCGCCGGGGAGTGCGATCGACCCGGTACCTACGCGCTGGAGGATATCCTCAAGCCCCATGACCTGGAGGAGCGCGTTTACCGGCTTCGCTGCGTGGAAGCCTGGTCAATGGTGATTCCCTGGATAGGATTCCCGCTGGCTGATCTTCTCAAGCGCTTCGAGCCCAATTCCCGGGCCCGTTATGTGGAATTTCAGACAGTGGTGGATCGGGATTCCATGCCAGGGGTGCGTTCTCCATTTTCCATTATTGACTGGCCCTATCAGGAAGGATTGCGTATCGATGAAGCCATGAATCCCCTGGCATTCATGGCCGTTGGTCTTTACGGGGATTACTTGCCTCCCCAGAACGGCGCACCTATCCGTCTGGTAGTTCCCTGGAAATACGGTTTCAAAAGCATCAAGTCCATCGTCAGAATAAACTTTGTCGAGGAACAGCCCAGCACCAGTTGGAATGACCTGCAGCCCAGCGAATACGGATTTTTTGCCAACGTCAACCCGAATGTCCATCACCCTCGCTGGCGTCAGGACACGGAGCGGCGTTTACCTCACACGTTGTTCAGCCGCCCGATAATCGATACCAGGATGTTCAATGGCTACGGTGAGCAGGTTGCACATCTCTATGATGGCATGGATCTGGCGAGATACTATTGACAGAGGGGAGCGCTCCTCCTGCAGTGAGGTAGTCAGGCGGGTGACGGCGGGGAGAGGATGCAGAAGGCGATAAAGAGTGCCATATTCGTTGCCTGCGTGGTTCCGTCTATCTACTTGTTTTACCTGGTCTGGACTAATAACCTGGGGCCGGATCCCGGGGAGGCTCTGGCCAAAGAATCAGGTGAATGGACCTTTCGATTTTTACTGGCAACGCTGGCGGTGTCGCCGACACAGCAAATCACCGGTTGGCGCATAACCAACCGGTACCGTCGCATGATCGGGCTGTTCTGCCTGTACTACGCTTGTCTGCATTTCCTGGTGTATTTGATGTTCCTGCTGGGGTTTCGCTGGTATACGCTGTACGAAGAGATTCTGGAGCGGCCCTATATCACTGTTGGATTCTCAGCTTTCCTGATTCTGGTGGCCCTCGGAGTGACCTCACCGAAATCAATGCTGCGAAAGATGGGGAAGAACTGGAAACGCCTCCATCGATTTATCTACCTTGCCGCCCTGCTGGCCATGGTGCACATGATCTGGATATTGCGCTCCGACTTTGGCGAGGCATTGATTTACGGTCTTTTCGTGGTACTGCTTCTGGGATTTCGGCTGGTTTATTTTATCCGCAAAAAGTCTGCCAGGTTTTTCGCTCGTCAGAGCGTTTGATGGTGGGCCTGCAAGCCGGTTTACCGGTCTTTGATAAATAGTTGAAGTAATCTCGATTAACCCCTTGTAAGGTGTGAATTGAACTGTATAATACGCCGGCCCTTGTCATGAAGACGGGGTTTTTTGTTCTTTAAAAATCAGATTAAGCAATAGAGGTGGGTGCTTGCAGGGGCGGTAGGCTGAGAAAGCAATACTGTCAAAGTAAGCAACTGCGTTTATTCATTGAGAATGTAAAGCTGTT
>Ga0209578_10000897_pt1 | contig 30891 bp, 28 predicted proteins | sample tdAd472_FD_187127 | JGI IMG/M metagenome (GOLD analysis project Ga0209578, IMG submission 187127) | Marine sediment microbial communities from the Atlantic coast under amendment with organic carbon and nitrate - tdAd47.2 (SPAdes)... | ecosystem: Environmental > Aquatic > Marine > Coastal >...
ATCGTAGTCTTCAGCAGATGATACGCCTTCTTCAGCTCAATTTATTCGACCGCCGTGATCTACTTTTGCTATTAAAAGGTGATCCTCCCGAGCCAGCCAACGAATTTCAACAAATACGATTACGGCTTTCATGAAAATTTATGGGACAGCAGTGATTCGATTCATAAAATAGTCTCTCTGACTGACACCCGGACTGGATGCGTATTGCGGATAGTGGAAAAGATCCAGCGTTGGCTTATATCCTGAGTATATTTAACTCCACTTTGACTTGATTCTATTATTGTGACACCAGCCCCTTAATGCAATGAGACATAATGTCGCAGGGCCTTTCTGTAAACTAAATTCTGGCTATGAATTTTTTCATAAGGATTGTTCATAATTTCAAATTGTTAGCCAGCGCATTGTTAATAAAAATTATCCTTATTTCGATTGTTCTTTGCTGATAACAACCTTTATATTGCGCTGCCTACATTAACAAACGCGAAAGTCAGGACCCGTTAGCGTATCGCTCTGGATGGCAGAACGTGTCAGTGAAGTTGAGTGGTTGGAGGGTGATAATCGAAAACATTGGAGAAAGGAAGCAGAACCAATTTCGAAGGATTCTGGGCTTGTTGAGCCAAAATTCCTACCTTCTGCTTCGAGTTTAAAAGACGTCGAAGCCCGATAGTCTGAGAATGCCCGCTTTGTGACGAACTTAAATTTACATCAAATGCTAATGATAAAACATTCCGTCTCTTCACTATTTAGAGGTCGACTGGATTTACGTGATCGAACCTGGCTACTTCCTACAAATTAAGTCCTAATACCACGTTAAACTGGTGTTTCTCGTTTTAGCTCAGCGACACACAAATTGTTACTAATTTACTTATTATTCGTATCGTAGCGATTTTACTGGGTCTGAACTAGCGGTCCTGAAACACTGAATGGAAACAGTACAGACTGCAAGTAAGATTGTTGATACCGTGACCAACAGGTAAAGGCTTATCGGCATTTCCGGCCGAGACGAAAACTGCGCGAAGAAATAGGACGTCGCATAGTAACCTCCAATACTGGCAATGGCACAGGCCAACAACACCGGTTTGACGAAATCCCAAGTTAACAGACCTATAATAGAATTTGAAGTGGCTCCCAACACTTTACGAATACCGACCTCTTTAGTGCGCCTTTGGGTTGTATAGAACGCTAGTGCATATAATCCCAATTCAGCAATCCCGATGGTCACAATGCTTGCGAACAGAGATGCCATGCTGATGCCTCCAGTTGATTCGCTGACCAAATCATCAAAAGTTTGCTCATAGAATGATCGCTCTATTGGAACATCTGGTCGATGCCTAGCCCACACATTGTCTATATGCCCCAGGGCACTTTCTGTCTGACTCGGATCTATCCGTATACTCACTGTTCGCATAGGTTCTCTGGATACCCGCAATATGCTAGTTGAACGCAACACGTCCTCCATGCCACCAGCAAGCCTAAAGTCATTCAGTACTCCGACAATCCTGAATTTTATACCGCCAATTTCCAACAACTGATTCAATGCTGCCTCTTCTGATTCGAAATTAAAGTTACCAACAGCCGCCCGAGTAATTATCACACCGTAGGTCTGTTCCGGATCAGGTTGCCCTGCTGGCAGGAAGTCTGCTGGAAATTCTTCCGAGAATCCTCGTCCAGCAATAAGTTGCAATTGATAGGTATCGATGTACTCCGTGTCGATTCCGTAGTGACTGACTGGCCTCCGTTCTGTCTCCTCCCATTCAGGTCGACGCCAGGGATTGTACGGCCCGGTATTTGGTGGCGCGACTTGAGATTTGGCAACCGATATGATTCCCGGATGCTGCTTCAGTTCATTAACCATCGCCTCGTAGTTAAACTGTTCCGGATTACGCGGATTATAGTTACTATCCAGTACCACAAGGTTGTAGCGGTTGAATCCTATCTCCATTTCCCCGAGATGACTGATCTGCAGGGCTATGGCAAGTGCCACCAACACCAGGATTGTAGACAGAGAAAACTGAACCACAGTAATAAGAGATCGCATCGCTTGACTAAATTTACCTTTCGCAATAATTCCTTTGATGACAGTGGCTGGCTGATGGCGCGAGACTGTCACTGCGGGGACCAGACCGGATATAAATCCGGTGGCTAATACAAACAAGATTATCCCTGCCGTGTAATTGCTCTGAAGTAGAAGTCCTGCAGTGAATTCGGTATTTGTATACGCAGTGTAAACTGGTATAGCAAAGTAAATGAAAGGAAGCGCGATAAGAAGGGCAATTACTGTCATCAACATTGATTCGAATAAGATCTGTATAACGACATGCCATCGACTCGCACCCAGTGTTTTTCTCACACCTATTTCTTTTCCCCTTTGTTGTATCTGGGACAAAGATAAGTTGGCAAAATTTATGCTCGAAGTAATCAAAATCAGCACAGCAAAAATAACTAAGCCTGCAAGAATCTGTGCACGGCTACCTGCATCGTTGCGAAATCCTTCTCGGGGTGAGAGATAAACATCTCCTAGTTGTTCAAGTGTCAGTGTAATATCAATCTGGTTGACGAATCTGCGTTGCTGATCAGGCACGTTGCGATTGACAAACTCTTCAAGACCATTGCTAATTGACTCTGCCTCGGCGGCGTTTGGCAACGTGAAGTAGAGCATAGTGCCGTTGAAGCCCGCCCAAGCATTATTGTTCATGAAATTTTCATTAAACAACTGACGACCGGTTTCAGCAGCGATCATCATTTGAATGTCCAGATGGGTATTAGTGGGTAGATCACTCATAATCCCAGTTACCCTAAGATCAGTCTGATTGTCCAGTGTTAGAATCTGCCCCATCGGATCTTCGTCGCCAAAATATTTTTTGGCGGTGGTCTGGTTTAGTACGACTGCATTGGTTCCATCCAGAGCCGTATCAGGATCGCCGCTTACGAATTGCAGAGAAAAGACGTCTATAATTTCTGGTTCAACCCAGAAATAGCTGTTTGGCAAGGATTCGCCATTTCTCAAGAACTGTCCACTGCTCTCACGAATCATCGCCGAGTTTACAATCTGCGGATAATCTATACGAAAAGGAGATGTGTAACCCTCAGCAATTAAGGGAGTGTCTATGCGCTGGTCAGTTGTGAAGCTAGTAACCAGTCGGTAAATGTTCTGCCAATTAGGAATATGTTTGTCGTAACTGTAGGTGTATTGCACGTGCATGAGGACGAGAATAGAACAAGCCAACCCTAGTGTAAGGCTGAATATCTTAATAGCGGAAAATGCCGGTTGGCGTCGAAGGCTTAAGAGTGCGGTAATCAGGTAGTTATAAAACACAGCTAATTCCTTCTCACTAATTTCTGGCTAATTTTTGATTGTTGATGATACAACTAAGCGTTTTCGATCGCCTCTTCCCGGTCTGTGTCAACGATTGCCCCGTCGAGCAATCTAACTGTGCGAGTACCGAATGTGGCGTAGTGCTCGGAGTGCGTTACCATAATGATGGTTGTCCCTTCTGCATTTAGTCTTTTGAGCAGGCTCATTACTTCATCGCCATTCAACGTATCCAGGTTTCCGGTCGGTTCGTCGGCCAATAATAAATTCGGTTTACCCACTATGGCGCGAGCAATGGCGACCCGTTGTTGCTGGCCACCGGACAATTGCTGAGGATAGTGCTTAGCGCGATGAGCAATGGAAACTTTTTCTAATACTTCCTCGACTCGTTGCCTACGTTCATCTTTAGGTACTTTCTGATACAGCAAGGTCAACTCTACATTCTGATAGACCGTTAACTCGTCAATGAGATTAAAACTTTGGAAAATCACACCAATATTGGCTTTACGAATACTGGCTCGCTGGGCTTCTGAGTAAGAGGCCAGTTCCTCGTCATTGAAGTAATATTCCCCGCTGCTGGGAGTGTCCAGCAAGCCAATAGAATTGAGTAGGGTCGATTTGCCACAGCCGGAAGGACCCATGATGGCGAGAAACTCTCCGGAATCCACTGTGAGATTAATGTTATTCAGTGCGGTAGTTTCAAGTTCATCGGTGAGATGTACTTTACAAATATCAACAAGTTTGATCATTTTTGTTCCTTCGCTGACTATTTGGAAATCGGATAGCAGTTACAGAATCAATCTTTGTGCCCAAATTCTAGCGATACTGTTTATATTTACACACACATCGTACCAACCATATCAAGCCAATTAACCTGTTGTTTTTTAAAGAAACTGTAGCAGTGAAGTTGGATCCTTGTGCTAAAAAAGATACTAATTGGGCAATTCTGCTACTAATTGGCGAGTAATCCAACCTTATACTTTATAGGACGTTGAAAGTCGCTAATTGTTCCAATGAAACGCTTATGAATTAGCAATTTGGTTAGATTCCAAGAATGACAAACGCAATAGCGTAGTATCCCTAATGGATCGAAAATGGGGATTTTATGTAAGTTGGTCAAATTTTAACCAATTCGTCTGCTTCACTCCTGAAAGCAAAAGCCGCCAAAATGAAACCTCAAGCATATTGTGGCGAATCCTAAGGGAGGCTCTAACTTCCGCTTGGGGTTCTAGTAGGCGACCTAGCCCCAATCCCCGGGAACGACCGCTGCCGGCCTCTGAGCAGACACTCAACACCGGATACTGGACCGAGGGAAAAGGCAGCCACGGGTACCTTGCGGTCTCATTCGCTAATGATCGGTGAACGACACACGCGACACCGACAATCTCCAAAACAGCCACTGCTCGAGTCGAACTGCCCCGTCGGATTTCGGTTTGCCGCTCCCGATCATCGAAGTAGTGAACTTAATCTCGCAGTTTCGCGCCGACGAAAGGGCTAGTAGCGAAACAATGGGATATTAAAGCGGATGAGAATGGCAACTATCAGTAGCGCGGCAAGCGAGGCAAGAATCATGTGAGTGCGCGATGCTAGGGTTACCGGCTCGCGACAGTGGGCAATGATTGTCTTGCCGGCCCAAAAAGTCGCTGCTACAAAGAGGACAGAGGCAACGCTCACGCCGTAGAGCGCCGGCGTTGGGCCGTAGATCAGCGCTTCAGCTTGCACAATGCAGAAGAGGCTAGCGCCGGCCAGAATCACGGCCGCCGCCGCCAGCACATGCCCTGCGCACGCTGGTGCCCAGAACGTAAAAAGTTGTCTGCGAGCACGTGCAACGACAAATGTGAGCAGGCGCGTGACTGGAAATGTCAGAACCAACACTAGCGCGATGCCGATTGTGACTGCGAGAACGTCAGCCCGTTCCCACCAGGATATTGATCGCAATGAAAAGTGGTCACCGTCAATGTTGATAAACATTGTCCCGTATTGCGAGGGGGGCGCGAAGGCAATGTACTGGCTGTCAGTGCGAAAAATGTTTCCGCCAACGGGTTCGAAGACAAGATTCTCTGCCCAGCCTTCGATGACTGGCTGCAAGCTCAGGCCGTCGCCGTTCGCGGCGACTACCCGCACCTGCAAGAGTGGCGAGGCGATGCTTTCGACACCGGAGAAGTTGGCACGATTAAGCTGATAGTATCCAACAAAGTCCTCAACGTCGGACGCAGGTAGTGGTGAGGCGGTGTTCGGGTCTGCAGGAAAGAAAGCGGGCAAAAATTCTGCGAGCAGCCGCTGAGTGAACAGTGGTTCTTGGCGATTGATAGCGATGAATACACCCGAATTCTCGTCGGGCAGGAATAAGAGGACTGCGTGGTGCTTTGGCGATGACCCACCCTTCGTCCATACTCGCACCCCGCCGATCAACTGTTCATTCAGGCCAAAGCCGATTCCTTCCAAGCCTGGCACAAGAGAGCCTTGAGTGCGTGCCATGTCGCGCGCCGCAGCGCCGATAGCGTTCGGCTGACCGCTGTATGCGGCGAGAAACGCGAGGATAAATCTTTCCATGTTCGACGCAGTGACAGCAACACCGCTAGCCGGGTAGGGGTTTGTGAAATCCATCGGCCGGACTTCACCAGTGCTTGTATACTCGAGCGCAATAGCATTTGCGCGTTCATCAAGAGGAGGCACAGCAAAGAAGGTCTGGTCCATTTCGAGAGGCGCAAATATCTCACGTTCCACGTATTCACGGAATGAAACCTGTGAGGCCCGTTCGACCGCGAGGCCAGCCAATGCGTATCCGTAGTTCGAGTATGCGGGAAGATCGACGAGCGCGGAGAACCGTCGCGGCAACCGCGCCCGCAAATGAGATTCAAGATCAGGGTAGTCGGAGCCTGCCCGTGACTGGTAGCCGATAAGTCGATCCTCGAAGCCGGCGGTGTGCAAAAGGAGCCGGCGTAACGTCACCGTGTCATCGAGCGTGCCGATTTCGCCTGTATAGTTCGCCACGGGCATGTCAAGATCAAGCACACCGCGCTCGACCAATTGCAGTACGGCAAGGGCTGTTAAGGTCTTGCCAAGCGAGGCGATCCGAAATGCTGTGGCCTCCGCAACGACTGGCGTGTTTTTTTCGACATCCGCGAAACCCCAGGCGCGTGTGAATACTGCCTGACCGCCATCTACGAAGACCAACACGGCTCCCGGCACCGCCATCTCTTCCATATAACGCGGAAAGAACTCGTCGGCGAACGTGAGCACACGCGCACGACGAGCTTCTGCGGCTTCCACAGCGGTGGATTGAGCGCTCGCGGTAGTGCAGGGCGCTAGCGCCGCCCACGCCAGGATCGTAAAAACACACTTAACCAGTGACCTCAGTGCGAATGTCATTCAAACCTCTGCTGCCAAAAAAGCCGCAAATCCAGTTTGAGCACAGGCAGAAAACGCGGCAAAAAGCATGGGTAATCGGGGTTCGCCTATCCTTCCGAGTTGCGGATATCTCACCGGCTGTTTTGGGTTTAATTGCTGCCGCTCTCTGGCCCACCCGCGAACGTCGGCTTTCATGATAGCGGAAGTAGCCCAAGGTTGCCCCAATTACCGAATTCGGCCTCATAGCGGACATTAACACTCGCATTTGCGGCTGGTTTGGAGCGCAGCGGAAAACCAGTCCGGCAACATGCGCTTGTTACACGTGAACACGCTAATCATTGCCATAATCCGGTTCAAATGCTCTCTCGCGTTCTTCTGTATCATAAAACTCATCTGGCAACTCCGTTGCTGATATTTCCTGCGAGCCGAGCAAGTGAAGTTCACAAACTAAACAGACAAACTCTTCTGTGGCATATTTTACATCTACATACTCCGTAAATGGATCATCAGGGTCTTGGCCCTCAGAGATTTCTTCATCATATTGGGTTCCACCGATAACCCCCATTCCTTTACAACCGGGGCATTCATGTAACTGAAAATTATCAATTGAAAAACTAAATCTATCATAGTGCCCCCAAGGCTTAGCTTGCGTCGAGGCATTGATGAGTTCCTCTTGCTTCTTTTCACTCTTATGCTTTAGCTTAAAGTCTTCTAGAGCATGAGCGATTCTGGTTTTGACCATCATTGCGATAGCTTCTTTAGCTTCTTTCAATATTTGTCTTGGGGCCTGTGCTTCATCAGCCCCTAACCATTGCTCCAACTCTTTATTTTGGATCTCCAAAATCATATGAGCTGCATGCCAAAACTTTGCTTCCCAAGCCTCCGAGGACATGCCTGAGAAGGGAGACTCACCTGAATGAATTTCGGAATTTCTTCGTAATGCAAGCTGCTCACAAAACTTTTGTATCCGTTTATCAAAGGATTTTGAAATGTGAGACAGCCGCTCAAAGAGAGTCTTGGCAGTTATTGTTTTGACATCGGGTGAAAGAGGATGCCCACAAGCGGCAAACAATGATTGATAATGGGAAGGGTCTGCAACAAGCGCAGGATGTACGTTACTAAGCGATGATTTTGCTAAAAGCTCAAGAGCCAAAGATGCCCAAAGTTGGTACTCATCCAGTGCTCCAGCATGTTTTGCCTTTAAACCTCTCGACATATACACCTTTGATTTTGCAAAAAGTGTGTTTGGTGAAAATGCTGGGCTTATCTCTCTACTCATGCGACTAATACTCTTTGTAGCTGCCTGGCTGTATGGTGCTCACCTTCAATTTCAGCACCCTTTCTACCATGCAGAATTCTCCAATTGTCTATAACAAGTACGTCACCTTTTTCCCATGAAACCTCTATGGGATTCACTTGGTCAAGCTTATTTTTCATTAACTTGAATGCATCTTCCGATTCACTATCTAAAGGGCTCATGCAGCCAGGATCGAACCTAAGAAACTCTTCATTCTGATTCAAAATTGTCGAGTAAAATGATTTTTGACCATTCCTAATTAAAAAAACCGCGCTTTTAAGCAACTTGATTTCTGTCAAATCAAATTCAATTTTCTTCCAATCTATTAGCACCGTTTTTCTACCACAATTACCGGGATTTTCACAGCCAAAAACTATATAGCGGCATGGGCTTACCCAATGAGCAGTATCGCAGTGGAAGGGGAATGGTGAATATCCAAACTGATTGCTCAGTGAGTTTTGGTTCGCAGATATAGAATCTTGGAGTTTTAGGACTTCGACTAGCGCTCCTTTCTTTCTTCCGCCCACAGGGGTTCCTAGCCTTCTAGATATTTCAATCAAGCAATCAAGATTCCCAATATCTATTTTTGACAGCCACCAGCCATTGCTTTTTAGTGAATTATGCATCCTGCTCCGATATCTGAAGACGTGTAACAGTTCATAAAAAGAGCCCTCTGCCATTTAATATATTAGAAAGTAATCGTTGTACCAAATCCCCGGTAACAAATATGTCGGAAATGTGAGACCAATGTTATGAAAATTGACATGGCCGTTGTGTCGAACAAATTCCGCTTCGGGTTTTTTGCTGCCGGTGCTACGCTAAATCTAAAAGTCAGCTTACATGATAGCGGAACTAGCCCAACGCTGTCTCAAGTGCTGAAATCGGCTTCGAAGGAGTCGTAGCCTGCTCCATTTGGTATGTCCCCTTTGGCCAAACAAGCGCTCGACATCAATTTTGGTCCATAAAATTGGTTATTCGGCTGCATATTAAGACAATCACAAATCCCCATAAGTAGCTATGCACCAGCGCCAGCGAAATGTTAAACCAGATTTGCTCGCCCAAAAGCGGACTAACGATGCGAAGTGGCCAATCAAAGAACACGCTAACCGGCTCTAAAGGGCAGTAATCCTCGTAGAAAACTCCTAAGCAAAACCAAGAAATAGCAACCAGAATTGCCAAGTGCATCCCTGCAACAATAAAAACCCATTTTGAAGCAAACATACTAGGATCAACCGTTTCGCTCAGCAGTAGAGAGACTGCGCAGCTGTCAATTTGTCTGTCTGTAACATCTTATTAGGCGGGTTGTTTATCTGTTTAGCCAGGGATTGTATAACGCTCCGTATTGAACTCATTGTTAAATGCCTTCTGATTTAGTTAGCAAAACTTTCGAGTCTTTGTAAATCAATTGTTGTGGAATTTCCAAGTCATCTAGCTCAATTGCCCCCGAGTTAACGCCAGCAACAACCTTTCCACGGTAATCCCAGGCTCCTAAGTTACAAAAGTCAGCCCATCCTCCTTTCCAAGATTCACCGAATATTTCTCCGGGCGGGACGTGTTCTAGATAACAACTTCTATAAGTGCTAACCAGCACGTAACCAAAAACTGTCGTCTCAGATTCTCTGTAGAAAGCAATAGGGTCACCAAGCCATTCGATAGTTTTAAAGTCACCAACTTCTATATCGTCGGTCCTTACATGCATCTCAACTAAGGAATCTGCGGAACCGTGTGGATTGAGACTTGAAATAAACACGTAAAGTGATGCTATGCCACCGACCAAGAACAACAGTGATGTATTAACTACTAAAAATGTTCGATTACGTCGCATTGGCATTCAAACTGTTTATACTGGCGGGTCTCCGTTTTTAACTTATGACCCTAGTATCCCACTGGAATGGCGGCACTTTCAATAGTGCTGAGTAGTAGGTGTATTAAAAGCTGCGAGGGAAACTCTGGATGGCAATCTACGTTCCGGTAACTAAACTTACTGAAGTCGTAAACCAAACATCCAATAGCAGACATAGCCTGTGATTAGAAACTAGTTCCGTTTAGGGTTTAAAGGCCGCCCCTCAATTCCTTAGTTTCTACGTCGGCTCCCGGCCTCTACACGGAAGTTAAATTGAAATGCGCTTTATTTCTTATATTGTAGCGCAAGCAGTTAGAGCGCCAACAATAGCGAATGAAATTCCAATTTTTCCTGCTACTTTGAGATTGCTAGTTATTAGAGTACCGACTAAACCAAGGATTATCACAAAAATAGATATAATTTCTGCTTGCGTAAAACTGTAGTCGAAAACAGAGATTTCTCTATTGATACGTATTTTCTCGATCAGCAAGCGTTCAAACCCGCTCAGAACTAGATAGATAGAGAACAGGCCTCCAGGGGTTTTGATTCGTTTCCTGATAGTCCACAAGACAGAAAATATCAATAAGGCCATAACAAATTCGTATAGAGGAGTGGGATAGACGCCCGGCGCAGGAATGTCTATTCCTAAAATATTGTTTTCATAAATTTGAGCCCAAAACCATTCCGGCACCCAAGTAGGCTTTAGAGACATATTTGATGGAATGCCCCAGTCACCATCGCCAGAAATTTGGCAGCCAAGCCGTCCTATTCCATAGCCGAGTATCATCGCAGGCGCTACTGCATCCAGACTTACTATAATGGGTACAGAATGTTTTCGAAGAAACATAATCCCAGCAGAGATCCCAAATACAAGTCCTCCATATATAGAGAAACCCGCTCTTGAAAATATCATGCCTGCAGGGTTACTCAAAAATTCACTTGGATAGTCAAGAATGTGAAATATACGAGCGCCAACTAGCCCAAAAATGACGCAAATTATTACTAAGTCTTGAATCAATTGATGTGGGGAAACTTTTCCCTTTGAAGTATTGATTGACGACGGCAATATACCGATGCGCTCATATCTAAGAAACTCTTTTCTAGCAATTCCTGATGCGATGATCAGCGCGAGCGCAACAAACGTTCCAAACATGGCTATCGGAATATACCAGTCGGTGCCAAACCACGCGTTCAATATATCACTTAAGTATGGATACGAATTCATTGAAAGATTTTCCAGATGCCTCAGGTGTTTACTGCATGGCAGTATGCCATTTACCCTGGATCAATCCAATATTCCGAGGGGCGGCTTTGGGTTTAATTGCTGCCGCTCTCTGGCCCACCCGCGAACGTCGGCTTTCATGATAGCGGAAGTAGCCCAACGTTGCCCCCAACTACCGTGTCCACACGAGCGTCCACGCAATGAGCGTTCTACTAGGAGAGAGTTAATGCCAAATCATTTCTATAAAGCGGTCTTGCCCACGCATATTACAGGGAAAAGTCTTATACCCATGGAAAGGGGGCCAGGCATTATGCAGGAAGGGCTTGACCCAAAAAAGAGAAACATGAGTGGCGGAGCCACTGTAGTAGCCGCTGCTCAGACGGGAAGAGCATTAAGCGCTGCAGATAGTACGTCGTTTGGGCAATGTTTAACTGGAAATCGACAATATGCCGAAGACTACGCAAAGACAGATAATCATCGACTATTGCGAATCACACTCCCGGATAGCATGATCAGTGCACTAGTGCGAAGTGCGGCCAGCTACGATGATTATGCAAATATCCAAGCTGCCGTTAACGATAAGGAGTGTACGGCGATTGGAAATATTCCGACAGAATACATCGAGTTTCTAACCATCTCCAACGGTTGGCAGTCAATAAAAACCTATCCTAACCCTGCTCCCAAGAAGTTTGGTGACGAATCCGATAGCGATTCCGACGATGAGTGAGCAATTCTTTCCTTCGGCTTGCTTTGTTGATTTGCATGCTCGATTGATAATCATCTAGCCAGCCTCCCGATCCCCGCGATGGCGGGGTAAGCTGTCAATACCTATACTGAACAGCATCAGCTCAAAATCCCACAAAATCCGTTCAATTTCTAAAATGATATGGTATTGTTTTCCGCAAAATGAAGAGCCCGTGGGAGCAGTGCCCAGTCCACGACAAGGTGCTTCCATGGGTAACCTGTTTCAAGAACTAAAACGGCTCAAAGTTTTCCAGGTCGCCGCAGCACAAGCCTTTAATGGGGTGAGGTGCATGAATTATCCACAGTTCCTGAAGCGAAAGTGTGTGCGCATTGCATTAGCAACGGTCGTTGTGAGCGTCGTGACGAGCTCTGCTCATGCCCAGGAAACAATCGGCGACGGTTCCACCGTTGTCTATCCGTCAAACTATTTTGACCAGTGGGCGCCAGTTACAGCGCAGGATATGCTCAATCGCATACCAGGTCAGTCGGGGGGAAGTAGCTCTGGAAGTGGAAGCAGCTTCCGCGGTGGGGGTTCGGGCTTTGGCGGCGGTAATCCTTCAGCAGGCGGCCGAGGACTTGGCAGTGGCAGCGGCCAAACCGAAATTCTTATAGATGGGAAACGCACCGCCGGAAAGAACAACCAGACGGGAGGTCTACTTTCCAGAATCCCGGCAGACCAGGTGCAGGAGATTCAGATTATTCGAGGTACATCGGGCGATCTCGATGTGCGGGGCAGCAGCCAGGTCATTAATGTAATTCTGTTCGAGGCTCTTTCGACAAGAAGTGTCTCCTGGGATGCGACCGCAACCATGGCACAGGACGAAAGGGTCACGCCCAGTGGTTCCGTCGCATTGAGCGGCCAGAGTGGTGAATTGAATTATCTATTCAGCCTCCGTAGCTCACCACGCTATTCCCATTCGGTGACGCACGAACGCAGCATACTGGACGATTTCCTGCCTAACGACCGAATCAGCGAGCACCGAATCAGCGAACTTGGCAATGACGAATTCAGCATGAATCTTGGTTATGAATTTTCGGCCAATAGCAGCGTGCGCATAAATGCCCTATATGCGATTCAGGATTCCCCAGGCGATGTGGATAGAATCACACAGGACCTGCGTGCGTTGGACGACGGCATCACTACAGAGAAGGAAAAGAATCCATCTGAGCGAGACAATTGGGAGATCGGTGGCGACTACGAATATGTGCTAGGAAACGGTGACAGGTTCAAGATATTGGGTATTGCCAACCGTAACAATCGAGACAACACACGCCAGCGATTCGAGCTTCAAGATGACGGCGAGTTTCAGAAAAATCTTTTCCTCAATCTGAACAGCATTACGGAGGAACGCATTGTGCGAACCTCCTACACTCGGGATATATTCAGCAATCAGAATCTCGAGTTTGGCATAGAGCGCGCGCAGACTATTCTCGACTCCAGTCTGGCTTTAGGCCTATTGAGTTCATCCGGCACCCCTTCCGATGAGGTGGGAGGACTGGCACCCCAGAATCTCCCTAATGCCAATTCTCGAGTTGAGGAAATTCGTTACGAGCCATTTGTTATCCATAATTGGACAATAAGTCCAAAATTATCTTTAGAGTCAACGTTGGTGTACGAGACTTCCGAGATTTCACAATCTGGCGACATTAGTAATAAACGCGATTTCGATTTTGTGAAACCGAAGCTCGATTTGCGCTACAACCTTACTCCAACAATTCAGTTTCGTGGCACTATCGAGCGTATCATTAATCAACTTAGCTTCGCCGATTTCGTCGCAGCGAACGACGAACAGGATAACGACAGCAATACGCTTTTGGGAAATGCCTCTCTGCGCCAACAGACCCAGTGGCGCTATAGCTTCAATTCCGAGTTTCGCCTGCCAAACGATGTGGGCGTAATAAACGCACTGTTGTTCTACGCCGATCATCAAGATGTGATCGATCGCATCGATGCCTCGCCTTCGGAGGACAATATCGAGGGTGCCAATGGCAATATTGGGGACGGCACGGAATATGGCATCGATTTGAACGCCAGTATTCGCATGGGCATGATAGGTCTGCCGAACCTGCTGGTATCACCCTCTTACCTTCTGCAGGATTCGGAAGTCACAGACCCTTTTCTTGGCATCAAGCGCCGATTTCCCAACCATGAGCGTGGTATGTTTAGGCTGACTGTGCGCCATGACATTCCTGAGTGGCGTTTCAATTGGGGATTTACCAATTTCGATCGTGTCGATGGTGGATACTACCGCTATGATCTCGAAGACATTGAGTTCGATATCGGCCACCCCCGATATGGTCTGTTCGCCGAATACATCGATCGGAATAATCTCACCTACCGCATCGATATTCAGAATGTCACCAATGGCAACAGATGTCGAAGACGGACGCGTTACGAAGGAAGGATCTCGGATGACATCCTAGAAGAGATCGAGTTTCAGTGCACAAATTCTGGCGTGGACTTCAGTCTGAAAGTGAGTGGTACTTTCTAATCAGGCCCTCAATAAAGCTCTATTGCGCGATCAGTCGTTCCAGGTAGGGAATGATGAGCTAGCTAAAAGTGTCTCTTAGGGCAATGGGGCTATTGTGTCCAACTAGAGCTGACGGGGTACAATCCGTTACCCCTAAATGAACCTTCTTGCCACCTACCAATCCCTTGTTGGTGTGGCCCATCGCGATTACTGTTTCACCGGCGCTCCGAAACCGGTGCATCGCTGGGTTGAAAACCTGGGGCAGATCATCCTTGCTCATCAGGTTCACAAACTTTTTTAGCGTGTCAATACTGACTACCTTTGAATGTGCCACGCCAGCCATTTCCATTTCTTTCAGTGCAGGCAAAAGACTGCCCGGCTTAAATCCTTTTTCGTGCGTAACCACCATCTGTATATCACACCGAACAGGACACAGCGCTGCTCCGGTCGCGCGGTGTCCTGTCATTCGCTCAGAATTTTTCGATCAAATCCGCCCTAAACGTAACCCCGAGGCCCGGGCCCTGGGGCACTTTAATTTGGCCGTCCGCTTCCAGAACGGGCGGGTTCTCGAAGACCTGCCAGCCCTCGAAGATATCCGCGTGCGGCGGTTCGTGGATGAACTCTGTTATCGGACCGTTAGGCATGGACGCGATAAGGTGGATTCCGCAGATATTGACTAATCGCCGTTCAAATGGCGCCGAGTGCGGCGAGACTTGTCTGTTGTAGGCCGACGCGAGGGTGCCGACAGTGCGGGACATTAGTGGGCCTATATCGCCTATCTCCGGCATGAGGACGTCGAAACACCCCTGCTCAAGAAGCCACCTGAACTCATGGATGCCCCAGTTTGCCTCGGCGCCGGCCATCGGCATAGCGAGGAGCCGATTGAGCTCCGCCAACCGTTCGTAGTCGTAGCGGGGCAGTGGCTCTTCGAGCCAATATACGTTGAGCCGCTGGTACTCCATCGCCGTGTCGTAGGCACGCTTAAAGTTCCAGAGCGTCGGATCCTCCCCATTGGCGTCTGCGTCGCCGGGCGCCTTGTTGCCGTCGCAAAGGATGTGGAAGTCATCACCTACCGCTTCCCGTACCAACTCCACGACGCGCACGTCCTCTTCCATCGTCCTGAACCCCGAACGCAATTTGATGGCGCGCCAGCCGTCCTCTTTGAGTCCAATGGCGATTTCGACCCGGTCTTCCACGGTGCCGATGCCCCACATGGCCGCGTATGGCAGGACTCGGTCGCGTCCACCGCCCCAGAGCTTGTAGAGCGGCAAATCCGTTGCTTTGCCCAGCAGATCCCAAAGCGCGATCTCTACCGAGGCGCCCCATCTGCGCTGCGGACGGTATAGCGCCGCGGCATGCTGATTGATCTCGAAAGGATCTTTGCCGACGAGCAGTTGTTTTACGGCCTCGAGGTTCTCTGGAGGAATCCCGGGGCCGATGCCCACCAGGCCTTGATCCGTGTGCACTTCAGTCACGGTGAAATTGCCAATCTGAACGTGTAATCCCCCACGGGGAGTATCGACACGTCGGGCAAGGATGCCCTTATCTTCGATCAGTCTGATCCTGATCAAACGGACATCAATGATCTTCAGGCGCGCTGACTGCGCCGCGTGCGCAGCTTGCGGCAGCATCAATGGCATAGTCGCAAGGCCGGGCAAACTGGTTAAGAAATCTCGTCTCTGCATCGCAGCTTCCTGTCTGTAGTCAAATTAGTAGAATTACCATATGGTTTTTATTACTTTTATTCAACTACAATTGAGATCCACCCATTACTAACCGACTGATCTTGTACCACTTTCGTGGACACTTTATGCACACAGCTTTTCATAGCTTTCGGGTGATTGGTAGCCCAAAGAGAAACGGCGGGGCGATGAACGCCGCCAAAAGAATTGTAGTTGAACGTGTATTTTCACTAATGTTCATTTAGGAACATAACATTCGTATAAAGAGCATGCTCGCTTTGCAAAAAAATAACGGTGCGCGTTCGCTTAACTCTGTAAATTGCTCTAACAGAGCGGCGGCTTCCAGCCAACGGCAATGGATGGACTCCCCCTTACCCAATCGGCATCTATGTGCTAAGACGGGGGACTTCCTATGACCAAAGCCGGAACGATTATGCCTTTCCTTGTCGGATTCCTGTCTATCACCGATATTGCCTTCACAGTCGCCCTTCTGATCAGAGGCGGCGCCAATCCGGGATTCGAGCAACACCCAGCCATCACCAATCTCTACGTGATTCCTGGGTTGCTGTATCTGAGCATCGCGCCACTGTAATTTTCAAGAACAATACGGGCCAGGTATCCCGTTTACCACCGCTGGAGCGGCTGGCTGCTTGCTGTGATTGCCATAATTCTTGGAATGGCCCGCCTATTCCTTGGTGCAGTTATTCCTTCTTCCGGCCTGCCAGAGCAGGTCGTCACCGGAGCATTCGGAATTTTCTTCCTGATATCCATAGTCAAGGGATACCGATACGCAAGAACCAAAGATTTTTCCAGGCACCGAGGATGGATGATACGGGCATTCGCCATAGGCTTCAGTATAGTGACCATGCGACTGATTTTTATCCCGATACTGATCGCGATCGGGAACCCGATCGAAGCAGATGCAGTCCGCTACTCCATAGTCTCATTTATGATAGCCTTCGTCCTGCATTCGACCGTAGCAGAACTATGGATCAGATATACGAGGCCTAAGCGCGTAGTCCTGGACTCACACGCCACCCCCGTCGGCTGACTTCTTGATTCAACTTGCTATTGCCAAGGGATACATTGAAATCGTATCTCAACCCAGGAGGAACTGCCGACTACAAATGTAGGACGTGAGTCCGATTCAGATATCACATCGGCAGTAGAGGAATATCTTCCACAATAGGAAGTCGCCTCCTGTATGGCGGATTCCCGCAGACCCTTTATGCCCAGGACCGCAGTCCTTGACTCTTTTCTTATCGAGTAGGTGTTATCCCCAACCTGAACTACGTCAGCACTTGAGGCGCACCCAACAGCGATAAGTAGATATCCAAGTAACAGAACCAGATTGCGCAAGACCTATGCTTGCATTGCTACTAAATAGTAACTCACAACTCAAACGCCCGCACTGGTTAGAAAATCATTTTCCTCGCTATGATCAGCCTCCTCGAAATCCAGTATTTCCGGATCATCTTCGTCTTCCCTGCTCTCCAGCTCTTGCAATTCGACTTCGTCATCGAATTGCGTTGCTACACCTTGAACTTCCAGCTCATCAACCTCAGCAGTTAGCTCAGATCCAAACTCATCTTCAATTTGCTCAAGGTTTCCAGCAAGATTTGCCGCTGCAAGACTGATCCCTTCCAAACCTTCAATGGCTTCTCTGAGAAATTCCAGGTTTGTTTCCTTTGCTCTAACTTCCTCGGCTGCGTTTTCCTTCTGGATTGATGCCTCTTGCTTCAACGCGCCGCAGTAACTCTCTATGTATTGATTCACTACCTGGCTGGCGTACTCTTTTAGCAGGCCTGGCAGGGTATCCATCACGTAGGTGTTCGTGCTTCCTCTGAGATATTCAATGCCAGCGCCCTCCAGGCGTTGCTTTTTCTTGGCGGGGGCATTCGACTGCTCTCCCGTTGCACCAAAAAACTGCTGACGAACCTTGGCTTCATTTCGAAACAGAAGCTTGTCCATCAATCCCATTTTCAATGGCACTTCCTCGAAGTCGATCTCCAGGCGCGGCGTCGGAATAGCAGCATTCTTACCAAAATCCTGCAGTAATTGAGGTACTTTTTTATCAATGCTTAGTCCTGCCTGGCTCAAATTTTCTGTCTGGTCAAAGCTGAATCGCGCTCCTCCTGTCGAGGTATCGAGCATAACCCGCAGCTGCTCTAGCAGGTATTCTGTAGATTGACTGATTTTTCGCTCCACCAGCGGATTAATGCGTGCGGAGAGCAGGTCTTTCCAATTCCCGTCACTTTGCATCCATTCATCAATCGCGGTTTCCAGCGAGCCGCCCTTTCCGGACAGTTTCTGTTCCAGCTCATTGAGCAACTGCTCACTCTCTTTTCGCAGGTGGGAAAAGCTGGCTGACCAATCGGTCCTTTCGAGTTCCGACAACAACTCGACTCGCTCTATGCTCACACCAATAGCAGTATTTAGATCTTCGCAGGTACTCTTTAGCTCGTCACTGGCTTCACTGGTCGACTCTTGTATTTCTCCCCGAATCAGTTCCTTCGCCATCCCCAAGGTGTCAGCCATAAAATCCTGCAGATAGTCGCTGCTGTTTAAATAACTGGTTAGGTCTCCAAGGAATACGTCAAAGCCGTCGCTGGTGGTTTTCTCGGTTTCTTCATCCCCCATTTCAACTTCATCTGGGGTTGGGGTTTCCGCAGTCATAAGGGATTTCTCGCTCAGCCTCCTCGACGCCGCCTTAAGCAAATCAATCGAATAGATATTGAGCCGGCCGTCATCAATCGCCTGCTGAAGCGTTGAGCTGATGGACAATGACTGAAACGCCTCAATCACCTTGTCCGGATCAGATCCTTCCAGGCTCAATTCGAGCGTACCGTCGGGCTGCAGATCCTGCTTCGAAGAGTCAATGTTCGATACCAGGAAAATGCGGCTGAAGTATCCAAGCAGTTCCTCAAATTCCTCGAAGACTTTTTCAAAGAACAGATCGTCGGTTTTTACAACAAAAATTGCACAGGCCGCCGTGTCCCGAAAATCCTTTGTCATCTGGTCGTAGCCGAATTTCATGCGGCTATAAAGTCCCGGAGTGTCTACCAGTACGGTGCCCGACTCTTTCAGATTTTCCGCAGGCAGCTCAACATCTACCCGGCGAATCGCTGCAGGATGGTCCTGCTCCGGATCAAACTCTTTGCCGGACCGTTCGGCTTCCAGGATAGCTTCAGCAAGCTGATTATATTCTTGTTGAATCGCCGCTTTCATTTCCGAGCTATCGGCGAACCCCCGCACTTCGCCCTGATAGGTCGTTGCCTGAAACCCGTTTTTCTCTCCGTCCTTTACATAAACCAGCGCGGGATAGGTGGGCAGGCAGGACACCTCGCTAACATAAGTCCCGCTAATGGCATTCATCAAGGTCGATTTGCCGCTCTTCAAGGGCCCGAAAATCAGCAGGTAGGCATGCTGATTAGCTATTTTTTCCTGGAGTGTCTGGGCCCGGCTCTGCACTTCCACCAGTTTTGCGATGGTATTTCTAAGTCGTGAGAGCTCCTCTTCCTGTGACTTCTGGGACAGATTGGCGATCGCTGGATCGAGCAAGGCCAGAAAGGGATCGAGTTCATTGGAAAATTTTGTGCAAAAACTTTTAAGTTGTGTCTTCATGGGACTTCATCTCTGTATATACATCGGTGGCAAATCAACTGAATCAGTATGTAAATCTTATCGACGAGTGTCGGCTAGTATTCAATTTAATTTGGTAAAATTAGGTGCGCAGGCACGTACGGTCGAGTATTCGCAATCTATGTCACTCAAATTTATAGGCCAGAATCAGCCAATTTGACAAAACTGTTACGGATACCAAATTGCAACTCCCACTTGGCCTGTAAGTAGTGCTACGGTTAGAGTTCGGGATCTTGGAACACGGTTAGGCTTGCCACCATGGACTCTATTCTTCAGCTATACCTGGTCTGGATTATTGTCGGTATTGTCCTGATGGTCGGTTATGTCTACCTGGGAACCTCGTTTGTCTTCTGGGTTGCCGGAGGCCTTGCTTTTGTGGCCCTCATGCCTTTTCAGCTCCCTGAGCTGTCCGATACACCCCGGGTTGTCACCTGGGTCATTCTTGCAACACTTTATCTGTTAGCCTGTTTTGCCCTGCTGCCCCCCCCAGGGAAAGGAAAAAAGAGCACCGGCATTCCCAAACATGTGCTCCTGGGAGAAACCGGACAATTGACTAAAAGTTCAACACAGCCCGACAAGATATTGATCAAGTTTCCTTACACCATCAATGGTTCATCAACATGGCCAACCATCCCGCTGGGGCAAATGGAGATTGGAGACCAGGTTGAGGTAGTTGACATAGTGGGCCGGTCTCTCGTGGTCAGAAAGCCCGGATCCTCGTCAGAATCAATCAGCAATACCTGAAGGCTATTTCCACTAAATTGTAGAAATAATGCTTGACAAGCAGTTTATTTATTCTACTATTTAGAGCATATCCCATCGAAAGGCATCAGTAGAGCAATGAAACAGTCAAGCAGCAATAGTCCGCTGGGGGAATTTGAACACGTAGTACTGCTCACGCTGGTCAGGTTGGGTGACAAAGCCTATGGCATGTCTGTACGGTCCACCATCCATGAACTGATCAATCGTGACATATCGATCGGCGCTATCTACACAACTCTGGACCGGCTGCAAAAAAAAGGTTACGTCGAGTCACGCCTGGGTGAGGCTACCGCCAGACGTGGCGGCCGCGCCAAGAAATATTTTTCTGTCACCACCAAGGGGCGAAAGGCACTCAAAGAAGCCCGCGCAAACTTTGAGGTGCTTTGGCAGGGCATTCAGATTCGTTGTCCTGATAATGCACTTGGGAACGGATAAGCAGGCATGACTATCAAACATCAAGCTTCGCGCTCGAGCAATGGCGGACCACCAGTACCACCAACTGTAGCGACAAAGTTTCTATCGTTTTTCCTTCCTGCAGCACTCAGAGAACCAATCCTTGGCGATCTCGAGGAGGAATTCTGCCAACGCTTCGATTCTCTTCGCTCTAGCAGCTCTGCCCACCCCGGCAGCCCTTGCAAAAGCTCAGTAGAAGCCAATCGATGGTATTGGTGGCAAGTACTAAACAGCGCCTTTCTTTATTTTTGGCAACAGCGAGGTACCAGCATGGCATATTTAATTAGTGTTGTTTTCTTTGGCTTACTCTTTGGATTAGGCGTAGCCACCACGGGTTACGGGTTGTTGTTTATCCTGCCACCACCACTCATTGCGACCATTCCGGCGGCTTTGTTGCTTGGAATCGGAGCAACTTCCGTTCAAGCCGCCAAAACCGCTTTCAAACTCAGCTTCAGCGACGGAGGCGAATTCCCAGTTCAAAGTGTAAATCTGGCCCGCAGATTTCTTCGTGTCACGGGCAATCAGTTCCTGCTGGTTGCCGGCGTCGTGTTTTTCATGGGGTCGATCCAATGGCTATTCAGCTTCTCACAGGACCCTGAATTATTGAATGATCCTTCTCACTATGCGGGATACGGTTTCGCTGTTCTTCCTTTGTTTTACGGCATGATCTTCAAATGCCTGTTTTACTCAGCAGAACAAAAACTGGTGTGGAAGTATGCCCAGGAATAAGTGCCCGGGTTGGACAGGTCTCAGCTTTCAGTCGAGATGTGTTTTGAGAAATTTGCTGATTTCTACCAGCGTCATCCGGCCCTCAGGAATATCCGGCATGATCATGTACTCGGCATGGGACATTCCTTCAAAAACATGCAGATCGGCCTCAACACCGGCATTGAGCAGCTTGCGGTGGGCCCGCACGGTATCGCTGAGCAACATGTCACGGGTGCCGGAAATCAGAATGGTAGGCGGAAAGCCACTGAAATCTCCATACAGGGGTGAAATCAGCGGATCGGTGAGATCCCGACCGTCAGCATACATGTCGGCTCCGAGTCGCAACAATCCATCGTAGGTTATCAGGATACGGTCGATTCCCTCGTTCGTGTGCAGACTGTCACTGGTATCGGTTAGATCTGCCCATGGCGTGCCAGCAAAGATTGCGCCAGGCATTGGCAGGCCGAGGTTCTTCATCTGCAATACCGCGGCGAATGAAAGGCCAGCCCCGGCCGATGTGCCACCAACGGCAATCTGGCCAGCCGAATAGTCGTCCAGCAACGCCCGGTACACAGCAATCGCGTCATCAACCGCGGCCGGAAATGGAAATTCAGGTGGCATGCGGTAGTCAACGGATACCGTGCGAATGCCCGCAGTCGCACTTATGCGAGCTGCCTCGCCGGCAGCACCAGGACCGCCGCCAAGTAAATAGCCGCCACCATGCAGATGCAGAAAGACATGGTCCTGGTGCTCGCGTGCTATCTCTGCTGGTGTCACTTCATAAACTGTTACGCCTGCCATTTCTGTAGCCTGGATATCCAGGTTCAGAGCTTCTTCGAGTGCCGGCAAGGGGCCGGGGCCACCACTGGCTGACTGTTGCATCGCCAGCCAGTCCGCCTCGTTCTGAGGATAGCGTCCGCTGACATCCAGATCAGGTTGGGGAGTACTGGCAATGGTCCCGGCCAGCTCTGCACTGGCATGCGCCGGAACCGGCAGCGTACGGTCGCTGATAATCCAGGCGTCGCCGCTTTGTGCAACGCACGAGATTGAGGCCATCAGGCCCATTACACTGAACAGTTTGGCGATAGGAGAAGAAGACATACTATCCTGTCATTGAGCAATTCATCGGGCAGCAGTCCCTCAGGGTTGCTGTAGAGGTTTTTTTAGTCGGTCACGCGGACACGTTGGTAGCCATTGCTCCAGCAACACTGATCCAGGCCATCGCTATCCGAAGCATTCCAGTTATCCAGACGGGCACGAATCAGGTATTCGCCGGGTTCGGAAAAAGTGGCAATGATTCGGGCCGGCCCTTCACCTTCGGATACGGCAACCCGGGTATCCGCTACCGGCACCAGGCCCAGGACAGGGAACGTGGGTGCATCGGAAAGTGGTGTGGATGAGTGCTCGGTAAAAACCACCTCGGCGGGCCCTTGATGCAGGTACCAGGATACGTTGGTATCCAGCGGCCTGGTAAAGCGTGGGTCGGATCGGTCCCTGACCGAGGGATCATTGGTAAATACTTCCAGGGTCACCGGCTCGCCTGCGGATACAGTCTTAGTGTTGGCTGCAACGACACCATCCGGACCGGAACCGCGTTCCTCATCCGCAAACCAGATGTCCGGTTGAACGCTTCCTTGCGGGCGGGGATTGCGGTCCAGTTCGTACGCGGTGGAACTCCTGTCACCCGGGACCTTGAGTTGTTGCCCCGCGGACGTAATGTGCCACCAAACAGATTCATCCGCCATCGAGGCAGGAATAGTTACCGCAAAGACCCCGTGGTGGCGACCGGGGAAATAATACTCCGGCTGCATGCCATCGAATTGCGCGGGCTCAATACGATTATCCTTGCCAAGCGTAACCTTGACCATATCTTCATTGCGGTTGTGATAGCCAAACGAGACAGTAACCGATCCGTCCACATTGCCATACCAGCCTTCCATGTAGGGAACAACCGGCAGTCCCTGCGCCGCAGATGGACGCAATGGCCTCTGGGGTGGCTGCGCCTCCGCCGAAGCCACTACCATCACATTGCTAAGCAGTAGCAGGAAAACACCAGTGATAACCGTACTTACTCGTCCCATGTAGCTCCTTCTCCCATTGCCTGCGTCTTGATCTACAAATTTATCAACAAGTCCTGACCTTTAAGGTTTCTGCCATTGCCTGCGTGACTCCCGTGAATCAACTCTCATTCTTCCCTCTCGGCGAGCAACTCCTGGTAGGTTTCTTCATCCAGATGAGAGATGGCAATCCAGGCATGAGACATCTCATCGGCTGTACGCTGCCCCCAGCCCACCCACTGGCGTGGATCAGGGTTATTGGGATTGTTTTCCGTATTGTCATACCACTGCTTGATTAACAGTACCGCTCCGGCCGGAATCAGGGGTGCCGCATCAGGTTCGAACAGATGGCTGTGATGCCAGGTCGCACTCCAGTTGGAGATCATGCTGACCGGTTCGGTGCGGCCGGTATCAGGGTAGAAAATTTCCAATGAGGCTGCGTTCATCCGCAAATGTCCGTGTGGCTGAAAACTGTCGATGCGTACCGGATGATCAAAGGAGTGCATGCCCTGAGTCATGGCGGTGCCATGAGGGGGTATGAATAAATCACCCTGGGCCAGCTGATACGTGGAAAGATCCTGGGTAATGTTGGACTCGTAACCTTCAGGATGCAGCCAGATACCCAGCTCCACCACGTTATCTTCGATGACTGCGCCCGGCGCCGTGGCGCCCAGGCCACCGGGGTAAAGATGAATGTCCCATTGGATCATGATATCGGCGAAAGCCTTGCGACAGACTCCCTCTGGCATGATTTCACCCCATTTGCCCATGGCGTACTCGGTGACTGGTCTGCGCTCGACGAAACCGTTTTCGTTGATCTCCGCGAAATAGGTATTGGCGTGGTGAACCACGGTCTTGGCATCTCCCCGGGGCTTGACCTGCAAGGCCTTAATGCAGCGGTCTTCGGTGAGCCCGCTTGCAATGAAGTGCTTGTCCCACAAGTCGTTGCCGTTAGACGGTACATCAATGGGATTGGAGGCCAGGACGATGTTCGGCTGGCCAAATCGATCGGCAAAATTCCATTCGTCCAGGCTGGGCAGATCGGGCAAGGCTCCGATTCCGTCAAGATTTCCAGCCGGGGATCCCTGCTCTACCCAGGCCACGACGGCGTCAATATCCGCCTGCGAGAGACGCCAATCGCCCAGCAGCTCCTGGATACCAATATCATGGTCGTAGGCATAGGGTGGCATTTCCCTATTGGCGACCCTGAGCTGAATCAAGGGTGCCCAGGGGCGGACCTGCTCATACGTAGTCAAAGCCATTGGCCCAATGCCACCTTCACGATGACAGACAACACAATTATCGTTAATGATGCGGGCCACATCGCCTGCGTAGGTGACAGGTTCATCCGCCAGCACGAACTGGACCTGAAAACTCAGTAATAGAGCAATTGCCAAGCCGGTTCCACTGTAAGGGAACTTATTCCATTTCTGCATTGTATTCACCATCCACTCTTGTAATTAGGTTGCCGGGATATTGCCAGAAAGAACCTGGCACTATTGAACGTCTAGGTCGGCCTTCTTGAGCATTTTTGCCTACTTCCTAGGATAATTCTTTAAGCAACTTTTCGCAAATCAGCTAAATGTTTTATAATGACATGATTTCTTTAATCTTTTCAGCATATTACCTAGACGTTAGCCATATCGTGAGTGGATGGCCTATGGTGCAATACTATTCCGAAATACATCCCCTTTGAGCAACAGGCGTCCGTCAGATAAAAAGCAGGCCAGATCGAGATACGTTTCAGTTAATATGTTTTTATACTTTTAATTATTTATTCACTAAGTCAGATTGTTGTGCTAAGTTGGAATTCGATTGAGGCCTCCGCTGTTGCCCATCGATTCTGGATCTGTATAAGAACAATAACTCGATGTCCCCGGTTCTCCCCCGGTAGAGTGATACCTCTTATGCAACGGGTTGTGGGACCCGGATTGCGCAAGAAGTCGATGATTGATAGTTAGATAGCAATAGTAGATGCAACAATCTGGGTGCAATTGTCGGTCAGAGCTGCCACGGTGTCATATCCCCCTACCGGGCAATCTGCAGACATGCCCAGAATCGGCGTCTTCAATCGGAATTCGGTGTCGCACTGATTCAGCCACTGGCTGAGTTTTGCTCACCGGATTCAGCACTCTGACAGATCTTGAACAGGTCGAGTGGACAGCAAACAATAACAATAGAAAAGCAATAAATCGCTGTCTGGAAAGTCAGGGCGCATTTCTCTCCTGACAAGCCGAAGCGCACGGATGCCTTCGGCTTATTATTTTTATCGCGGTGCCCAACTGTATTTAGACCCTATTTTGGGGTCAATTCATTTATTGAATGACCATTCAGTTGTTTACAAGCTCCTGAATGTCAGCGAAAATTTCCACTTCGTCACCAGATTCAAAACCTCTGTAACGTCGCACGATCATCCCTTGTTGATCGATCAGAAAAGACACCGGCAGACTGCGTATCCCGTAGGGTATGCCTATCTCTCCTTCAGTGTCCGCAATCACTGGATAAGTGACTGAAACCCCCTCTAAAAAATCCAGACCGTCCCGTGTATCCTCATCGACGTTTACTGCCACGATGATCCAATCGTCGGACTGATGGTCAGCGTGCAATTGCTGGTAAGCCGGCAAAGATACAAGACACGGGAGGCACCAGGAGGCCCAGAAGTCCAGGTAAACCACTCTGCCGCGATAGTCGGCGAGATTGATTTGATCGCCTGTCTGCAAATCAATACCGCTGAAGCCAGGCGCCAGGTCCTGGGCCCTGAGTCCGAAACCCGCGATCATGAGCAGGCAGACAGTAACAAGAGATTTAGAAGCCATAAGTTAAGGATAACGCATAGGAATAACTTGTCGTGAACTGAATAGCACCATCCAGCTTACGATCCAGGGGAATACGACCGGAGAGATTAATGTCCAGGCCGTTGTCCAGGCTGTAATTGAACGCCGGGGTAAAATCCAGCCACTGACCGCCGGTGTTCGGCACTTCGAAGCCCAGCCTCCGGTCCGATGTGGTGTGCTGATAGCGCAGCCCGGCAGCATAGCTGAAACGCGTGTTCAGGTTCTGAATAAAATCAACCCCAGCAACAAGCTGATGCCCAAACGCATAGTCGCGTTCATTCTCCCAATTATTGCGGGTGTAAAAAATGGAGCTTGTCAGCGTCCTGGTTGCAGCCTGATTGAACGCCAGGCGATGCTGGCCCCAGAGTATGGCCCCGGCCGCTCCGGTACCCGGCTGCATATCTTCGGAAAACCTGATCAATCCACCGGCATCATCCTTACCGATGGGCAACCTGGCCCCCATGCCCAGCGATAACTCATGGCGGGAAAATGGAGTGATGTACAGTGGCGTATAGCGGAGCATGAGCACACTGTCACCCAGCCCGGAGGTGCGCTGTTTGCTGCCAAAAAAACTCGATCTAACTTCCCGCTCGTGCTCTATATAAGTGAATAGACCGGAAAGCGCCCAGCGATCGCTCAGTCCGTAACTGAACGCCAGCGCCTGAGACAATGACGATCGCTCTCTACCGGTCTCATCGTCAATCTGTTTACGGCCCTGGACCAGGTCCGAAATTTCGTGGAACTCACTGGTAAGACTGAAATAGAGGTCTCCCTGTTCGGTGGTGGATGTGTTCAGAGCGCCCATTAATGGTGTACCGGCACAACTGCACGTGGCTGCAAGGGCCAGATCGGGCAGCACCATCAGTAGTAGCAGAGCTGCAAGCCTGTAAGTTTGGGTCATCATTCCCATATTGTTGTACCCGCAAAAAAGGCTGTCCAGGCATACCAGTAGGCAATATAGGAATTGGTTTTCTGCAAGCTCTGCCCGATCCTCGGTCCGCTCACGGCCACCCCGAATATATCCCATTGATTGCCTTCGTTATCACTCATTACTACGGGTAGTTGATCTGCAACAGCCGAAAATTCCAGGGTGCTGCAATCCTCTATTTGCCGGCTGTAGACAGCGCCAAAATTACTGTTGCCACTGCCTACAACGACTACATCCGTGTCACCAACCTTCTCATTGATAACGGTAACACCATTGCCGAAATTCTTGATCGGATAAACTCTGGATGTGTCACCAACGTTAATGCCGACAACCCGGTCCTTGCGAGGCAAGCGTCGATCATCGCTGTTCTCTACCGGAAACCTGAGGGCTTCGCTGGTACGGAAATTACCATAGGGATAAGTCTCATAGGGGCGATCATACCCTGTGAAGGATGTCAGCAATTCCGACTGAGGGTACATGATTCTCCAGGTCTCCCAGGTAGTCTCAATGACCTGTACCCGTTCGGGAATGGTCAGAATACTGGGCCCGTTAATGGATTGTTCGAGCATTTGCGACCATAGGCTTCCGGTATTTCGATCATACAGGATCAGGTTCGAATTGAGTAATAGACCCGATACTCCAAATTCCACCGGCTGACCATCCAGATCCCCTTTCCACATCATCGCTGACCCGGTTAACGGGCAATAGCTCAGGGTATGACGAACTGCCTCACCATTTAAGGAGTACCGATCATTCACTATTTCATGCCAGTCCAGCACATAATGCGGATAGGCTCGAACGGTATCTCCCATCTTGACTCCGACTACAAGTTGGTCGGGATCCAGCGCTCCTTTGTTAGGTAAACCTTCGAACACAGGTCCATCTATGGAGGGAATGCCATCCTGCCCCGGGCCGCCGTCAAATAGAAATTCTGTTGATACGGAAAAACCGTTAACTACCTGGGGATTATTACTTCCATGACTCGCGTCTGGTTCGGGCCGCACGCAACCGCCGGGAGCGTCTGCGTTCAGGCCAAAGTCCTCGAGAATCAGCTGCAAGCCAGGTTCCTCCTGCAAACGCAATTTGACCCAGTATGACAACTCTCCGATCGGGATAGCCGGAATCTCCAGCAGATTGCCTGTAAGCAGGTTCGGGTTCTCAAGACTGGGCCCACTCAGCTCCGCAAAATCCACCAGTGAGAACGCTAGCGGCTCACTTGACGGAATCATCTGCAACTCCACCACGAAGTACTGAGAGTCCACCTTCAACTCGTGCAGGGTTAAAATATCGTTATCCAGGGTTGCCGCCTGTGCCAGCGCAGCCGGAATTCGAAACATTGCCAGAAGTGCGGCAAGCAGAATTATTGGAGACCGGCCTGAAGAGACAGGTTTTGCCTGGTTCATTGTCGGTTTTCCTCGCAGCTAGAAATCATCTTACTTGATGTTATAAGACGTTCAATTTCAAGTGTTCTAACACGACCGGGACACTGGCATTTTATTACAATAAAATGATAAATCTGCAACAGCTGGCCCGACCTGCACTTCCCCCGGTTGCGATGGCTGACCGATAGCATTGTGAGTAACGTTGACAATCTCCAGCCAAATCCAGAGCTCAGCTGTAAGATACGCGCTTCAAACTCAATCATGTCATTGCTTTGTTGAATTTCCACAAAGAGAAATATCAATCCTGCCACTACTTCAATATTTGAGGGTAATGTCATCCAGGAATTTAGTTTGTCCATATTCATAATGGGAATTTGAGCTCTTCAATTTGAGATGGAGCCCAGCTTCAATCTGGTATTCTGAAAATATACCGAACGGTCAGTTTATCTGAATAACGCAGTGTTCTATGTGCACCGGGGGAACTCATCACTTCTGAGTGGGACGAAGAGTAGGCTATTACGTCGCGCCCTGCTTGCCATACAGCCTGACTTTCAAAATTGGCCATTGAATTAATTGCGACTTACATGTGTTCTGTGCAATGTTGATTACAATGAAGGATTATCAGGCGCAGCTTTTTATATTCCCATAAAAACCTTACACTTGAATTGCGGTCAATGTGCATATACCCACTTTATGCGAGCAATGTAACAACAGGAACGAGGACTAACAGCATGGCTCATGTGGTACAAAACATCTCAATGTTTCCAACTGTAGTGTCTGCGTTCAACTATATTGCAGATGGTGAATTAGTCAACGCAATAAGAAATGAACAACTGGTAGATGAAAAATTTCCCTATCTTGCCAGGCAATCAACTAACATCGAGTTACAGAATGAAGATCAATTTCAATCGCTAGCCGACAAGATTCTTGAAACCACGAAAGAAGTATGTGAGCTCTATAGCTACAAATATGACTCCCTGGAGATAACAAATCTGTGGATTAATTTTTCGAAAAAGGGTGCCATGCACAACCCACATAGCCATTCCAACAATGTATTCTCTGGCGTCTGGTACCCCTTTGACGAAGACTCTAATACACCGATAATATTTCAGGACCCAAGACCTTCCATTGGCGTACTCTGCCCTGATATCGACAGTTACAACATGTACAACTCATCGCTGTACCAGATACTGCCTAAAAAAAGTATGGGGCTAATATTCCCATCCTGGTTAACACACTATGTACCGCCATCAACGAACGATAGAACAAGTTTATCGTGGAATATAATTTTAAGAGGACAGTATGGTGTCCCCAACACGCTACAGAATTCCAGAATTTAGGGCCGCAGGAAAAGAAGGAGTCCACTTGCCGCTCCAATGCTGGCTTCTGCACTGCATGTGTTCCTATAGGATTTTAGAGTCTCAAGAAAAAGCTATAACACAGACTATGAAAAGAAAGCACATTTCTGTACGGCGACTAAATCTAACCTCTGTCTCTGACCCACTATATAGAGTTGGAATCACCCTCTATGTCCATCCAGGGGAGGATCGGCTTAGAGTTATTAATTCCGAATACGAATAGGAGAACACACCCATATTGGTATTTTTCATGCTCGCTTTCTCACCACCACGAACCAGCCAACTATCGGCACATCGCCCGGGCGATCGCCAGGTTTTACGCCAAAGTCCAGTTCCAGCACGTTAACAGATATATCAGTAGCCCCAAGATTCCTGAACAATTCCTCAATCGCTGCACTGTCGTCGAACATATCGCTGGCCACGTTTTCTACCAGGTGCCTGCAAACGTGAATCTCGTGGGCAAAACTCAGGAATTTCTGCTCCTGCTTGAAGGTTCGCTGCCAGGCTATGTTCTTCCTGCATAACCAGTCATACAAACCAACGAAGCCATTGCCAGGATATTCACTGCTCAAACGGAAGAAGTCTTTAGCCATGTTTTCCGCCAGCACCGTGCGCGCCGTATTCAAATACGCTGAGTGGGGTGCATGGAAGACAAAAAATGCATCACCACCGGGTTTCAACACCCTGAGCCACTCTTGCATGACCTGTTGGTCGCTACCCAGGTAGGAAAACGTAAAAGACGAAAACAGCGCATCAAAACTGTTGTCGAGAAAAGGCAGGCTGGTCACATCGTTCTGCACATAGCGTACATGCATCATCGCGGCACGGTGGGGAATCTGGTCAA
>Ga0209578_10000898_pt1 | contig 30861 bp, 21 predicted proteins | sample tdAd472_FD_187127 | JGI IMG/M metagenome (GOLD analysis project Ga0209578, IMG submission 187127) | Marine sediment microbial communities from the Atlantic coast under amendment with organic carbon and nitrate - tdAd47.2 (SPAdes)... | ecosystem: Environmental > Aquatic > Marine > Coastal >...
GCGCTAACATCGATTTTTTTTGGTGGTGGTACGCCGTCGCTGATGGACCCTCGAACGGTTGAGATGATTATCGCAAGCGCCGAACGCTTGTGGGGGTGTACGGATGATATTGAGATCACCCTGGAAGCAAACCCCACCAGCGTCGAAGCGGCGAAATTCCAAGGCTTCCGCGCGGCTGGGGTCAATCGGCTTTCTGTGGGCGTTCAGGCGCTCAATGACCGCGACCTCAAAGCGCTTGGACGGCTGCACACGGTTCGTGAGGCGCTAGCGGCTTATGACCTCGCGCGAGCAACATTCCCGCGCGTGAGCTTTGATCTCATCTATGCGCGCCGGGGCCAGACCCCTGCCATGTGGGAAGCAGAACTCAAAGAAGCCCTCACCCTCGCCGCCGATCACTTATCGCTCTATCAGTTGACACTTGAGCCCGGCACGCCGTTTTACGCCCTCGCGAGAAAAGGCGCACTGACACTTCCCAGTGAAGACAATGCGGCGGAAATGTATGAAATCACACAAGCGCTTTGCGAGGCGGCCGGCCTTCCCGGTTATGAGGTTTCCAACCACGCTGCGCCGGGCGCCGAAGGCCGCCACAATCTTACATACTGGCGGCTGGGCGATTATGTGGGCGTTGGCCCCGGCGCACACGGGCGGCTCACCATCGGGGAAACACGCGTTGCCACCGACACGGTCTTGGCACCTGAGGATTGGCTTGGCGCGGTTCAGGAGAGCGGTCACGGCATTCATCAGCAAACGGAGCTTTCACCGGCTACTTGCGGTGAAGAGTACTTGATGATGGCCTTGCGCCTGGGCGAAGGTATGTCGCTCGCGCGTTATGCGGAGTTGAGCGGCGCGTCCTTTGACATCGCGCGGACAACCGCGTTGATAGACCAAGGACTGCTTGAGGTTTCAGAAACCCACTTGCACGCAACGCCTCAAGGGCGCCTCGTGCTCAATGCGTTGATTGCTGAATTATTGGCTTAGTAGCTCCGGATGACCGGGCGGTCGTCCTCATCGGGGGCATACGGCTTATAGGGCTGGAACTCTTCTTCCAGCGGCCCAAACCGATCCGGCGCGGGGCTTGCCACGTCCACGTCGCCATTATCCACCTCAAGCACCGCAAGGCCGCGGTCAGTTGTGCCCTCCTGGCGGAAGCGGAAAATCCCGTCGACGCCCGCGAAGCCCGATGGGTTTGTCAGCCGCAATCGCGTGTAGCGCTGCCCGTAAGGCACGTTGGCAAGTGACGCGGACAGGGTCACAGCGTCATAGGCCAGCGAGGCAAGGCGGTGAGGTGCAGTGCTGTAGACCTCTTCATAAACGCGCGCAAACTGCGCGCGGCGACTCGGATCAGGCGCAGCGAACCATCCTTCGTTGAGCGATGGCTCGCGCCACAGGCGTTGATCATCCCACAGCCCGGTGCCCAGGAACCGCACTTCGCGGTTATCAATATCATTGTAGGGAAGCGATGGCGCAAGCAGACGCAATGCCGTGCCCCCTTCGGGCAGAAGGACGGCGGTAAAGCCGGGATCTTCGGGCACCAGGAATTCTGCGCCGAGCTCTGCGCCGTCTTCGCCGGTGCGTTCAAGCTGGGTAACACCGTAAGTGTAAGCAAGAAGCGAGGCTTCGTCGCGGAAGTCTTCGGCATTGCGGTCATAGGGAACGGTTTGCGCCACATGGCCGCCATAGCGCGACACTGTGTTCACGAAAGTCGCATCCACGCGGCTGCCATAGTCGCCGTAAGGCACCATCGCGGCGAACTCGAAATACCCTTGGCTCATGGCGAATTCAGCAACGCGCGTGACTTCCTGTTCGGGCGTAAACCCGAGGAGGTAGACATCCGGTCCCGCGACCTGGCTATCGGATGAAAAAGCTACGACGGAGACGTTCTGCCGGCGTGCAATCGGCGTTACCGCTTCCACGTTGGCCGAGAACAAAGGCCCAAGAATGATTTCAGCGCCATCACGAATGGCGTCTCTCGCCGCCGCTTGCGCGCCCGGCACGGTGCCCCGCGTGTCTTTTGCAAGGAGGAGAAGATCGGTGCGCCCCGATCGGAAGATCGCAAGCTCTGCCGCATTGCGCATGGATTGGGCAATGGCGCGCGCTTGGGGGTTGGTGTCACCAAAGGGTAAGAGAAGCGCCACGCGCACGGGCTCTTGGCCCGCCATATGCGCGGGCTGAAAAAATGCCCCGCGTTCGGTGTAAAGGGGCTGTTCGAGAGGCGGGGCCTCCACGGGCGAAAGGCGCGCTTGGGTGCGCTGCTGCGGCGGGGTGTCCGTTCCCGTGGTGGTGCACGCCGAAAGGGCTATGAGACCAAGCCCTATAAGGCTTGCGCGCGCGGCCAAACCCAGCACACTGGAGACCCGCAATAGGGGGGAGACCGTCATTGAAAAACCCGCGTAAATCCAGCGCACCGAATGCTCCTGCCGTCGCTGATAAAAAGGGCGGCAAGACTAACGCGGGGACTGTGGCGAGTAAATGGCGGGCCGGGCGCGGCGCTCCAAAACCCCTTGCGCCAGGGCTCTATGTGGCGGCGACCCCGATCGGCAATTTGGGCGACATAACCTTGCGCGCCCTCGAGGTTCTGGAGGGGGCAGATGCCATCGCCTGCGAGGACACAAGGGTTAGCGGCAAACTTCTCAACGCATTCAGTATCAAGGCCGAGCTTGTGCCCTACCACGATCACAATGCGGCGCGCGCGCGGCCCAAAATTCTTGCGCGGCTGGCCGAGGGAGAAGTGATTGCGCTCATTTCCGATGCGGGGACGCCGCTCATCTCTGACCCCGGCTTCAAGCTGGTCAGCGAAGCGCGGGAGGCAGGGCACGCAGTTCACGTGGTGCCCGGCGCATCATCCGTTGCGGCCGCACTCAGCGTGGCGGGCCTGCCCACGGATAAGTTCTTGTTTGCGGGATTTCTTTCGTCAAAAGCCGGTGCCAGAAAGAAAATGCTTGAAGAGCTCAAGGTCGTGCCAGCCAGTCTTGTGCTGCTTGAAGCGCCCTCGCGGCTCGCGGCGACTTTGCATGCGTGCTCAGAGGCGCTTGGGGATCGGGACGTTGCCGTGGCGCGTGAGCTTACTAAAATCCACGAGGAAGTAAGGCGCGGAACGCTCTCGGGTCTTGCCGATCAGTATACGGAAGAAGGACCACCTAAGGGCGAGATCGTTATTGTAATTGCTCCACCCACGGTTTCACCTGCTGATGCGATCGACATTGATGATGCCCTTCGGCTCGCCCTTGCGGGAAGCTCGGTCAAGGACGCCGCAAGCGAAGTGGCCGAGATGACCGGCAAGCCCCGGCGTGAGATCTATGCGCGCGCGATCGAGCTTGCAAAGACAGCCCAGTGACGGGTGAGCGCCAAGCGCGTGAAGCTGCCGGGCGCCGGGCGGAGCGGATCGCCGCCCTTTGGCTGCGCCTTAAGGGCTACCGCATTCTCGCCCACCGGTTTCGTGCACCAGGGGGTGAGATCGATCTTATCGCCGCATGGCCGGTATTTGGAGTTTTGCGCCGCGTTGCCTTTGTGGAGGTAAAACAACGCCAAAGCGGTGCAGCTCTCGCAGAGGCCATTACGCCTGGGCAGCGCCGACGCATCGAAGCGGCGGCCGCGGCATTTCTGGGACAAACTCTAAACTGGCAAGCGCTATCGCGAGCTTTGATGCGGTATTCGTAACGCCGGGGCGCCTTCCCCGTCATCGCGCGAATTTGTGGCGCCAGGGCGAATAAGACGCGGATCCCGTCGCCCGTTAAACCGTTCTTAACCACGATTAGTATTCTCTTAAGCCTTGGGGGAATTGTGGATTGTAGCGGGAGCGGGAGATCGCACCATGAAATTGTCTTTGTGTATGGCGTTTGCCATAACCCTTTTGGGCTCATTCGGCCTTGGCGGCTGCGGGCCCATGCTGATGGCTGGAATTGCAACATCGGGCGTTGTGCTCGCGCAAGAGCGTTCGGTGGGAAATGCCATCGATGATGCCACCATCCAATTTACTTTGCGCGAACGGCTCCACCAATCCATGCCTGGCGCGTTTGGCGATGTTGACCTTGAGATTGTGGAAGGCCGTGTTCTGATGACGGGCCGCGTTGACGCTCAGGAAACCCGCATAGAGGCAAGCCGCCTTGCCTGGACCACCGGCGGCGTCGACGATGTGATCAATGAGATTGAGATCAATGATCGCGAGCTTGGCTTCATCCGGCCGCGCGATACGTGGATCTCAACTCAGCTACGTGCGCGTCTTATAAATGATAGCGGCGTGCGGCAAGTGAACTACCACATCGAGACAATGCGCGGGACGATTTACCTCTTTGGCGTCGCCCAAGACGAAGCGGAACTTGGGCGCGCGACCGAGCACGCCCGCACCATTCGCGGCGTTGATCGCGTGGTCTCGCACATGCGGGTTAAGTATGATCGCCTCGCGCCGCCTGCGCGGGGCGTATAGGCGCGCTCGCTATGGCCATGCCCCTTGTGCTAATTGAGGGGCATGACGGCAGCGCCCACTGATCCTCTTACCGAAGCCTTTCGCGCGGCATGCGCCCCCGACCGCATTCACGATATCGGCGAGGCGGCTCTTTTGATGGGTGCGCTCGATCGGCGCGGGGCAGACCTCGGCCCCTACCGCGCTCATCTTGCAGAGCTTGCGGCAAAGGCACGGCGGCACCGCGAAGTGGAAGAAGCCGCCGTGCGTGGGCAAATCCTTGCCGACATTATGGGCCGCGATTTTGGCTATGAAGGCGATGAGGATCAGCTCGACAATCCCGAGAACGCAAACCTTTTGAGCGTGATTGACCGGCGCGCCGGGCTGCCGGTGACGCTTGGCATTCTCTATCTCCACATGGCGCGCGCGGCGGGGTGGCGCGCGACGGGCACCACATTCCCCGGTCAGTTTCTAGTGCGCGTCGAAGGCGAAGACGGCATCACGGTGATCGACCCCTTCGATGAGGGGCGCGAAATTCAGCAGGCGGATTTATATTCCATGATGCACCGGGTGGCTGGGCGCATGGCAAGAATCGACGAGGAGTTCACTGACCCGGTTCCGGATCAATCCATACTAATACGCACACTGAATAACATTAAGGCTGTTGCTGCTAGCCGGGGCGAGATGGGCCGGGCTCTCGAAATTCTTGACCGTATGCTTATTGTCGCGCCCAATGAGGCGGCGTTTCTTTATGAGCAATCGCAATTGCTCCTAAACGAAGGCCACCCCCGCGCGGCCAAGGCAAAGTTGGAAGCTGTGATAGCCCTTGACCCTAAGAGCCCTTATGCGGAACGGTGTCGTGAAGACATCGCCGACATCAAACTGAAACTCAACTGATCGGGCGCGCGCGAGGAATTTCCATGTCTCTTAAAGTTGCTGTTCAAATGGATCCGATCGAAGCGGTCGACATCGAAGGGGATTCCACATTTGCCCTGATGGAAGCAGCGCAGGCGCGGGGCCACACGCTTTATTATTATTTGCCCCAGCACCTCACGTTCAAGGATGGCAAGGTAACCGCGCTGGCGCGGCCCGTAACCGTTCGGCGCAAGATGGGCGATCATGCGGATGTGAGCGCGGCGGAAACCGTCGACCTCTCAACTTTCGATGTGGTCCTGATGCGCCAGGACCCGCCTTTCGACATGACCTATATCACGGCGACGCACATCCTTGAGCATATCCATCCCAAGACGCTTGTCGTAAATGACCCGGCCCATGTACGAAATGCGCCCGAAAAATTGTTTGTCACGCAATTTGAAGGCTTGATGCCGCCCACACTAATTACGTCCCATGCGGATGAAATTCGCAATTTTCGCGATGAGCATAAAGACATCATTTTGAAGCCGCTTTATGGGAACGGCGGGGCTGGCATCTTTCGCGTGACGCCAGGGGATGAAAACTTCAAAGCGCTATTGGAGATGTTCGCCGCAATCTCTCGCGAGCCCATAATGGTGCAAGCCTATTTGCCCGAAATTCGTAAGGGTGATAAACGCATCATTCTGGTGAATGGCGTCCCCTCAGGCGCGCTTAACCGCGTACCGCAAAAAGGCGAAAGCCGTTCGAACCTTCATGTGGGCGGGAAGGCGGAGGCAGCAAGCCTTACCAAACGCGAAGAAGAAATATGCGCAGCGCTTGGGCCTGAACTGAAAGCGCGCGGGCTTATTTTTACAGGCATCGATGTCATCGGCGATTGCCTGACCGAGATTAACGTCACCTCCCCCACTGGTATTCAGGAAATCAAACGGTTCGGCGGCGCGGACATTGCTGGGCTCATTTGGGATGCGATTGAAGCGCGGGTCAATGGTTGATCAAGCCGCGTGCGAGCGCCCTTAATTGGCTTAAACTTTTCAGAACAGCTCTTGGGGGGATCCATGCAAGCACCATCGATTAGTCGCGGCCGCGCCGCGCTGGAAGCGTTCGTCGTCATCGGCATCTTTATGGCGAACACCGCCATGATGAACTTTACAACGTGGTTTGATGTTTTTGAGTTTCTGCCGGTGCTTGGCCGCGCCATACCGAACTTCACATTGGCGCTGCTCGTCATCTTGTATCTTTATTCGACCGAACGCGGGCTTCAGGGGATCGGCGTTGGGCGACCGCGCAATTTTGCGGGGCTCTTGTGGTGGGGGGCATTGATCGCAGGTGGGTTCGCCGCGACCTGTTATTTCATTCTGCCCGTTGCCATTCCAATAGGCGTTGAGTTTTTGACGGGCACATTTGGCTTGGAGACCCCGCCGCCATCGGGGCGCCTCGCGCCGCTTGTGGGGAACTTGCCGCTCTTCGCGCTCATCATTCCGCTGATGTGGGTGATGGCGGCGTTTGGCGAAGAAGTGGTGAGCCGCGGGTTTATTTTCACGCGGATCGCCCGCGCGTTTGGCGCGAATGGCAGTGCATCATGGATCGCCTGGGTCATCGCCGCTATTGCGCAAGCGTTTTTCTTTGGTGCAGCGCATTTTTGGGCCGGGCCGCCGGGCATGGTGTTCGCCGGAAGTCTGGGTTTCCTTGCGGCGATCCTTGTGATCCTTGCGCGCGGCAACTTGTGGCCTGCCATCATTCTTCATGGGGCCTGGAACACCTGGGTGCTTTATGGCGTATACTCAGGCTAACGAGATCCCCGAGGAAGGAATTTCCATGACCAAATATGTTGTTGTGACCGGCGCCTCTACCGGCATCGGGCGCGGTGCCGTGAAAGTGTTAACGGATAAGGGCTTTCACGTTTTCGGTTCGGTGCGCAAGGAAAGCGATGCCGCAAGCCTACGCCAAGAATTTGGCGATCATGTTACGGCGCTTATTTTCGATGTTACCGACGAAGCAGCGGTAAAGGCAGGCGCGGCGCAAGTTAAAGACGCCATCGGCGACGCAACGCTATCTGGCCTTGTGAACAACGCAGGCATCGCGGTTTCGGGGCCTTTGATGCATTTGCCGGTGGAAGAACTTCGCCACCAGCTCGAAGTGAACACCGTCTCGCCCATCATCGTCGCCCAGGCCTTCCTGCCCATGCTGGGCGCAACCAATCCGCCGGCCAAGACCCCTGGCCGCATTGTCAATATTTCATCCGTAGCCGGAAAGATGGCTTCGCCCTTTATTGGTCCGTATGCGGCATCCAAGCACGCCCTTGAGGCGCTTACAGATTCCATGCGTCGCGAGCTTATGCTCTACGGCATTGACGTCATTGCCATCGGCCCCGGCGCGGTCAAAACTCCGATCTGGGATAAGGCCGAAGAAATTGACTTCAGCGTCTATGACAAAACCGACTATGCCAATGCGATTGGAAAAGTGATGGACTATATGTTGAGCCAAGGCTCCAAGGGTTTTCCGGCTGAGCATCTGGGCGAGGTGATCCACAAAGCGCTCACCGATCCATCACCGAAGGCGCGTTATGCGGTAGTGCCGGACAAGTTCCAGAACTGGACCCTGCCCCGGCTCCTGCCCAAACGTGTGGTGGACAAAATGATCGGCAAGCGGTTGGGGCTGACGCGGTTGGGAGATTAGTTCGCCCTTGGTGTTCGGAAATTCCTATCGCTACAGATTGAAGTCAAATCGCTAATGGGCCCATCTGCCTAGTTCATCCTAAACCAACCACCATGCACACCGTTTGTGCACCAGAAGCCGATCCATAAGCCAGCGATGTCGCCACCATCGGGCATGTCGTCGTCGAAAACGGTTTGTGCCGTTATGACGTTTCCGCGCCAGCCGTTGATGTCGCCGACCGTCATGGAGAATGTCTCGACCAATCCGTTCGCGCGGCTAACGACGTTTCCTTCAAGATCGAGAATCGAAAGCTGACCTTCAAGGCGCTACCGCAGTGACGCGGCCGTATATTGCCGAAGCGCTCTCTTATCGCCAGCGGGCCGCTGTTTGAGACTGACCGAGACGTTTGGGATTAAGCGTCTATTAACCATACCGGCCAAATGGCGGGATCGTTAAAAACGTCATTAAAACTCTTCGCCGTAAGATGCCCCAAATGATGCGGGAGTTATGTCGCGTGAAAAATCGCGTAGGGATCATTGTAGGGGTTGGCGCTGGATTGGCGCCCGTACCGGTGTGGGCTCAGGAAAATGCCCTTTCGGCGCTCTTTTCCTATTCGCCTGCACCTTCAAACAGCATTTCGTCCTGGCTTATCGTTTTCATGTCATCGCTCATCATCGGGCTTTCTTTCGGGTGGTGGCGCGAACGGCATCTCGCTGAAGAGATTCGGCAACAGGAACAGCGCCTTCGCGGGCTTGTGGACAGCCAAGGCGATATCGTTGTTCGGCGGGATGCGGGCGGACACATTACATTTGTGAACGAGGCGTTCTGCAATTCCTTTGGGGTGAGCCAGGAAGAAGTTCTTGGCACCACATTCCACCCGCCCGTGGACAGTGCCGCGGGGCAAGGGGTTGTGGGCACATTTGCCGGCGCGGAGACACGTTCGTTCCGCGTGCGCTATGAGCAACGTCTGCAAACCGTGAATGATTGGCGCTGGTTCCTGCTTGATGATTATCCCATCCGTGACGAACTGGGCGAATTGCAAGAGATCCAGAGCGTGGGTCGCGATATCAGCGATCGGAAAAAGATCGAAATAGAGCTTCAGCGCGCCCGCGAGCTTGCGGAACGGGCCAACCGCTCGAAGTCCGCCTTCCTTGCCACCATGAGCCACGAAATTCGCACGCCCATGAACGGTATTCTGGGAATGGCGAACCTGCTTTTTGATACAAAGCTAACGGGCGAGCAGCACACTTACGCCAAGGCGGTGCGTGATTCTGGTCAGGCGCTGCTTGCGCTCATCAATGACATTCTCGACTTCTCGAAAATTGAGGCGGGTCAGATCTCGCTTGAGGCGGATAACTTTGACGTGCGCCGCACAGTTGAATCCGTGGCCGAATTGCTTTCACCGCGCGCCCATGAAAAAGGCATTCAGGTGGCCGCGATTGTGGCGCAGGATGTTCCGACCGAATTGCGCGGCGATGAGGGTCGCTTGCGCCAGGTGATCCTCAATCTCGTGGGTAATGCGGTGAAGTTCACCGATGACGGCGGTGTTGCCATTCGCGTAAGTGTCGAAGGGGGGCTTAACCCCGTGCGCTTGCGCTTTGAAGTGATCGACACTGGTGTCGGCGTGCCCGAGAGCGCGTGTGCGCACATCTTCGATGAGTTCAGCCAGGCCGACGACACAACGTCGCGCAAATATGGCGGAACGGGCCTGGGCCTTGCGATCTCTAAACGCATTGTCGATGCGATGAAGGGTGAAATCGGTATCGATAGCCAGGACGAAGGTTCAATCTTCTGGTTCACGGTGCAGATTGAAACTGTCACGCCCGCTACGCCTAAGGCGCTACCGCCGCTGGCCGCCAGCGATGTTTTGGTGGTGTCCGATTCGCGCATCGTGGGCTCTGCCCTTGCGCAGCAGGTCGAAGCAGGCAATTACAGGCCCTATACGTTCGATACACTAGGCGCAACACTTGCCGAGCTAGAGCGCCGGCCAGGGTCGCAGTTCAGCACAATTCTTTACGATATGCCGCTCGGCGCGAGCGAGCCGGATGTGCCCATCGAGGTTTTGGCTGAATTTCCGCCCGTTGCAAAAGCCCGGCGCATCATCGCGATCGTGCCCGAGCAGCGCAAGAAACTTGATGAGTACCTCGCCTCAGGTTTTGACGGCTATCTTATCAAACCCGTGCGTCAAGGTTCGCTTGAGAACATGTTGCGCCTTGCGGGTACGGGCAGCGCGGAACATGGAGACGGTGCTCTGCATGCAGACGAAACGCATGGGGATGGCCCCCGTTCTTTGCGCGTTCTTCTGGCAGAAGACAATGACATCAATGCGCTTCTGGCGACCTCGCTTCTAAAACGGCAAGGTCACCGTATCGATCACGTGAAAAATGGTCGCGAAGCGATCGAAGCGGCCATCCAAGTGGCTTATGATGTGGTGTTGATGGATGTACACATGCCCGAAGTTGATGGGCTCACCGCCACGCGCGAGATCCGCAAACTTGAAGGCGCAAACGGTGATGTGCCCATACTGGCGCTCACTGCGAATGTGCTTTCCGAAGATAAAGAAAAATGCTTCCGCGCCGGCATGGATGCCTTCCTGCCCAAGCCCCTGGTGGCCGAAGAGCTTGACGCCGTGCTACATGATTGGGCGAGAGGTGGTCCCAAGCATTTGCGCAAGATCGCCAAGGCCGGCTGATCTAACCCCCGCGAGGGAATTCCATGAGCGAAGGTGAAGCAGCGCCACAAGGGCGCGTGGGATGGCTGCGTGCGGCGCGCGTCTATATTGAGCCCAAAGTGCTCTACGTGGCGCTTTTAGGGTTTTCATCCGGGCTGCCGCTGGCGCTCACCCATTCAACCCTCCAAGCCTGGATGAACCGCTCGGGCGTTGATCTCACGGTAATCGGCTTTTTCGCGCTGGTGGGGCTTCCCTATTCACTTAAGTTCATATGGGCGCCGTTTGTGGATTCGGTGCGGCTTCCCTTCCTCACTAGATTATTGGGCCGCAGGCGCGGTTGGCTAGTAGCGAGCCAGGTGGCGCTTGCGATCGCACTTTTGATCCTTGGGCGGATAAATCCCGCGGCGGCGCCGCTTCTCTTGGCAATCGTGGCACTAGGGGTAGCGTTTATCTCCGCCACCCAAGATATTCTTGTGGACACCATCCGCGTGGAAGCGCTTGAGGACCGGCAGCAGGCAGCAGGCGTTGCCAATTATGTGGCGGCCTATCGCATCGCCATGCTGGTGACCACATCAGGCGCGCTTATTCTCGCCGGAAATCTTTCCGACGCCGGGTGGAGCGTCGATGCGAGCTGGGGCACGGTCTATCTCGTGGCCGCCTTTATGGTGAGTATCGGGCTTCTTGGCTCGCTTTTGATGCCGGAGCCGGAAACGCCCGATGATGCGCCCGTCTTATCGGGTCGTGCGGCGCTCATGTTTCTTAGTGTTTTGGTGATCGCGATCTGGGGTCTCTTCTTTTTGCGGGGGACCGTCTTTGCCGAACACGGACGGTACTTCGGCGCTGTTGTGCTGTTCATTATCGCGTTTACAGCTATTGGGCTTTACCGGATGAACCGGCGCCTTAAACGTGACGGCGAAGGCTTGAAAGCTGGATCACAGTTCCAGCAGGTGGTCGTTGCGCCCTTTACGGGGTTTGCGCGCGATCACAAATATTGGCTTGGTCTCTTGCTGCTCGTCGTTCTGTTCAAGTTTGGCGACACATTCGCGGGCTCGCTCTTTACCCCCTTTGGCCAACGATTGGGGTTCACCGATCAGGCGATTGGCGCGGCGCTCGGCTGGGGCATTATCGCAACCATCGTGGGCGGTTTTCTCGGCGCTTACATTTTGCGCTGGCAAGGGCTTCTTATCGCCATGTGGATCGCAGGCATTGTGCAGCTTGTTTCCAATTTTGGATATTTCGCCCTCGCGCTTATCGGCCCCAATGAGATCGCGCTCATGGCGGCGGTGCTTACGGAAAACGTCATGGGCGGTATCGGCACAACGATCTTTATTGCGCTTATTTCCGCGTTGTGTCGGTCGAAGCTTTACACCGCCTCGCAGTTTGCTCTTTTGACAGCGCTCTCGGCGGTGCCGCGTACCTTGCTTATTTCACCAGCGGGGGCGGTGGCGGGGGCCGTCGGATGGCCGGTCTTTTTCTTGCTTTCCGCCGCGGCGGCCTTGCCGGGGATTGCACTCCTCTGGTGGCTTGGCACGCGAGGCGCTATCCGCGAAAAGGCGCCCGAGGGGGCCTAAAATTCCCTCGCGCATGTTGCACCTTGATGGGTTAGACTTGAGCCAACAGGATCAGAGGGCCGCCGCGCGCGCATGGGGATAACCGTTACGATACCGGTGCAGGACACCGCCGAAGAAGACAGCTTCGGGCGCACCAAGACGATGGAAGTGCGCCTTGCGCAAAGCGCCGAGGACGTCCACGCCGCGCAGACCCTGCGCTTTGAAGTCTTCTTTGAGGAAATGGGCGCCCGCGCGGCGAACAACACCTGCCTTGGCGGGCGCGATGCGGACCGCTTTGATGATCTTTGCGATCATCTGATTGTCACCGACACCACGGCCCATGATGGCAAGACCCACGTGGTGGGCACTTATCGTTTGCTGCGCCATGAAGTGGCACTTGCCAATGGCGGATTTTATGCGGGCCAGGAATTTGACATTGACCCGCTGCTGGCGCGCGTGCCGACCGGGACAAAATTTCTGGAATTGGGGCGGTCTTGCGTTCACCCCGACTATCGCAACCGGCCAACGATCGAGCTTTTGTGGCGCGGCATCCTTGCGGTGGCAAACCGCGCCGGCGCCAATGTGCTTTTTGGCTGCGCGTCCCTGCCGGGCACAGATGCCGAAAGACTGGCTGAACAGCTTTCATTCCTCCATCACCACGCACTTGCGCCGCATGCTTGGCGCGTAAGGCCGCATGAGGCAACGCGGGTGGAAACAAACCGGCTCGAACCCGGAAGCTTTGATGAGAAGGCCGCCTTCATGGGCCTGCCGCCGCTGATCAAAGGCTACGTGCGTGCAGGCACGTGGTTCTCCGATGGGGCGTATACGGATCATGATTTCGGCACCACGGACGTGATGATCGTGCTGCCGCGCGGGCAGATCTCACCGCGTTATGCCAAACGCCTCGGCGTGGGGATTTGGGGGACGGATTAGACCCGCAGCGTCCCCTGCCCGAGCGCCTGATACGCCGCGAACGATGCAAGATTGACGAGATCGGTGACACTCGCGCCGAGCCGCGCGATCTGGATTGAATGCTCAAAGCCCACCAGAATCGGCCCCACCACGGTGGCACCGCCAATTTCTTTCAAGAGCGAAGTTGAAATCGCCGCTGAATGAAGCGCGGGCATGACGAGCACATTGGCGGGCCCATTGAGCCGCATAAAGGGATAGATGGACCGCGCGTTTTCGCGCAGGGCGACGCCCGGCGTCATTTCGCCTTCGTACTCAAAATCTGCTTTGCGGCGGTCGAGGGTTGCCACTGCTTCGCGGATCTTGTCCGAGCGCTCCGTCACCGGCAGCCCAAAGTTTGATGAGGCAGTAAAAGCCACGCGCGGATCAAAACTCAAAGCTCGTGCAAAGTTCGCGGTTTCCTCGGCAATATCTGCAAGCTCGGCCCCTGTGGGAAATTCCGTCACTGCGGTGTCGGCAATGAAAATCGTGCGCCCCTTGGTGATCACGGTGGTCACACCAATAACGCGCTGCCCGCGCACCGGGTCCACGACCCATCCAACGTTGCGCAGCGCCACGTTAAAGTGCCGCGTAGCGCCTGTGATCATGGCGTCGGCCTGGCCCATGGCCACCATGGAGGCACCGAAAACATTGCGGTCTTGATTGACCAACCGCTGGGCGTCGCGGAACAGGAACCCGCGCCGTTGAAGTCGCGAATATAAATGATCCGTATACCGCTCGTTATGGGTAGAAAGCGCGGCATTGACAATCTCGATGTCCTTGCCGGATTGGCCAAGCCCCGCGCGCGCCATGGTTTCCTTAACTTGCGCTTCGCGGCCGATCAGGATGGGCTCCCCCAATCCCTCCGCCTTGAACTGGATCGCCGCACGGATCACGCTTTCTTCTTCGCCTTCGGCAAAGACAACCCGCGTCGGGTTCGCGCGCACGGTGTCAGTGATGCGCTGGAGCAATGTCGCGCGGGGGTCGAGCCGCCGCTCAAGCTCATGCCGGTAGCCGCGCATGGCGGTGATCGGTTTTTTCGCGACGCCTGAATCCATGGCCGCTTGTGCAACCGCCGGCGGGACATGAGTGATAAGCCGCGGATCAAACGGCACGGGAATAATATATTCGGGCCCATACCGAAGTCTTGAGCCGCCATAGGCCGCCGCCACTTCGTCAGGCACATCCTCGCGCGCGAGCTTTGCCAGCGCTTCCGCCGCTGCGATTTTCATGTCTTCATTGATCGTCGTCGCGCGGGCATCAAGTGCGCCACGAAAAATGTATGGAAAGCCGAGAACGTTGTTTACTTGGTTTGGATAGTCCGAGCGCCCCGTGGCGATAATGGCATCATCGCGCACTTCTTTGACGTCTTCCGGTGTGATTTCGGGGTCAGGATTGGCGCAGGCAAAGATGATGGGCTTCTCGCCCATGGACGCCACCATTTCCTTGGTCACCGCGCCCTTGATGGATAGCCCAATGAAAATATCCGCGCCTTTCATGGCGTCATCAAGCGTGCGGGCGTCGGTGGGTGCCGCGTGCGCGGCCTTCCACTGGTTCATGCCTTTTTCGCGGCCCTGATAGATGACGCCTTTTGAATCGCAGAGGATCGCATTGTCGGCCTGAAGCCCCATCGCTTTCAGAAGTTCAAGACAGGCAATGCCCGCCGCCCCGGCGCCGTTCATCACAAGTTTCGCGTCTTTGATTTCGCGGCTCGTTAAATCAAGCGCGTTGATGATCCCCGCCGCGGTGATGATCGCGGTGCCGTGCTGATCGTCATGGAAGACCGGGATATTCATTTCTTCCTTGAGGCGCGATTCGATTAAGAAACTTTCCGGTGCTTTGATGTCTTCAAGATTGATCCCGCCGAATGAAGGCTCGAGCAGCTTTACGGCATTCACAAAGGCGTCCACGTCCTCGGTGGCAACCTCGAGGTCGATCGCATCCACATCGGCAAAGCGTTTGAAAAGCACCGCCTTACCTTCCATGACCGGCTTGGAGGCAAGAGGGCCGAGATTACCCAGCCCCAAAATGGCGGTGCCGTTTGAGATAACCGCCACGAAATTGCCCCGCGCGGTGTAGTCGTAGGCTTTGTCGGGGTCGGCGGCGATCGCTTCCACCGGCACTGCGACGCCGGGCGAATAGGCGAGGCTCAAATCCCTTTGGGTCGCCATGGGCTTGGTGGCGTTGATCTCAATCTTGCCCGGCTTGCCGCGGGCATGAAATTCCAACGCTTCTTCGTCGCTTAGTTTTTTGTCGTCTGCCATGGGGGCTCGATGATCCTCGTCGGGCTGTGGATAACTTGGATGCCGTTGGTGCTTGCCCGTTTCCCCGCCTCTTCTATAGGGTCGGGGGTCTTAAGCTCAAGCACGGCTCCACGAAGATTTCCGACGAATTGTCATGACCGACGAGGCCTTAAAGCCCCCGCCCGCATCGTTCGACCCTTCCAAGGTCACGCCCATGATGGCGCAATACCTGGAGATCAAGGCCGATCATCGAGAATACTTGCTCTTTTATCGCATGGGCGATTTCTATGAGCTGTTCTTCGATGACGCGGTGAAGGCGGCAGAGGCGCTTCAAATCGCACTCACAAAACGCGGCAAACATGCGGGCGAGGACATCCCCATGTGCGGCGTGCCCGTCCATTCCCACGAGCAATACCTGCAGGATCTCATTCGCGCGGGCTTTAAAGTCGCGGTATGTGAGCAGCTTGAAGCCCCCGCCGAGGCCAAAAAACGAGGCGCCAAATCTGTTGTGAAGCGCGGCGTCGCGCGGCTCGTCACGGCCGGCACGCTTACTGAAGACGCGCTTCTTGATGCGGGTGCCAATAACTTCCTCGTGGCGATCGCGCGCGTGCGCGGCGAGGGCGAAGCAATGGGGCTTTCTTGGGCGGATATGTCCACGGGGGAGTTTTTCGTAAGCCTGGTGTCGCCAGAGGGGCTCGGCGCGGAGCTTTCCCGTCTCGATCCGCGCGAGATCCTGGTGCCGCAGACGCTCTTTGATGATAAAGCCCATTTTGATCTGTGGTCTGACTATGGCGCCAAGGTAACCGCGCTTCCCCCCGCGCGGTTTGATTCCAACGCTGGTGAGGAACGGCTCAAGGCGCTCTATGGCGTCAAAACGCTCGACGGGACGGGAAGCTATGCGCGGGCTGAGATCGCCGCCGCAGGGGCGCTCGCCGATTACCTTGTGCTGACGCAAGTGGGTAAGATGCCGGCACTCACGCGGCTTTCCCGCGTGGGTACGGGCGATGCAATGGCAATTGATGCGGCAACGCGCGCCAATCTCGAATTAACGCGCACACTATCGGGTGCACGCGAAGGCAGCCTGCTTCATACGATTGATCGCACAGTGACGGCGGCGGGCGCGCGCGAGCTTGGAGCGCGCCTCGCAGCACCGTTGACGGATCCCTCGCACATCTCAGCGCGGCAAGACGCTATTGCGTTTTATCTTGATCATTCTCATCTGCGGGACGACGCACGGGCGGCGCTAAGAAAAGCATCTGACCTCTCGCGCGCACTAACACGAGTTTCCCTCGCTCGCGGGGGCCCCCGCGATCTTGCGGCCATTCGCGACGGCGTTTTGGCGGCAAAATCGCTTGCGGAGCTGCACCGCCTGGACGAGACCTTCGACCCGCCTGCAGCAGAAGTGACAGCCGCACTAGGCACAATTGGTCCGTGGACGGAGGACCTCATGCGCCCGCTCATCCACAATTTGGCGGATGAACTGCCCTTGCTCGCGCGAGACGGTGGCTTTGTGCGCGCCGGCGCAGCGCAAGAGCTTGACGACTTGCGCGCCCTGCGCGATGACGCGCGAAAGGTCATCGCCGGATTGCAGCAGAAGTACGCGGAGATCGTAGGCGTCAAAACCCTCAAGGTCCGTCACAACAATATGCTGGGCTATTATATCGAAGTGCCTTCATCGCATGGCGAGCGCATTCGGACCGAGCATATTGATCTGTTCATTCATCGCCAATCAATGGCGAACGCCATGCGCTTTACCACCGCCGAGCTCTCGGAACTTGAATCGAAGATCGCCCAGGCGGCGGGCAAGGCGCTGGCCCTTGAAGAGCATATCTTCGATGAGCTTTGCACCGAGGTGCTTTCCAAGGCGAGCGAGGTTGCCGCGCTTGCCTCGGCATTGGCAGCGCTTGATGTGGCTGCGGGCTTGGCGACGCTTGCGGTCAAGGAAAACTGGTGCCGGCCGCTTGTGGATGAGGGGCTTGATTTTGCGATAATGGGTGGCCGTCATCCGGTGGTCGAAGCAGCGCTTGCGCGAAGTGGCGGCGAGCCCTTTATTGCGAATGACTGCGATCTTTCCGTAGGCGGAGCAAAAAGGCTTTGGCTTGTCACTGGCCCCAACATGGCCGGGAAATCCACCTACCTTAGGCAGAACGCGCTTATTGCGATTTTGGCGCAGGTGGGGTCCTACGTGCCTGCGACTAACGCGCGGATCGGGATTGTCGATCGGCTTTTCAGCCGTGTGGGCGCAGCAGATGATCTGGCGCGTGGGCGCTCCACCTTCATGGTGGAAATGGTGGAAACAGCTGCAATCCTTAATCAGGCGACCGAACGCAGCCTCGTGATCCTTGATGAAATCGGTCGCGGAACTGCCACGTTCGACGGGCTTTCGATTGCCTGGGCGACGCTTGAACACCTTCACGAAGCCAACAAATGCCGCGGGCTGTTCGCAACCCATTACCATGAGCTGACAGCGCTCACCGAGACGCTGCCCTCACTCGCCACCGCGACCATGAAGGTCAAAGAATGGAAGGGCGAGGTGGTCTTTCTCCACGAGGTGGTGCCGGGAACCGCTGACCGGTCATATGGCATTCAAGTAGCTAAACTTGCGGGGCTTCCTGCAGCGGTGACTGCGCGCGCCCATGAAGTACTTGGGCAGCTCGAAGCCAGCCAAGGGGGCGAAGCGCCCCGCGCGCTGGTGGACGATCTGCCGCTCTTTTCCGTAAAAGCTGCCGCCGCGCCTTCAGAGAAAGGCCCATCAGCGCTTGAAACACGCCTCGCCAGCGTTAATCCCGACGAATTAACGCCAAAAGAAGCGCTTGAGCTGCTTTACGAACTGACCCGCGCACCCCACCATTAGGGGCATGAGCGATCACGCCGTTCCATTGCGCAAGAAAGACGACACGCCGCTGACCGACCTTGGCGAGGCGGCGCGGGATGCCGCGCGCTTTACAGGTGTGGACGGCCCGCGCGGGCTCGATCCTGTCGCTCTTGGCGAACGGCTCGACGCGGTGGGCCGCGACAAAGACCGAGCGCCCACGGATAAGCGCGCCGCCGCGCTTGATATCTTCAAGGCCGCCGACGAAGCGGCCATCGAGCAAGCACGCGCGCGGCTCAAATCAGGCACGCCGGGGATCAACGTAGCGCGGGGTCTATCCGCGGCGCGCGATGTGATCGTCGACATGGTCTATCGCTTTACCCGCGCCTATGGCGTTCATCCAGAAAGCGCCACCGATGCCGAGGCGATGGGCATCGCTGCCGTAGGCGGTTATGGCCGCGACACGCTGGCGCCTTTTTCCGACATCGATCTTTTGATTATCCATCCCTACAAGCGCACGCCTTGGGCAGAGAGCGTTGCCGAGTACATGCTGTACATGATGTGGGACATGGGCCTGAAAGTGGGTCACGCCACACGGTCGATTGACGATTGCATTCGCCTTGCCAAACAAGACATGACAATCCGCACCTCGCTTCTCGAGGCGCGCTATGTGGCCGGTGAGCGCACATTGATTGACGAGCTTAAGGAACGGTTTTGGTCCGAGATTGCCGATAACACCGGTGCGGAATTTGTTACGGCGAAGCTCAAAGAGCGCGACCGGCGCCACGAACGCATCGGTAACTCGCGCTACATGGTCGAGCCGAACCTAAAAGACGGCAAGGGCGGATTGCGCGATCTTCATACGCTTTATTGGATTGCGAAGTACCTGGATCAGGTGGGCGAAAGCGCCGAATTGGTAGACGCAGGTCTGCTGACTGCAATGGAATTCAACACCTTCAAACGCGCAGAGGCCTTTTTGTGGGACGTGCGATGCCACCTTCATTTCACCGCAGGCCGTGCCGAAGAACGGCTCAATTTTGATCTACAGCCACAACTTGCCGAAATAATGGGGTATACAGATCAACCCGGGCTTCCCGCCGTTGAAGCCTTCATGAAAAACTACTTTCTGGTGGCAAAGGACGTCGGAGGCCTCACGCGGATTATTTGCGCGGGGCTTGAGCTCCGTGAGCAGAAAAAGGGCCCGCGCCTGCCGAAGTTTCTAAGCGGGTTTGGCTGGGGGATCGAAGCGTCGGGCTTTACGCTCGAAAAAGGGCGCATCACTGTGGCGCGTCCTGACGTCTTTAAGAAAGATCCGGTGAACCTTGTCCGGCTCTTTCATATTGCCGATGAAAAGGATCTCCTGATCCATCCTGCCGCGCTGCGGCTCGTCACGCAGTCGCTTGACTTGATCGACGACGATCTGCGCGCTAGCGACGAGGCAAATCAGCTTTTCATCGATATCCTGGCTTCAAAACGCGATCCTGAACGCATTTTGCAACGCCTCAATGAGGCCGGCGTCTTCGGAGAATTTCTCCCGGATTTCGGCCGGATCGTCGCGCGCATGCAATTCAATATGTATCACCACTTTACCGTGGATGAGCATTTGATCCGCGCCATCGCCGAGCTCGCCGCCCTTGAACGGGGTGAACGCGAAGACGAAATCCCTGGCGCGAGGGCGATTATGAAGAAGGTTGCCAATCGCAAGCTTCTCTATCTCGCGGTGCTGTTGCATGACATTGCAAAGGGTCGACCGGAAGATCATTCCGAAGCGGGCGCAATGGTTGCCGAAGAGCTGGGCGCGCGATTTGGGTTTACTAAGGCCGAAACCGCGACCATCGCCTGGCTTGTGCGTTGCCATCTTGTGATGAGTATGGTGGCGCAGAAGCGGGACATATCAGATCCGAAGACCATCAAGGACTTCGCTAAGTTTGCTCAGAGCCCGGAGCGATTGCGGCTTCTTTATCTCCTCACCATTGTTGACATTCGCGCCGTAGGCCCGGGCACCTGGAATGCGTGGAAAGGGCAGCTTTTGCAGAGCCTCTATGAAGAGACGCTCGGCGCGTTGCCTGGTGGCGCAGGCAATGCAGGCCATGAAGCACGATTGGAAGATGCGCGAGAGGCGTTGCGCGCTGCGCTACGCCATTGGAAGCAAGACGCGATTGAGCGCGCAGTTACCCGTCACAACGATGCCTATTGGCTGGGCCTTGATGGCGAAACGCAAGTGCGTCAGGCACACCTTTTGCGCGACGCGGATGTGCGTCAGGAAGCGGGCGAACCCGCCTATGCCTTTGATGCAACGACCGTCAAAGGCGAAGGAACGACAGAACTCACCGTCATCGCAACTGATCGCGTCGGACTTTTTGCAGCGCTTACGGGCGCCATCGCCGCATCGGGTGCAAATGTTCTCGAAGCAAAAATATTCACCACCAATGACGGGCTTGCGCTCGATACGTTCCTCATTCAAGGCGCAGGCGGGTTTCCCATCGAAGACAAGCAGGGCATCGCGCGCCTCAAACGCGCAGTTGAGCGTGCTGCGCTTGAGTTCGAAGGTGCTGCGCCCCAAGTCCCGCACCGCAAACTCAAAAGCCGCGAACGGATTTTCGAGGTTGCAAGCTCGGTCAGTTTCGACCACGACGCATCGGACACCTACACCGTTGTGGAAGTGAACAGCCGCGATCGGGCGGGCTTGCTTCACGACATTGCGCAGTCATTTGTCAACGAGCGCCTGTCTGTGGGCTCGGCGCACGTTTCCACATTTGGTGAGGCCGCGGTGGACGTCTTCTATGTGCGCGATCGGTTTGGTCTCAAATTAACGCCGGGCGCGCATCTTACCAAGATCACTGAAGCCCTCACCGAAGCTGCGGGTTAACAATTCCGGGCCTTGCGCGCGCCGCATTTCCTCAGTAGCCCTTTAAGGGCAGTAAGGCGCGAAGGGGCTCCTCGCATGAACCTATTCAAAGGCGCCGCCACAGTTGGCGGTATGACCATGATCAGCCGAGTGCTGGGGTTCGTGCGCGACATCTTGATTGCAACCTTCCTTGGCACGGGGCCCGTGGCGGACGCGTGGGTTGTTGCGTTCCGGTTTCCCAACCTCTTCCGGCGGGTCTTCGCGGAAGGCGCGTTTAACTCGGCTTTTGTTCCGCTCTATTCCAAGCGGCTTGAAGGCGAAGGGCCGACGGCCGCGAAGTCATTCGCAGAGGAAGCGCAAGCCGGGCTTGGTTCGGTACTGCTCATCTTCACGGTGGTCGTGGTCATTTTTATGCCATGGGCGATGATCGCTCTCGCACCTGGATTTTTGTTTGGCCAGGGCGAGGCATTCGATCTAGGCGTTGCATTTAGCCGTATCGCAAGCGGAGAGGTGCCGGACAAATACGCCCTAACGGTACTCTTCACGCGCATAACTCTGCCCTATCTGTTCTTCGTCTCGATGGTGGCGCTTTTATCGGGCATCCTGAATTCCATCGGGCGTTTCCTTCTGGCTGCTGCGGCGCCCGTTCTGCTCAACGTGGTTCTAATCGCGGCACTGCTCTTCCTAACGCCCTACTTGCCCAGCGCCGGGCATGCCCTCGCCATTGGCGTCTTCGTTGCAGGCATTGCGCAGCTAGTGGCGCTCATCTGGGGGTGCCGCCGCGCAGGCGTTATGCCCGCGCCGCAAAGGCCGCTGTGGACGCCGCGCGTCAAACGGCTCGTAACGCTTGGTGTGCCGGGTGTGATTGCCGCGGGGATTACCCAGATCAACATCGTGATCGGAACTCTGATCGCGACGCTCGAAGCAGGCGCCGCATCGCTTCTCTATTATGCCGATCGCATCTACCAATTGCCGCTGGGGATCATCGGCGTTGCTATGGGCGTTGTGCTGTTGCCGGATCTTTCCCGCCGCTTACGCGCAGGGGACGAAGCTGGCGCACGGCAAAGTCAAAACCGCGCCATGGAATTTTCCATGATTTTGACGATCCCTGCGGCGGTAGCACTCGCAATCATCCCCTTATCCGTTGTCGTCGTTTTGTTTGAGCACGGAGCATTCATGCGGGCCGACGCACAAGGTGCAGCGGCGGCGGTGACGGCATTTGCCTTTGGTTTGCCGGCGTTCGTCATGATCAAAATATTCCAACCGGGATTTTTTGCGCGCGAAGATACGCGCACGCCCATGTTCTATGCCGCCGCTCAGACGGCTGTAAACATTGTCTTGAGCGTTATCCTTTTCCGCGTCATTGGGTTTGTGGGGATTGCAATCGCCACCAGTGCGGGCGCATGGATCAATACACTTTTGCTGGCCTCTCGCTTGCGCCGCGACGGGTATCTAAATTTCGACAAGCGCCTGCGAACGCGCCTGCCACGCATCACGCTGGCAAGCATCGCCATGGGCGCCGCACTTTGGTTTTTGCAGCCCTACCTTCTGTTGTATCTGGATGCCGGTCTTTGGCAAGGAGTGGGTGTGCTGGCGCTGATGGTGCTCTCGGGGCTCTTGGTCTACGGCGCAATGGTGCTTTTGCTTGGCGCGGCGAAAATCTCCGAAATCAGAACGGCAATTAGTCGCTAGTGCGCTTTGCGAAGCGCCGCGTCCAAGTCATCATATAGATCATCAACATTCTCGATCCCGGCGGAGAGTCGAATAAGATCGCGCGGGGTTGCGGTCTCTGTGGTCTCAATCGATGCCCGATGCTCAATCAAGCTTTCGACCGATCCTAGCGAGGTCGCGCGGATCCATACCTCCGCATTCGCAATAGTTTGGATGGCCGCCGCCTCCCCGCCTTTAACGCGGATCGACATCATGCCGCCAAAGCCGCCTTCCATTTGCTTTGCGGCCACCAAATGCCCTGGATGGCAATCAAGGCCGGGGAAGAGCACCTGAGCGACATGCGGATGGGCCTCTAGTCGTTGCGCGAGAATGGAAGCGTTTTCGCAATTGGTCTTTACACGGATGGCAAGGGTGCGCATACCGCGCAGTAGCATCGCGGCTTCCACGGGACCCGGCACCGCTCCTTGCTGGTGGCGAACCTGCGAGATGCATTCCCACCATTCGTCCTTGGCTTTTGTGATCAAAAGCCCAGCGAGCACATCTGAATGGCCATTGAGATATTTAGTTGCAGAATGCATGACAATGTCGGCGCCGAGGGCGAGCGGCCGTGTCAAAATGGGCGAGGCGCAAGTGGAATCAATTGCCAGCTTGGCACCGGCGTCCTTGGCAATCTCTGCCGCACCTGCAATATCCACAATCGTCCACATGGGGTTGGCGGGTGTTTCGAACCAAAGAAGTTTCGTGACGCCTGGCCGAACGGCCTTTCGTATGGCGTCCAGATCGCCGCCATCCACAAACGTCACCTCAAGGCCCCATTCGCGCGCGGACCCTTTCAACCAACTGTAAAGTTCGTAGTAGATGACTTCTCCAACCACCACATGATCACCGGGGCGCAACGTTTGAAAGACAGCGGTCGATGCCGCCATACCGCTCGCAAATAAAAGCGCATCTTCACCGCCTTCCAGCTTGGTCATCACATTTTCCACGGGCGTAAAGCTCGGATTGCTCCAACGCGTATAGACCTGACCGCGGCTGTATTTTGTATCTTTGTCGCGCTCGTATGTGGTCGCTGTATAGATCGGCGGCACCACGGCGCCCGTTTCCCGATCTATGGAATGAAGCGCTTGGGCAACGAGCGTCTCTGGCTTGAGGTCAGGGCGGGTCATGATGGCTCCGTCGGGGTCGTGGCATTTGGTTGACTTCGAGGCGCGCGGGAGTACGATCCCGCCCACCTCGGGAGATTGACCATGATTAGCAGGCCTCACAAGCCTCATATCCACATCGCAGCTCTGCGCCACGAAGCGGTTTGCGCGCGGCCATGGCAATCTGCGCAAGGGGTCTGGCGCTGCTGTTTCTAAGCCTCGTGTTTTTCGCTTCAAATTCGTAAGATTGCGGCGCGCCGGCGATGCGCGCCTCATGTGGAGTTCGCCATGTCCAATACCGACCAGACCTATTCCGGCCCCGAGCGCGTCTTTTCCGGCGTCCAGCCAAGCGGAAACTTAACGCTCGGCAACTATCTCGGCGCGATTAAGCGTTTTGTGGAAATGCAAGACAGCCACGACAGCATTTATTGCGTTGTGGATTTGCACGCGATCACCGTGTGGCAGGAACCGGCCGACTTGAAACGCGCAACGCGCGAAGTGACCGCGGCCTATATGGCGGCGGGGCTCGATCCCAAGCGCTCGATCCTGTTCAACCAGTCAAAGGTGCTTGCGCATTCGGAACTCGCATGGATCTGCAATTGTGTGGCGCGCATGGGTTGGATGGAGCGCATGACCCAGTTCAAGGAAAAATCCGGCAAGCACAAAGAGCGCGTGTCGCTAGGGCTCTTTGCTTACCCCGCGCTCATGGCCGCCGACATTCTCGCTTACAAGGCAACGCATGTGCCGGTGGGAGAGGATCAGAAGCAGCACGTTGAGCTCAGCCGCGATATCGCTCAGAAATTCAACAGCGATTACGAGCGTCCAGGGTTCTTTCCTTTGCCTGAGCCGATCATCCAAGGCGTCGCGACGCGGGTGATGAGCTTGCGCGATGGGTCCAAGAAAATGTCAAAATCCGATCCGTCGGATCTTTCTCGCATCAATTTGACCGACGATCACGACGCGATCGCCACAAAGTTCCGCAAAGCAAAAACCGATCCCGAGCCGCTTCCCGGTCACGAGGATGGCCTCAAAGGCCGGCCCGAGGCACGGAACCTATTGGGGATATATGCGGCGCTGGCGGACGAGCCGCTTGTTTCCGTGCTCGATAAGTTTGCGGGGGCTCAATTCTCGCAACTGAAGAACGAGCTTACGGAGGTAACAATCGCCAAGCTTTCCCCGATCACAGAAGAAGCCGCGCGGCTTATGCAGGAGCCGGACGAGATCGACCGTGTTCTCGAAGACGGTGCTGCCCGCGCTCGCGCCATCGCTGATCCGATTATGGCCGAGGTGCGCGACATTATTGGGTTTGTGTAAGGCTCATGGAGCGTGGCGAGATCGCAAATGCCGTAGGGGCGATGCTTCAGGCGTTGCAAGCCGGGATGCTGGAAAGAGCGCGCACAGAAGCCCAGGCGATTTTGCAACATTCGCCCGGTGAACCAAACGCAAACATCGTATTGGCACGACTAAATGTGGATGAAGGCAATCCTGCAGAGGCAATCCTTCATCTTCGCGTCGCTCAGCAAGCCATCCCCGATCACCCGCATGTTTTGAACATGCTGGGGGTGGCGCATCGACAGCTAGGCAATGAAAGCGAAGCGCGAACATCACTAGAGCGTGCCGTTGCGCTGAATAATTCATTTCTTGATGCGCTATTAAACCTTGGCCAGCTAGGGCTCGATTACGGTCGACTGGAAGACGCAAAGCATCAATATGCGTCCGCGCTCGCGATTGATCCTGAAAATGGCGTGGCGCTAACGGGGTTGGCGCGCGCGCAGCTGCTTTCGCACATTTATGAAGAAGCGCGCGAAACCGCTGAAAAAGCAATAAAGCAAGACCCCGGACGCCACCTGGCGAAACTCACGCTGGCCGCAGCGCAGTTGCGGCTCGCGGATTTTGAAAGCGCGCTTAAAACCGCGGGCGCGCTTGCCGAGGAAGCCGACTTGTCAGCGGACGACCGCGCATACGCAGCGGGGCTTGCCGCAGACGCAAACGACCGCCTCGGCCGTTACGATGTGGCGTATGAATACTACCAGCGTGCGAATGATCTGCAGGCAGAAGGATTTTTCAACCTTCAGGACGCCGATGCGTCACCATTTTCGCCAAAGCGAATTTCATCGCTTGCAAACCACCTAAAGCAAGGGGCGCAGATCAAAGCGCCACTTTGCGGCGAAGAAGAATTGATGCCGGTGTTTCTTGTGGGGTTCCCCCGATCTGGGACGACTTTGCTTGAGCAAGTCCTTATGAGCCATCCAAGAGTAGAGAGCTTTGGTGAGCATGCGGCGCTTGGAACAACATGCGCCGAGCTTTTTGTGGCGAATGATAAGTACGCGGCATTTGGTGCGATGGATGAAGCCGCCGCGGCATCTTTCCGGGCGACCTATTGGCGCGAGGTTGACGCCCTGGGCGAGCTTGCGTCCGGCCGTATCTTTATGGACAAGCTGCCGCTGAACGTTGTCTTTCTGCCAGCCATTGCCAAGATATTCCCCCGTGCGAAGATTGTTTTCGCAATGCGCGATCCGCGGGACGTTGTTGTTTCATGCTTCCAGCAAAGATTTGGCATGAATGTCGCCATGTCCCAGTTGCGTTCGATCGACAACGCCGCCGCGTATTACGATCATGTCATGGGCCTTGCCATGGCAACCCGCGAACGCACCGATCTCGATCTGATTGAGGTTAAGTACGAAAGTGTCGTTCATGACCTAGAGGCCGAGGCGCGGCGCGTCGTTCAATTCTTGGGTCTCGATTGGGATCCCGCCATTCTTGCGTATAGAGACCTTGCGCGTGTGCGCATGATCGAAACGCCGTCTGCCATGCAAGTGGTTGAGCCGATCTACTCGCGGGCACAAGGTAAATGGCAAAACTACGAGAACCACTTGGCCCCGGCGTTGAGCCGTCTTGATCCGTGGATTAAGCAATTTGGCTACGCATAACATTGTCTGTGTGATACCAAATGGCCATGAACACAGGTACTGTTTCTCTTGAAATTCAATCGATGCTGCATGCCCTGGAGGCAGGGCAGAAAGATGATGCGCGAGCGCAGGCGCAGTCCATTTTGGGGCGTGCGCCCGGGGAGCCTAACGCATCGCAGGTTCTCGCGATGTTGCTTTTACAAGAAGGAAAGGCGCGGGACGCCCTTCCCCATCTTGAGGCTGCGGACCGCGCGGCGCCTCACCATCCGCCGATCCTCAATATGATGGGATCAGCACTTAAACGACTTGATCGAATAGATGACGCGCGAGAGCAATTTGGACGTGCCATTGCGCAGGACGCGCAGTTCATTGATGCAAGGCTCAATTTGGCGCAATTGGATTTCGACGAAGCCCGAATTGAAGATGCGAAAAGTAGCTACGACTTCGTCTTGGATTTACAACCGAACAACGTTACGGCAATTGTTGGGCGAGGCCGCGTCGCCCTTGCACTGCATGAAACCGAGCAGGTGCGTGACTTGATGGAGCAAGCCTTGCGCCTGCAGCCGGGGCATGGCCTAGCATCGCTGACACTTGCAGCAGCCTATCTTCGATTAGAGGAATTTGAATCTGCCGTCGAGCTGGCGTTGCCGCTTGTTACCGAAGATCAATTGAGCGCCATCAATCGCGCCTATGCCGCGGGTCATGTTGCAGACGCTTACGATAGGCTTGGTTTATACGACAAGGCATTTGAACACTACGCTCTCGCCAATGATCTGCAAGCTGATCAGTTTGAAAACTTTGGTTCATTCGACGCTTCGCCCTTTAGTCCGGCGGTTGTTGAAAATCTATCCAGGCATCTGGAAAGCGCCACGACAATCTCTGTTCCGCCCTGCGGTGCTGGAGCGCGGATGCCTGTTTTCTTGGTGGGCTTCCCGCGTTCGGGAACGACCTTGATCGAGCAAATCTTGATGAGCCACCCCAAGATCACAAGTTTTGATGAGCATACAGCGCTTAGTGACACGTGTTTCGATCTCTATGTGGGAGACGATGCGCTCAACAAATTTGATGAACTGGACGAACACGCATGCGCTGACCGGCGCGATAGATATTGGCAAGAAATCAATAAACTGGGTGAATTGGACGACGATGCGGTTTTTCTAGACAAGCTACCGCTGAATTCAGTTTTTCTACCTGCCATCGCCAAGATTTTCCCGCGCGCCAAAGTGCTCTTTGCGTTGCGTGATCCCAGAGACGTAGTGCTTTCATGCTTTCAGCAGCGCTTTGGCATGAATGTGGCCATGTACCAACTTTTGTCGTTGGAAACGGCGGCGCAATATTACGATGCAACAATGAAACTCGCGATGAAGGCGCGATCGATGAATGAATTTGCATTACAGGTCGTTCGCTATGAAACGGTTGTCGCGAACACAGAAGACGAAGCCCGTCGGGCAATTGAATTCATAGGGCTGGAGTGGGACCCGGCAGTCATGTCTTATAGGGAAAACGCACGGGCACGCGCTATATCGACCCCTTCCGCACCTCAGGTGGTTGAGCCGATCTACACAAGGTCCCAGGGCAAATGGAAGAACTATGCGGTTCAGATGGCGATTGTGGACGAGATCTTGGAACCTTGGGTCGAGAGGTTCGGTTATGCGTAAGCTCTCTGTGAGCGTGGCGGAATGAGGGCGGCGTGAAATCGCAAGAAGAAATGATGCGCGCCGTACAAGCGGCCGCAATGGCACTCGATCAAGGCAATCTGGCTTCTGCGAAAGAGCAGGCGGAAGCTGTTCTCGCCGTTGCGCCAGGGGAGCCCAATTCAAGCCAGATACTGGCGCTTGCGTTGATGCGTGAAGGCAATGCCCAAGCCGCGCTCTCGCATTTGCGAAACGCCGCGAAGGGCGCGCCCAATCATCCGCCGGTCTTGAACATTCTTGGTGTTGCCTTGGGTCTTGTGGGTGATCGCGCGGGCGCTCGCAAACAGTTTAAAAATGTAAAGCGCCTTGACCCGGGATTTCTGGATGCGCGCTTCAATCTTGCGCAGCTTGAACTTGATGACACGCGTTTTGGAAAAGCCAAAGCGGAATTTGATGCCATTTTGGCCGCGCAGCCAATGAATGCTGACGCACTGGCCGGTAAAGCGAAATCACTTTTACTCATGCAGGATTTAGCGGGTGCTGCGTCTGAGGCCGAACAAGCACTTATCTTTGACGCTGGCAATGGGGCCGCATTGTTGACCCTGGCCGAGGCGCGCTTGCGTCAGGGGGCGTTCGAAGATGCACGCGAGGTTGCGCTGCGCACAGTAAGGAGCCCAAGCGCATCGCCTGCGATGCGCGCCCATGCCTTGGGCTTTGCGGCGGATGCTGATGATCGGCTGGGGAACTATAATGAGGCCTTTGCGAATTATGCCGAGGCAAATCGGATTACCTTGGCGGCGAGCCCGGGCTTGGCACAGGAGCCCCCAAACGCGTTCCACCCCAAGACGGTTCGCAGATTAATTGACTTTGCCAACAAGGACGGCGGCGAGACGCCGATGCCCACCGACGAACGCCTTCCTGTCTTTCTGATCGGCTTTCCGCGATCAGGGACGACCCTCTTAGAGCAAGTCCTGATCAGTCATCCCTCAATAGAAAGCTTTGGCGAACAACCTGCTCTGTCAAACGCTTGCGAAGGCTTGGTGTTGGATAGCGATGGGATTGGGAAACTTGCGCGGCTGAACGCCGACGAAGCAAAGCAGTTTCGGAAGCGATATTGGGAAGAGGTTGCTAAGCATGGCGCGCTTCCCGAAGGCGCAACCTATCTGGATAAGATGCCTGCAAACATGGCGCTACTTCCGGCAATTGCAAAGGTGTTCCCGGGCGCCAAAGTTCTAATCGCCATACGCGATCCGCGTGACGCGGTTCTTTCGAGTTTCCAGCAGCGTTTTGAAATGAACCAGGCGATGGCGCAAATGCTCTCGCTCGAAAGTGCCGCTGAATACTACGATCTATTGATGTCGCTCACACGATCCTCTGGTGCGGCGTTCGATATTCCTACGCACGAAGTGCGGTATGAGCAGCTCGTTTCTGATCTTGAAGCCGAGGTTCGGAGCGTTCTTTCATTCATTGGTGTTGAATGGGACGCACAGCTTATGGACTACCGGGATGATATGAAGGCACGGACGGTGAAAACGCCTTCGGTCGCCCAGGTTACCGAGCCGGTCTATACACGCGCTCTGAATAAGTGGCAGAACTATGCTTCGCACATGATGCCGGTGCATCAAATACTGGCGCCATGGGTGAAGCATTGGGGGTATTCGGACTAGGTAAATGTCAGTTTCAAGTGCAAACCAAAGCGCCAATGCAGCGCTGCAGGCATACGAACAAGGGCAATTGCGTGATGCGGAGGCGCTTGCGTTGCAGGCGCTCTCAGAGGTCGCGGGCGATCCGCGCGCCTCGGAGGTTATGGGGCTTGTGTGCATTGCGGAGCGAAGGTTTGTCGATGCCATTCGCTATCTCAAAGAGGGGCTCGCTGTTTCTCCCAGCAACGCCAGCCTTCGCAGTCTCATGGGAACCGCACTGGCGGGGAAAGGCCGGCTAAAGACCGCAATAGGTTTTTTTCAGCAAGCCGTACAAGCAGCGCCCGATGATGCGGCAGCGTGGGAGAACCTCGCCAAGACAGCATATCAATTAAAACGATGGGACCACGCCCGCGCAGCGTTTGAACGCTGCTGTGAAATCGACCCCACAAACTGTGACGCGTGGGCGGGACTTGCGCGACTGAATTTGAGGGGCGGGACTCTCGATCAAGCCATCGAGATGGCTAAGCGCGCGCTTGAGATTGATTCCGGGCACGTTCTCAGCCAACAGGCGATGGCTGATGCGATGCTTCAGACCGGCGACTTCGATGGCGCTCTCGAACATGCACTAGCAGCGACGCAAAGCCCGGCTGCGACGGCCAAATCAGATGTCCTGTCGTTTGGATTTGCGGCAGCAGCTTCCGAAAAACTTGGCAAGTTCGCGGATGCGTTTGATTTCTATACCAAGATGAACGAGGCCACATCTGAAGGCTTTGCGCGGAGTATTGAGCGGCTCGAAAAAATGGGAATGCACGAAAAACTACCTGAGGTGGTTCGAACTATCCCAGCGGTACGGGCCCTGTTCG
>Ga0209578_10000906_pt1 | contig 30646 bp, 29 predicted proteins | sample tdAd472_FD_187127 | JGI IMG/M metagenome (GOLD analysis project Ga0209578, IMG submission 187127) | Marine sediment microbial communities from the Atlantic coast under amendment with organic carbon and nitrate - tdAd47.2 (SPAdes)... | ecosystem: Environmental > Aquatic > Marine > Coastal >...
CACCGGCTCGGAGGTCGGCCGTGCCGGGGTCATCACCGACGAGCGCACGCACACCAAGAAAATCATCTTCCATCCCAAGCTGATGCCCGCCGTGGTCATCTGCGACCCGGAACTGGTGCAGGGATTACCCGCCAACATCACCGCATGGACCGGCATGGACGCGCTGGCGCACTGTCTGGAAGCCTATTGCGCGCCGTTCTATCACCCGATGGGCGAAGGCATCGCTGTCGAAGGCATGCGCCTCGTCAAGGAATGGCTGCCGACCGCCGTCAAGGACGGCTCCAACCTCGAAGCGCGCGCGCACATGATGTCTGCCGCCGCCATGGGCGCGGTCGCGTTCCAGAAGGGTCTCGGCGCGATCCATTCGCTGTCGCACCCGGTGGGTTCGGTTTTCGATAAGCACCACGGCCTGACCAACGCCGTGTTCATGCCGTATGTGCTGGCCTTCAACAGGGACGCCATCGAAGACAAGCTCGCCCGCCTCGCCCGCTGGCTCGATATCGGCGACAGCTTCGATGACGTGCAGAAATGGGTGCTCGACCTCAGAAAAGAGTTCGATATCCCGCATACGGCAGCGGAGTTGGGCGTCGACGGTTCGCGTCTGGACGAGTTGTCCAAGATGGCCGCCGAAGATCCGACGGCGGGCGGCAACCCGGTCTTCGTCGGTGAGGCGGAAATGCGCCAGATGTACGACGCGGCCATGGCGGGGACGCTCTGACGTTTACCCGATGAACGCTGATTGACCTCATCCTGAGGAGGCCCCCATGGTTACGTGGGGGCCGTCTCGAAGGATCGCCGGTTATTCAGTCTATCGCCGAGCGCGCGGCGGCGATCACATCGCGCCATAACTGTTGCTGGTCGAACGGGCGCCCGGTCTTCGGATCGGCGCGCTTGGGCGACCAGCCGATGGTTTCGAAGTGATCGGCGCGGGCGGTCGTAAACGTCTCGCCCCATTTCGCCGATGCCAGCGAGACCATGCCGTCGTTCGGCCCTTCGATCTCGGCAATGCGCTGCTGCCGACGCTTCAGCATCATCGGCATCTCGGCCCGTTCGCGTGAAAAGCCCCAAGACAGATAGCGCACATCGGCGCGGTCGGGCGTGCGCGCGTTGAAGGCCCGCGCCCCCGCCGCCGACAAATCGTGAAATGCCGGGGCGAACTGGTCGACGAGCCAGCCCGGCAACCGCGTCTCCGTGGACAAGGCCCGGTCGGCCAGCGGCGAGCCACGGTGCGGCGTGGCGATAGTGACCACCGTCTTGATACACCGTTCCGGATCGTGATGCGCTGCCAGGGCACGCGCCACCAATCCGCCCATGCTGACGCCGACCACGGCAAGCGTGGGCGCATGCAGCCGGTCCATTGCCGCCGCCGCCCGCACCGCACGCGGCTCGATCCCGGCACGACCCGGCATCTGCGGGATGATGGCGGCGATCCCGGTCTCGGCAATGACGGCGTTGAGCCCCTGAAAGTACTCGAAGGTATAACCGAGGACATGCGTTTCCGCGCGCCCCAGAAACCCGTGCAAAAAGATGAACCCCGGATCGGTATCGGCCATGTCGTACCGTAGCCGCTCGGCAGGGATACGAAAACGCCGATAAGTCCCATCGGCGGACAGTACCGTTGACCGCGCAGGCAATCCGGTGTTCCTTCAGGGGAATCGGGGGATGCCATGGAACTGTCGCCGAAAGTTATCGAAACCGGGCTCGTCGCCTTCACCACGTTCTTCGCGGTGATCGGGCCGATCGACGTCGCCGCGATCTATGCCGGGCTGACCGCCGGGATGCCCGCGCAGCACCGCCGCCGCACCGCGATCAAGGGCGTTCTGGTGGCCGCCGGAATCCTGCTGGCGTTCGCGTTTTTCGGCAAATCGGTGCTGGGCTATCTCGGCATCACGCTGGCGTCGCTGAAAACGGCGGGCGGCATCTTGTTGCTTCTGGTCGGCATCAACATGGTGCTGGCCCATTCGTCGGGGATCAGCTCGACCACCGAGGAAGAAGCCGAGGAATCCACGCACCGCGCCGATCTGTCGGTATTTCCGCTGGCGACACCGCTGATCGCCGGTGCCGGGACCATGGGCGCCGTGGTGCTGTTGATGGCCGATGCCCATGGCGACACGTTGAGGACCGCAGCCGTGCTTGGCGCGCTGCTCGCCAATCTGTGCCTGTCGCTGATATTCCTGTTGATGGCGACGCAGATACAGAAACTGCTCGGCGTCACCGGGCTGAACGTGATTTCACGGGTCGTCGGCGTGCTGCTGACGGCGCTTGCGGTGCAGTTTATCTTCGACGGTATTCGCGGCAGCAATCTTTTGCAGGCAGTCGGCTAGCTCAGCCGAGGCTGTTTACCCAGTTACGGATTTCCCGGCAGCGCAGATCGGCGTCCAGAATGTCGTCGTCGATGCCGAGCCGCCAGCGGAGGTCGAGCCGGTCCGGGTCCTGATGCAGCGCGGACAACTCGTTGCAGTAATGCTCCAGATCGTCCTCGTCGACGAAATACCCCTGGCTCAGCATGTCGTCCTTGTAACGGCGGTACAGGTTCGCCAAATGCGGCACGTTGAATTCCGGATGGTACTGCACCCCCCAGAACACGCCCGCCCCCTTGCGGATCACGGCGGCCTGTACGGCGGAATGCGCATTTTCGGCCAACACCACGGCGCCGGTCGGCAGGTGCGTCACCTCGTCATAATGAATGCACGGGCTGTCGAACACGGCGGGCTTGTCGCAATAAAGCGCATGACCGCGCCCGGCGGCGGTCAGTGAAACCTTGCGCGCGATCCCGACTTCGCGGCCGCGCGGGCTTTGCGCCACGGTGCCGCCGGTCGCCGCCGCTGCGATCTGCAGCCCCCAGCAACTTCCGAGTACCGGCATGCCTGCGTCCAGCGCGCTGCGCATCAAATCGACTTGGCGGGTCACTTCGGGTTCGGGGTCAAAGGCATGCAGACCGGAGCCGCCCATCACCATGCCGTCGAAATCCGACAGCGCGACCCCCGCCGGCAGGTACGCATCCGCGTCGGCGGGATAGACCGTCACCAGTTCGGCACCGGGAAACATGCGGCGAATTTCATTGGCGTACAGCGCCGCGCCCAACTCGCCGCCGACCGCCAGCATGGCGTCGTTGCGATCTTTGGTATTGCCGTCGGCGATAAGAATTTTCGGCGCGCGCGTCATTCACTCGGTCCTTATGTCGTCAGTCCGCTTCGGCGGGATTTCCAAGAGCGTCAATGATCCCGGGCAAATCTTCGTGTGTCAGGCACACGGCATCGGCAGACGTCGTGTAACGGTCGACATCGCGTTTCGCAGTATACAGGATCGCTTTCATGCCGAGCGCCTGTGCGCCCTTGATATCCTTGTTGTCGCGGTCACCGATGTGCACCATTTCGTCGAACGGCACATCCATCTGGCGTTGCGCCGCTTCGAACATCGCCGCGTGCGGCTTCGAGCGTCCGACCTCGTCGGAAAATGCGAAACCGTCGAAATATTGCAGAAGATCGTGATGCGCCAGAACCTCGCGCAGCCCCGGTCCCGGCGTCACGATGGTGTCGGATACGACGCACAGCTTGTAGCGCGAAGCCAACGTCTGGATGGCGTCCTTCACGCCGGGCAGGATGCTCGGCGGAATGTCGATTTCGAGCCGCTCCATGGCGTCTGACAGCGCCGTAAGCTCGTCATCCGGTAACGGCTTGTCCATGCCCTTCAGCAACACCTGCAACCGTTCCATATTGGTCCACGTGATGCTGGCTTCCTGCCACACCTTGTAGAACGCGGCATTGGCGACGCCATAGGCCAGATCGACCTCGGCGCGGGTCACGTCATAGTGGCGTTGCAAGGCACCCAGAAGCAGCCTGTGCCGCGTCTCGGGCTTGCTCTCAAGCCCTGCGGCGGCGCGTTTGGGCTCATCCGATTCATCGTCGAATACGGTGTCCCATAGATCGAATGTCACGGCACTGATACTCATGCGGCGGATGGTGCGGCCCGCACACGCGCGCGTCAATATCGATTGCCGGGATTTTTCATCTAGCGCGGCGGTTGTGCCAGCCGTTTGGCGGCTTCATCGAGTTGGCTCTGGTTCATCTGCTTCGTCACGCGGGCCAGCGCCACCTTCACATCGTAGTCTTCTGCGTGGCCCGCCACGGCGTCCGCCTTTGGCAACGCCCGTTTGTACCACACCCAGGCGGCGATCAGGTCGCGCTCCACCCCCCAGCCAGCCTCGTACATGGAACCGAGAAGATACTGCGCCACAGGGTGCCCCTGCCGGGCGGCGACGCGATAATACGGCACCGCTGCGCCGTAATCCTGCGGCGCGCCCAAGCCCCGGAAATACCCCTCGCCGACGTGAAAATACGCGTCCGCGTTCTTCGACAGCCGGGTCGCGACGCTGTACCACTCCTGCGCCCGGTAATAGTCCTGACGCACGCCGTATCCCTGCGCGTACAGATCGCCGATCCCCACTTGTGCGGGCGCAAAACCTTCGTCAGCGGCTTTACGGAACCAGATCATCGCTTCCTTGGGGTTTCGAAACTGTTGGGGGCCGGTGACCAGTGACCGGGCGTAACGTGTCCAATCCTCCGCACCGCCGCTTTCGGCAGCCCGTTTTTCCGATTCCAGCGTCAGTTTATATGCGGCAATCGCCTGCTCTTCGGGGTCGGGCGTGCGGTCGCCGTGAAAAATCCACCCGGCGGTGCCGGAAAGGATCAGACACGCCAGCACGGTCCAGAAAATGAAGCGGAACGTCATTTGCCCCCGTCTATGCGATTGCCCGAAAGGATTTCAGGGCAGGACAGGCGTCATTTAGGCAAGTTGTGCGCGTTTCGGTCAACCCGCTGCTGGTTCTGTCCGGAACCATGGGGGTCTGCGCGGTCGTAACAGGTGACGCCACCGAGATCGCGATAACAATAGATGTTCTGGCGAATCTCCGGCATGTCTTCCTCGCAATACGTCAGCCCCTGGTCCTTGCGCAAGCGCGAACAGTTCTTGCCGCTGCCGAGCGAGATCATGTGATCGACGACGGTCTTGTCGGATCCCATCAGTGTAACCCCCTCGACCGCGCTGAATGTCACCGGGTCGCAGGCCGACAGCCCAAGACCGGACAGCATAAGAAACGCGCAGAGAAGCCATCTGGCTTGCTTTTTCATGGCTCGGGAGCCTCCTGTGAACAAGCTGCATTGTCGCCTGAAAATGGTTAACGCCGCCTTAAGAACCCGGATTCAGGCTGTGTGCATCTCCCTGCGTTAAGCCGCTGCAATCGTTTGCCATTCCGCCGCCGCCCCGATATGTTTGGGCGCTTTTCAATTGGACCCGGTTTCATGGCCGGGACGGAACCGACGGAGACGACCTTGGCCGAGCCGGAAGACGACGCCCTTTTACGCGAAATCGACGAGGAACTGCGCCATGAACAGGCGCAGAAGCTTTGGCAGGCCTATGGCAAATACGTCATCGGCGTGGCCGTTGCCGTGGTCGTCGTGGTCGCCGGTTATCAAGCCTGGCAGACCTATGACCGCAGCGTGCGTCAGGAATCCACCACGCGCCTGATCGGCGCCGCCGAACTGGCCGAACAGGGCCAGGCCGAAACCGCCATCGAAAGCCTCGCCAAAATCGAAAAAGACGGCATCGGCAATATCGAGGTGCTGGCCAAATTGCGCCGTGCCGCGCTGCTCGCGAAAAATGGCGACGCCCAGGCCGCCGCCGACCTGTACGCGGGAATCGCCGCCGATACTGCGGTGGCGCAGTCGTTCCGCGATCTGGCAACCCTGCTCGGCGCCGTGCAAAAGCTGGATATCAGCAAGGACAACGCTCAAGCCGTGATCGACACGCTGCAGCCGCTGACCGCCGCCAACAGCAATTGGCGCCATTCGGCACGCGAAACGTCCGCCGTTGCCGCGTTGGCTCTCGGTCAGGCCGAAAAGGCGCGCGAGCTTCTGCAGGCGAACGCGCTGGACCCGCAAGCCCCGGGCGGCGTACGCTCACGGGCGGAAGAACTGCTACAAGCGATCGGCCAATGATGATTTCCACTGAACGACGACGCCGGCTTCACACAACCGCCCTGGTTGCGTTCGTACTGTGCACGGTCGTCTCGCTCAGTGGGTGCGATACGTTCAGAGACTGGGACCCGTTCGGCAAGAAACAGGATCCGCTGCCTGGCGAAAGGATCGCGGTTCTTGCCAACGAACGCAGCCTGCGCGCCGATGTCGCGCCGGGCGAAGCGAACGTCATTCTGCCCGCTCCCAGCCCCAACACCAACTGGCCGATGGCCGGCGGTTATGCCAACCACGCCATGCACCACATCACCGTGCGCGACAATCTGGCCGAAGCCTGGAGCCGTGACATCGGGTCCGGTGCCGGTGGCGAGCTGCGCTTTGTCGCGACGCCAATCGTCGGCGACGGCGTGGTGTTCGCGCTGGATACGGAATCCCAGCTCAGCGCCTACACCCTCAAGGACGGCGATACCCTTTGGGATGCCGACCTGGAACCGGACGACGATGACGAAGGCCATATCGGCGGCGGCATCGCTTATGAACGCGGCCGTGTTTTCGTCGCTACCGGGTTCGGTGTCGTCTTTGCCGTCGACGCCAAGACCGGCGAAGTGCTGTGGCAGGAAAAAATCGGTGTGCCGATGCGCGTCGCGCCGACCGTGCGCGGCGGACGTGTCTTCGTCGTGACCGTCGACAACAACCTGATCGCGCTGGACGCACGTGACGGCAAAACGCTTTGGACCCATGCCGGCAGCCAAGAAACGGCGGCCCTGCTGGGCGGCGCAAGCCCCGCTGTCGATAGCGGGATCGTCGTCGTGCCGTATTCGTCGGGCGAGCTTTATGCGCTCAAGGTCGATACAGGCCGCGTGCAGTGGCAGGACAATCTGGTGTCGATCCGCCGCACCGATGCGGTTGCCGCGCTGGCGCAGATCCGCGGCCGCCCGATCATTGACCGGGGTCGCGTCATCGCGATCAGCCACGCCGGCGTCATGGCGGCGATTGATCTTCGCACCGGACGCCGTGTGTGGGCGCGCGAGATCGGCGGCACGGAAAGCCCTTGGGTGGCCGGCGATTACATTTACACACTGACCAACGACAACGAGCTGGTCTGTGTCTCGCGTGACGACGGAAAGATTTTGTGGGTGGTCGGCCTGCCCCGCTTCGAAGACCCGGAAGACAAGGAAGACCCGATCATCTGGACCGGCCCCATCCTCGCCAGCGACCGGCTGATTGTCGCCGGCTCGAACGGTGAAGCGCTGGCCGTGTCGCCTTATAACGGTCGCCTGATCGGTGTCGTGGAAATGCCGGATGGCGTCTCGGTGCCGCCGATTGTCGCCAATGGCTCGGTACTATTCCTCGCCAACGACGCCGATCTCGTCGTGTACCGGTGACGTGGGCGCCGGGCCGGACCTTTAAAAAATGACCTTTACCCTTGCCATTATTGGCCGACCCAACGTCGGCAAGTCGACGCTGTTCAACCGCCTGGCCGGGCGGCGCCTCGCCATTGTCGATGACACTCCGGGCGTGACACGCGACCGCCGCGAAGCGGATGCGTCGATTTCCGATCTGAAGTTCCGGCTGCTCGACACCGCCGGACTTGAAGAGGCCACGGACGACAGCATCGAGAGCCGCATGCGCATGCAGACGGAACAGGCGGTCGCCAACGCCGACGTGGTGTTGCTGCTGACCGACGGGCGCGCCGGGATCACCCCGTCAGATAGCCACTTCGCGCAGTGGCTACGCACGCAGAACACGCCGGTGATCCTCGGCGTCAATAAATGCGAAGGCAAACAGGCCGAAGCCGGGCTTTACGAGGCATACAGCCTTGGTTTGGGCGAGCCGATTGCGCTCTCCGCGGAACACGGGCAAGGGCTGGACGAACTTTACGACGCGCTTGTTCCTTACCGTGAAAAAGCCGAGGCCGTAGCCGCCAGAAACGCCGCGCAGGCCGCGACCGACACCGGCATCGAAGCACCATTGGCCGACAGCGGCGAAGAAGCCGATGATGAAGCGATCCTTTCGTCACCGCTGCAACTGGCCATTGTCGGCCGTCCGAACGCCGGCAAGTCGACGCTGGTGAACCGGCTTTTGGGCGAGGAACGGATGCTGACGGGGCCCGAAGCTGGGATCACCCGCGATGCCATCGCCACGCCGTGGGAGTGGCAGGGCCGTGAAATCCGCCTTGTCGACACCGCCGGACTGCGTAAACAGGCCCGGGTCGAGGAAAAGCTTGAACATCTCGCCGTCAACGACACGTTTCGCGCCATCCAGTATGCGCAGGTCGTGGTGCTGGTGATCGATGCCGATCAGCCGCTGGAAAAACAGGACCTGACCATCGCCCGCAAGGTGGTCGAGGAAGGCCGCGCGCTGATCATTGCCGTCAACAAATGGGATAGTGTCAAAAACCGCACCGAGGCCATGGCGCAAATCAAAGACCGGCTGCAGACGTCTTTGCAGCAGATCCGGGGCGTTCGCGTCGTCACCATGTCGGCATTGACCGGGCGCGGCGTCGACAAGCTACTGCCGACCGTGTTCGAGGTTTTCGATCTGTGGAACACGCGCGTGCCGACAGGCGCGCTGAACCGCTGGCTGTCGCGCATGCTCGAAGCGCACCCGCCGCCGATGGGCTCGCACGGGCGGCGCCTGACGATCCGCTATGTGACACAGGCCAAATCGCGCCCGCCGACGTTCTATCTGTTCTCGTCGACGGCAGGGAAATTGCCGGACAGTTATCTGCGCTATCTCGCCAACGGCTTGCGCGACGACTTCGGCCTCGACGGTATTCCTATCCGCATCCACACCCGGTCCGGTAAGAACCCGTACGCCTGAGCCGCCGGTTTCGGCGTTACTCGAAAAACGCTATACTGGCGGTCACGCGCAACGACGGGAGGCCGACCATGAAACTGACCGGCATCAACCACCTCGCCTTCATCACCCCGGACATGACCGCGACGATCCGCTTTTACCGCGATCTTCTGGGAATGGCGCTTCATGCCGGGATCGGCCATGACGGGTTTCGGCACTATTTCTTTCAGTGCGGCAACACCCAGGTCGCATTCTTCGAATACGAGGGCGCCAGCGTCATGGATGAAAAATTCCACGGCAGCCCGACCCGCAAGCCGCTCGGCTTCGATCATGTGTCGTTCACCGTCGCAACACGCGAAGAGCTGTTCGCGTTCAAGGACAAGATCGAAGCCGCCGGACTCGACGTGACCGGGGCGATCGACCACGGCACGCTGTGGTCGATCTATTTCTTCGACCCCAACAACATTCCGCTGGAGATCACCTGGGATTGTCTGGAAATCACCCAGCCCCCGGCTATCGAGGACGATGAGCCCGTCACCATCGCCGCCGAGGGGGCCTTGCCGCAGCCAGGCCACTGGCCCGAGGTGACGGCCCCGACGCCGGTGTCGGAGATGACGGCGCGGCCCGGCAACGGCCATGCCATGCGGGACTCGTTCCTTGAGCAAGGCATTGCGCGGATGAAGGACGATTACGCGGCGGTGGTGTCTGGTGGAAAATCAAGCGCTGCGGAGTGACACCCGTACGCATCGCAGATAAATCGTCACCCTGAACTTGATTCAGGGTCCATGCTCTTGCCTGCACGCGAAGCGCCCGACTTGTTATTCATGGATGCTGAGCAAGTTCAGCGTGACGAATTGGTTTAGCTCCCCTAGCCGCCACCGCGCTGATACGAGCGGTCGAATTGCGCCAGAAAGGCCTCTCGCTCCTCATCGTCATAACCGATGAACGAGAGCGTTACTTCCGTCGTGGCAATTCGCATCAAGGCAATCTGACGCATGGCTTCGGGCCCGAGTTCGATATCGATGTGTTTGCCGTGCCCCTCTTCAATCCGAACATGAGAGGCATGCACCCAGAAGTGATGGCTTTTCACCGCGCGCGGCAAGAGCCGGATGAACTCGGCATGGGTGATCCCCATCTGCTTGGTGATGATGACGGGCGCCGACAATCGACCGCTCAGCCGCCCGCCACGGGGGGCCAGATTGCCAGATGATCGTCGGCTTCCAGCACCTTTTCCGAACGCTCGTCCGGGGCGATATAGACACCGTTGATCAGCACCATGTGGCACATCTTTTCGGGTAGGCCCAGGTGCATGATCACCTGCGTCGGCGTCGTCCCTTCCTTGACGTCGAGCGGCGCTTCATTTTTGACAGCACCGTCCGGCAGATATTCCGCCAGAGATGCGTACAGTTTGATGCGTATGTTCATGCGCCCCGGCCGGTCGCTATTGTGAACACGCCACGTACGCGTCGGCGATCAGATGCGGGTCGGCCATGAGCTTTTCCTTCCATTCGCCGAGCGCAACCTCGGTCTGGATCAGTCCGCGCAGCACACCGATATGGTCGGTTCGTCCGAGCGACAACGCGCCGACGATTTTGTCACCGTCGAATTCGAGACGCATGTAGCGGAAATTCTCGGGATCCACGGCTTCGGCGTGATCACCGCCCTTGACCCCGTCCCACTTGCCGAAGCTGGCGGAAATCAGCCCCACCGTATCCAGCACGTTCATGTTCAGGCTGCCTTTGTAGGGCGCACGCTTTCCGGCCATATTCAACGCCGCGATACGCCCGTGGTCGACCGCCGTCGGTTGCACCGCGTGCACTGCCCAGCCGCCCGTCGAAAAATCGGGCCCCTGCGCGCAATCGCCGGCGGCATAGATATCGTCGATGCTGGAACGCATGAATTCATCGACCAAAATGCCCTGCTCGGTCTTCATCCCCGAGCCTTCGACAAAATCGATGTTCGATTTGACCCCGGTCGCGACGACCACAAGGTGCGCCGGAATGCTGCCGCCGTTATCCAGATCGACTTTCAGGGTATCAGTCTTGTCACCGGACGCTTCAAGCTTGGTGACCTTGGTCGACGTGTAGACGTTGACGCCTTTGTGCGCGCACCAGTCCTTCACCATGTTACCCGCCGCTTCATTCATCATGCGCGGCACCATGCGATCCAGCGCCTCGACGACGCTCAAATTCACACCGCGCTCGGCCAGTGCCTCCATGATGATGCAGCCGATGAAGCCCGCGCCCATCAGCACCACATCGGCCCCTTTATCGGCGTACTTGATGATGTTGCGGCAATCCTCGAGCGTCCAGCAGTGATGCACCGCCGGCAGATCGAGACCGTCGATCGGCGGCTTCACCGGGCTGGCGCCGGTGGCGATCAAGAGCTTCGAATATGCCTGTTCACTCCCGTCCTTGAGCACCACGGCTTTCTTCACGGGATCGATCGATGCGGCTTCACCCTGGCGGTACGTGATGGCTTGATTGGCGTAGTGGCCGTCGTCCTTGCGCAGATACGTGCCTTCTTCCTTGATCAGGCCAGTAAGCACATAGGGAATGGCCATGCGCGAGTACGGCGGTTCCGGCTCCGAGCCGATCATCACCACCTCTGCATCGGGGTCCGCCTTGCGGAGCGTATCGGCGGCAGTGACCCCCGCCGGGCCGGCGCCAATAATTACGTATGTCATGGTTCGTTCTCCGGGGTTCTCACGGAAACCCCCTTGTTGTCATGCCCGCGCACGCGGGGATGACGGGAATTAATGAAGGCCAGCTCCATCATTGATATCAAGCGAACGTCTGCGAGGCAGGACAAACCCGCCTCGCAGTTCCGTTCATCAAAGCCCGAGACGGTTCAGCGTCTCGTTGGTCGGCACGCCGTCCGTGGTCCACCCGCGAAGTTGGTAATACTCCGGCAGCATCTTATCGAGCTGGTTGGTGAGCCCCTTGGCGGGACCGGTTTTCGCCGCATCCTTGACGAGACGTTCCGGCAGCTTGTCGTCGGCAGCCGTGAACCCCGCAGCGTTGTTGAAGTTCCGCTCCAGGTTCCAGATACGCTCGCCGACTTCGAGAAGCCGGTCGACCGACCAGTCGCCGTCGCACGCTGCATCGATTTGCGGCGCCACGTCTTCGAGCGACCATGCGAACGACGTAAAGACACAGATACCGGCGCTGTCGAACACTGCCGTCGCATCCTGGAACGCCTTTACCAGTCCGGCCTTGCCTTCGGAGACCAGCGGGTCGGTTTTCTCGGGAATACCGAGCACTTCCGACGCCACGGTGTACGAACGCAGGTGGCACGCACCCCGGTTGGACGTGGCATAGGTCAGCCCCATGCCCTGAATGCCGCGCGAGTCGTAAGCCGGGAATTCCTGGCCCTTGACCGACATCGACAACTCCGGGTGACCGTACTTTTCACAGAGCAGCTTTGAGCCGAGGCCGATTTCGGCGCCGAAGCCTTCGCCCTTGCCGGTCAACTCGGCCAGATCGGTCAGCGCCTTGGCACTGCCGAACTTTAGCTCGATGCCGCCGGTTTCCTTGTCGGTAATGACACCGTCTTCGTACAGCTCCATCGCCGCACCGACGGTGGCACCGAAGGAAATCGGATCGATCCCCTGCTCGTTGCAGATGAAGTTGGCAAACGTCAGTGCATCGAGATCATCGACACCTGTCGCCGCACCCAGCGCCCACGCGGCTTCGTATTCAAGACCGCCGGACGCGATCTGGTACTGCGGCCGCTCGGCAACCGTATAGTGCGTCCGGTCGATGGTCGAAATACGCCCGCACGCGATGGTGCAGCCGAAACACGCCGCATTGCGGACCAGGTTCGGCTTGCCGTCGCTTTCGCGCGGTTCCGCCATGGCTTCGGCGGAAATCGCATGTGCGCCTTCGAACTGTATGTCTCGGTGGTTGCGCGTCGGCAGCGCACCGGTTTCGTTGATCACGTTCATCAGAACCTGAGTACCGAACGCCGGCAGGCCTTCGCCGGTGACAGCGTTCCCGGCCAGCACCGCTTTGCCCGCGGCAGCGGCTTCGAAGAAGCGCTTCGGATCCTTGACGCCAACCCCCAGCGTGCCGCGAATGGCCACCGCTTTCAGGTTCTTCGAGCCCATCACGGTGCCGACACCGGAACGCCCGGCAGCCCGGTGGTAGTCGTTGACGACGCAGGCGTACTTCACGCCCTTCTCGCCCGACACGCCGATCGAGGCAACGCGGATCTGCGGATCCTGATGCTTGTTCTTGATCGCATCCTCGGTGTCCCAAACGCTGGTACCCCACATGTCGGAGGCGTCGATCAGCCTGGCGTCGCCGTTATCGACGAACAGATAGACCGGCGTCTTCGACTTGCCTTCGAAGATGATCATGTCGTAACCGGCGTTCTTCATTTCGTTGCCGAAGAACCCACCGGAGTTCGAACACGCGATGGCCCCTGTCAGCGCGCCCTTGGTGATCACCGAATAACGCCCCGCCGTGGACGCGCACGTCCCGGTGAGCGGCCCGGTGGCCATGATCAGCTTATTTTTCGCATCCAGCGGATCGACCTTGGGATCAACCTCTTCAACGAAGTACTTGGTCGCCAATCCACGCTGGCCAAGGTAGTTGTTCGCCCAATCCATGTTGAGCGGTTCGTCCGTGCATGTTCCATCCGTCAAATTAACGCGGAGGATTTTTTTTGCCCATGCCATGATATTTCCTCCCTTTGTTATGCGGTTGCCTGACCGGCGTCGGTTTTTTCAGCCCAGGCACGCATCTTGTCGAGCCCGGTCCAGTTCGCGTCGACGTACGTGATGGCGTCGGTCGGGCATGCCTTGGCGCATTCCGGCTCGCCTTCGCACAGATCGCACTTAACGACCTTTCCGGTATCCGCGTTGTAGTTCACCGTACCGAACGGACAGGCAATCGTGCAGACCTTGCAGCCGACACAGAGACTGTCGCTGACGATCTTTGCGCCGGTCGCCTTGTCGAGCGTGATCGCATCGACGGGACAGGCGTGCATGCACCATGCCTCGTCGCACTGCGTGCAGGTGTACGGCACGAAACGGCCTTTATCATGGAAGGAGAACACCTTGATCCGCGACTTCGCCGGGTTAAAGGCGTTTTCGTTATCGTACGAACACGCCAGTTCGCACTGAAGGCATCCGGTACACTTATCCGGATCGATATTGAGTGATTTCTGCATATTGACGTCTCCCTTGAAGTGGCTTTTTTCGACGATTACCAGGCCGTCTCCGCCCGTTATGTTCACTCTAACATCTTGGCGCTGTGATTCGAGAGAGATTTTTACGATTTGCCGCGAAATCCGTCCTTGCCGAAAGTGGGTTTGACGCCGCAAACAAATACAGGGACATTCTGTCCCGAAAGCCGCAATTGTATATATTGCGAGACGCAACACGCAGATACAGGTCCGCCATGAGTGCTCCTTTGCCTTCGTTCGAGGAATTTCGTGAATTGCCGCATGCGGTTTCGCTGCTTGGTATGTCCGGCGTCGGCAAGACCATGCTTTCGACGTCGCTCCGGCGCTCGGCGAACTGGTTTCATTATTCCGCCGATTACCGCATCGGTACGGCCTATCTGGCGGAATACATCCTCGACAACATCAAGTTCCGCATCATGCGCACCGACCCGTTCGTCGCCGGCCTGTTGCGCTCGGATTCGATCTACATCAACCACAATATTTCGGTCGATAACCTGGAGCCGGTATCGACTTATCTCGGGATGTTCGGCGACCCGGAGAACGGCGGCCTCGACAAGGCCACGTTCCTGGAACGCCAACGCCAGTACCGGGATGCCGAAATCAACTCGATGCGTGACGTCGGCCGGTTTCTCGACAAGGCGTGGAAGATTTATTCCTGCAAGGACTTCATCAACGACGCATCGGGCAGCCTGTGCGAGATCGCCGACATCAACAATCCCGCCGACCCGGTGGTTTCGGCGCTGCGTGACAACACGCTGATCGTTTATATCCGCGCCAATGCCGCAGGCGAGGAAACCCTGAAACGCCGTGCCGAAAGCGATCCCAAGCCGCTGTTTTATCATCCGGCATTCATCGACAAGCACCTTACCGGGCAGCCCGATGACGGCAAGGGCGTGGACCGCGAGGAATTCGCACGCCGCCTGTTCCCGTTGTTGCTGGAGGACCGCAAGCCGCGCTACGAGGCATTCGCCGAGAAATACGGCTTTTCCATCGATGTCGACGAATTGTTCCCGGGCAACGGCGAAGGCGGCAAAGCGCCGGAAAGCGACGTCTTCATTCGCCGGTTATACGATCTTCTGGCAGCCCGCGCAGCAGCCGGAAAGGTTGCTTATGACAACGTCAATCGCTATCTGAAGGTCTGCGAAGAACGGGCCCGAAAACGCGGCCGCGACGCCTGAGGAAACACGACAGATGCCGATTAAAATCCCGTCAGAACTGCCGGCGCGAAAAGTGCTCGAAAGCGAGGGCGTTCCGCTGATCAAGGACGAGGACGCCATCCGTCAGGATATCCGCCCGCTGCGAATTGCGATCCTCAACCTGATGCCGGAAAAAATCAAAACCGAAACGCAGTTGGCGCGCGTTTTGGGCGCGACACCGTTGCAGGTCGAAGTGACCTTGCTGGCGCTGACCAGCCACAAGCCGAAAACCACGCCGGAACAGCATCTTCTGGATTTTTATCATCCGTGGACCGAGGTCCGCGATCAGAAGTTCGACGGCCTGATCGTCACCGGCGCGCCGATCGAAAAGCTTGCGTTCGAGGACGTCCGGTATTGGCCGGAACTGTGCGAGATTTTCGACTGGTCGCTGACGAACGTGCATGCATGCTTCAACCTTTGTTGGGGGGCGCAGGCGGCGCTGTACCATTTTTACGGCATCCCCAAGTACCAGTTGCCGAACAAGGCGTTCGGTGTGTACTGGCACAGCGTGCTGGATTCCACCTCGCCGCTGATGCGCGGCATGAACGACGCGATCCCGATTCCGGTGTCGCGGCACACGGAAAACCACCACGACGACGTGGCGAAGTACAAGCATCTGCAGATACTCGCGGAGTCCGACGACGTCGGCATGGCGCTGGTGGCAGATCCGGTGCTCAACCACGTGCACATGTTCAACCATCTGGAATACGACTCGACGACGCTCGGCGACGAATACAGCCGCGACGTGGAAAAAGGATCGGACATTCAGGTGCCCCGGAACTATTACCCGGACGACAATCCTGCAAAGGCGCCGGTCAATACCTGGCGCGCCAACGCGCATATCCTGTTCGGCAACTGGATCAATTCGATCTATCAATCGACGCCGTTCGATCCGTCGAAAATCGGCGACGATCGCCCCGCCGTGCCGAAGGCCGACGACGCTGCCTAGTCACAATTCTTAACGTCATCCCCGCGAAAGCGGGGACCCATTTCGGCAGCACCGCGATGGGTCCCGGATCAAGTCCGGGATGACGTATTGAGACTAAAAGCCGCCTCTATCTTCAGAACCGCATCGGGATCGCGTGCAGCACGTGTTCCAATCCCTGCACCTGTTGCACGACGGATGCCGGCGGCGGACCGTCGATCTCGATCAAGGCGATGGCATCGCTGCCTTCACCGGCACGGCCCAGGTTGAACGTCGCGATGTTGACGCCCGCCTCGCCGAGCACGGACCCCAGCGCCCCGATCAGGCCCGGTTTGTCTTGGTTGGCGACATACAGCATGTTGGCGCCGAGCTTGGCGTCGATGTGGATGCCCTTGATCTCGACGATGCGCGGTTCGTGGTTGAACAGCGTGCCCTTGATCGAGCGTTGCTGATTTTCCGTCGTCACCGTCACCGTGATCAGCGTGTGATAGTCACCCGCCGTTTCCGAGCGCGCTTCGAGGATCTTGATATTGCGGTCCTCGGCAATCACCGGCGCGTTGACCATGTTGACGCCCTCCAGCAACGGCCCAAGCAAACCCTTGAGCACGATCGCCGTCAGCGGCTTGGTGTTCAGCGTCGAGACATCGCCTTCGTAGCAAATTTCGATCCCGCTGATCGCACTTTGCGTCGCCTGCCCGGCGAACCCGCCAAGCTGTTCGGCCAGTGCCATGTAGGGTTTCAGCTTCGGCGCCTCTTCCGCCGTAACGGAGGCCATGTTGAGCGCGTTGGTGACCGCACCCGACAAAAGATAATCCGCCATTTGCTCCGCGACCTGCACCGCCACCTTTTCCTGCGCTTCCGACGTCGACGCCCCCAGATGCGGCGTGCAGACGACCTGTTCCATGCCGAACAGGATATTGTCCGTCGCCGGCTCCTCGGTAAAGACGTCCAGCGCCGCGCCTGCGACGTGGCCGGATTCGATGGCGACTTTCAGCGCCGCCTCGTCAACCAGACCGCCGCGCGCGCAGTTGACGATGCGCACACCCGGCTTGGTCTTGTTCAGCGCGTTGGCGTCGAGAATGTTGCGGGTCTGGTCGGTCAGCGGCGTGTGCAGACTGATGAAGTCGGCCCGCGCAAGCAGATCGTCCAGTTCGACTTTCTCGATCCCCAGATTCTCGGCCCGTTCCTCGGACAGGAACGGATCGAAGGCGATGACCTTCATCTTCAGTCCCTGCGCGCGGTCGGCGACGATGGCGCCGATGTTGCCGCAGCCGATGATGCCGAGGGTCTTACCCATCAGCTCGACGCCCATGAAACGGGATTTCTCCCACTTGCCGGCATGGGTCGACGCATTGGCCGCGGGAATCTGCCGGGCCAGCGACAGCATCATGGTGATGGCGTGCTCGGCGGTGGTGATCGCGTTGCCGAACGGCGTGTTCATGACGACGATCCCGGCCCCGGTTGCGGCCTTCACATCGACATTGTCGACACCGATCCCGGCGCGGCCGATGACCTTGAGGTTGCCGGGATTGGCCAGCGTCTTCGGCGTGATCTTGGTCGCCGAGCGAATGGCGATGCCGTCGTACTCGCCGATTTTCTCGGCAAGCTGATCCTTATCCAGATCGGTGATAACATCGAACTCGACGCCACGGTTTTTGAAGACGTCGGCGGCGAGCGGCGACATCTTGTCGGAAATCAGAACCTTGGGCATGGCTTAGCCCTCCTGCAGGTCTGATTTGACGGTGCGGTACGCCCAATCGAGCCACGGCCCGAGCGCGGCCAGGTCGGAAGCCTCGACGGTCGCACCGCACCAGATGCGCAGCCCCGGAGGAGCGTCGCGGTGCGAGCCGATATCGAAGGCGGCCTGCTCAGTATCCAACAGCCCGGTCAGCTTCTTGATCACGCCGCGCTGCGCCGCTTCGTCCATCTGCGTGAACCACGGATCATTGACGACCAGCACCACCGACGTGTCGGAGCGCGCCGCCGTGTCCTTGCAGATGAAGTCGATCCAGTCGGCCTGTTCGACCCATGCGCTGAGTGTTGCGAAGTTGTCCTTCACACGGCCCAGCAGCGCCGGGAAACCGCCCAGACCCTCGGCCCACTTGAGACCGTCCAGCGCATCCTCGACGCACAGCATCGACGGCGTGTTGATGGTGACGCCTTCAAACACGTCCTCGTTCAGCTTGTCGCCTTTCTTGAGGCGGAAGACCTTGGGCATCGGCCACGGCGGATCGTAGCTTTCGATGCGTTCAACAGCGCGCGGGCTCAGCACCAGCATGCCGTGCGCGGCCTCGCCGCCCATTACCTTCTGCCACGACCACGTGCAGATATCGACCTTGTCCCACGGAATATCCATGGCGAACACGGCGGACGTGCCGTCGACAATGCTTAAGCCTTCGCGGTCGGCGGGAATCCAATCGCCGTTCGGCACCTTGACGCCGCCCGTCGTGCCGTTCCACGTGAAGATCACGTCGCGCGAAAAATCGACCTGGCTCAAATCCGGAATGTCACCATACGGCGCGTCGGTTAGTTTGACGTCGTCGAGCTTCAGATGCTTGGTGACGTCGACGGCCCATTGCTTGCCGAAGCTTTCCCACGACAGCACCTCGACGCCGCGCGCACCCAGCACCGACCACAGCGCCATTTCGATGGCCCCGGTGTCGGAACCCGGCACGATGCCGATGCGGTAATCGTCGGGAATGCCGAGGATCGCGCGGGTGCGGACGATCACGTCCTTCAACAGCGCCTTGCCGGTGGCGTGACGGTGCGAACGGCCAAGAAACGCGTCGGCCAGCACTTCGGGACGCCAGCCGGGGCGTTTGGAACAGGGACCGGATGAAAAATGCGGATTTGCCGGACGCACGTCCGGCTTCTGAAGAGTATTCATGTTTTCTCCTTTCCTCTCAGAAAGGTCGCACCTCGTTGGGGAGGCGTGGCCCGCAGCTAACGTACTGCGAAAAAAGGAGAAATCAAGCTCGTTTTTTCAAAGTGAACGGGAAGTGAACGAGATTCCGAAAGTTAAGGCACCTAACAGGTTCGCGCAAACCATGTTCCTGATCTTGTGTGTAAGGAAATAATGGCGCGACAGGGATTGAACCTGTGACCCCTGCCGTGTGAAGGGAGAGAACTTCTGCCCATTCAGTGCAGTTGGTTACTGATTTGCCTACCAATCTTCCCATTCAGTGCATTTCCGCCCTGTTATTTCCGGACAGATGTCCCGATTGAACTCAATCCGGACAAGTTTCAATCGGAACACGTTGACGCAGCCGCAAAACTTGTCAAATGACGATTAAATTTGTCCGCCTCATGTCACTCCCCGGATCTTTTTTAAGGCATCGATGCGTGACTGCTTCTGACCCGAGGCAGACGAGCGCCAACAAAACCTCCAATGTCTGGTTTGTTGCTCATTGCGAGTAAGCATGGAACCTCATAAGGCACAGATCTTGGCTCGTTCTTATCTTTTGCCCTTATTCTATCTACACGGCTAGTTGAGCCGAGCACTGCGACTGGCATTGAATGCAAGACCCCCGGCCTTTTGTGAAGACCGGGGGTGAAGTGCCATCCAGTTTTCGTGGATGGACGGGGGTTGAGTTGTCAGTTGGTCTCGGCAAGCTCCTTCTTCGGTGCATCGAAGACCGTCAGATTTTCCGGTCCGTCGACCTTGATGTGACCGGCAAGCCCCTTCTCGACCCGACTCAGCGCGTGGTCGACGATGACGTAGGTGCCCGGCACTTCGAACTTGATCTCGGCGATGGTGGCGCCGCCCGGCGCGACGGTGACGGTCTGTACGTCGTCGGTTGTCGCCTTGACGCCGCCCAGGTCGTAGATCTTGTCGAAGATCTCGCCGATGACGTGGAAACTGGAGGTCTTGTTGGGGCCGCCAACGCCGAAGTAGATGCGCGCGGTTTCACCGACCTTGGCCGTGAGCGGGTTATCCTTGACCAGACCACCGACCTTACCGTTGAACACATAGTGTGTCGGCAACTCATCGATCAGGCGTTCGTAGCTTTCCGTCAGTTCGCCTTGCGTACCGATCGGCTCCATCGTGTAGAGTTCGCCCTGCATGACGTAGAATTCCTTGTCGACCGCGGGCAAGCCGCCTTCGGGTTCGATCAGGATCATGCCGTACATGCCGTTGGCGATGTGCTGTGCGACGGTCGGCGTCGCGCAATGATAGACGTAGAGGCCGGGCTTCAGAGCCTTGAAACTGAAGGACTTGGACTCGCCCGGCATCGCCATGGTCGCACTACCGCCACCGTGCGGCCCGGTCACCGCGTGGAAATCGACGTTGTGCGCCATCCAACTATCATCAGCGTTCTTCATGGTGACCTCGATGGTGTCACCGACACGGGCACGCAACATCGGACCGGGCACCTGATTGTTGAAGGTCCAGAACCGGTATTCGCTACCGTCGTTCAGTTCGGCGACACGCTCGATGGTTTCGAGCTCGACCTTCACCGTTTTAGGTTCGGTGCGCGTGATCGGCGCAGGCACCTCGGCCGGATCTCGGACGATGCTCTCCGACGCCTGGGCGTCCATTGCACCGCCCAGACCGATTGCCGCCGTCAGGGCGAGAGCACTTGCGGTTGATTTCAATAACGTTTTCATCGGAACAAACTCCTTAGCTTGTCTTTCGACAGCTGGCGGCGGCTCGCTCACCGGGTCGTCGTCGCTGACGGAGAGGATAATGCGCGATCGTCCCGGCCCCGGTATTGCGCTGGCGCAAATAACGGCGTGTTTTCTCAATCCGGTTCAGGACGCAAAAAGGCCCCACCTGCTTGTGCAGATGGGGCCGGAGTTTGGCTGAGACGTTCTTATTCGGCGGGTTGCACCGGGATGGACGGCGTCGTGCGCACCGCTTTCGCACCGCGCCGCGAACGAAGCACGAGGCCCGCCGCAAACACCGCGAGAGTGGCCGCCCCGGCGCTGAACACGATGTCACCCGGGACGCGCAGCCAGACGAACAGGCGCACCAGCTCGCTTTGCATCATCTCGGCGGACCGCGCATACCACAGCCCTTCCGAGACGCTGGCCCAGGCCTGCACGGCGCCCGTCGGGAACAGGCTCATCACGACCATCATCATGAGCCCGCCGTTGAGCAGCCAGAAGGTCCAGGCAAGCGGCCTGTCCGACCATGCGTGGCGCGGGAACAGGCCGCGCAGGCAGAACAGCATCAGGCCGATACCGAGCAACCCATAGACCCCGAACAGCGCCGCGTGTCCGTGCGTTGCCGTCAGGTTCAGGCCCTGCACGTAGTACAGCGAGATCGGCGGATTGATGAGGAAGCCGAGCATACCGGCGCCCACAAGGTTCCAGAACGCTACGCCGACGAAGAACAGGATCGGCCACTTGTAGGTCTTCACCCACGGTGCCGCCTTGGTCATGCGGTAGTTCTCGTAGGCCTCGTGACCCACCAGTGCCAGCGGGACCACCTCGAGCGCCGAAAACACGGCACCGACGGCGATCACGCCCGTCGTCGTGCCCGAGAAGTAGAGGTGGTGCAGCGTCCCCAACACGCCACCGGTGAGGAAGATCACGGTGGCGAACAGCACCGCGCCGTTCGCCGTGCGCCCGCGCACCAGACCGAGCTTCACGGTCAAAAGCGCGATCGCGGCGGTGGCGAAGACTTCGAAGAAGCCTTCGACCCACAGGTGCACGACCCACCAGCGCCAGTATTCGATCATCGACAGGTGCGTATGCTTGCCCCACGTCAGACCGGCGCCATAGAACAGGCCGATGCAAACGGTGGACAGGAACAGGATCACCGTCAGCGGTCGCGCGTCACCGGGAGTGCGCAGTGCCGGCCAAAGTGCCCGGCCGACCAGTGTCAGCCACAGCATCAGGCCCGCGAACAGTGCAATCTGCCACAACCGGCCGAGGTCGACGTACTCCCATCCCTGGTGGCCGATCCAGAAGTTGGTGTCGAGATCTAACACCTGCTGCACGCCCAGCCATTCGCCGGCCATGGAGCCGACGACGACCAGCAGCAACGCGCCGTAAAGCACGTTGACGCCAAGTTTCTGGAACCTGGGCTCGCGCCCGCCCAGCAGCGGGCCCAGGTACAGCCCCGTAGCCAGCCACGCGGTGGCGATCCAGAACACGGCCAACTGCGTGTGCCAGGTCCGTGTCACCGCATAAGGCAGGACATCGGCAATCGGAATACCATAGAAATCGTGGCCTTCTACCGCATAGTGTGCGGTCGTCGCGCCGAGCGCGATCTGCGCGCCGAACAGCGCGATCACAGTCCAGAAGTACTTGGCGGTAGCACGCATTGACGGCGTCGGCTCGGCGCCTCCCAGCGGATCTTCCACGGGCGGTGTCGGCGCCGGCTCTTCCTTGCGCGCCGAATGCCACCACGTCAACGCGCCGATGCCGGCGACCAGCAGGACGATGCTGGCAATCGACCAGACGACGTTAGGCGTCGACGGCGTATTGGCGACAAGCGGTTCATGCGGCCAGTTGGCGGTGTAGGTTACATCCTCGCCGGGCCGTTCCGTGGTCGTCGCCCAGGCCGCCCACTGAAAGAACCCCGTCAGCATGCGACGGTGCTCGGGATCGGGCACGGCGCCGTTGGCGATGGCGTAGTCTTCACGCAGGTGCTCCAGCGCCTGGGCATCGCCGAACAGATCGATATAATGCGCCGCGACCCGGCGGATGGCCTCGGCTCGGTCCGCGGAAACGACGATTTCGTCCTGTTCAGGGATGTAGCTGTTGGTTCGCATCTCGGCGATCAGGCGTTCCTTGAGCGCGCCCCGACGGTCGGCGGAAAGATCGGCGAAAGCCGGTTGACCGTAATCACGCATCGCCCAAATATCGAGCAGCGTAACCGCCTCTCGGTGTAGCCAGTCGGCTGACCAGTCCGGCGCAAGATACGCGCCATGGCCCCAGATTGAACCGACCTGCTGGCCGCCCATCGACTGATAGACCTGACGACCCTTTTGAATGTCATCCTTCGTGTAGAGAACCATCCCGTCGCTGGAAACGACGGCGGCGGGCACCGGTGGCGCCTCACGGTGAATTTCCCGACCGAGCAACAGCAACGTGCTGAACGACGCGACCAGGATCAACGCAAGCGCAATCCACAGGCGTTTGAGCGATGTCCCAAGCATGATTTCATATCCTTCTGCAGTTCCGGCCGCGGCAAACGGCGGCGGTACGGCAGTCTTAAACCTGCAGGACGTGGATGATGTTGCGCTGGCGCAAATTCCGGAACTTTGACGGTCAGGGAAGGATGCCGGCGAGCGGATCGATGCCGATCACGTGCGGGTGGATGGCAAGCAAAAGCATCCACACGGCCAGGGCGGCGACGATCGGCTTCCAATCCCAACCTGTCCCGACGGCGTCCGGCGCGGCAACCCGTGGCGCGGTCCGCGTATTCTTGACCGCCGCGACGGCAGCGATGGCGGCAAATACGCCGAACAGCAAGAGGGCGCGTGCATGGCTGACATTCAGAAGATGCAGCAATGCCCACAGCAAGATCCCCACACTGCCCGGTGCTGGAATCACACGATAGATACCGGTGCGCGTGTCGCCGGGCCTCTCGAACAGTCGGGCGGCGACCAGCCAGATGGCAACCGGCATGCCCATGACCGCAACCCAGCGCGCCCATTCGGGCGGCGTCCAGAGCCAGAGCGCGTCGGCGGCATTGATATAGGCGACGACAAGCCACGCCACCACAGCCAGCGAAACGACGCTATAAACAACGCGGAATCCAGCCAGCCCCATTACACGTATGCAGGCCGGGCGCACGCCGGGCGCCGACGGAACCAGATGCGTCAGCACGAGAAGGACAAGCGCGGCGGCAAGGTCGATCATTGTTCGGACAGCTTATCAGACATACGGCGATGAATATTGTTCCAACGCAAATAATTGGTCTGCAAACAATCGTCAAAATCGGCATCGGCTGCTAAAGTCCGACCGCAAACAAGCCGGGAAGCACTATGGACATCAATGCCAGAATTACCGTTCTCGAACGGTCGTCGTTTTTCGGCGGCGCGGATCGAGACACACTGATACACGCTGCGGAAACGGCGAACGAGCATCCTTTAGGCAAGGACGAACAACTTTTCCACCAAGGCGAGGAAGCGAGCCAGAGCTATCTGCTGGCGTGGGGACGGGTACGTCTCGACCAGACGACGAGCGACGGTCGCAATGTGGTGATCCGTTACCTGGGGCCCGGCGACCTGATCGGCACCGTGGCCGTTCTCAGGCGCAAACCCTACCCGGCGACTCCTGTCGCCGTCGAGGACGGCTTGACGTTCTTCTGGAGCGCGGGACAAAAGGCAATGCTTATCGCCGAGCACCCGGTCCTCGCGACCAACGCCATCGAACTGACCGGGAGCCGCCTCGAAGAGTTGCAGGAACGCCTGCGCGAGGTGGCGACGCAACGGGTCGAACGGCGCATCGCCGCGACACTGCTGCGTCAGGTCCGCCACGCCGGGCGGCGGGTCGAGGGCGGGGTCGAGATTCCGTTTACGCTGACCCGGGGCGAAATCGCCGAACTGACCGCGACGACCCTGCACACGGTGAGCCGCACGCTCGCAGCTTGGGAGCAGGAAGGCATTCTTTCCGGAAAGCGCTCATCCCATCTCGTCATCACAAAACCGCACCGCCTCGTCGAGATCGCCGAACAGGAATAATAATTTGCCTGAATTTGCGCCAGCGCAACGTCCCGGGTTCTCCGCCGTTCCATAATCCGCGTAATACACCAATCCGGGTAAATGGAGGACCCCATGTCCGAGTCCGCGCTGGAAAGCATGATCGTCGGCGACATTCTGTCCCGCTGGCCTGCAACCGCCGATGCGTTCAACCGCTATAGAATGGCTTGCCCCGGCTGCGTGATGGCGCCGTTCATGACCCTTAGCGAAGCATGCGCGGCTTATGATCTCGACATCAAGGAGGTCACGCATGCCGTACGCCAGTCGATCGGCCAGGACTTTTCCAGCCAACAGGAGGGCTCGAGTTGAACCAATCAGCCGACGCTGCGCGGGCGGGCATCCCGCGCTACAGAGTATGGAACGGCATGGCGCTGTTTCGCCACGGGTTCCGGCCGTTCTTTCTGGCGGCGGGCCTGAGTGCCGTGATTCTACTGGTGATCTGGCTTCTGCTTCTGGCACGGCTGCTGGAACTGCCGGGCGCCGTCTTCGCCCCAGCTCACTGGCATGCCCATGAAATGATCTTCGGAACCCTGACAGCGGCTGTTGCGGGGTTTCTTCTGACCGCGATACCGAATTGGACAGGGCGCATGCCACTGCAAGGCTGGCCGCTTATCGGCCTGTTCGTGCTATGGCTGGCCGGGCGGCTCGCGATGACCATAGGAGAATTTATCGGTGCCGAGATTGCCGCGGCAATCGACGCATCCTTTCTGGCCGTTGTTCTGGCAGTCGTCGTTCGCGAGATCGTGGCCGGGCGCAACTGGCGGAACCTGCCGGTAGTGATCGCGCTGACACTTCTGGCCGCGTCCAACACCGCATCACACCTTGAAACGCTCGGATTTATCGAAACCTACGATCTCGGCATGCGGGGCGGCATTTCGGTGATCGCGCTGCTGATCGGATTGATCGGCGGACGTATCATTCCCAGCTTCACCAACAATTGGCTCGCCAAGCGGGATGTACCGCAGCGGCCACGTCCATTCGGCCGGTTCGATGCCGGTGTGCTGGCGTTGACGGCTTCCGCGCTCGGGCTCTGGACCTTCGTCCCGGGTCACGAATGGACAGGGTACCTGCTTCTCGCTGCCGGTGCCGGTAACGCGGTCAGGTTCATGCGCTGGCAAGGCGGGCGCACGCTGGCCGAACCGCTGGTGTGGAGCCTGCACGCCGCTTTTGCGTGGATGCCATTGGGGCTTATTTTGATCGGGCTGTCATATATGACATTGGAAATCCCGGAAACGGCGGGGCTGCACGCGCTCACCGCCGGCGCCATGGGCGGCATGATCCTCGCCGTCATGACGCGTGCGACCCTCGGGCACACGGGGCGACCTCTCGCCGCAGACCGATGGACGACGATCATATATTTACTCGCCATGATCGCCGCAGCAGCCCGGGTGGCCGCGGCCCTGTCACCGGTGGGGTTCGACAATCTGCTGATGCTGGCCGGGAGCGCCTGGATTGCCGCATTCGGGTTGTTCAGCATCCGCTATGGCGCGATCCTGCTAAGGCGTTAATTCCAACCTTCGACACCTGCCATGTTCGGCAGCTCGTGGGCTATGCCCTTATGACAGTCGATACAGGTCTTCTGACCGGACACCAGGAAGGTATTATGCGCTTCGGCGGCTCGCGGGCTTTGCAATGAAAAGTCCATCGACTCCGCGCTGTGGCAGTTGCGGCATTCCAATGAGTCGTTGGACTTCAGACGCGACCATTCGTGCTTTGCGAGTTCCATGCGCTTTTCCAGAAACTTGTCGCGGGTATTGATGGTGCCGAATATCTTGCCCCAAACCTCTTTCGAAGCCTGCATCTTGCGTGCAATCTTGTCGGTCCAGTCATGTGGCACATGGCAATCTGGACATGTTGCGCGCACACCGGACTGGTTCGTGAAATGCACCGTGGTCCTGAGCTCTTGATAGACGTTGTCGCGCATTTCGTGGCAACTGATGCAGAATTTCTCAGTATTCGTGAATTCGAGCGCCGTGTTGAACCCGCCCCAGAAGATCACCCCCGCCACGAACCCGCCGATACTCAGAAATCCGAGGCTGAGATGGACCGACGGGCGCAACAAAATGCCCCAGTAGCTTCTGATCAGGCTGATTATTTTCGACATCCCCGCCCCCTTAATTGCCGCCAGGTTTGTTCTCGACGGCCAACAGACTGTCGATGTCGACGAACGTATTCGGGACGGCGTCAGGGATGCGCGCCTGCACCACATGGCATTGATTGCAGAAGTAACGGCGCGGCGACACGGTGGCCAGCGCCTGCCCGTCCCGGTCCATAAAATGCGTCACACTGATCATCGGTGCGCCGCTTTCGGCGACACGGGTGCGGGCGTGGCAGGACAGACACTGATTACCGTTCTTGTCGAGCTGGTAGCCGTCGATTTTGTGCGGGATCGTCGGCGGCTGCTCCGGATAATTTCGCGCACGTCGCCTGTCGGTTTCCTCCGTCTGCGGAATACGCGGTGCCGAATTGGCGCGGTCGAGCGGCGCGGCACCGCGCAACGTAGAGATCGATGGGCCGACGTCCTGTGCACCGGGATGCGTGACAGGAAATGCCAGTGTTGTTGCAACCAGCACCGAAGCGGCGAAAAACTTGAAGGCGTATAGGCGTTTCATGACGTTTCCTCCCCGTACCGGTTACACGCGCTCGATCCTGACGGCACACTTCTTGAAATCCGTCTGCTTTGAAATCGGATCCGTGGCGTCAAGCGTCACCTTGTTGATGAGCTGACTGGCGTCGAACCAGGGCACGAAGACGAGGCCACGCGGCGGCTTGTTACGACCCCGTGTCTCCACGCGCGTCTGTATTTCACCGCGCCTCGATTTAACGCGAATTTCGTCGCCGCGTCTTAGGCCCAATTCGCTGGCATCGTCCGGATGCATGTAGCAAAGCGCGTCCGGCACGGCCTTGTAGAGTTCGGGAACGCGCTGCGTCATTGAGCCGGAATGCCAGTGTTCCAGCACGCGCCCCGTCGAAAGCCAGAACGGATATTCTTCGTCCGGGCTTTCGGCCGGCGACTCATAAGGGAGCGCAAAGATGATCGCGCGCCCGTCTTTCTTGCCGTAGAACTGAACCCCTTTCCCCTTTTCGACATAGGGGTCGTAGCCTTCCCGGAAACGCCAGCGCGTCTCTTTGCCGTCGACGACGGGCCAGCGCAGACCGCGCTCGCGGTGATATGTATCGAAGTCGGCAAGATCATGTCCATGCCCCCGACCGAATGCCGCGTATTCCTCGAACAGTCCTTTCTGGACGTAAAACCCGAAATGCTCGGCTTCATGATTGTTATAGTCCTTGGCTGCTTCGCTGGCCGGAAACTTGTCCACCTGACCGTTGCGGTACAGCACGTCATAAAGTGTCTTATCGGCGTATTCGGGTTTCTTGGCGATCAGGTCCGCGGGCCACACCTCTTCGACCTTGAAGCGTTTGGAAAACTCCATCACCTGCCACAGGTCCGATCTGGATTCACCCGGCGCATCGACAAGCTGATGCCAGAATTGCGTCCGGCGTTCGGCGTTGCCGTAAGCGCCTTCCTTCTCCACCCACATGGCTGTCGGCAGGATCAGGTCGGCGGCCTGCGCCGTTACGGTGGGATAGGCGTCGGAAACAACGATAAAGTTGTCCGGGTTGCGGTAGCCGGGCAGCGTTTCCTCCATCATGTTGGGCGCCGCCTGCATGTTGTTGTTCACCTGCACCCAATAGGCATTGAGCTTGCCGTCCTTCAGCATGCGGTTCTGCAAGACCGCGTGGTACCCGGGTTTCGGCGGAATGGTTCCTTCCGGAAGTTTCCATATTTTTTCGGCTATTGCGCGGTGTTCGGGATTTGCCACCACGAGGTCCGCCGGCAAACGGTGCGAAAACGTCCCGACCTCCCGCGCGGTGCCACAGGCCGACGGCTGACCGGTCAGCGAGAACGGGCTGTTGCCCGGCTCCGAAATCTTTCCGGTCAGAAGATGCACGTTGTAGATCAGATTGTTGGCCCAGACCCCACGCGTATGCTGGTTAAAGCCCATCGTCCAGAGCGACATCACCTTGACGTTCGGGTCGGCATACAGCTTGGCCATCTCGACGAGCTTGTCTTTCGGCACGCCTGACAACTTGTGCACCTTTTCCAGGGAATATTCCGAGACGAACTTGGCGTATTCGTCGAACGTCATCGGTTCGGAGCCATTGGCGTTGTCGTTGTTCTTCGCCGCTTTCTCCAACGGATGCTCGGGACGCAAGCCGTAGCCGATATCCGGATTGCCGCGCCGGAAATTCGTGTGCTTATTGACGAAGTCCCAGTTCACCTTGTCGTTTTGAATGATGTAGTTGGCGATGAAATTGAGAATCGCCAGGTCGGTCTGCGGTTCGAAGACCATCGGAATATCGGCCAGCTCGAAGCATCGGTTTTCAAACGTCGAAAGCACCCCCACCTTGACGTGCGGATTGGAAAGCCGGCGGTCCGTGAGGCGCGTCCACAAGATCGGGTGCATTTCCGCCATGTTCGAACCCCAAAGGAAGAAGGCATCGGCGTTCTCGAAATCGTCATAGCAGCCCATCGGCTCGTCGATACCGAAAGTCCGCATAAAGCCACCGACGGCCGATGCCATGCAGTGTCGCGCATTCGGATCGATGTTGTTGGAGCGGAAACCAGCCTTGTAGAGCTTGGATGCGGCATAACCTTCCCACACCGTCCATTGCCCCGACCCGAACATGCCGACGGCGGTCGGGCCCTTTTCGCGAAGCGCCTTCTTGAATTTCTCGGCCATCACGTCGAAGGCCTCGTCCCAGCTCACCGGCGTGAACTCCCCGTCCTTCGCATACTTGCCGCCACGCTTGCGCAGCAACGGCTGCGTCAGCCGGTCCTGGCCGTACATGATTTTCGAGAGGAAATATCCCTTCACGCAGTTGAGCCCGCGATTGACCTCGGCCTTGACGTCGCCATGCGTGGCGACGACCCGGCCCTCCTTGGTCGCGACCATGACCGAACATCCGGTGCCGCAGAACCGGCAAGCCGCCTTCGACCATTTGAGATCGGTTTTGGATTTTTCGGTAACCAGGTTCTGCGCTCCGGCAGCTAACGGAATCCCGGCAGCCGCCGCCGCGACAGCGGCTGCCTGCGCCTTGAGAAGTTGCCGGCGGTTCAGTTTGATCTCGTTCATGTGTTGCCTCCGGGTTGTGCAGAAGGCGCCGACGATATCGGCGACGCTTCATGTTCATCATGGTGATGGAAAACCAGACTCGCGCTGATAACGCCGGACATCACGGCGATCTCATTGAGGAAATCCGTAATTTTCGTTTCGCTGTCCGTTTCGAGAACGACGACCAGCTTCCCGTCCGGATCCTCGGCCGGGATCTCACCGCCGCGCGAGATGATCGCATCGCGGACTGCCGCAAGCCGATCCGGGCGCGCCTGTACGACAAGGCTGGAGATGTGAAGGTGCGCGCTCATGCGGCATGCTCCGCGCGCTCATCGTACGTCAGCGTGATCGCAGCGCCTGGGCAGGTGCCGACGCAGGCGCCGCATCCGGTACATTTGTCTGGAAGTATTTCCGGCTTTGGGGGGCCACCGATCCGAGCAGGCATGCTGATCGCGTTCTCGCCGCACGCATCGTTGCACGATGAACAATGTATCCCCGCATGCGCGAGACAGGATGCCGGTTGAACCGTCGCCATAAGTGTCCAAGGTTGCGCGCGCGTCAGGTCGAACACATCTTCCGGGCAAACGGCGGCGCACACGCCGCAAAACGTACACAATCCGCCGCCGAGGGCTGGGTCGAATACAGGGAAGCCCCCCTGACCATGCGTGAGCACGCCTTCGGGGCAAGCGTGCACGCATGCCTCGCATCTGGTGCAGGTCTCGGCGACGCGAAATTCGTTCGTCCAAGGCGGACGAATAGGCGCGGCATCAACCTTACCTTTGCCGGTAAG
>Ga0209578_10000907_pt1 | contig 30577 bp, 22 predicted proteins | sample tdAd472_FD_187127 | JGI IMG/M metagenome (GOLD analysis project Ga0209578, IMG submission 187127) | Marine sediment microbial communities from the Atlantic coast under amendment with organic carbon and nitrate - tdAd47.2 (SPAdes)... | ecosystem: Environmental > Aquatic > Marine > Coastal >...
CCGCTCGCGGCGGAGAATGACCCGAAAGCTCTGTTCGATCGACTGTTCCGTCCGGCCAGCGAGCAGCAGCGTGCCCGGCAGGGAGATGAGTTCCGGCAGCGTGGCAGCGTGCTCGACGCCGTGCTTTCCGACGCGAAACAGCTGCAAGGGAAGCTCGGTCAGGCGGACCGGCAGCAGCTCGATCAGTACTTCAATTCGATTCGCGAAGTCGAACAGACGCTGAAACGGGAAATCGACTGGGCGGACAAACCGAAGCCGACGCCGAACCTCAAAGGTTTTGGCGACTACGAGAAGGCGGTCGCTCCGGAAGGCAACGGCAAGTTTCTGTACGACACCTACTCCAGGCTGATGTACGACCTGATTGCTCTGGCGTTTCAGACGGACTCGACACGCGTCATCACTTATGTCGTGCGGACGGAGCTGGCTGGCGGCGTGTATCCCGAGTTCGGTGTCTCGAAGGGTTACCACGAACTGACGCATCACGGCAACGATCCGAAGAATCTCGAAGAGCTGGCGAAGGTCGACACGATTTACATGCAGCACTGGAGCTACTTCCTCGACCGCCTGGCCTCAATCCGCGACGGCGACGGCACGCTGCTCGATCACACGCTGCTGGGCTTCTCCAGCGGCATGGGCATCGGCCACAGCAAGGACATTCTGCCGACCATGCTCAGCGGCGGCAGCGGACTGGGCATCAAACATCAGACGCATCTGCAGGTCAAAGAGCAGACGCCGCTCGCCTCGCTGTGGCAGACAATGATTGAAAAGATGGGCGTCGAAGTCGCCGGCCCGTTCCAGGACAGCACGGGCACGATCGGAGAGTTGCTCGGATGATCGAATGCAACCCGTCGCCAAAACGTAGCTACCGTCGCCAGACGGTGGTGCCTGAATCTGTCCACGCTCTGGCGAGCGTAGCTACGCTGCTTCTGCTGTTCGTCAGCTTGCTGCTCATGCCACGAGCGTCAAATGCAGCAGACAGCACAGAACCAGCGGCCGCTAGCTCGCTCGGCATGAAGTTCGTCCGCGTTCCGGCGGGCGAGTTTGTTCGCGGGTTTGAAACATCCAACCGGCGCGACCGCCAGTTTCATCTCGCTCACCAGTACAGCAACCGGCAGAACTTCAAGGACGAATCGCCGGCCCACCGCGTCGTCCTCTCAAAGCCGTTCGACATCGCAGCAACCGAAGTCACGGTCGGCCAGTTCCGCGAGTTCGTCAACGCGACTGGCTACCTGACGGACGCCGAGAAGAACGGCGGAGCACTCGGCTGCTTTCCCGACGAACGCGATTATGTCGACCGATTTCACAAAGCGCCGGAGATCACCTGGAAGTCGCCCGGCTTTGAGCAGACAGACTCGCACCCGGTCGTCGCCGTGAGCTGGAACGACGCACAGAAGTTCTGCGAGTGGCTGTCAAAGAAGGACAACGCGAAGTACCGCCTGCCCAGCGAAGCCGAGTGGGAATACGCCTGCCGAGCCGGTCAGACAACCTGGTACTCGTGGGGCGAGAATCCCGACGCCGCGTACGATCATGCGAACGTTGCCGACGGAGCGCTCGAAGCTGCGCAACCCAACACGACACGCTTTCAACGAGCGGTCCGACTGGAAGCTGACGCGGGCGACGGCGTTGTCTTTACCGCCAGAGTTGGCAGCTACAAACCGAATCCCTGGGGCCTGTTCGACACACACGGGAACGTCTGGGAGTGGTGCCAGGACCGCTGGTCGGCCGACCGTTACGAACGCTTCTTCGACGGCGTTCCGCGACAGGAACGAGACTCGGTCGTCGTCCGTGATCCGCTGTTTGAGGAGCAGACGGATCAGCACAAGTTCGGCGACTGGCGAGTCATGCGCGGCGGTGCCTGGACCTGCGCCCCGGCGTCCGTCCGCTCGTCCATCCGCACCTTTGCCGAAGCCGCCGACGCCGCTGTCTACACCGGCTTTCGGCTCGTTCGAGAAACTCCCTGAATCACGGCGACCATTGCCGGCTCGCAAACTTCACTGCGAGAACCGGACTGGCTCCGCAGTTCGTCGTCAGATTCGATTCCGAGACGCCTTCCATGCTGCTGCGTTCACTCACGTTCTGCCTCCTGCTGCACCTGGTTTCTTCCCCCACGTTCGCCGAGCCATCATTCGAAAAAGACCTGCAGCCATTCCTGACGAAGCACTGCCTGCGGTGCCACAACGAGCAGCTGCAGGAAGGTGAGTTTCGGATCGACGTCCTGTCTCGCAACGTTGGCGTGAAAGACACGCCGCAATGGGCGGAGGTCCTGCAGCGGATCAATTCCGGAGAAATGCCGCCGGAAGACCAGGAGGTCCGGCCGACCGCCGAGCAGGGAGCCGAAATCGTTGAATGGATCGCCGCACGAATCCGGGAGGGCGAGGCCGCTCGGATGGCGCAGCGGGACCGCGTGACTTACAACCGGCTGACGCGTGACGAATACGTCAACACGGTGCGGGACCTCATCGGCGTCCACTACGACGCGGAAGATCCCGGCGGACTGCTTGAAGATCCCGAGTGGAAGGGTTTCGAACGGCTCGGATCGATCCTCTCACTCTCGGCCACACACGTCGAGAAATACCTCGCTGCCGCCGAGATCGTTCTCAACGAGGCCTACCCGATGGCCTGCCCCTTAACTTGATGCCAATGGGGGCACGTCCGACAGCCCCCACGTCCCGCTTGAAACGGGCCCGTGGTGCCGGTTTCTGCGACAGTCTGTCAGGCTCGGGCTTATCCCGAGGCTACGTGCAGGGGACGCTTCGCGGCTGGACGCTCCGAGCTGGGTTAACCTGGCTTGCCAGTCTGGTTGTTACTTTGTTGCTCCAAAGCAAACGACACTGCCATCCTGTGTCGCCAGGTAGAGCCTGCCCTGGGCGGCGGCGAGGCCGTCCCAGACGGGGAGCGACTTCAGTTCGTAGTCCTTCAGCGTGCTGCCGTCTTTTGTCGAGACGACCCGCAGGATCGCGCCTTCGGCTCCCAGCAGAGCGGCGTCCTGGCGGCTGAGGAGTTCCTGAACTTTCTCATCTCGGTTCTTCAGCTTCTCGAACGTTTCCACTTCGTCGACGAAGTCCGGAGGGCCGACGAGGAACAGTGCGTCTTTGGATTTCAGCATCGCTCGAACCAGTAACGGGACGTCCTTCGTCCAGTGCGGCTCGACCCACGACGGCTTGTTGTTCTGGCCGCCTCCCGCGTTGCGACCACCGCCGGTGAATCGCAGGCCAGCTCCGTTCTTGCCTTCTGCCGCCGTTGCTTTGACGACGACACCATTGTTGTTCTGGCCGGACGAATCCTGTGCCTTGCCGCCGTCGAACGTTGACGCAAAGACCAGTTTGCCCTGCAGTGGCTGCGACGGTTGCGAAAAGCGTTTTTCCAGATCGGCCGAGGAAAAGTCGCCGTGCATGACCTGCACGTCGTCGATGATTCCACTGAAGCCATTCGGACTCTGGTAGTCACCCGCCGCTCCGGCATCATCCGCTCCGATTTCCATCGGCTGCAGCGGCTCTTTGGAAATCAGGCCCGGAGCTTTTGACGAAGCTGCCAGCGAACCGTTGATGTACAGCTCGATCTTGCCGTCCTTCGTCAGCGCTCCGGCCAGGTGCGTCCACTTGCGGACGATCGACTCCCTGCCGGCGGCGTCGAACAGCTCGGATTCGATGCGGGCTCCGAACTGCGGCCGACCGTTTCTCAGGTACAACGCGTAACCGTTTGCCGGTCCGCCATGCGCGACAACAACTCCGTTCGGCTTCTCAGCGAAGACCCACGCTTCGATATAGACAGCCTTGTTCGTCGGATCGATCTTCGGCGACCGGGCGATCTGCACCATCGACACACTGGACTTCCCGCGTCCTGGTCGCTGGCGTGTCTTCGCCGACTCGGGCACGTCCGGAGCCTCTTTCGGCGCTGAGAAGAGCTGGTGTTCGAGCACCGTCGTCCAGCGCAGGTGTTCCGGTTTGCGACCGAAGCCGTAAACGCTGGCGTCGTCGAAGACGAGGATCCGTCCCGACGGCGCGAACTTGCCAGCCTGGTAATACCCCGCGTGACCACCGGCAAAGCTGCGACCGTACACCCAGTAAGAACGATGGAACCACTCGTCGTCGAGAAAGCCCATTGGTGCGAAGACGTGAGCGAACTCGCCCTTATGAACGGCGGCCTGCCCGGCAAAGTCCGCCGAGTTCGGTCCGAGTTCGTAGCGGTTACCGTCCTGGTCCATGCGCTGCGACTTCATGAAGATGTTGTCGCCCTGCGCCGAGAGAATGTCCGGCAGGCCGACCGACATCTGCAGCACCTGATGCCGATCCTGCAGGTTGCCGCCGGTCTCGGGGTCCTTCTCGTCAATGATCTTCTCCGACAGCTTGCTGCCGGACTGGGCGTCGAGCTTCAGAAACCGCAGCCCGCCGTCGAGAAAGTTCGACCGGCCAGCAACACCAAAGACTGATCCGTTCTGCACGAGCACCGCTCCGTGAACCGGCCAGACCGACTCGACCTGCTCGAACGCGACGAGCCGACGTTCAACCGGAGCTGCCCGGTAACGCCAGACGAGTTCGCCGTCGGACGCTCGCAGGCAGTAGATCCAGCCGTCGTTGCAGCCGAAGTAGGCGCGACCGCCGTCGATCGTCGGTGGCGAGTCGACTCGTCCGCCAGCGGTGTATCGCCAGGCGACTTCGCCGGACTTCGCATCGAGAGCGTAAACGCTGTGCGTATCGATGCTCGCCACGAAGACCTTGCCGTCAGCGACGGTGACGGTGCTCAACCGACCGCCGAGATCCGTCTTCCAGGACTCTCCGATTTCTGCGGAAACCTCTGTCGAGGCCTGGCCGCTGCGGGACTTGTCGTGCCGGTATGTCGGCCAGTCTTCGTTGGACGCTGATTCCGTCGTCGCTGCTCCGAATGCCGGGCCTTTCTCGAGACGGCCTTCTTCGGGGACGTCTTTCGGCGGCAGGCGATCCGGCGAGGCCGGAGCCAGTGCGTTGAACCCGTAGAGCTTCGCCTCGGGATAGCACGCGCAGTTGTGCGGCGGCGCGTAGAGCAAACCATTGCAGGGCATCACGCCGTAAAGGCAGCCGCCGCGGACCCAGTGGTTGATCTGCCACTTAGTGTCGGTCGGGCTGACAAACTCGATACCCGTTCGAGACGGGATGATGAACTTGTCCGTTGCCTTCGCGATGTAGCAGCGGTGGTGGAACCAGTACGGATCGACATTCGGCGGGAACGAAACTTTGACTTCGCCGGTCTGCAGGTCGCGACCAGTGAACTCACCCGAATCTCCGCCGCTGGTTGTCGGTGCTGACCAGACCAGATTGTTCACAACCAGCAGGTCTTCCGGGGACTGATAACCCGAGCGGTCGTGCGGCGCATCCCACAGCACCTTGCCAGTGGCAGAATCGAAGGCCTTCATCTTGCGGTCGCCGCCCGCGTACAGCAGCACATTTCCGTGGATCACCAGTCGCGGGCCGAAGTTGAACGTCACGTTCTGCCGCCGGCCAGCAGGCTCAGACTGCCAGACGGGCTTGCCTGTCGACTTGCTGAGGCAGACGACCTTCTCGCCGTCGTGGAAGAAGATGCGTTCGGCATCGGCACACATCGACAGCGGCGAGACCTTCGAGTCGAAGCTCCAGCGGGTTTCACCGGACTCAGCATCGACGGACATGACCTCGCGAGGCTGCTCGTTCCAGGTCCACTCTTTGCCAACCTGTCCCTGGTCGCCGACGACCGCGTTCGATGGCGCGTAGCTGGCCAGGTCGAGTTTCTGCCGATTGACGAGCAGGTACAGCGTGCCGTTGTCGTGCAGCACTTCTTCAGTCGACGTCGTCTGCTCGAACGTGCGTTTGATCTTTCCGGTAACCGCGTCGATGGCCGTGACGGGAGCTTCCAGCCCGAGCGTGACAAACACAGTCGACTCCGTCGCGACAAGCCGCCGCGCAAGCTGCGTCGGACCACTCTTGAGCGGCCAGAGGTGGCTGTGCCAGGTCGGGATGCTCTGTTTCCAGAGAATCGTTCCATTAAACGCGTCGCGTGCGACCAGCGTCCACTTCGGCGGCATCTGAATCGAGATGCGCGAGCCTTCGTCCATGATGTAGAAGACGCGACCGGCGGCCGACACGAGAGCGCTCATACTCGCCATGCGATCGTGATGCCGCGACCAGCGGGGCGAACCGAGCCACTGCAGATGCCGCGGCGGGCCGACGACTTCGTCATGCGCGACTGCGTTGCCCGTCGCGTCATACAGATAGTGAGTCCAGTCGTCGATCTTCTTCGTGCGTGGCTTAACGACCTTCTGCCATTCATCGCCCTTGCGGATCATCGCGACACCGTTCGGCGTCAGCACGCGAAGCATCTCCGGACGACTGATCCCCGACGCGTTGTCGACGACCAGCAGGTTGACCATGTTCTCGATGTACGGCAGAGCGTCTCCCGAAAGCCGATCGACCGCCGACGTCCCGTATTTGCCGGCAGCTCGAATCTTCTCACGAGCCGCCTCGACCTTTGCGACATCACGATCGAGCCCCTGCACCTGAAACTGGTCACTGACCTTCAGCGACGCCGTCAACTCGCCATCGCCGCATCCCAAGTGCACGATGATTCCGCCAGTCACGCCCGACGTCCTGATCAGCTCGGCAGCAAGCGAATCCGAGGCTGCATCGAAGGCCGACGCCGAGCCAGCTTGAGCGATCAGCATGACCGCCAGCAAAAGTTGAGTGATTCGTTGCAGCAGCATTCGTGAGATCCTCAGGTCAGCGTGACGTTTCTGGGCCACAGATTCGCGATGAGAATCTGACCGGACACTGCTGACGAATGCAATCGAACGAGTGGGCTTGTCTTTGAGAGCCTCCCAGTTTGCCCCGAAGCCGCAGGCGACGGAGTATTGCGTTTCAGCGTCACTGCTGCTTTGGCAAGGTGTCCGTGGTGGCCTTACGCCGAGCCGTACGGCTGAAGGCACTGGCGAGGACGAGTCCGGCCACAACGACGATCGTACAGCCGACAAACAGCGTGAGTTGGGTCAGCCGACGCTCCAGTCTTCGTCCGGGAGCTTCCCGCACGGCGGTCTGGATTGGTGTCTTCGGAATCTCTGAACTGCGATATTTGCGTTCAAACTCGGCTTCAGGATTGAGTCCCCGTTCGATCCACGACTGTTCGTCCCTCGAGAGTTCGCGATACCACGCGTCGGCATCGGCTACTTCTTTCCTGAAAGTTTCTTCAAGCTCGTTGAGTAATGCTTGTTTCGAAGTGAGTGTTCCCAGCTCTTGCATCTCAAGACATTGAAGAGCCTGATCAAGGTATGTCTCCTTAACGTCCGGCTCTTCTACAGACATTGACGCGGCCAGGCACGCCCGGCAGGCGAGTAGTCCAGCATCCTCAAAAACATCTCCCGCAACAAGCAAATGGGCAAGGGCCTCAAGCAGGACCGGCGATCGGTAGTTACCGAAGTGCATCATCCCCTTAACACCAGCAATCGCCCGATCAAGTTCTTCCCGGACGATTGACTTGTCGGCGGTCTCTAGTTGAATTTCGCGAGCATTCAGTACGAACTCGGCAAACCCGTAGGGATCAAGTGAGTCTGGACCGCCGGAGTAGAGAACTTCTTCCAAAGGAAGTCGCGTCTCGCCATCGACCTGTTTCGAGAGCACATACTCGACCAGCAGTTTCTGGTAGACCTCGCGACCGAAGTGAGCGTCGGGGTTGATCTCGATTGCCCGTTCGATGTGTTCCAGACCTTTTTCGAGCTGGCCCGAATGAATGTAGAACGTGCCGAGGTTCGCCTGCGTCGTGTATTGGCCCGGCCAGAGTTCTTCCTTCTTCAGCATCGTCTCGATCGCGGCTTCGGTCTGCCCCGTCTTCTCCTGAGCGACCGACAGGTCGTCGTACAGAGCCGCAACCGACTCGTCGTTCTCGGCTGCTTCGGCGATCCGTTTCTGGCGGTCTTCGATTCTCCACTCGTAGAACGGCTTTGAGTGGCGTAGGAACTTGCCCGTGATCAGTTCGAGCGTTCCTGGAAACCGTTGCGTTTCCATCTTGATCGTGTCGAAGTCCCACAGGCACGCGGCGAGTGGTGACTCCATCAAGAGTAACAGGCAGGCAACGGCGGGCATGGTCAGTTTCATGGCGTTCTCCTTGCCGACGTCGAATGCCTGGACGGTACGCCGCGATCCCGTGAAGTCAAGATGCCAGATTACCGCACGCTGGCGGCAGGCAACAAAAAACGGCGACTGACAATTGCCAGTCGCCGCTTGCCTATCGGTCTTGAACGTTCGCTTGCCGCCTTGTTTGACCCGAAGCCGCAGGCGATGGTGTTGTTCGTTTGAAACGCCATCGCCTGCGGCTTCGGGTCAAACGAGCGGTGGCCGGTGGGAACCGGCCCTACCTTCTACTGCGAAAACCGGTCAGATCCTGCGTTCGCGGATCCAGTCGGTGTGGAACTTCTCGCCGCGCGGTTTGTCGGTGCGTTCGTAGGTGTGGGCACCGAAGTAGTCGCGTTGAGCCTGCAGCAGGTTGGCGGGCAGGCTCGCTCGGCGGTAGCCGTCGAAGTAGGTCAGTGCTGACGTGAAGGCCGGGACCGGGATGCCCATCTGCACGGCGGTCGAGACGACTCGACGCCATGACGGCTGAGCGTTTTCGACAGCGGCTTTGAAGAAGTCATCGAGCAGCAGGTTTTCCAGGTCCGGGTTCTTATCGAACGCGTTCTTGATGTCCTGCAGGAAGACCGAGCGGATGATGCAGCCGCCTCGCCACAGCAGAGCGATCGGGCCGTTGTTCAGCTTCCAGCCGAACTCCTTCGCGGCCGCGTTGAGCTGCACATACCCCTGGGCATAGCTGACCAGCTTGCTGGCGTAGAGAGCCTGCTTGACGTCCTCGATGAACTGCGCCCGGTCGCCGTCGAAGGTCGCATCCGGCCCGGAGAGGACCTCGCTGGCGCGGACTCGTTCGTCCTTCTGCGACGACAGGCAGCGAGCGTAAACGGCTTCGGTAACCAGCGTCGTTGGGACGCCGAGTTCCAGAGCGTGCTGGCACATCCAGCGACCGGTGCCCTTCTGGCCAGCGGTGTCGAGAATCCTGTCGACCAGATCGCCGTCGCCTTCGTTATCGGCCACGGTGAAGATGTCGCGCGTGATCTCGATCAGGTAGCTGTCGAGGATGTCGTTGTTCCAGTCCCGGAAGACTTCGAACAGTTCCTGATTCGACAATCCCAGAGCGTGCTTCAGGATGTCGTAGGCTTCGCAGATCAGCTGCATGTCGCCGTACTCGATGCCGTTATGCACCATCTTGACGTAGTGTCCGGCACCGGCTTCGCCAACCCAGTCGCAGCACGGAATGTCGTTGTTCTCGCCGACCTTCGCGCTGATCTTCTGCAGGACGTCTTTGACGAACGGCCAGGCTTCCGGATGCCCGCCCGGCATGATGCTCGGACCTTTGAGCGCGCCTTCTTCGCCGCCGGAGACGCCCGTCCCAATGAAGCGGAAGCCTTCGGAGGCGAGTTGTTCGTGACGACGGTTCGTGTCATTAAAGTCGGCGTTCCCACCATCGATGATGATGTCGCCTTCCGACAACAGCGGCTTCAGCGAGTCGATGACCGCGTCCGTGCCTCGACCGGCCTGGACCATGATCATGACGCGGCGTGGTGAAGCCAGACTGTTGACGAAGTCTTCCAGCTGCTCGTAACCGTGAATCCGGTCCGCGGCACCTTCTTCGACAACGCCTTCCGGGCGATCGCCGAGTCCGTTGATGAACTCGGTCATCTTCTCGGTCGTGCGGTTATAGACCGCGACGTTGAAGCCCTTGTTGGCCATGTTCATGACCAGGTTCTGACCCATCACGGCCAGGCCAATCAGTCCGATATCGTGGTTCGACATATCGTTACAATCTCACTTCAAAGGTGTTTGTGATGCTGTGGCCCGCGTTGGCGGCCAGAATTATTCAAAGAGTTCTGCAACCCGGAGTTCGAACCCCGGCAGATACGCTTCATCGGTAAGTGTCGCGCTCCCCGAGTACATCTTCGGCTCGCCATCTTTCGTATGGACGGTCAGCGTTTTGAAACCTGGCGAGACCGTCCAGACGGCGGCTGTCCCGGAATCGAGATACGCCTTCACCTTCCGGTGAATCTGATCCTGCGTGTCGCTCGGTGACAGGATCTCGACCGCCAGCAACGGAGCCCCCACGATGTAGGGAGACTCGTCGTCCTGCTGAGCCAAAACGTCACTGGTAAAAACAGCAACGTCGATCCCGACGAACGTCTCGACGTCACGCAACTCGCAACCAACTTCGCCGCTGTAAACTTTCCCAAAGTCTTCGTCGAGGCTACGGATCCAGTTACGAAGCAGACACGCAACCGCCGCTTCGACAAGCGCATGCCACTGATTGCGTAGAGTCATCTCGTTCTCGTCCGTTTCAGGAAACTCATCGACGAGTTGGCCGCGGAGAAGAATCCGATTGGCGCGCTCCCGCTCGGGAAGAGCATTGAACTCTTCGAGTGACATCTTTGTTGACGTGACGCTTGCCATACCGATTCGCTCCAACCGGGAATGATCCAGTCAGTCTACGATCAACCACCGGACACAGTGAATCAACTTCAGGAAACCCCGTCCCAGAGGCCGCCAGTAGATGTAGGGCCGGTTCCCACCGGCCGATTTGATCGATGCCCAAACGATGGCCGGCGGGAACCGGCCCTACTGAATCGGCCTCAGCGCTGAATACGGGCGGAGCCGCCTTCGGCGAAGGCTTCGACCTGAGACAGGGTGGCCATGGTCGTGTCGCCGGGGAAGGTGGTCAGCAGGGCGCCGTGAGCCCAGCCGAGTTGCAGGGATTCGGCGGGCGTCTTGCCACTCAGCAGTCCATAGATCAGGCCGGATGCGAAGCCGTCGCCGCCGCCGACACGGTCGAGCACGTCCAGCGTGGCTTCCGGAGCCTGGAAGGTTTCACCGTTGTACCACAGCACGGCGCTCCAGTTGTGGCGGTTCGTCGTGACGACTTCCCGCAGCGTTGTCGCGACGGCTTTGACGTTCGGCAGTTCCTTCGCGACGCCGTCCATCATGCCGAAGAACGCCGACGGATCGAGCTTGCCGGTCTTCTCTACGTCCTGACCTTTGATGCCCAGGCCCTTCTGCAGGTCCTCTTCGTTGCCGACCAGCACGTCGCAGAGTTCGACGATCGGACGCAGCGTCTTCTGGGCAGCGGCTTCCGGATCATCGGCGTCGATGAACGTCCACAGTTTCGCGCGGTAATTCAGGTCGAAGCTGACGATCGCTCCGGCTTCCTTCGCCGCGGTCATGGCTTCCATGATGACTTCCGGCGTCGACGGAGACAGAGCCGCGAAGATGCCGCCGCTGTGAAACCAGCGAACGCCGTTGGCAAAGATCGACTTCCAGTCAATGTCGCCGGGCTTCAGCTGAGCGGCGGCTTCGTTCGAGCGGTTGTAGAAGACGACGGGAGCACGCACGCCGCAGCCCTGATCGCTGTACACGGTCGCCATGTTCGGGCCGTTGACGCCGTTGTGCTCAAACATCTTGTAGAACGGCTGGACGCCCATCGCCCGGACGCGTTCCTGAATCAGGCCGCCGATCGGGTAGTCGACCATGGCCGTCGCAATGCCCGTCTTCATGCCGAAGCAGTCGGCCAGATTGGCGGCACAGTTGAACTCACCACCGGAAACGTGAATCGCGCACTGGCTGGCCTTGTGAAACGGAATCCGACCCGGATCCACGCGATGGACCATCGCTCCCAGAGCCAGAAAATCGAGACCGCCTGCGGGGAGAATGTTGAGCATGACGCTTCCTTAAAAGTGTTGAGATTCCGGTTTGAGCGGGACGACTCTGTACCGTCCCCGATGACTTCACTGGTCCCGATCTTTCACGGGGGGCCGCCGCAAACGGCTCTCCGTCCGAGCGGCAACGAATTTCGAATCGCGGGCGTCCGAGAGACTTTTCCGCGACTGAAAAAGCGGACCGAGCGACTTCCGACCGCCGGCCAGTGACTTCAAAACGAGTCCGCTGATGTCCGCATCAGACGGAAGTCGACAGAAGTGATTGAGCTTTGCAAAGCGGCAGCGTCGCCTCGCATCCTGCGGATCCCCGGTCGTTCTCACCGGGAAATGCTCGAACTGAAGGCCGACACCGACCTCCGCCGAGTTTCACAGAGCGGCGGATCATAACTCTGGATGCCTCAGGAAAAAACGAACCCGACATGGCAAAGTGTGCCAGGCTCGACCAGCAGAAAACCAGCCCCGTTGAGGATGGAACTCCCGTTGTCAGCGTCTGCAAACGCGGCAGAAACGAGCGACTCTGCATAGCCGGCCTCAAGTTTCCGACTTTGACGGTTCGATCAATTATGAGGGTGGCGCGGCTGCGTTCTGCGCGGGCGTGCGCTCTCGGAATGCCAGTGCGGGTTCGTTTGACGGCTCGCGGTGGCACCTGTTTTCGAGCCGACGTTGAGAAGCAGCGGCTCGCATGACCGAACGGACAGTCGCTGTGAGAGGCGGGACATGTACGAGCCATTTTTCGGATTCCATCGCCGGCCGTTTTCGACCGCGCCGGATCCCGGCTGCTTTTTTGCCGGCGAGTCCGTCCGGGAAGTCCTTTCCGAGCTGACGACCTGCGTCGAACGCGGCCAGGGAATCGCTCTGCTGACCGCTCCCGCCGGCATGGGCAAGTCGCTGCTCTGCCAGCGGCTGATCGCGAACCTCAAAGGCCAGTTCGCGACGATCTACCTGGGCAATGCGAACTTCCCGACGCGGCGGTCGCTGCTGCAGGCCATCCTGCTGGAACTCGGGGATGAGCACAGCCGCAGCGACGAAGCCGAACTGCGGCACACGCTGCAGAAACGACTGCACGGACTGCGGCGTCAGCACGAAGCGCTGCTGCTGGTCGTCGACGAGGCCCACCTGTTCGAAGCCGAACTGCTCGAGGAAATCCGCACGCTGGCCGACATCGCCGACGAGGGGCAGCCGCTGGTCCGCATCGTTCTCTCGGGACAGCTGGAACTCGAAGAGCGGCTCACCGATCGCCGTTTCGACGCGCTCAACCAGCGGCTGGGCACACACGTCTTTCTCGAACCACTCACGCAGAACGAATCGGCCGAGTACCTGCATCATCGAATTGAACAGGCCGGCGGTGACGCCGAGAGCGTCTTCACGGAAGAAGGTTTCTCGATCATCGTCCGAGCCAGCGGCGGAGTGCCGCGCTGCCTGAACCAGCTCGCCGATCACAGCCTGCTGCTGGCATTCGCCGCCGACGAAAAGCCGGTTGCTGAGAAAACCGTCCGCGACGCGCTCGACGACCTGAAGCAACTGCCGCTGCACTGGAACGATGTCAGCGACCCGGTCTCGTCGAGCACGTTCGAATCAGCAGACGACTTCGACCAGACCGCTGACGACGACATTGCAGACGCGGTTTCCGGCATTGCTCCAGCAGACTCCGAGGCCGCAGACGCGACGCTCGAATTCGCCAGCAAGGAGGACTTCGCGGGCACGGAAGAGTTCGCGGACACGGGAGAGTTCTCAGCCGACACTCCGGTCGCCGCGTTCGAGTTCGAGGCGTCGTCCGACCAGGAGAGCGCTTCGACCGCCGCATCGGCGAACGAGGCCGCCGACAGCACGACCTGCGAATTCGAACTGCCGCCGACGAATGCTGCCGCCCTCGCCGCCGCTGCCGACGTGTTTGACGAGATCGACAATGCAGATACCGATCAGGAGAAACCGGCTTCGCTCTCGCCCGTCGAGGAGTCGTCATGCGAGGCTGCCTGGGAAGCGACGTACGCCAGCGAAGAACCGTCCGGGAAGAACGTGAGTGCCAGTTTCGAGGTCGATTCGCAATCCTCAACAGACACCGTTTCGGACGAAACTGAGCCGGTCGAAGAAAGCGGAACATCGCAGGCCAAAGACCCGTGGTTCGCCGGTGCGTCGACTGAAAAAGCAACCGGCCCTGACAAGACCGGCCCTGAGAACACCGGATCGACAGACGGGAACGAAGCAGGTGACGAGGCGGCAGTCTCGGAGACCGCCATTCTGGAATTCGGTGCCGAACCCGAGCCAGCGCTGCGCTCTTTGGCAGACGACAACCCGCAGACAGACGACAACCCGCAGACAGACGACAGCGAGCAGCAGCCGGCCGGGCCGGGAGCGCGAGGAGAGACATCCGTGGAAGCCGTTCTTTCAACCGCTGAGAACGTCACTGAAGTGTTCGTCGTCGATCACTACTCGACCCTTGAGGAACCGCTGTCCGCGGACATTGCCTGGCCGGAGTCGGAGCACTTTCGTCGGGAACGCGAAGCTTCCGCGATCACGGAAGGAGCAGCCACGGATGTGTGGAGTGAAGTCTCCCTCGACGAGTCTGCTCAGAACGATCCTCAATCAGAATCGGCAGGCGAGGCGACCGACGACACGTCGCCCGCAACTGAAGAACCGGTCGCTGAGTCCACTCCGTCAACGGCGGTCGACACGGCAGCTTGCGGAGACGATGAACGGGATTCGGAGCAGCAGGACGCAACTCAGCCGGCGTCCGTCTTCGAGTTCTCGGCGCAGGAAGACGACTCTTCAACGAAAACGGTTTCGCCGCAGCAGGACGTCGCCGCCGCCGCCGCCGACGAGATCTCAGCCGACGAGATCTCAGCCGACGCGGTCTCAGCCGAACTCGACACGCCGCTTCCGCAAGCGGCTCCGAACAACGCGAGCGACGACGAAACTGCAGACGATGAGGCCGTCGCCGACAATGCCGACAGCCAGCCGTTCGCGGGGCACGAGTCGCCGGAAACCATGTTCGAGTTCGGAGTTGATCCTCGCTCGGAAACCGACTTCGAGACCGACCAACTGGCCGAAGCGACGTTCGAACAGGCCGAGGAACTGCTGAGTGAGTTCGGTTCGACGAACGCCTCAAACAAATCCGGAAACTCAGCAGCCGAACAGTCGCCTGCGGACCTCGTGGCCGAAGGCTCATTCGCCGAAGACACGCTCGCCGACGATGCACTCGCTGAAGAAACACGCGATGGCGCATCGGAATCCGAGGACAGCTCTGACGTGGATCACACCGCCGGATTTCCAGTGCGGAATGTTGACGTCTCGCGGTCCATCTCGACGATCGACGGAATGCTTGAGGAGCTGAGTTACGACGCCGACGACGTCGGCCAGGCCGTCGATGATCGCTCAGACCAGGCGGAGCGGCCGTCGATCGAAATCGAATCCGAGCTGCTGCGGACCGTCGATCATGCAGCCGATGCGGCACGGGAGATTGAGGACGAAATCGGCGCGACGATGCTCGACATCTGCCTCGACACGCAGTCGGCGATTTACGAAATGACGCAACAACTCCGCCATCGCGCCGAAACGGCAGACGTCGTTGAGGAGCAGCCTGACGAAGACCTGCCGCACATCGCCGACATGGATCCGTCAATCTTCGACGTTGTTGAACCGGAAGCCGCGCGGGAGACAGCCAGCGAACCTGCACCGCCCTCTGCTCAGACACCGCCCGCCGATCGTTCTCAGCCGCCGCAGAAGCGAGCCTTCGGAACGTTGTTCAGCGACCTGCGGCGCCGGAGCCAGTAAGGACCGACCTGGAAATTACTGCCGCGTTTGACCCGAAGCCGCAGGCGACGGCGTTGTCGTGCTGGTTGGCGGGACACGCCGTCGTCTGCGGCTTCGGGTCAAACAGTCACGCCTCGATGTTGACAGTGATTACCAGGTCGGTCCTAAGCCGTCCTTTCGCGCGAAACTTCGAGCCGGCAAAGCAGCCATCCTGCTCCGCGAGATGACCCGATCGCTTCGGAAGCCCGAATTATCGAGTGAACGAACGGGGTCGGGCCACGGAAACCAGGACGTTATTTTCGACTCGTTCCTTAGCGACCGGATGATTGATCTGACGGCGACTCATCTCGCGCAGCGAAATGGCGACGATCAACATGCAATCGGAACTCAAGCCGACTTGCGACCGCTGGCCGGTGCGGCGAGCGGCAGTCTGAGCGTGAACGTTGTGCCCTGGCCGATGGTACTTTCAACACGCATCCGGCCCTTGTGAGACTCGATGACGTCGCGGCAGAACGACAGGCCCAGGCCGGTGCCTCCCTGCCCGCGCTCGTCGGCTTCCTTCGTCGTGAAGAACGGCTCGAAGATCTGCGGCAGCTTTTCGGCAGGAATGCCCGATCCCGTATCGCGAACGGAGATCTCGCCCATCAACCCGTCGTCGCTCATCGCCACTTTGACGAACAGCATTCCGCCGCCGTCCATTGCCTGCCGCGCATTGACAATCAGGTTCAGGATCACCTGCTGGACGTGCGAAACGTTGAGTTCGCACATGGGATGCGCGAGCACATCGACCTGCAGTTTGACGCGGTTCATCTGCAGATCTTTTTCGCACAGAACAAGCACATCACCGACGACCTGCGCGAGATCGAGCGCTTCCTTGCGATCGCCTTTCGAGCGGGCGTAGGCCAGCATCCCGGTCGTGATCTTCGCGGCCCGCTGGCCGGCAGAAAGGATCCGGTTGAAGCACTTCTCGCGAGTCGCCGCGTCCTTGTGACGCAGGCCCATCTTCGCGTAGTTAATCGTCGTCGTCAGGATGTTGTTGAACTCGTGCGTGATCGACGACGCCAGCTGCCCCACGGAACTCATCTTCTGCGCGATCAGCAACTGCTGCTGCAGTTCCTCGACCTGCCGCTGAAGCTGTTCGATCTGTTGTTCCGGGGAGTCCGACTGCTGTTCGGGCGCGACAGCGTGCGGCAAATCCTTCTGCGATGACATCTCAACGTCCTGTTGATTCTCAAGAGGCAGCACGACCGGGGAAGTGAAGACGGCCGCGCGGCGACGCGAAGCACGCCACCGTGAGAGAGCTATCGGACGTCGGCCAGACAGACTGAAGCAGTCGACCATTCGGATCCGTGCAATCCGAAACTCCGGAACCGGCCACAACTTCTGAACCGCTCGCGAAGTCTGCACTCGCGCGAGGCATTCTTAACCAACAGAACGGTCCTGCCGGTCAGGCAAGCTTTGCGGACGCTGAGTGCCACGAGGTCAGGAATCGTCGACTGAGCCCCCGGTGCCTCAGTGCTCCTGCCAGGCGAGCGAATGAGAAAGGCAGGAAAATGTCGTGGCAGAAAAACAAGCTGAAGAGTTCGACGGGGTTCGAGACTGCCCCGCCTCAAGCTTGACGTAGGTCGGTTTGAGCTGACGCTTGGCGAGGGCGGAGAGACGGAGCCTTCGCCAGAGACCTCATCACGATCCCGCCCCTATTCCTGCCCCGCATATTCCTGCCTGCAATGTCCGATCAGTCCCCGGCAGGTTGACAGTTTTCAGGCAGGAAGCTTTCAGCGCAGAAGCCGACCAGCCGCTGAGGCAGAAATTCCAACGCGCGGCTCCTCAGAGATTCAGCACTCAGGACGTTTCGCCCTGCACCGTGACGACCAGTCGACGTCCTCCCGCGTGGTTGCGATGCTCGCACAGATAAATGCCCTGCCAGGTTCCGAGAACCGGACGCCCATTGCGAATCGGAATCGTCACTGAGCTGCCAATCATCGACGCCTTGACGTGCGCCGGCATGTCGTCGGAACCTTCCATTGTGTGACGGTAGGGAAAGTCCTCGCGGGCAATCAGATTGAACGCTGTTTCCAGATCGCGAGGCACATCCGGGTCGGCGTTCTCGTTGATCGACAGCGACGCCGACGTGTGCAGAATGAAAACGTGCAGCAGGCCAACGCTGACCTCTCGCAATTCAGGAATCGCCGAGCAGACGTCGTCCGTGATCAGATGAAAGCCGCGGCGGAACGGCGGAAGTCGAATCTCGTTCTGAAACCAGGGCATGGCGGCTCGACAGCTGATTGGAAGGGACGGTCCACTGGACTGTAGAACTGCCCCGGCGATTTCTCCAGCGGCAGAAACGAATGTTGCAACGTTCGCTGACGGCTGCAGATTCGGCACAATCGGAACGACTGCTGCGAGTCGGCGCGACGACGATGGCGAATGACCGGTGGACGCGCTCCTGGAGTTCCCCGTCAGGCAGACTGTCTGCAACCAACGCTTGGCGATTCAATCGAGTGGCAGCAACCGACCTTTCGATTTCAGTCGGTCGAGGCTCCCGATCAGAGCGTGTTCGCCGCCGTGAACCTTCGAAATTCACAAGGCGACTGAAAACGGATACCTGCCTTCGATGTCTGACAGCAACTCGTTCAAACCTGACCTGAAGATCGTCGGCTGCGGCGTGCTCATGGGAGCGGCAGATATTGTGCCCGGCGTTTCCGGAGGGACGGTCGCACTCGTTCTCGGGATCTATCACCGCCTGGTCACGGCGATCAGTCACGTCGATGCGACCGCGCTGCGTCTGATCTCGCAGCGTCGGTTCAAGGATGCTGCCGAGCACATTGACCTGCGGTTTCTGGCCGCCCTGGGGATCGGCATTGGATCGGGCATCGGCGGCCTGGCGTTTCTGATGCACTACCTGCTTGAGCACCAGTTGCAGTACACCTTTGCCGTGTTCTCCGGCCTGATTCTGGGATCGGGAGTTCTCGTCGGACGCAGCATCCCGACCTGGAACGGCCTGACGATTCTGAGCGCCATCGCCGGAGTCGTCTTCGCGTGGTTCGTCGTCGGCCTCGACGCTCTGCAGAGTCCGCCCGACACCTACTGGTATCTGTTTCTGTGCGGGATGATCGGCATTTGCGCGATGATTCTGCCGGGCATCAGCGGCTCGTTCATCCTGCTGATTCTGGGCCGCTATGACGAAGTCACCGGCCTCGTTCGCTCGATGCTCAAAGGCGACCTGAGCCCCGAAACGCTGATCGCTGTTGCGGTCTTCGGTACCGGCTGCGTTTGCGGACTACTGGCGTTCAGCCGAGTCCTCCGCTGGCTGCTCGGTCGGCACACAGCCGTCACCCTCGCAACACTCTGCGGCTTCATGCTCGGCTCACTGCGCAAGATCTGGCCGTTCAAACTCGATCTGACACCGGACGAAACAAAGTTCAAACTCAAACAGTTCGAGAATCACCTGCCGACATCACTCGACGGCGAAACTCTGCTGACCATCGGCCTGGCCCTCGCCGCCCTGGCCGCTGTCGTGAGTCTCGAAGCAATCTCCCGCCAGCAACGCAAGGGTGAGGAAGCTTCCGCGTGATTGCTGTTCTGTGTCCAGCGAGCAACTTCCCGACTGGGATTCGTGCTTCATTAGCCCCGTGCTTCAGCACGGTGATCTGACATTGGCACGGGAACCGCGACATGAATGTCGGGGCTTTTAAAACTGATGAACCGGTCGGCGTTGGAATCGTGACGCCGGACTACTCTGAATCATGACGCCGGACTACTCTGAATCATGACGACCGTGTCGCGTTGCCGTTGCACTCCTTTGGTTCCTCGCAGGCTTGAGTGTCCAGCCTGCTCTGGCGACGCAGCCGACTTTCCGCGAAGCCGATCAGTAAGAGAATACCCAATGCTCCAAGCGTCACTGAAGCGGCGAGACCGGCTCGCTTGAGCGCAACGGCGATTCCGATGCCGGCTGTCAGATAGATCGAGGCGGCTGTCGTCAGGCCCTCAACATTCTGCCCGCGTTCATGAACGATGGTGCCCGCTCCCAGAAAACTGATCCCGACGATGATGGCCTGGATCACGCGCACGGGGTCCGTGTTGACGACGTCGTCGCCTTCCTGCTGCTGAAAATCGTCCAGCACGAACCGGCTCAACAGCATCAGCAGGGCGGAGCCGGCGGCGACGAAGATATGCGTTTTCAATCCGGCGGGCTTGCCGGCGATTTCCCGTTCCAGACCAATGAACGCCCCCAGGCAGGCGGCGATGCCGATCAGGACAAGACAGTCGATGTTCGGGGTCCAGTCCATCGTTGGCTCCAGTCGGGCCGGACCTGTCAGATGCGCCCCGACACCGAGTAGGCGCGTTCCTGCACGTCGCGCGGGTCGCGACCGTCGTCGAGTTCCGCAGCATCTTCTTCGTAACGCAGCCGATGCTCGGCACCTTCGATGATGTCGGAAAGTCGATTCCACTCACGTTCCGTGGCGTCACGCAGTTCGCCCCACTCGACATCGTCAGCGCTGTCGAATGAGTCCAGCTGCAGCAGCACGACTTCAATGGCGTTCTGCGCATAAGTCAGCTGGGGACTCAACCGCGACTGCAGCATCAACACGTCTTCCTTGCGGTCAAGGTGCGCGTTTCTGAGATGCGACTGAAGCTCGCGATGACGTTTCTGCAACGCAAGAAAACGCTCGCGAAGTTCCGAGCGGATATATTCGTGTTCGAGTGACATGGCAGACTCCGATTGACTGTGAGCAGATGTTTGAATGTTCTGCGGAACGCTCTCAGTACGGTGCGCTCCGCCAGAAAGGTGCGTTCCGTCAGGCGTCATGCTGCCGTTCGTGCTCGCCGTTAGCCCTCGGACAACGCGACCGGCACGACGCCCTCCTTGCGAAAGACTTCTTCCGCCCGTTCGAGCCATGCCTCCACATCGTCACTGTGGACTTCGACGGCGACGAGCAGATTGCCGGCCTGCAGCGCCTGCTCGTGAAAGTCGGCGGCTTCCTTGCCGACGCCTCGCGATGCAAACATTGCAGCGAGCGTTCCGCTGAGCGTGAGGCCGGCAAACGCTCCGATCGCGACCAGCGCGCCGCCGCCTGACAGCACGACCGCAGAAGCGACGCAGGCGCCGCCCAGCCCCATCGCGCCGACGGTGCCTGCGTTGAGTGCCGCGTCGGTCTGGTCACCGGCGGTTTCCTGGTGGCACTCCCCGAAGTGATAGTCCGCATGCTCGCGCGAGCAGATGACGCTGATCTGGTCGGCAGAGAACCCTGCTTCCCGCAGGTCCTTAACGGCACGCGTCGCCGCCTCGGCAGTCTCAAAGACCGCCGCTTTGACGGGATAATCGACGGGGGACGCGGTGGTCATGACAGTGCTCCTGTTGAGTGCAGCCCGTTTCGAAAGCAGTGCAAGCGGAATCAGGAACAGCAACCATCGCGCCGCGCCGGCGGCTCGTTCCGCTTTCGGGAGTTTTGCGTTTGATGGTGCGCCGCGAGCAGCCAGCTTGAATCACCAGAGGCCAGGCAGCGAGGTCATCAATCAGCGACGCGGGCGAACCTGTTCCGAGCGATCGCAAGGACAGTGAGGTGCCCCGTGCTCGGGAGCTTGCCGCGAATCGATTCCCGTTCGCAGACGCGGTACGCGGTTCGCTGAATCACTGCGGCGGACTGATCTCAGCCGCCAGTCGAGCAGGTGACGCTATGCCGGAGAATCTCACGCACCAACTCATCGCAGCGCATCTGGTCGACGGAAAGATGATTCCCGGTGCGGAAATCGCGTTGCGGATTGACCAGACGCTGACGCAGGACGCGACCGGAACTCTGGTGATGCTCGAACTGGAATCGATGCAACTGGACCGGATTCGAACTGAGGCCTCGGTCCAGTACGTTGACCACAACCTGATTCAGCAGGACCATCGCAACCCAGACGATCATCTGTTTCTGGAAAGCGCGTGCCGCCGATTCGGAGTGTGGTACAGTCGCGCTGGCAACGGGGTCAGCCATCCGGTGCACCAGGAACGGTTTGGCTGTCCGGGGAAGACGCTTGTCGGATCGGACAGCCACACACCGGTCGCGGGAGCACTCGGCATGTTTGCCTGCGGAGCTGGCGGGCTGGAAGTGGCACTCGCCATGGCGGGACGACCGCTCTTCCTGAAGATGCCTCAGGTCATCGGTGTCGAACTGGTGGGCGAACTCTCGGACTGGGTCAGCGCGAAAGACGTCGTTCTCGAACTGCTGCGCCGGCACGGCGTCGACGGAACTGTCGGCTGTGTCCTCGAGTATTTCGGCCCTGGCCTGCAATGTCTTTCCGCGATGGATCGGCACGTCATTGCGAACATGGGAACGGAACTCGGCGCAACGACGTCCGTGTTTCCGTCCGATCAGGAAGTCCGTCGGTTTCTCCGTTCGCAACAGCGCGAGGATGACTGGGAGGAGCTGGCCGCCGAGCCAGGCTGCGCTTACGACCGCCATGATCGAGTTGACCTGTCGCAGATTGAACCTCTGATCGCGCTGCCGTCGAGTCCGGGCAACGTTGTCCCCGTCCGCGAAGTCGCCGGTCGGGAGATCTACCAAAGCTACATTGGCTCGTCGGCAAATCCGGGCTATCGCGATTTCGCCATGGCCGCAGAAATCGTCAGGGACAAACAGACGCATCCCAGAGTTTCGTTTGATGTCAATCCATCGTCGCGTCAGGTGCTGCTGACTCTGATTCGAGAGGGGCATCTGACGTCGCTGATCGCAGCGGGAGCACGTCTCCACCAGGCCGGCTGCAACGGCTGCATCGGCATGGGGCAGGCACCGGCGAGTGGTCGGTTGAGTCTGCGGACGGTGCCTCGAAACTTTCCTGGTCGATCAGGAACGCGAGATGATCAGGTCTGTCTCGTCAGCCCGGAAACTGCTGCCGCATCTGCTCTGGCCGGAGTGATTGTCGATCCGCGAACGCTGAGCCGAAGCGGCCAGCCTGCTTCGTCCGACGGTCCGGGGATGGGCAGTGGTCCTCCGATCGACTGTCCGCTCATTGAGAGAATGGACGACCCGGTCCACAACAGCGAACTGCTGTCTGAGCCTCCGTCTGGCGAAGAGGCTCGCCAGACAGAGCTGGTCAAAGGGCCGAACATCGTGTCGCTGCCCGACTTCGACGAGCTGCCGGACGAACTCAAGATCCCGGTTCTGCTTAAAGTTCATGACGACGTCTCCACCGATGAGATTCTTCCGGCGGGAAGCCGCGTACTGCCCTACCGCAGCAATATCCCGAAGATTGCCGAGTTCGCCTTCGAGGCCGTCGCACCGAACTACGCGTCCGCGGCGCGACAGACACGCGAGTCAGGCGGCCATGCCATCGTTGGCGGCGAGAATTACGGCCAGGGTTCCAGCCGCGAACACGCCGCTCTGGCACCGCGTTATCTCGGGCTGCGAGTCGTCATCGCGAAGAGCTTCGCCCGGATCCACTGGCAGAATCTGATCAATTTCGGCGTGCTGCCGCTGACGTTTGACGATCCCACCGACGCGGCACGCCTTTCCGAGGGGCACGAACTGCTGCTGTCCGATCTGCATTCACTCTCAACGCGCTCAGAGCTGACCGTTCACAACGCGAGCACGGACAGCGATCTGCGAGTGAGGCATCAGCTCTCGTCACGACAGGTCGAACTCGTTGAAGCGGGCGGCCTGATCAATCACGTCCGGGCCGAGCATCACGCCGCAATCGCTTAAGGCAAATTCGCTGACCGGCTGCGAGCGGCTCTGTCCGGAAACAGGTTCTCTGTCTCGGCGTTCGTCACAGCCGGAGCCACACTCGCCGCTCGACTTCAGAAATCAGAATGTGCTGCAATCACCAATCGCCCCTACCCGATCAACAACCGGAACGCTTCAAGAACTGGAGAGCATCATCATGAGCACGACTCGCGAAAACTGGATGGACGACATCGACGACGTGATTCGATCTCGACACTACACCTGGATCCCACGAGGACTTGGCGGAGAACCGGTTGATGAAGCGATGGTCTGGCTCGTAACCGACATCATGCATATCTGCGAGCGAGCCGGCGCCGACTGGGAAGACGTCCTGCAGCGCGGTCGCGCCCGCTTTCGGCAGGAACGAACCGAACTCCTCGCTCGGGGCAGCGTGCCTCAGGAATGACTCCACACCGTGACTGCGAGGTGGGCCGAAGTACGCATCCCACGAATGATCGTGCAGAATCTGACATCCGCCCCGGCCAGTCCTCACGACACTGCCTCGCCGGTCAACGGGCACCGCTGACACATCACCAGGGAAAACGAGAAGTCGCGCCTGCGTTTTTTGACGAACCGCCGCTCGGAAACTGGCAGTGCAGGCTGAGAGTCGGGATGCTCTGCCATCCTGCAACTGAGTCTTCCTGGAGCGAACGATGCGTCACAGCGTGCTGACTGTTCTGGCCGTCCTTCCGGTATTCGCCGTCTGCGACAATGTGAGCGCCGGCGATCATCTTCGCGAGCTGCAGCAGCGCGCTGTTGAGACGCGCGGCTCGGACTGGGGGTACTGGGGAGCCGATCCGGGGACTTATTCGACCTGGACGAACCACTCGAACCGCCTCATCCCCGTCTACTCATTCGGTATCGATCTGCAGTCGGTCTCCGGTGAGAACAGCGTATACCGCAATCCGGATGCACTCGCGAAGCTGTACGGCAAGGTGCCGGAAGAGACCGCGGATCCCGACGCCGCTCACCTTGACCAGACGGACATTTATCGCTTGCAGAAGCAGGCGATTGCCGGTGGAGCGAAGCGGGTGATCCTGTTCGTCTTCGACGGGATGGACTGGCCGACGACACACGCCGCCGCGACCTGCAAGGTTCAGAAAGTGGCTTACGAGTCCGGACGCGGAACGGGGCTGCACTTTCAGGATTACCAGGGAGTGGCGACCGACTTCGGCTGGTTCGTCAGCAGTGCGTGGGCGGCGGGTGCAAAGGCGGACGTCAACAACCAGACGGTCGACGGACTCCGCAAACCGTTCGGTGGATACTCGACCCGCATTGGCGGCGCCACGCCGTGGGCGAAACCGCTCGACCCACAGTACCCGATTGGCAAAAGCAGCCCAATCGCTCACTGCGTGACAGACTCCGCATCGAGTGCGACGTCGATGACCGCTGGCATCAAGACGTTCAATGGGTCGGTCAACATTGATGTCGAGGGGCGGCGAGTTTCCCCAATCGCCCATCAGCTGCAGAACGATGGCTGGCCGATCGGCGTTGTGACCAGCGTGCCGATCAGTCACGCAACTCCGGCTGCCGCCTACGCGCATAATGTTACGCGCGGCGATTATCAGGATCTGTCACGTGATCTGGTCGGCCTGAAGACAGACCATCGTGACGAGGCGCTGCCGGGAGTCGACGTGCTCCTGGGAGCAGGCTGGGGCATCGACAAGTCGTCGGACGGCGGGCAGGGAAGCAACTTTGTGCCCGGAAACCGTTACCTGCCGAAAGCCGACCGCGAAGCCATCGATCATCGCAACGGTGGCAGGTACGAAGTCGTCGAACGCAGTTTCGGAGCGAACGGCGGCGACTCGCTGCGCGCCGCGGCGAAGCGGGCGATCGATGGCCAGCATCGACTGTTCGGCTTCTTTGGAGCAGTCGGCGGCCACCTGCCATTCCGCACGGCCGACGGCAATTACAACACGGCGGACAGCATCAAGACCGGCAATTCCTCGAAGAACGACCCGGCTGAGAATTACTCGGCCGCCGACGTGGCCGAGAACCCGACACTCGCAGAGATGACAACGGTCGCGCTCGATGTTCTGGCCAGTCGTTCGGACCGCTGGTGGCTGATGGTCGAAGCTGGCGACGTCGACTGGGCGAACCACAGTAACAACATCGACAACTCGATCGGCGCCGTGCTCAGTGGAGATGCCGCCTTCCGAGCGGCAACCGAGTGGGTCGAAGCCAACGGCGGCTGGAAAGACACCGTCATCCTGCTGACCGCCGACCACGGACACTATCTCAACCTGAAGAAGCCCGAAGTGCTTGTCGGGAAACGATCGATCTGGTGATGACGACCGTAGCTACGCTCGCCAGAGCGTGGAGTCTCGTGCAATCGTCATCGCCCGTCCTGTAAGACCACCGTCTGGCGACGGTAGCTACGCGGGAATCGCCCACTGACGATTGCTATTCGTTGAAGGTCGACTTCTTTCGCAGCAGGTGATGATAGTGCTGGGCGAAGCGGTGGGCTTCGTCGCGGACGTACTGCAGCAGTCGCAGTGCGAACGAATGGCGGCTGAGGCGGTGCGGTTCGGATTCGCCGGGCAGGAAGACCTCTTCCTCGCGCTTCGCCAGAGAGAGCGTGAATGGCGGTTCGATATCGAGGCTGCGAAGCGCGTCCATCGCTGCGTTGAGCTGCCCTTTGCCACCATCAATCAGCAGCAGGTCGGGGAACGATTCCCCCTCCTGGGACAGCCGCTTGAACCGCCGCAGAATGACTTCGTGAATCGATGCAAAGTCGTCGACACCGGCAACCGACCGGATTTTGAACCGCTTGTAGCCGTGCTTGAACGGCAGGCCGTCGATGAATTGAACGAGGCTCGCGACAGTCTCACCGCCCTGCAGATGCGCGATGTCGACGCCCTCAATGCGACGCGGCGGCGCTGGCAGCTTGAACGCTCGCCGCAGACCTTCCACTCCCTTTTTCGGGTCGATGACGAAGACCTCAGGTTGAATGTCGTGTTCCAGATCGCCGCGCAGACTCAGGTCTTCCAGCGATTTGATCTCGTCACGGATTCGCGCGGCACGTTCAAACTTCAGCTCCCTGGAAGCCGACTGCATTTCGTCTCGCAACTCTTTGAGCAGTCGTGATTTCTTGCCGTCGAGGAACATCCGCAGGCGACGAATGTCGCGGCGATAATCGTCCTTGCTGATTCGCAGATTGCAGGGAGCCGTGCACTGGTTGATGCTCGCCAGCAGGCACGGTCGGTACCACCGCCACTTTTCGTCGTCTTCTTCGATGTCCAGCGAGCAGTTGCGGAAGCGGAAGATCTTCTGCAGCACCGAGATCGTCGCCCGCAGCTTTTTCGCGCTGGTAAACGGCCCGTAAAGCTTGACGCCTTTTGATTCCGGCTTTCGAGTGAACTCGATGCGCGGGAAGTCCTCATGCGTCGTGATCTGCAGATACGGAAACGACTTGTCGTCTTTCAGCTCGGTGTTGAATCGCGGCTGAATGTCCTTGATAAGTCGCGCTTCAAGCAGCAGGGCGTCAACCTCGCTGTCCGTCGGCACGAAGTCGATGTCGCGGATCTCCAGCACGAGGTCCGCCGTACGTCGATCAACAGCGGCTGCCTCGGTGAAGTAGCTGCCCGCCCGGCTGCGCAGATTGACGGCCTTGCCGACGTAGATGACTCGCCCCAGGCCGTCCTTCATCAGGTACACGCCCGGCGTCGTCGGAAACGTGCGCACCTTCTCGTGCGGCGGCGTATCGACGTCCGAATCAGGGCGCTCCGGCTTGGCTGGCAAATCACTCATAGGGGGGGGAGTGTAAGCCAGACGCGGCAACAAGTCCGCGTCACGAACTGCCCGATTCGGAATGGAATGGCCGAAGTGCCACGCGCTCTCAATCAACCGTTGCGGGGCCGCACGACAAGCTGGCTGATGACGTTGTCGACTGCAGCTACTTCCCGAACCAGGCGGTTGAAGTCCGGTTCATCATCACGGCTTTCGACGACGCCCTGCAGACAGACCCCGTTGCTCATCCGGCGGACGACCAGCGACGAGAACGACAGGTCGGTCTGGCCGAGCAGGTGACGCCGCACCTGCAGCTCCGTGGTGTGGGGCAATTCGTGGCAGCCGGAACCGTCAGCGTCAACGTCAAGCTGAGTGCCGCTCAAAACAGGATCCGGCAGCGTTGTGCTGCCAGCGTCTGTCGCGGCTGAAGAGTCCGCGATGGCGGCTTCAGCCAGCTGCCGGGCAAGCCGCGGCGCGGGGACACGTGAAGTGTGTGAGGAATCAGTTCGTTGGGATCTCTGAGGCATTGACATTGTCTCCCTCCTTGAACGCTCTGGAGATACCGCGCAGTCTAGCCATCAATCGATCGTTGTGAATGCGATTCTGGCACGACTGTCGGCGGATTCTCGCAGCGGGGACGCAGTCAAGACGGCCAATGGAGTCTCAGGACCGAGCGAAGCCAGAGTTCATTTCCCGTAAACCTGCTTCGGATCGAAGACGCGGTCGCCGACGACTTCGGTTTCGCCAGTCGCTGGGTCGAGCTTGCGGAAGAAGCAGCTTTTATAGCCTTCGTGGCAGGCCGCTCCGCCGATCTGATTGACGCGAATGAGCAGCGTGTCGGCATCGCAGTCGTAGAAGATGCTTTTCACTTCCTGAACGTTGCCACTCTCCTCGCCCTTCCGCCACAACTTCTGGCGGCTGCGGCTGTAGTAGCAGACGCGGCCATTCTTCAGCGTTTCCTGCCACGCCTCTTCATTCATGTAGGCGAGCATCAGGACGTCTCCAGTGGCGTCGTCCTGAGCGATGACGGGAATCAGCTCCATTTTCTCAAAGTTCGGTCCGCTCATCTCAAATCTCTTAAGCAGGGGCGAGTACTGATCTTGTCAGGAGTTTGTCTTCAGCCAGATCGAAACCAGGTTTGCATAGTCGGCGTAGGTCAGCTCGTCCGGATGAATCTTCAGCGTTGCACAGAGTTCCGGCAGCTCAGCAACGAAGTTGAGATACCGTTTGTAGATCGCTCTTCCGCCAGGAATCGATCGACGCTTCGAATGGCTCCGCAGCCAGTTTCGCACGGCAGTGATGAGTTCCTGTGGGTCCTTGTTGTGCGACTTGATGTCCTGCCCGGAGATATCCGAAAGGAATTTCTGGTACCGGAATCGGTCGAAATCCAGAATCAGGCAGGCTTTCTTTTTCTGGCTGGCATCGCCAAACCGTTTTGCCGCCAGGAACATCCCCAGTTCCAGAGGCATGTTGAACCGAGGGAGGCCGTTGATTGGGTCGAGTTCGGTGCGGCTGATATCGTGAATTCCGTAGCGCGACTCTTCGATGATTCTCAGGATCTTCTGGACTCGGACTTCAGAGCTGTCGTCGATCTCCAGCGCACAACGAACTCGAAACCCGCAGTCAAAGACTGAGAAAAACAACGCATGGAACAGCGGCTTGTATTTCTCGTCAAACGGGCAGTTGATGAAGACGTCATTCTGCGATGTCGCAGCAGGCATCCCAACGCCTCAGCTTTCAGCGTCAATCAGTCCTGCTGATCTTCGCTGGGCACTTTCTGAAGAAACGGCAGGCTTGGAACAACCAAACGTGTTCGCATTTTGCGAGTGGTTCGGGAACCACCAGCAGCTCGCTTCCGGGCGACTTCAAGGACAGCTTTCTGCATCTCAGCGCGGGAGACGACCCCTTGAGTATTGGGAAGCAGAATTCGCCTTGCAGTGCTGGCCATTTTGAAGCTCTCAGATTCGACGAACGAAAGATTGTTCCAAGTGTATCGCTCTGAGGCGAGCAATGTCATGAATTGTCGTATCGTTTGACGGAAGAGTGAACAGCGGATGCGTCTTCCGTCGCAGGGCTTCCTGGTTGAGGTGGCAGGCAAGAAAAAACCCGCCAGCCGGAGGGGCTAACGGGTTCAAAGAGGCGCCGCCCGGATTCGAACCGGGGAATGACGGATTTGCAATCCGTTGCCTTAGCCACTTGGCTACGGCGCCCGAAAACAGGCCGAGTTGGCCCGCGAGTCTCATGTCAAATTGCAGGTTACAGAGACTGCGAAATCAGGACAGCTCTGCCAAAACCTGCCGTCTGGGGCGATTTGTCGCGGATCGTAGCCCGCTCCCGAAACCCCTGCAAGGCTCGCCAGCGAGCCGTCAATGTGCGGTTTTTCCCGGCAAATCCTGCGGAAAACCCACTGCACAGGCACGGATTGATCGGTTCTGAAAAAGCCCCATAGAATTGTTACAGAACTGCTATCGGCATCAGACGATAGAATCTTGACTTTCAGTGCAATCGTACGTCGACCGCCGCTCGGAACTCGACAAGTCCGACCGGTCGCCGAGGTTCGATTGCGTCCGGACTCACTCGAACCCGGGCTGGGACAGTGTCAGGCCCTGGCGAGTTCGGAGGCTCGGAACAGTGTCAGATGGCATCTTCGATTCTGTCCTGAGCGACTCCGTGGGAGACGATCTGTCGGCGGCGACAGATCGGTCCTGAAAGCGACGGTCGAGTTCATCTCGGTCGAGACGAACCGGCAGCCGCGACAACTCGTCAGAGGGCTCCTGACCCGGAATCCCGGAGAAAGGAGCACGTATGATTCCGTTGATGACTGGCGAAGAGGCGCTGCGGCGACTGTTCGCAGCTCTGACTGAGCAGACTTTCCAGGTCGAGCTGGGCGTGGCCGACCCGCCGCTGATGGACTACCTGACCGACCTGCTGGTCCGCTTCGCCCGCTCGGAAGCGCTCACCGGATTTCGCGATGCCGAAGGCCGACGACTCGAACAGGTCGTCGACATGCTGCAGGAGGCTGAGCATCGCCAGGCGAAACCACGCCGCGAACTTCACCGCCACATCGGCGACTACACACTGTTCTGGACCGGCGTGTTCCCGGAAGCACTCCCCCGACTGCAGGCCCCCGACCGCAAGGACCACCTGATCAGCTATGAGCAGCACGGTCGGAAATCGTATCTCATTGCCAGCCGGTTCGAGGAACAGCCGTTCGAAGACGAAGCTCCGATTCTGCGGCGACTCAGCGAAGAATACGACCTCTGTCGCGAGGGGCTGAACCGGGTTCGTCAGGAATGGGACCGCCTGCCATCCGAAGAACTCGCCCGCTACAGCAACGACGAAGCCGACGACGAGAGCCTCGACGAAGCCGCGTGAAGATCAACCTCGAACGCTGAATTCACGCCGAGTTGCCGAACCGACTCTGGCTTTGTGTATCCCGACTGGTCCGGCCACAACCCGCGTGCAGCAGGGTGAGGATCTGCCTGCACACGTCGTTCGAGACCGCCAGGACCACACCGGCACATGCTGGGCCATCGACATCCTCGAGCCGATGCCCCGCTCCCGTCACCCGGACCACGTCCCTGAGCCACGACTCGCATTCTGAGCCCCCCCCTGACTGTTCGACGCAACGCTGCGAGCGATC